>ERZ869909.8-NODE-8-length-328106-cov-8.997421_pt1 | contig 328106 bp, 330 predicted proteins | sample MGYA00520892_ERZ869909 | MGnify/ENA primary metagenome ERZ869909 (study PRJEB32215, sample SAMEA104723947) | bioreactor metagenome | biome: bioreactor; feature: anaerobic bioreactor; material: water | place: China | collected 2015-03-12 ... | reverse complement strand
GATGCCCTGGACGGGCATCGTCAAGCCCCCAGGGATGGGTTCACGGCGTGTCCAGAACAGGTCAGCGACAATTGGGCTAACACTAAAACTCAATTAATCAGCGTTTTATTCGGCAAATAATGGCTATTTATTCTAGCGCAGGCCACCCTGGCGATCCTCCAGATCGGCGGCCAGTTGCTCCACCAATTCCTCGATCTGGGGCGCCAGGCGTTCCTCCCAGCGTGTTCGGGTAATGGCCAGCGAACTCTGGGTCAGCTCTGGCAGATTGTCCATCAGCTTGCGCCCAACCGGCGACTGGTAGAACTCGGCCAACTGCTCAAACTCAGCCTCGCTGAACAGCGGTATATACAAATCGATCAACTCGTCACGCATCGCTTCCCAGGCAAGCTCTGTGTCAAGCAGCGCACGGGCCTGACGCTGATAGTCACGCAGCAGATCCTCGTGCTGCATTGAGCCACCCATCTGGGTGAACTGCAATGTCAGCGCCCGCCCGACCTGCTCGTAAACCGTTGCGGTCATACCCTCGGCCTTAGCCAGCTTGAGAAAGCGCTCGGCACTGGCCCGATGACTGGCCTCATCGGCCTGGACCAGCATCGCCCAACTGCCCAGCATCAGCCCCAGCAGAAAAACCCGCATACCCCTCTCCCAACTCGATATCAGTGACCACCAGCCCCTATACTGACAGTCCCACCCCCACATCGCCAGTCAAGGGAGGTCCGACCATGGACACTCGTCGCGAAACCGACAGCATGGGCCCAATCGAGGTGCCCGCCGAGCGTTACTGGGGAGCCCAGACCCAACGATCCCTGCACCATTTCGCCATCGGCGAAGAACGTATCCCACTGGCAGTCGTGCATGCCCTGGCCCTGATCAAGAAAGCCGCAGCCAGGGTCAACCGGCAATTGGACAACCTTCCGGACGACATAGCCAGCCTGATCGAACAGGCCGCCGACGACATCCTCAGCGGCAACCTGGATCAGCACTTCCCACTGTCAGTCTGGCAGACCGGTAGCGGCACCCAAAGCAACATGAACGTCAACGAGGTCATCGCCAACCGCGCCAACCAACTGGCAGGTCAAGCCCTGGGTGGCAAACAGCCGGTCCATCCCAATGATCACGTCAACCGCGCCCAAAGCTCCAACGACACCTTTCCCAGCGCCATGCACGTGGCGGCCGTCAAGGAAACCCACGCCCGCCTGCTACCAGCCGTGCAGGCACTACGCACAGCACTGGCCAAACAGGCCGAACAGCACAAAGCACTGATCAAGATTGGCCGCACCCATCTGATGGACGCCACCCCGGTAACCTTCGGCCAGGAACTCTCGGCCTTCGTCAGCCAGCTGGATATGGGGCTTGAAGCGGTGGAACAGGCGCTACCCAAAGTCTGCGCCCTGGCTCAGGGCGGCACTGCAGTGGGTACCGGACTCAATGCCCCACCCCGCTTTGCCAGCCTGCTAGCCGCCGAAGTGGCCCAACTGACCGGCCTGCCTTTCACCAGCGCCGACAACAAGTTTGCAGCGCTTAGCGGGCATGAACCTCTGGTGCAACTGCATGGTGCCTTCAGGCAACTGGCGCTGACGCTGATGAAACTGGCCAACGACCTGCGACTGCTCGGCAGCGGCCCGCGTGCGGGCCTGGCGGAAGTCCGGCTACCGGCCAACGAACCCGGCAGTTCGATCATGCCCGGCAAGGTCAACCCGACCCAGTGCGAGGCACTGTCGATGATTGCCTGCCAGGTGCTGGGCAACGACGTCACCCTTGGCGTTGCCACCAGCCATGGTCACCTGCAGCTCAACGTGTTCAAGCCGGTGATCATTCACAACCTGCTGCAATCGATCCGGCTATTGGCCGATGGCTGCATCAGTTTCCGCGAACACTGCATCGAAGGCCTGGAACCGGATACCGCGAAGATGCGCGAGCATCTGGACAACAGCCTGATGCTGGTCACCGCGCTGAACCCGGTCATTGGTTACGACAAGGCCGCAGACATTGCCAAAAAAGCCTACGCCGAAGGCACCACCCTGAAACAGGCGGCGCTGGCATTGGGGTATCTGGACGAGGCGCAGTTCGATGCAGCGGTCAGGCCAGAGGGAATGTTAGGGAACGCTGATTAATCGAGATCAGTGCCAGCCCAGTTTGTCGGCGACCTGTTCTGGACACGCCGTAAACCCATCCCTGGGGGCTCGTAGATGCCATCCCTGGCATCTAACGGTCCAGAACAGGTCGCCGACAAACCGGGCTACTGCGCTTTTGTGCTGCCAATCAAGAACCTGCCGGTGGCGGCGTGACACTTAGCCGCCGCAGGCGGCGATTGCGCAGGTTCTGGATCAGACTTGGAGCAAGGGCAATCAGAGCCGAACCGCCCACCACCAGCAGGGCTCCGATATAGGCCAGGCTGTTGAGCAGTTCAGGCTCGACCACACTCGGCCACAACAGCGCACCCAGCGCCACCATGCTGAAGGTCAGCAGCGGTGTGGTCGCCACCGTGGCACTGACCCGCGAAGCCTCCCAATGAACCAGTGCCTCGGCAAAGGCACCATAGGCCACCAGGGTATTCAGGCAACAACCCGCCAGCAGCCACAACTGCAGATGGGACAGCTTGAGAATCTGGGCCGGCTCGGCCAGCGGCAACAACAGTACCGAACTGCCCAAATAAATCACCATCATCACCGTGACCGATGACCAGACCGTCAGCAACTGCTTTTGCGCTAAACCGTATAGCGTCCAGGAAAACGCCGCCGCCAAGGCAATAAGAATGCCCAGGGTGTAACCGCTCAGTTGAGTAAACAGCTCGCCCAGGCGCTGATTGAAAAACAGCCCGAACCCCAGCATCAGGACCGCCAACCCCAGCACCTGACCTAGCCCAAAGCGTTCACGAAACACCAGCATGCTGCCAATCATCAGCATGATCGGCGCAACCTGAATGATCAGTTGCATGGTACCCGGCGTCAGCCGGTTAAGCGCCATCAGATACAGCACGTAATTACAGGCCAACCCCAACACTGCCACAGCCAACAGGGCTTTGTTGGTGGACGACAACGCGCGAATCGAAGGCAGCCGGCGCCGCGCCGCCAGCCAGATGAACAGAACCAGACCGGCACTGATCATCCGGTACCAGGTCACGGTAAAGGGGTCCATGTCCTTGAGCACTTCTTTAAGCAGAATCGGCAATACCCCCCACAGCGTGGCGGTGGTCATTGCCAATAGAAAACCGTACAGCCAGCGGCCGGATGCGACGTGCATGGAAAGACCCGAAAATGAACGCAGGAGGGAAACAGACTTGCACTATTCTAGGGCGCGTCCAGACGGTCAAACAGTTACAGCTGAGCCGACAGAATGCGGCAAACTGTTATGGTCCTTAAGGGAACACTGATTAATTGCACGAAAGCCTGATAGCCCGGTTGGCAACAGACCCTAACCACCACTGGCATTCATAAAGCGCACTACCTGCACCTCATTCACATCGAACTCGTGACGGGCCGGTTTGCGCAGCAGTGCCTGTTGCAGCGCCTTGAGAATCGGCGCATCGCTGGTTGGGTGACGGCGAACCAGGGCGCGCAGATCAAGCGAGTTCTCATGCCCAAGGCACAGCAGCAACCGCCCTTCAGCGGTCAGGCGCACCCGATTGCAGGTAGCGCAAAAATTGTTTGAGTGGGGTGAAATGAAACCAATACGCGACTCGGGATAGCCTTCAACACGTACATAGCGCGCCGGACCACCCGAACTTTCGGCGCTGTCGAGCAGCGCATAACGCTCGGCGATCAGCGCCCGCACTTCGTCGCTGCTGCACAGGGTCTCGGCACGTGAACGACCAACATGCCCGAGCGGCATTTCCTCGATGAAACTGATGTCCAGCCCTCGAGCCAGAGCATAGTCAACCAGCGCAGGTAGTTCATCGGCGTTGCGGCCCTTGAGCGCCACCACATTGAGCTTGATCCGGGCAAAACCTGCCTCGCGGGCGGCCTCGATACCGTCCAGCACCTGCTGCAGATCTCCGGTACGGGTCAGCGCCTTGAAGCGCTGCGGATCAAGGCTGTCGAGGCTGATATTCAGGCGCTTGACTCCGGCGGCGGCCAGCGGCCCGGCCAGTTTGGCCAGTTGCGAGCCATTGGTGGTCATAACCAGTTCGCGCAGTCCGGGCAAGCCGCTGATCCGCTCACACAGTTCAACCACACCACGCCGCACCAGCGGCTCACCACCGGTAATCCGGATCTTGCTTACCCCCTGGGCGACAAACAGCCGGGCCAGACGCTCGATCTCTTCCAGACTCAGAACCTGCTGCCGAGGCAGAAAGGTCATGTCCTCAGCCATGCAATAGACGCAGCGAAAATCACAACGGTCAGTCACCGACAGGCGCAGATAATCAATGCGCCGGCCCAGGCCGTCTGTCAAGGTTGCGTCTGTCATGATCTGTCTCCACCGCCGACAGGCTGGTTGCTGCAAAACGACACTCTAGCATGTCTGCCCGCGCCCGGGCCAAGCAAGGCGATAAAGCACCAAACAGGTACAGCTCACGCCCAACTTTGGGGCACCCCTGACAGCCTCAGCCGTTGCGCAGAGCTCTCGCCTCCTCAGCCTGTGACTGACAAGCAGCATCCGTACCAGCCCGATGCTGCACAGCCTTGCCCATCTGCTGAAGCAAAGCCCATAGCCTTGGCGGCAACTCTTCAGGGTCCAGGCTGTCCATCAGGTTTTTCACTGCCAGCCCCAGGTCGGTGTCGCCCTCAATCACCAACCGGCGCCGGAAAAACAGGGTATCGGGGTCTTCCAGCCGGCTGGCCAGCAGCAGAAATTCACGCCAGTTGCCCTTGATCAACACATCTGCTGGCGAGCGGTCGGCCAAACGCAGGCCATGCCGGTCCCGGGTCAGGTTCCAGGCCAGCCCCAAATCGTTGACCTCCAGCCGCAACCAGCGTCCGGCTAACAGATCGAACTCGCCCTCCTCCAGCGGTCTGGCCAGCCAGCGCCGCAACAGCGCTTCCAGTACCCACTGCTGGAGCAGAAACGGCACATGCCGACTCAACGGCAGCAGCGGTTCGCTGAGTCGTAAAAGCACAGGGCCCAAGTTCAACATAACCCGGCCTCCTCAACCCGTAGCATGCCCGGTTGACCATGCCAGTAGCCATTGCAGCCATCCACCAGCACTGGCGGCTGCTGGCCTTGGCGCACAGCCTGAAATTGCGCGATGACCTCGCCCATATCGGTCGCCCGCGGGCTCAGGCGCAAGGCATCGACCCCCATGGCGCGCATTTTCGGATACTCGGCCAACAGATTGCAGACCCCGGCCGACATGGTCTGGATGCCATTGAGGGTAAACAGCGGCTGGCCCTCCTGGGTCAACAGCGGAATACCTTCGGGGTAGTGCTGGCAGATGAAACCGCAATCGTCCTTGGGCCGGTTTTCCGCGCGGGCGGTAAAACAGCGCGCCGAATAAGCCAGCGGCAGGTAGCCCCAGGCAAACATTTCCAGTTCCGGCAAGCTCAGCGCCTGGTCACGGGCCTGCTGCTGAAGATGCTTGAGCAGGGCCTGCGAGCACTCGACCGGCGGCACCCAGCGCAGCATGCCGGCGCTCATCAGCTCGGCCACGGCAAAGGCGTTATACAGATTCAGCGATGGACCACCGACAAAAGGCAGTTTTCGCTCGCTGAGAAACTGCACCGCGGCCATATCGTTGGCCTCGACCAGCAGATCGCCGTTGTCGCATAACCGCCGCAAACTCGACAACTCCGAAGCCGCTTCGATCAAGGCCAGCCCGGACACCACAACCTCAGCATCGCAGGCCTCGCGCAGATCACGCGCCAGGCCCAGCCAGTCATCCAGCGACAACGCCCGGCGCTTGGCACATACGGTTTCACCCAGGTAGATAACGTCCAGCGGCTGGGTAGCCATATCGGCATAAAAGTCGATGATCGCCTCACGACTCCAGTAGAACAGGATCGGCCCCAATGTCAGTTTCATCGTCATTTCTCTCGATTATTGCCAGGCCCGGTGATAGGCCCCCAGAGTGGTCTGGCTGCCCTCTGACACCGAGGCCAGCGCCTGATTCCAGCCAGCCTCGACCGCGAACCGATCCGGCGCCCGGGCATAACTGTCCAGCGCCTGACGCCAAACCCGGGTCACCTGCTCGACATAGGCCGGGCTACGCTGTCGGCCCTCGACCTTGACCGCTACCACGCCTAGCGCATCCAGCTCGGGAATCAACTCCAGAGTGTTGAGACTGGTCGGCTCCTCCAGCGCGTGAAAGCGCTTGCCGTTGACCATAAACCGCCCCTTGCACAAGGTGGGATAACCGGCAGCTTCACCTTCGACATAGCGATCGATCAGCACCTCATTGAGCCGGGAGCTGAGCGCTTCGGGCTCCTGGGTCCAGCGCACCGCACTGGCCGGCGAGCAGACGCCGCACAAGTTCGGCGACTGGCCGGTGACATAGGAAGACAGATGACAGCGCCCCTCAGCCATGATGCACAGGCTGCCGAAGGCGAATACCTCGATCGGTACCGGACTGCCCGCCGCCACTTGGCGCACCTGAGCCAACGACAGCACCCGTGGCAAGACCGCCCGCTGAATGCCATAGCGCTCGTGATAAAACGTCAGCGCCGCGGCATTGGTCGCCGAGCCCTGAACCGACAGATGCAGCCGTAGCGCCGGATGACGTCGACTGGCGTAAGCCAGAACCCCGGGGTCAGCGGCGATCAGCGCGTCGACCCCCAGATCCGCGGCCTGGTCTACCGCTCGCTGCCAACGCGGCCAGCCGTCGGGCAAGGCATAAGTATTGACCGCGATATACAGCTGTCGCCCTTCCCGGCGAATCAGCTCAAGGCCACTTTGCAGTTGCTTTTCGGTAAAATTCAGTCCGGCGAAGTGCCGGGCATTGGTATCATCGCGAAAACCGGTATAGACGGCATCGGCACCCTGGCGCACCGCAGCCTTGAGCGCCGGCAGGCTGCCAGCAGGACACACCAGTTGCATAACCCCTCCCAAGCGGAACACATCTGGCCGCTACTCTGCCCGATGGCTGAACCCGGGGACTTGACGCCGGTCAATTGATGCGGGCATTGACCGGCAGTCTGTCACTGCAATGACACGCCATCGTGCCAGGCTGCCATGTAGTGCAAAGACCAAATGAGAAGCTTGAAAGCCCCCTTGAAAAAATCAACAATGACCACAGATAGAGAAAGACTATCCAAGATTTAGTTGAAATTTATTTTAAGTATCCATGACAGAGCCCTAACATACGCCCTGTCTTCACAACCCACTGACTCAATCTACTCAAGACGAGGAGTTGCAATGTCCGTTATCAACACTCAGATCAAGCCGTTTACCGCTCAAGCTTTCAAAAACGGCGAGTTCATCCAGGTCACCGAAGCTGACCTGAAAGGCAAGTGGTCGGTATTCTTCTTCTATCCGGCTGACTTCACCTTCGTTTGCCCGACCGAACTGGGCGACGTAGCTGATCACTACGAAGAGTTCCAGAAGCTGGGCGTTGAGATCTACTCGGTTTCCACCGACACCCACTTCACTCACAAAGCCTGGCACGACAGCTCCGAAACCATCGGCAAGATCAAGTACACCATGATCGGTGACCCGACCATGCAGATCAGCCGCAACTTCGAAGTACTGCGTGAAGATCAGGGCCTGGCCAACCGCGGCACCTTCATCGTTGACCCGGAAGGCGTCATCCAGACCGTTGAAATCACTGCCGAAGGCATCGGCCGTGACGCCAGCGACCTGCTGCGCAAGGTCAAGGCCGCTCAGTACGTTGCCGCCCACCCGGGTGAAGTCTGCCCGGCCAAGTGGAAAGAAGGCGAAGCTACTCTGGCTCCCTCGCTGGATCTGGTCGGCAAGATCTAAGACCCGTCCTGCCAACCCGGCCCGTTGCAGCGCTGTGGCGCTGCCTCCGGCGGGCCGGGTTTTTTACGCCTGAAATTTATGCTTTGTCACAAGGGACACGCACATGTTGGACGCCAATCTGAAGAAACAACTGGACACGTACCTGCAGCATATCGTTAACCCGATTGAAATCAGCGTGTCCGTCGATGACAGCCCCAAGGGCAAAGAATTGCACGAACTGGCCAACGAAATTGCCGAAATGTCGGGCAAGATCGGCCTGGTCGACGCCGCCAATCCGCGCACCCCTAGCATGTCGGTAGGGCGCACTGGCGAGCAGCCACGGGTCACCTTTGCCGGCCTGCCGATGGGCCACGAGTTCACCTCGCTGGTCTTGGCCCTGCTGCAAGCCGGCGGCCACCCGTCCAAGGCCGACCCAGCTCTGCTTGAGCAGATCCGCAACCTCGATGGCGAGTTCCACTTCGAAACCTATATTTCCCTGTCGTGCCAGAACTGCCCGGACGTGGTCCAGGCGCTGAACCTGATGGCTACGCTGAACCCGAACATCACCCATGCAATGGTCGATGGCGCCCTGTTCCAGGATGAAGTCGAACAGCGCCAGATCATGGCTGTACCTTCGGTGTTCCTCAATGGCCAGCCATTCGGCCAGGGCCGCATGAGCCTGGCGGAAATCGTCAACAAGGTCGACAGCGGTGCAGCCAAGCGCAAGGCCGCCGAACTGAACGAGAAAGCTCCGTACGATGTACTGATCGTTGGTGGTGGCCCGGCTGGCGCGGCAGCGGCTATCTATGCCGCACGCAAAGGCATCCGTACCGGCCTCGTCGCTGATCGCTTCGGTGGCCAGGTAATGGATACCGTGGGTATCGAAAACTTCATCTCGGTTCCCTACACCGAGGGTCCAAAGCTGGTGGCGCACCTGGAACAACACGTCAAGGAATATGATGTTGAGGTGATCACCGAGCAGAAGGCCGCCAGCCTGACCCAGGGCGACTACCTCCAGATCGGTCTGGAAAGCGGCGCCACTCTGTCCAGCCGCAGCGTCATTCTGGCCACTGGTGCCCGCTGGCGGGAAATGAGCGTACCCGGCGAACAACAATACCGGGGCAAAGGCGTAGCCTACTGCCCACACTGCGACGGCCCGCTGTTCAAGGGCAAGCGCGTGGCCGTGATCGGCGGCGGCAACTCTGGTATCGAGGCAGCGATTGACCTGGCAGGTATCGTCGAACACGTCACCGTACTGGAGTTCGATGACAGCCTGCGCGCCGATGAAGTTCTGCAGCGCAAGGCGCGTTCGCTGGCGAATGTCGAGATCATCATGAATGCCCAGACCACCGAAGTACGTGGTGATGGCAGCAAGGTGGTAGGTCTGACCTACACCGACCGCACCAACGGCGAAAGCAAGCAGGTCGATGTGGCTGGTATCTTCGTCCAGATCGGTCTGGTGCCGAACTCCGAGTGGCTCAAGGATTCAGGGCTGAACCTGACCCGCTTTGGCGAGATCGAGATCGACAGCCGTGGTGCAACCAACATCCCCGGCGTGTTTGGCGCTGGCGATGTCACTACCGTCCCGTTCAAGCAGATCATCATCGCCATGGGTGCCGGCTCCACCGCAGCTCTGGGTGCCTTTGATCATCTGATCCGCACTCCGGCTCCAGAAACGGCCAAACTGATGCAGTCCAGCTCGGCTACCGAAACCGTCTGAGCAGTACTCTAAGCGCTACCCGGGTCACCCCGGGTAGCGCTTTGCCAGACAGCTCCCTCAGCATGCCTTCCAGTGCATTTCACGCCAATCTGGCGCTCACCACGCCAGCCCCTTTGCGCAACAAAAAATCAATAACTGAAAAATGAAGGCAATAATCCTTCAACAATCAGGGTTTTAATGCCTGTCCAAGTCACTCCACAAGCAAAAACTGAAAACCACACCAGATTCACCCATCAGCCGCCTCAATTGACAGCTTCCAGCCCGCTTTGGAGAGTGGGCAGGCTTCACCCAATTGGGTGAGCACAGGTCGACTTCCCCCGTCGACCACCCCTGATAACAACGTAAAACAAAAGGATGTGACAATGCATAAGAAGCTGGCCGGCACTCTGGTTGCCGGCACCGTCATTTTGTCAGGCTGCCTCAGCAGCGGCGGCTCTTCCAGCAGCTCTCCGGCCCCCAGCCCAAGCGCCGATGTAACCATCACCTACACCACCCATGGCGTGCCCCATGTCAAAGCCAATGACTACTTCGGTCTCGGCTATGGCGTCGCCCACGCCCAGGCCGAGCATAACCTCTGCACCCTGGCTGAACAGGTAGTGACACTGCAAGGCGAAAAGGCCAAATTCTTCGGGCCCGGTACGAACAACGCCAATCTGCTGTCGGATGTCGCCTACAAGGCCATCGATTTTGAAAGCATGGCCGAGGAACGCTTTTCACTGCTATCCGACGATGCCCAGGCGCTGGTCAACGGCTATGCCGAGGGCTACAACAACGCGCTGGCCGAGCGCCACAGTCCGCAGGACTACCCCACACCTTGTCGCGGCGCCGAATGGGTCCAACCAATCACGGCCAATACCCTGCTGGCCACCTATCTGGACATGGCCACCCTGGCCAGTACCCGCAATTTTCTCCAGGCCATGGCCGCAGCCCAGCCGCCAGGCGGAATCACTCAGCTCGAGCACAACAGTGAGCAACAATCTCAACTTGCCCGGGCCGACGACCAGCCCAAACCGTTGGCCAGCGCCTTTGACCTGACTGCCCAGCTTGATCCGGAACTGGTGCTGAAAAATGAAGGCATCGGCAGTAATGGCTGGGCCCTGGGCACCGACCGGGTCCGCGACGCCAACAGCCTGCTGCTTGGCAATCCGCACTTTCCCTGGGACGGTGCTTCGCGTTTCTATGAAATCCATCTGAGCATTCCCGGTGAACTGCAGGCCCACGGTGCCAACATGACCGGCATTCCGATCGTGACCCTGGGCTTCAACCAGCATCTGGGCTGGACCCATACGGTCTCCCAGGCCAAGCGTTTCACCCTGTACCAGTTGCAACTGGACCCATCCAACTCCCAGCGCTACTTCTATGACGGCGAACTGCGCGACATCACTTACAAGGACGTCATAGTCGAGGTCAAGCTGCCCGATGACTCGCTGGCACCGTTCACTCGCCGGGTATTCTTCAGCCATTACGGCCCGATGATCGACCTGTCTTCAGTAAACCCGGCACTCGGTTGGAGCACTACGACGGCAATCACCTACCGCGACGCCAACCTCGGCAACCACCGGATGCTCGATCAGTGGCTGGCGATGAACAAGGCCACCAGCACTGCCGAGCTGGAAACCGCGCTGGCTGAGATCCAGGGCCTGCCCTGGGTCAACACCATCATGATCGATAAGGACGGCAACGCCTCCTACATTGACGCCTCGGTCACCCCACTGCTGTCAACGCAGGCCGAAGGATTCTGGCGCAACGCAATCGCTAACGATCCCGCGGCCCAGGCGCTGTGGCAGGACGGTGCCGGCCAGATTCTGCTGCCAGGACATCTGTCGCAGTTCGAGTGGGTCAACCACCCCGAGGCCATAGCGCCGGGCATCGTGCCTTACAGTCTGGCGCCTAAGGTGACCCGCCGCGACTATGCCTACAACGCCAACAGCAGTCACTGGCTGTCGCATGTCGAGGAGCCGCTGGAAGGCTACAGTATTGCCTTCGGCCCTGAGCAGGTGGTACGCAGTCCGCGGACCCGCTACAACGCCCAACTGATCAGCGACCCGCATGCCTTTGGCTTGACGCTGGCCGATCAGGTGTTCGATATCGAGGCCCTGAAACTGGCCCTGGACCACAACGGCTCGCTGTTTGGTGGCAGCTTCCGCCAGCAACTGGTCCAGCGCTGCCAGGCTAACCCGCAGGTTGAAGTCGACGGTCAGCTGGAAAGCCTGGCAACGCCCTGTAACGTGCTGGCCAACTGGGATGGGCTCTACAACCTGGACAGTCGTGGCGCCGCCCTGATGCGTGAGTTCCTGCAGGAGTTCCGGGTCAGCGCCCACCGCGACCTGCATAACAGCCTGTTTGCGGTACCTTTCGATCCGGACAGCCCGGCTGACACCCCCCGTGACCTGGCGCCACTGGCGGCCGACCCGCTGACCGACCCGGTACTCCAGGCCCTGCATAAGGCTGCCAAGCGTCTGAGCGACAATAACGTTGCCCTGGATGTGGCACTGGGTGATGTGCAGTACGTGCTGAAATCGGCCGACCCAAACCATCGCTTCCCGATTCATGGTGGTCAGTCGTTCGAGGGGATCTTCAACATGATCAGCAAGAATGCCCGCAGCCTTGCCCAGACCGGGACCATTCTGACCGGTCAGGACATTGCCGGTAGCGCCAGTCTGGACCTGCTGGACGAAGGTAACGGACCGGTTGCCGCCTACCGGATCAACTACGGTACCAGTTTTGCCCTGGCGCTGAGTTACGATGAGCAAGGCCCCAAGGCTCAGGTCTACGTGACCTACGGCCAGGCTCACGATCCGGAGTCGGAGTTCTTCGCCGACCAGACCGAGCTGTTCAGCAACAAACAGTGGCGTTCGATGCCGCTGACCGACAGCGAAATCGACGCCGCCACCCTGCGGGTGGTGGAGCTGACCCTGCCCTGAATCAAGACGGCGCCCTTGGGCGCCGTTCATTCAGCCTCTTCCGGCCCCTTTCGGGGGCCGGACCTGCCTAGACCTTGAAGCGCGTTACCAGGTCATTCAGCTCTACCGCCAGACGCGACAGCTCGCGGCTGGAGCTGCTGGTCTGCTCGGCACCGGCTGCAGACTGGGTAGACAGGTCTCGAATATTGACCAGATTGCGGTCAACCTCACGCGCCACCTGGGCCTGCTCCTCAGCAGCACTGGCGATCACCAGATTGCGCTCGTTGATCTGGCCGATTGCCTCACTGATGCTGCGCAACGCCTGCCCCGCCGCATCAGCCAAGGCCTGGGTATTGCCGGACATGGTACGACTGATACCCATGGCCTCCACCGCTCGCTCGCTACCCTGTTGAATCGAAGAAATCATCTCTTCGATCTCACTGGTCGACTGCTGGGTCCGATGGGCCAGCGCCCGCACCTCATCAGCAACCACGGCAAAACCACGCCCGGCCTCACCGGCCCGGGCCGCTTCGATCGCCGCATTAAGCGCCAGCAAATTGGTCTGCTCGGCGATCGCCCGGATCACATCCAGTACCTGGCTGATACTCTGGGCCCGAGCGGCCAGGTCCTGTACTTCGTCTGCCGAAGCACCGATAGTTTCAGTCAGTTTGCCAATGCTGGTCAGGGTATTGCCGACCTGTTGACGCCCTTCTTCGGTAATCCGGGTCGCCTGCTGTGAGAGATCCGAGGTGGACGCGGCATTGCTGGCCACTTCCTCGACAGCGGTGGTCATCTCGTTGACCGCCGTCGCCGCCTGCTGAACCTCATCATCCTGGCGTTGCAGGCCACGGGTAGCATCCTCGGTCACCGCGTTCAACTCTTCGGCCGCCGAAGCCAGCTGGGTCGAGGAGTTGGAAATGCCCACAATGGTGTCGCGCAACTGCTCCTGCATGCTCGCCAGCGCCCGCAACAGGCGGGCCGGTTCATCCCGCCCCTGAACCTGAATCAAGCGGGTCAGATCCCCCTGGGCCACAGTTTCACTGACCTGCACGGCCTGGCGAATTGGACCAATAATGCTCTGGGTCAGGGTCCAGGCCAACAGAACCGTAAGCAGGGCCGCCAGAATGACCGCAACTATCACCATGCTGCGCGCACTGGAGTAGCTCGCCGCAGATTCATCGGCGGCAGCGCCCACCCCCTCAACCGTATAGCGCTCCAAAGCCAGCAGCGCCTGAGTCACCTGATCGGCCTGCGGATTCAACACCCGGTCAACATGCTGCATGGCCAGATCAAAACGATTGTTCAATGCCAGGTCCACGGCCTCACGCTGGGCCGCCATGTAACTCTCGTAGCCGCGATTGAATTGCTCGAACAAGCGCTGCTCTTCCGGATAACTTATGAGAGCTGCATAGCGCTGCCGGTCGGCATCGATCTGCCGAGTCATTTCGTTAATCTGCGTGTTGAGCCGGGCCGCATCGCTGCCGTCCTCATCCAGCATAATGCGCAGGGTAAAGATCCGTACCCGCATAAAGCTCTGACCAAAACTGTTGATCAACTGCATGCCGGGCACCCAGTGGCTGTCCACCTCCTCAGCCTGCTGACGCATCTGTCCCATCTCGCGCATGCCCAGCATACCTAACAACAAAACAATTACTGCCATCACGGCAAAACCCGCCGCCAGCCGGGCAGCGATGGAATAGTTTCTCAACAGCATAAGAATCCCTAATCGATGAACGAGCGCCCGAATGATCGCGCTCACGGTTATAATGCGACCCCTTTGTCGGTTAACTGAAACCGACTCGCCGCCGATGATAGCTTAGCGCCATCACAAGACATCTGACTGGGGCAAAAAAAACAACACTGCGTTCCCCCTGATTAAAGTTTTTGGCCGCCTGGACGTTATCAAGGTGATGCTTCCCTACTCTGTTTTAACGAGACTCGCGCCCCATGCCCAATCAACTCAGTTTCAGCCAGAAAATTCTGATCGCCGCCTGCCTCGTGGTAATCGCGGCCTTTTCGGCGTTCTCCATTTACAACGATTACCTGCAGCGCAAGACGCTGCAGGACAATCTACGCACTTATCTGAGTGATGCTGGCGGCTTGACTGCAGCCAATATCAGCAACTGGCTGTCAGGCCGGGTTCTGTTGCTGGAGAACCTGGCCTCCAATCTGGCCGCCGACGATGGCAGCCGCATGATCGAGCTGCTGGAAGAACGCACGCTCAACCGCACCTTCGACTTCAGTTATCTGGGCGAAATGAACGGCGCCTTCACCATGCGGCCGGACTCGCAAATGCCAGCTGACTATGATCCACGCACCCGGCCCTGGTTCAGGGACGCCAAGGCCGCCGGACGTACCGTTCTTACCCAGCCTTACACCGACGCCGCCACTGGCGACCTGATCATGACCATCGCCACTCCGTCGGGCAACGATGTGGTCGGTGGTGACCTGAACCTGAAAACCATCTCGACCATCATCAACGCACTGGACTTCAACGGCATGGGCTATGCGTTCCTGGTCAACCGCGATGGCACCATTCTGGTACACCCCAATGCCAGCCTTCAAACCCAGACTCTGAGCCAGATCTACCCTGGAGACACGCCACGCATCAACAGCGAGCTACAGGATGCAGTAATGGGCGGTGAAGCCCGCTTGCTGACCTTCATCCCGGTCACAGGACTGCCAGGCGTGGAGTGGCATGTCGGGCTGTCGATCAGTCGTGATCAGGCCTTTGCCAGCCTGACTAGCTTCCGTATTTCCGCGTTGATCGCCGCACTGATTGCCCTGATCGCCATTGTCGTGCTGCTCAGCCTGCTGATTCGCTACCTGCTAACACCCCTGACTTCGCTAGGCTCGGCGCTGGAAGATATCGCCCAGGGCGAAGGCGACCTGACCCGCCGCCTGCCGGTCACCAGCCGCGACGAATTTGGCCGCCTGGCTGCCGCCTTCAACCAATTCGTTGAGCGGATTCACGCCTCGATTCGCCAGGTGGCAACCACCAGCCAGGAACTCAACGATGTCGCACTGAATGTGGTCAACGCCTCCAATGCCAATATGGCCAGCTCAGATGAACAGGCCAGTCGCACCAACAGCGTAGCCACCGCGATCAATGAGTTGGGCGCCGCCGCCCAGGAAATTGCCCGCAACGCAGCAGATGCCTCACAGCAGGCCAGCGGCGCGCGCAGTGGAGCCGACCAGGGTAGTCAGGTCGTGGCCCAGACCATTCAGGCCATGCAGGACCTGTCGGCCAAGATCACCGCTTCCAGCCAGACCATCCAGTCCCTGAGCCACCGCACCGAAGATATCGGCAAGATCCTCGACGTCATTCAGGGGATTTCCGAGCAGACCAACCTGCTGGCACTCAATGCGGCGATCGAAGCCGCCCGTGCCGGTGAGGCCGGTCGCGGTTTTGCCGTAGTCGCTGACGAGGTCCGCAGCCTCGCTCACCGGACTCAGAGCTCGGCCAAGGAAATCCATGACATGATTGAAGAACTGCGCAGCGATGCCAGCACCGCGGTGAAAAACATGGAGGAGAGTCAGCGCTACAGCGAGCACAGCGTCGAAGTAGCCAGTCAGGCCGGGCAGCGGCTGACAGAGATCACCCAGGGGATTGGCGAGATTGACAACATGAATCAGTCGGTCGCCACCGCCACCGAAGAACAGACATCGGTGATCGAAAGCCTGAATATGGACATCACCGAGATCAACACCCTCAATCAGGAAGGGGTGGAAAACCTGCAATCGACCCTGCGCGCATGTACCTCACTGGAGCAGCAGGTCAACCGACTACGTGAGCTGGTCGGCAGCTTCCGCATCTGAATCCGAGTCGGCGGCGGCCTCCTGGGTCGCCGCCAGATCGGCTACCGCAGCAAAGTCGGTACCGCTGTCAGCGTTCATAGCTTCAGGATCGAAGCGCGCCAGACAAACGCCACCTATGACCGGTGGCAAACCAGCCGCCGCCTGCCCCAACGGGTCATAGTCCTGATCATCATCGCGCCAGGGGTCGGTCATTTGGGAGCACCGTGATGATTGTAGGCCTTGACCGCGCGCAGAATATCCCGACGACTGATCTGCCCCACCAGCAGGCCTTCATCCATCACCGGCAAACGCCGTCGATGTTTCTGAATGAAGTGTTCACCAGCCTTGATGATATCAGCATCGGCATCGATGGTTTCCACCACCACCGTCATCACCGACTCAACCCTACCACCGGCTTCCTCGAAGTAACTCCCGGACAAAATGCCCTTGAGGCAGTCACTTTCGGACAGCAGGCCAAGCAAGTGACCCTCACCGTCCACTACCGGCGCACCAGAAATACGATGTTCGATCAGGGTGTCAATAGCCCGGAACAGGTCAGTTTCCGGGCTGAATGTCACCAGATCAGTCGTCATGTAGTCGCGCACTTTGACTGACTTGAGCATAGGGCCTCCTCTCTTGTTGGAGGGTCCGGCCACAACCTCAATTCACCATCAGTTAAAAACCACGGTTTTGTTGTCGTGAACCAGTACCCTGTCTTCCAAGTGATAGCGCAAACCGCGCGAAAGTACCATTTTTTCGACGTCTTTCCCGAGCCGCACCATGTCTTCAACATTGTGCCGGTGGGTAATCCGGGCCACATCCTGTTCAATGATAGGGCCGGCATCCAGCTCTTCGGTCACATAGTGGCAGGTGGCGCCAATCAGCTTGACCCCGCGCTGAGCAGCCTGGTGATACGGCTTGGCACCGACGAACGACGGCAGGAAACTGTGGTGAATATTGATGATCCGATGCGCATAGCGCTGGCACAGCTCCGGCGGCAGAATCTGCATATAGCGCGCCAGCACAATACAGTCGGCACCCTGCTCATCCACCAGACGAGTCACTTCGGCAAAGGCCGGTTGTTTGTTCTGCGGATCAACCGGCACATGATGGAAAGCAATACCGTGCCACTCGACCATGCTGCGCAGATCATCATGGTTGGAAATCACGCTGGTGATATCACAATCCAGTTCACCACTGTGCCAGCGGTGTAGCAAGTCAGCCAGACAGTGCGACTCGCGGCTGGCCATCAAGACAACTTTCTTGCGTTCGGAGGAATCACTTACCCGCCAGTCCATCGAGAACTCGGCGGCAATAGGAGCAAAAACCGTACGCAAACCATCCAGATCAAATGGCAGAGAATCAGCCCGGATCTCATGACGCATGAAAAACCAGCCTGACAGGTTATCCGAATGATGATTGGCTTCACTGATCCAGCCATTATAGGTGGCCAGCAAGTTACTGACTTTAGCCACAATACCTACCCGATCCGGACAGGCGATTACCAAACGATAGGTACGCATTACTCAACTCCCACACTGCGCGCCTGACAAAGTTGACGCGACCAAGGCGGGCATTCTAGCCGGCCTGATGAATATTTTCAGCACTTGTCGAAAAGGCCTGCGACCTATCGACGCAGTCACATAGTTGTAATTTTCAATCAACCTCATTCCAACCGACACATTGTATAACTTTGTCGTTTTAACTATGATTGCCACGTCATCCCCAATTTCAGGAAACAAGGATCAACTTCCATGTCCAAGTTGCAAGAGTATCGTCAGATCGAAGAAACCATCCGTGAACTTTCCGAACGATTGAAGTCTCTGTCGAACGACGACAAGCTCAAGAAAGAAATCGAGTTTGAAGAAAAACTCAAAGGGCTGATGAGCCAATACGGGAAGTCGTTGAAAGATGTAGTCGCTCTGCTCGACCCGGATAACAAACTGACCCCCGCTGCCAAGGCCGGCAAGGCCACTGCAGGCGCCAAGCGCGCGCGCAAGGTCAAACAGTACAAGAACCCGAACACTGGTGAAGTTGTCGAAACCAAAGGCGGCAACCACAAGACCCTGAAAGCCTGGAAAGAGCAGTACGGTGCCGACACTGTTGAAAGCTGGGCCAAGGTGCTTGGCTAAGAAGCACTGAAACAATAAAAAACGCCCATTGATCTGGGCGTTTTTTATTGACTCGGATCACGCCATCTTCACGGCCAGATAACGGGCTAGATCCTCGGCATAGCGCTGCCAGTCTTGCAGCAACTGCTGCTGTTGCGCAGAAGCTTGGGGCATCGCCTCACTCAAGGCCTGAGTAAAGTCTGCCAGGGTCAATGGTGCACCGGGCAACAGCCCCTGAAGCCGTTCACGACAAAACTGCCGCCACTGCTCCTGCTCACCTGCAGCCAGAGTATCGGGAAAGTTACGCGCCCGATAACGGAACAACAGGTCAACCAGCCGCTGGTCACGCAAGGGCCAGGAGTGCCGAGCCAGAGTATCCGGGTCAGCCTGGCGAATATCCGGCAGCAACTGCCGGTCCGCATCGTTAAGAAACCCGTCATAGAGTTGCAACTCTGGATCAGACTGAGCCTCCTTCTGCTCAGCCGTATCACTGTAAACCTCCCTGAGCAGCGCCTGACCGGTTTCCCGCCATGCCCCCAGAGCCTGGGCATTAGCCAGCAAGCGCGGCATATCCAGCCCCAGACGCGCAATATCTTCGGCGCGCAGCACCTTGAGGTCGGCCAGAAACGGACAGCGGTTGATATGCACCAACTTCAGCCCCGGACGCTGCTGCCCCTCGGCCAAGTCTTCCTGACGAGCGTACAGGCGCTGACGCAACTGCTCGGCCGTCAGCTCATTGAGCAGGCCTGGGTCGGCAGCCAGGTCATAGACAATCAAGGCATTGCGGTTGACCGGATGCCAGCCCAGCGGCAACACCAGTGCCAACCCGTGACGCTCACGCCCGAAACGACCAGACACATGGACCAGCGGTCGAACGTTGCGCAGATCAATCAGGGCATTGACCGCCGGCTTGCGACGCAACCCCAGCAGATAGTTGAACAGTTTTGGTTGGGCCTGACGCAATAGGCGAGCCATGGCAATAGTCGCGCGGACATCAGCCAGAGCATCATGAGCCTGGCCATGATCAATGCCATTGGCGGCCGTCAGCAGCTCCAGGCGCAGGCTGACCAGCCCGTCCTGCTGTGGCCACTCGATGCCCTCGGGGCGCAAGGCATGGGCGGCACGCAAGCCATCGAGCAGGTCCCAGCGACTATTGCCGGACTGCCACTCACGGGCATAGGGATCGTAGAAATTCCGGTACAGACTGAAACGGGTCATCTCGTCATCGAAGCGCAGGTTGTTGTAACCCACGCTACAGGTGCCTGGCGTAGCCATTTCATGGTGCAGGCGCTGAATGAATTCCGCCTCGGGCAGCCCGGCCATGACCCGTTCCGGGCCTATCCCGGTAACCAGGCAGGCCATCGGATGCGGCAGGATATCCGGCGACAGCTGGCAATCGATGCACAGTGGCTCGTCAACCTCGTTCAGTTCGGCATCGGTACGAACGCCGGCCACCTGCAAAGGCCGGTCACGACGCGGATCGATGCCGGTTGACTCAAAGTCGTACCAGAAAAAACTCTCGGCCATGCCCTTCTCCCTGCAACACAAAGCCGCAGGGTACCCGATGCCGGGCGTTCAGGCATCTTCCGTGTGCATGAAACTGAAGTAGCGGGTCAGCGAGTCGGTCAGTTCGGCAAAGGCCGGCTGATTACCGACCAGGCTGAAGCCGGTATCAAAGTGCCCCGGTGTGACATCCTCGCGGCACCAGTGGCTTCGGGCCTGAAAGTCCAGCCGCTGGTAAGGGTGCAAACTGGACGGCAGGCGCAATTGCAGTTCATACAGCTCATCGACCATTAACGGCAACGGGCTGATCAGCATCAGACCCTGGCGCGATACATTACCCAGATAGCCAATCGGACGGCCGGTACACTGATTGAAAACCTGCAGATAAGCTCCCAACTGATGCCGGGTGATCTGGCGTTTTTCGATATGCTCCGGGGACTCCGGAACGGGCGTCGTCTGCATGTTCAGCAACGCTCCCTGATTTCAGCTTGCAAGGCGTTCTTGCGCGCCTCGACTCGTTTAGGTTCCACCTCCACCCGCTTGCCGTTGGCATCCTCCTCGTACCAGAGGACCCGGCCATCGAACCGCGCCAACTCACGGCGCAGACCGTCACAATGGCTTTGCTGCCTGGCCCGCTGTTCAAGTACAGCGGTTTGTCGCGCCGCACGTTCCTCGGTGCGTACATCCATCAGGCGCTGGAGATTCTGTTCCCGCTGGCGCACCTGGGCATCGCGCTCGACCACCTGGGGTCTCACCTCAACCCGTTGTGCGCCTTCCCGCGGGCGCTCACCGAAATGGACTTGACCATGCTCGTCCACCCAGCGATAGATCTCGCTGGCGGCAACCGGGCCGAACCACAGCACCAGGCAGATGATGACAAGCTGACGAATTCGCATAGCCGCTAGGGTCCAGGAGCTGATACCAGTCGGGTATCAGTTCGCTAAGCATAGCCCAGCCCCCGGGTACGGCCAAGGGCCATATAGTGAACCGCAACGCTCAGGGGCGCTCGGGCGGCAAGCGCTGATCCGGCTGGTAATGACCCAATTGACGCAGGGTCTCCAGGCGTGCGCCGGCCCGATAACTATACTCACTGTTGGGGTAATGTCGGAGCAGATAACGGTAAGTCTGCGCGGCATCCACGTACAGAGCCTGACGCTCCAGACACAGCCCCCTCAGCAATGAGATTTCCGGTTGCAGATGCGGTCGCGACCGGCTGGCCCGCTCGGCCCGGGACAACTGGAAAATGGTCTGGGCACAATCGCCCCGATCATAGGCCTGATAGGCCTGATTCAGGTGACTGTTATGGGCGTTCGAGGCGCAACCGGCCAAAATGCCGAGGGTAATTGCGACTAGCAGAGTTTTTGACATGGCAATGATCTTTGCGATGGTTTGTCAGGTTATCGGCCAGCTCTGAGGTTTCTCAAGGGCAACGGTCAAATTGACCCAGATCAGTGTAAGGCTCTGATCAATGGCCTAACCTTGGAACATTCCCTTGAAAGGAGTACATGATGGATATTCGACACATGCTGGTGGTCATCGACCCCACCAGCGAAGATGAGCAGCCCTGTCTGCGTCGTGCCGAGCAGTTGAGCACTCACTATCCGCAGGCTCGGATCACCCTGTTTCTGTGCGACTACATTCCTGCGCTCGACGGGGGTGTTCTGTTCGACACTCCCGGCCTGGAGAAGGCGCGCGCATCATTGATCAGACACCGTGAAGGCTTTCTCGAGCGGCTGGCCAAACCACTGCGCGACAAGGGCCTCAAAGTTGATACCGAAGCGCTCTGGGGCAAGCGCCTTGACCGCCATATCCTGCGCGCCATCGCTGAATACCAGCCTGATCTGGTGCTGAAAACCACCCACCACCACAATGTGCTCAAGCGCCTGCTGCTGAGCAATACCGACTGGCAGCTGATCCGCCATAGCGAAGTACCGGTCTGGCTGGTCAAGCAGGCCGATCGACCGCTGAAAAAACTCTGCGCCAGCGTCGATCCGCTGCACGAGGCGGACAAACCGGCGGCACTGGACCTGAAACTGATCTCCCTGACCCAAGGTCTGGCCAAGCTAACCAACAGCCAGCCCCATGTCGTGCACTGCTACAACCCGCTGCCGCGCACCCTGGTTTTCGATGCCAGCGTGATTACCGATTACGATGGTTATGCCGATGATGTCCGCCAACGCCACGCCAGCGCTTTTGAGCAACTGGCCAATCAGACCGGAGTAGATGCCGCACACCGAAATCTGCTGCAGGGCTATCCGGAAGAGGCAATTCCGGCGTTCGCCAGCGACCAGGGTATTGACCTGCTGGTGATGGGGGCAGTATCGCGTTCACGTCTGGACAGCGCCCTGCTTGGGCACACCGCCGAGCGACTACTGGATGACGTCCCCTGCGATGTGCTGGTGGTCAAACCGGACGGCTTTGTCGATCCCAGCAAGCCGAGCTGAGCTGTTGGGGAAACTGTTTAAATCAGTTTCAGTGTTGGCCCAATTGTCGCTGACCTGTTCTGGACACGCCGTGAACCCATCCCTGGGGGCTTGACGATGCCCATCCAGGGCATCGACAGTCCAGAACAGGTCAGCGACAACCGGGCTACTGAGCTTGTGTGCAATTAGTCAGTATTACCCTACACCCATTGACCTTGACATCATGTCAAGGCTCATGATCTGGTTGTCCTATCTTCAGGAGCTGGATCATGAGCACAGTCACCCTCCATATCAGCGGCATGAACTGCGCCAGCTGCGTGCGCCGGATTGAGCAGGCGCTGGGCGCAATTCCCGGGATCGGGACCGCCCAGGTCAACCTGGCCGCGGAAACTGCCCAACTGCAACTTGAACAACCTGAACAACTCGCGGCCGCCTGCGAGGCTGTGCAGCATGCTGGCTATGGCGTGGCTATCGAAGAGCGCCTGCTGAGTCTGAGCAACCTGACCTGCGCCGGCTGCGTACGCCGCAGCGAAACCGCCCTGCTCAAAGTCCCTGGCGTACTCAGCGCCGAGGTCAATCTGGCCAGTCAACAGGCCCGAGTCAGATTGCTCGCAGGCACCGACCCAGACAGTCTGTTGCAGGCACTGGTCAAGGCCGGCTACCCCGGTCAATGGCTGAACCAGCAGGAAACGACGGGCGACACTGAAACAGATCCGCAACGCCAGCGCCTACAACGTGAACGCCGACACCTGATTGCTGCTGCCCTGCTCAGCGCGCCGCTGGCGCTGGGCATGCTGCCGGAACTGTTCGGCCGCCACGACCTGATGCTGCCTGCGCTGTTGCAATTGCTGCTGGCCTCGATCGTCCAGTTCGTGTTCGGTGCCCGCTTCTATCAAGGCGCCTGGCATGCCTTGCGCAACCGTACCGGCAACATGGACCTGCTGGTGGCCATGGGGACGTCGGCTGGCTGGAGCCTGAGCACCTGGCATGTGTTCAGCACCCCGGCCGGCCAGATGCCAGTGCTCTATTACGAGGCCTCGGCGGTCATCATCAGCTTTGTGCTGCTGGGCAAATACCTTGAAAGCCGGGCCAAGGGCCAGACTCTGGAAGCGATCCGGGCTCTGACCGCCCTGCGCCCGGACAAGGCCCGGCGGCGAACAGCCCGGGGCGACGAACTGGTCGCCCTGAGCGAGATCAGGGTTGGTGACCAGGTCGTGGTTCAACCCGGTGAGCGCATTCCGGTCGATGGCCTGGTGCTCGAAGGTGGCAGCCATGTGGATGAGTCGATGCTGACCGGTGAAAGTCTGCCGGTCAGCCGTCAGCCCGGCGACCGGGTCAGTGCCGGAGCGATGAACCAGGACGGCATGCTGCTGCTCGATACCGCCGCCATCGGCCAGGACACTCTGTTGTCGAAAATCGTCCGACTAGTGGAAAGCGCCCAGGCGTCCAAGGCACCGATCCAGCGTCTGGTAGACCGAGTCAGTGCGGTGTTCGTGCCGGTGGTTCTGGTCATTGCCATTGCTGCCTGGGCGCTGGGCAGCCTGTGGTTCGGCCCGGAGCAGGCCTTGCTCAATGCCATCGCCGTGCTGGTGATTGCCTGCCCCTGTGCACTCGGTCTGGCCACCCCTACGGCGATCATGGTCGGTACCGGGGTGGCCGCCCGCCATGGCATTCTGATTCGTGACGCTGAAGCGCTGGAGCAGGCCCACCGGGTCGATACGGTGATCTTCGACAAGACTGGCACCCTGACCCTGGGCAAGCCTGTGGTTCAAGCCTTTGAGCCACTGAATGGGGCGGAGCATGATGCTGCGCTAAGCCTGGCCCTGGCAGTTCAGCGTCAGGCCGAACATCCACTGGCCGCGGCCCTGCGTGACTATGCCATCCAGCACGGAATCAGCAGCGCCGACGCCGAGCAGTTCCGGGTTCAGGCCGGTCGCGGTGCCAGCGGTCTGGTCAACGGTCAGCCAGTCTGGCTTGGCAACCGCCTGCTGATGAATGAGTTGGGCGTGGAGCTGAGCTCCAGCCAAACCCAGGCCGACAACCACGAAGCCCTGGGCCATACCCTGTCCTGGCTGGCTGCCGGCCTGCCCGGGCAAGTCAAAGTCCTGGCCCTTCTGGCCTATGCCGACCAGATCAAGGACGGCGCCCGGGATACCGTCGCACAGTTGCGCCAGCAGGGTATAGACACCTGGCTGATCAGTGGCGACAGTCAGGCCGCCGCCAGCAGCGTCGGCGCTGAACTGGGCATCGAACAAATCGAGGCTCAGGTTCTGCCCGAGCACAAGGCCCAGCATGTGCAGGCGCTGCGCGATCAGGGCCGGGTGGTGGCGATGATCGGCGACGGCATCAATGACGCCCCAGCCCTGAGCGCCGCCGATGTCGGCATGGCCATGGCCACCGGCACCGACGTGGCCATGCACAGCGCTGGTATCACCCTGATGCGCGGTGAACCGCAACTGGTCCCTGCGGCACTGGATATTTCCCGGCACACCTGGCGCAAAATCCGTCAAAATCTGTTCTGGGCCTTCATCTACAACAGCCTGGGCATCCCGCTGGCAGCCATCGGCCTGCTCAATCCGATGATGGCCGGTGCCATGATGGCGGCCAGTAGCGTCAGTGTGGTGACCAATGCCCTGCTGCTCAAGCGCTGGCGGCCAGACCTGGATAGAGAGCAGCAATGAATATCAGCCAAGCAGCCAAACACAGTGGTCTGACTCCGCGCATGATCCGTCATTACGAGAGCATCGCTCTGCTGCCCGATGCCGCTCGCAGCGCTACAGGTTATCGCCGCTATGACGAACGCGACCTGCATACCCTGCGGTTCATTCATCGCGCCCGTAGTCTGGGCTTTTCGATCGAACAGATTGCCCAGCTTCTGGCTCTGTGGCAGGACCGTGAACGCAGCAGCGCGGAGGTCAAAACCCTGGTCCAGGGGCATGTGCTTGAGCTGGAGCAGAAGATCGCTGATCTTCAGGCCATCCGAGACACCCTCGCTCACCTGGCGCACTGCTGCCATGGTGATACCCGGCCTGACTGTCCGATTCTCGACAACCTGGCCGCTACCGGAAGCAACGACCAATGAGTCAGCCCATCGACCTGCGCGCCCTGCGCCATTTTGTTGCCCTGGTAGAACACCAGGGCTTTATTCGCGCCGGAGAAGCCATCGGCCTGAGCCAGCCTGCACTAACCCGCAGCATCCAGAACCTGGAGCAGCGCCTGGGTTGCCCACTGATCATTCGTGGCGGCAAGGGCGTGGAACTGACCCCACAGGGACAGTTGGTACTTGAACACGCCAAACGCCTGCTGGCCGGCAGTGCGGCGCTGAAAAACGCCCTGCAACAGTTCAACGATCTGGAGTCAGGCGAACTGCTGATTGGCGCCGGTCCTTTCCCGGCTGCCCGACTGGTGCCTGCAACCATGGGCCGGTTCAATCGCCAGCACCCCGGCGTGGCGCTGAAGCTGGTCATCCAGCATTGGGAAGAGTTACGCGAGCGCTTGCTGGCTGACACCCTGGAACTGTTCGTCGCCGATATCCGGGAGCTGGAGCAGGATCGGCAATTGCATGTGCTGCGGCTACGCCAAAACCCCAGCGTACTGTTCTGCCGGGCCGGCCACCCGCTTGCCAACAAGGCCGGACTAAACAATGCCGACCTCAACACCTATCCACTGGCAAGCTTCCGCTTGCCGCAACCGGTGCATGATTACATGAGCCGCACACTTGCCGGCCGCGAGCCACTGATCAACCTGGAATGCGACAACCTGGACGTACTGATGCGCCTGGTACGCCACAGTGACGCCCTGAGCTTTGCCACACGAGACATTCTGGACCCGGACCTGGCACGTGGAGAACTGGTATTGCTGGACTGGCCGGAACTGCTGCCCGGTACCAGTTATGGCCTGGTAACCCGGGTCGGACGACCACTGTCGCCGGCCGCCCGGGCTTTCATACGATTATTGCAAGACGAGAACCGTCAACGCCTCAGCGCAGCAGATTGAACAGGCTCAGGCCGTTGATCTTGACGAAGCTCTGCTGTGACGCCTCCAGCAGCACGGTTTGCAGGCTGAGACGGCTGAGTGCCTCGGCATAGTCCAGATCCTGCAGCTCCGAGGTAACCGACTGGTTGATCAGGGTTAGGTCAAGGTTCTCGTCACGCCGGGTATCGATCACGTTGAGCCGCGCACCCAGTTCGGTCTGCTTGCTCAACACCGTGCCGATGGCATTGTCGATATTGAGCAGACCCACCGCCACTGCATCACGGGTGGCCAGATTACCGTCGGGAGTGTCTTCAGCATTTTCCAGTGCCTGGCGCAACACCCGGATACTGTCGAGGATGCCTCGCTTTTCCTCTCCACTGGGGGTAATGCTGAAGCTGTCGCCCGCTGCGGGCTCGCCATTGAGGGTAATGGCTACCCCACCATAGCGGATGGTGTATTCATTGTCCTCGTTGGGGCTTAGCTGACCGGTGACCGGGGGCGCCAACGGATCGCCGTTGCTGTCGACAATCTCGTAGTCCGTGGTGCTGGAAAAGACGATCTGTACCCCACCCAGCGGATAGAGCTGATTGTCGAAGGCCAGCTTGTTCTCCACCTGCCCAAGAGAAATCCGCGCACTACCGGTATTACCCGGATCAGCAGCCGTATCGACCCGGTTTGCATTGGGAATATCGAGAAACAGCGCCTTGCCGTTATCATTGATGGCAATCTGGTTGCCGCTGGCGATCTCGAGAAACCGCTGGCCCTCATCACCCTGATAGCTGTAACTGCCATCGGGCTCGCGGATAAACGGCTGAGTCTTGCCCTGATAACCGGCAAACAGATACTCGCCACGGGCATTCTGACTATTGAACAGCCCGAACAGCTCGTCTTCACGCTGCTTGAGTTCCTGCGCCAGACTGGCCCGATCACCGCTGTCCAGAGCGCCATTACCAGCCTGTACGGCAATCTCGCGGATCCGCTGCATGATGTTGACCACCGACTGCAACACGATCTCTTCCTGAGTCAGACTGTTTTCCGCAGCATCCAGATTGGCCTTGTACTGGCTTAGCCTGGAGGCCTCCTGATCCAGTTGCAACAGCCGCACCGAGGCCACCGGATCATCGGCAGGCGACAGTATGCGCATCCCGGTACTGATCTGCTGCTGAGTTCGGGTCAGGCTCGCATAGTTGGTCTGCAAGCCGTTGACGCCGTTATTGAAAGCCTGAATGGTCGAAATGCGCATAACCGGCACCGTTAACGGAAGGAACTGATCAATGTATCGAACAAGGAGCGAGCAACCTGAATGATCTGCGCCGAGGCATTGTAGTACTGCTCGAACTTGATCAGGTTGGCCGCCTCTTCATCCAGGTTGACCCCGGCAACCGAATCACGGTTGTTCTGGGCCTGGGCCAGCACTGCGCCACTGGCCTGTTCATCCATGCGCGCCTGAGCGGTCAGGGTTCCGACCCGCTGCACCATATCGCCATAGGAGTCGACGAAGGAGATCCCGCTGGCACCGCCCTGCAAGCCAATCACCGCCTTGTTTTGCAACTCCAGCAGTTTCAGCGCATTGCGGTTGTCCGATACACCTGGTGTACCGGTTGCCGGATCAGCGTTGTAGTTAACGCTGAAGCTATCGCCATCCTGGGGGTTACCGGCCACAGTGAAACGCAGCGTGTGAGTACCATCGGTCCACTCGACCTGATTCGGCTGCCCTGGGGTAATGGTCAGTGGCGAGGGCACGAAGCTGCCGCTACTGGCCGTCAACTCATTGTTATTGACCGTGAAGCTGAATGGCAGCATGGCCTGCAACGCGGCAGTGTCCAGCGGCTGCGGACCGTCAATGATCTCAGGCTGACTGATAGTACCGTTACCCCGATTGTTCAGCGCTGCCTCGGCCGTGACTGGCAGAGCTAGTGCCAGTTGCTCAGGCTGGGTCATCACCGTGCCGATGGTGGCGGCGGCATTTCGGGTCGGCGTCAGGATAAAACGGTCCCCGGCGGCAAAGCTGCCGTTCAATGCAGAGATGCTGAACCCATCGACTTCCGGTGGTGGCACATCGTTGATGTTGAATACCCCGACCTGAGTATTGTCCGACAGCCGGCGTAAGGTGAAGGTGTCGGCACTGGTGAACTCCAGAGCGTAGTCGGAGGTGGTCAGCTTGCTGGTATCGGTGATATTCACCCCAAGCAGTGCGCTGTCATCACTGTTGCCGGCCCGGGCCAGGCTGCGCAGAGCAACATACTCAGGGCTGTTAATATTGGTAAACAGGTTGCCGCCGGCATTACCCAGCAGATCCAGACCCTGGCCGAGTTGGTTATTGATCTGTTCGGAAATCGACAGCGCCAGCCGACCGATGGTATTGAAGGCATCATCCAGCACTTCACTACGGTAACGTAGCAAACCACCCATTTCCCCACCGGTAATCAGGTCGGTTACCCCTTGCCGCGACCCGGCATTGACCAGTTGCACCTCAGAGCGTGACGGATCACGCAAACCCGGCACCACTTCCAGCCGCGACGCGCTATTACCAACCACCAGTGGCTGGCCGGAACCAATGAACAGGTTGATAGTGTTGTCATCCTGAGGAACCGCGGTCACCCCGATATAGGTGCTCAGTTGACGGATCGCCTCGTCGCGGGCATCGATCAGATCATTAGGCTGCTGACCACTGGACGCGGCTACCGCAATGGCATTGTTGTAACCGGCGATACTCGCCGACAGCCGGTTGACCTGATCGGAAACCAACCCCATCTGCTTGTTAATGAAGTTGTTCTGGGTTTCCAGTTGCGCATACAAGCTGTTGAAACGACTGGCCAGCCCCTGGGATTCGGAAATCACCAGTTGCCGGGCTGGAATATTGGCCGGATCTTCGGCAGCGGTCTGTAGCGCGGCAAACAGCTTCTGGATACCCGGGCCAATACCGGTGGTGGTCCCACCGAGCAACGCATCGAGCTGATCGATCTGGCTCTTGTAAGCCTTGACGTCGCTGTTGATTGCGGTGCTGACCTGCAACTGATTGGTATAGAACGAGTTGTATATCCGCCGCACATCGACGATGGTCGCCCCGGAGCCGATATAGCCGCCACCGGTGAACTGGGCCGGACGGGTGGACTGGATCGCGCCCTGGCGGGAAAAGCCGGGGGTGTCGACGTTGGTGATGTTATGTCCGGTGACCGCCAGATTAGTACGGGCGATGGACAAGCCACTTAGGCCAATCGATAACAGGTCTGCCATGCTTTACTCCCTGTTCAGCTCAGCTGACGGTTGTCATTGCCGGCTGTTGTCTGCTGACTGAGCAACTGGCGGGCAATGCGCGATACCTTGCTGGCGTACTGCGGGTCGGTGGCATAACCGGCGCGCTGCAACTCACGGAAAAAGGCATCGGGGTTGTCGGTAGTCTGTAAGGCCTGCTGATAACGGCCATTGCGGTGCAGGAATTCAACGTAGTCGTCAAAGCTCTGCTCGAACGAGGCATAGGCACGGAAGTTGGCTCGTTCACGGTTCAGCGCGCCATCACGAAACTCATGGGTCATGGCCGAGGCAGAATCCCCCTGCCAGCCGCCATGGGCCTTGATGCCAAACAGGTTATGGCTGTTGCCGCCGGCAAATGAGCGGCCCCAGCCGGTCTCCAGAGCTGCCTGAGCGACCAGATAGTGCGGATCGATGCCAAGGCGTTCAGCGGCACGTTCGGCCATTGGCAGCATAGTGGCAACGAACTCGGCCGGATTGGCAAAGCTGCGTCGCCCGGCAATCGCAGTCTCACTGACTGAACTTTGCGCTGGCGCAGTGCGGCTGACGCCCTGCATAGCCCTGAGCGGCTGCCAGTTGCTCGCGCTCTCGGCCTGGCTAACCGGGCGCTCATTGTTAACCGGAGCGGCGCCCTCACCCATTACCGCCGGATTACGGCTGATCATCGCCAGCCGCCGACGCGCCAACAGGGCCGACTGGTCTGCTGCCGGTGCAGCCTCAGCCGCCGACGAACTGCCAGACTGGCCCTTGGGTGACATTTGCCGCACCATCATGTCAGCCAGCCCAACGCCCTGCTTCTCGGCCAAATGCACGCTCATCTGGTTGTCGTACATGTCCTGATAGAAGCGGGTCTGGTTGGTGTTGAGCGGGTTGCCCTCGGCGAACACTTCGTTGGCATCACGCATGCTCTTGACCATCATGTTCAGAAACAGCGACTCAAACTGCTCAGCCACCCGCCGTAGGTTGCCCGGGCTGTTGGCCTGGCTACCATGCTTGAGCTGGCTCATAGCATTGAGGTCGGTGTAGTTGAGACTCTGCTGGCTTGTCAGGTTCATGCTCGCTGCTCCGCTCAGATCACCACCAGGTCGGCATTCAACGCACCGGCCTGACGCAGGGCTTCAAGAATCGCCATCAGGTCACCAGGAGCCGCACCTACCTGGTTGACCGCACGGACAATCTCATCAAGGGAAACCCCAGGGTTGAACACAAACATCCGGCCGTCGCCTTCCTCGATGCCGATCTGCGAGCTGGGCGTCACCACGGTCTGACCGCCACCGAAGGGTGCACCCGGCTGGCTGACCTGCAGGTTTTCACTGATGGTCACGGTCAACCCGCCATGGGTCACCGCCGCCGGCTGAACCCGGACATCCTGACCGATAACGATAGTGCCGGTGCGCGAATTGATGATGACCTTGGCGGCAGCGTTGCCCTGCTCGATACGCAGGTTCTCGACCATCGACAGGTAATCGACCCGGTGATTCGGATCCAGCGGTGCCCGCACCTTGATCGCCCCGGCATCCAGCGCCTGGGCCACATCCGGGCCAAAAGTGTTGTTGATCTGATCGACCACCCGCTTAGCGGTGGTGAAGTCCGGACGATTGAGGTTGAACACCAGGTGATCGCTGGAGGCAAACGGACTGGCCACCGCCCGTTCGACCGTGGCGCCACCGGGAATCCGGCCAACGCTCGGGACATTGACAGTGATCCGTGAGCCGTCGGCGCCCTCGGCACCGAAGCCACCGACCACCAGATTGCCCTGGGCAATGGCATAGACCTGGCCATCGATCCCCTTGAGCGGGGTCATCAGCAAGCTGCCGCCGCGCAGGCTCTTGGCATTGCCGATCGAGGACACGGTGATGTCGATGGTCTGCCCCGGGCGGGCAAACGGCGGCAGGTCAGCGTGGATCGCCACAGCGGCAACGTTCTTCATCTGAATCCGGGTGCCCGGCGGCACAGTGATGCCGAACTGGGTCAACATGTTGTTGAAGGTTTGCACCGTGAACGGGGTCTGGCTGGTCTGGTCACCAGAACCATCAAGCCCCACCACCAGGCCATAACCGATCAACTGGTTGGTCCGCACCCCGGCAATACTGGCGATATCCTTCAAACGCTCGGCATGTACCAGCGGGCTGAGCAGAATCAGGCACAGGGAAAGCAGCAGGCTACGCATGATCGATGCTCCTAGAACGGCCACAGCGGGCTCATGAAGAACTGACTGAGCCAACCGGGCTGGCTGGCATTGGCGAAGGCGCCGGTGCCCGAATAGGTGATACGGGCATCGGCCACCCGGGTCGAAGGTACGGTGTTGTCCTGGCCGATATCGTCGCCGCGCACCAGCCCGACAATGCGGATCAGCTCATCACCATTGTTGAGAGTGATCCATTTCTCGCCACGCACCCGCAAAATGCCATTGGGCAACACTTCAGCCACAGTCACAGTGATCGAACCAGTCAGGCTGTTGCTCTGATTGGCCGAAGCGTCACCGTTAAAGCTGCGCTCCCCACCCATGTCGACCCCCATGTTCAGGCCGCCCATGCGGACGCCGTTGCCAAACAGGGTTGGGGTGCTGATCTGAGTCGAGCTACTCTTGCTGATTTCGTTGTCAGCACTTTTGCGCGCGGCAGTGCGCTCCTGCAAGGTAATGGTAATGATGTCGCCCACCCGATGCGCCTTGCGGTCGTCATACAGGCTCATTTCAAACCCTGGTTGATAAATCGCACCATTGTTCAGCTCCTGCGGCATCGGCGTGCGCGGCAGTACCGGCGCATAGGCCGGATCGTCCGGGCGCGGCGGAGTTTGCACGCAAGCCACCAGACTCAGGCTGGCCAGCATCAACACAGTGGTTCTCAGAGCGTTCATTTCACATCACTCCCGTCAGAGGGTCTGACTGACGTATTGCAGCATCTGGTCGGCGGTGGAAATCACCTTGGAGTTCATTTCGTAGGCGCGCTGAGTGGTGATCATGTTGACCAGTTCCTCGACGACGCTGACGTTGGAATTTTCCAGGGTGTTCTGCAGTACGGTACCCAGGCCGTTCTGACCGGGGTTGCCAACCTGTGGCGCGCCACTGGCAGCGGTCTCCAGGAACAGGTTGTTACCAATCGCCTGCATGCCAGCCGGGTTGATGAAGTCGGCAGTCTGAATCAGACCAATCTGCTGAATGCCTGGGTCGCCGAATACGGTGATGCTGACTGTGCCGTCTTCACCGACGGTCAGGGTCTGCACGTCATCGGGCAGGGCAATACCTGGCTCCAACGCAAAGCCACTGGAAGTGACGATCTGGCCTTCGGCATCCAGGTGGAAGCTACCGTCACGGGTGTAACCGATGTTGCCGTCAGGCATCAGGATCTGGAAAAACCCGCGGCCGTTGATGGCCATGTCCAGCGGCTGCTCGGTAGTCTGCAACGAGCCCTGGGTGAAGATTTTCTGCGTGCCAACCACCCGCACCCCGGTCCCGACCTGCAGGCCAGATGGCAGTTGGGTGTCCTGGGTGCTTTGGCCGCCAGGCTGGCGCTTGACCTGATACAGCAGATCCTCGAACTCGGGCCGGTCACGCTTGAAACCGGTGGTGGCGACGTTGGCCAGGTTGTTGGAAATGGTAGTTAGCATAGTGTCCTGAGCGGACAACCCGGTCTTGCTTACCCAAAGTGCTGCGTGCATGTTGTTTCTCCGATAACTTTAGCTGATCTGCAACAGGCGCTCGCTGGCCCGGCTGTTTTCTTCGGCGGTACGCATCATCTTGACGTGCAGCTCGAACTGTCTAGCCAGCGCCAGCATCGAGGTCATTTCCGACACCGCATTGACGTTGCTGCCTTCCAGAAAACCGGTAGCTACCCGAATCGCACCGTCCGCCGGCTGCTCCAGCTCACCCTCGACCCGCATCAAGCCGTCCGGACCCTTGCGCAACGAAGCAGGATCGGGATTGACCAGTTTGATCCGGTCAATCTCGGCCAGCACATTGGGCGCCTCACCCTGAGCGCGAATGGTGATGGTGCCGTCTACGCCGATTTCGATCTTGTCGGCCGGAGGAATGGCGATCGGCCCGGCATTGCCCATCACCGGCAAACCATTGCTGGTGCGCAGAATGCCGAACACATCGACGCCCAGACTGCCGGCCCGGGTATAGGCCTCAGTGCCGTCCGGGGCCTGAACCGCGATCCAGCCATCACCTTCCACAGCGATATCCAGGTCACGACCGGTTTCCAGCAAGCTGCCCTGGGAAAAGTTGGTGCCCGGGCGCTCGGTCATCGCGTAGGCCCTGGTCGGATAGCTTTCACCGAATACCGGCATCGACCGAGCCTGCTCGAAATCACCGCGAAAACCGGTGGTATTGATGTTCGCCAGATTATTGGCGTGCGCCCGTTGTGCCAGCATGTTCTGACTGGCGCCGGTCATGGAGATGTACAACGATTTGTCCATGGGAACTCCCGGTTCGACAAAGAATTGCCGCTTTAACCTTATTCACCAGGAGTAATGCAGACATCGTGCCAGACCCGCTGAAACACCATTTATTCAGCAAAATCAAAAAGATATAAACTGGCAGAAAATAAAAACGGCAATAGCGGCAAAGACCATTGCCGCTATTGCCGTTCCAGCAAGCGAGAATCAGCGCAGGTTGATGATGGTCTGCGTCACCGCATCCTCGGTTTGAATAGTCTTGGCGTTAGCCTGATAGTTGCGCTGGGCCACGATCAGGTTCACCAGTTGATCGGACAGCTCAACGTTGGAGGCTTCCAGCGCCCCCGACTGCACCACTCCAAGCGTGCTCGACCCTGGCGTACCGATCACCGGTTCACCGGAAGTGAACGACTGCGCCCAAGCCGTTTTGCCCAGCGGCGTCAGGCCCTGCTGGTTGGCAAAGGTGGCAAGAATGAGCTGCCCCTGAACCCGGGTCTGACCGTTGGTGTAACGAGCGAAAATCACCCCGGTGTCGTCAATTTCAAGGCCCGCCAGTTCGCCGGTAGTAAAACCGTCCTGCACTACCGAGTTAACTCCAAAGGTCGATGCATACTGGGTCGAACCGGTCAGATTGATCGCCAGCTGAGCAACCGGCGAGGTGGCACCGGTGGGTTGACCGTTGGCGTCCAGCGGCACCCAGCCGGACAGGTTGAACGGCTGGGCCGTGGTCATTTGCCCGGCATTGTTGAAGTTGACATCAAAACGCGCACCAGCCGAAGGCGCATAAGCCGGATCAGAAGCCAGGACCCCGGTTTGCGGGTCGCGGCCATCGACCAGCACGATCATCTCCCAGGTATTGGCATCGGTCTTGACGAAGTACTTGGTCAGCACATGCGAGTTGCCCAGGCTGTCATAGACATCCACCGACGTCGAACTGTTATAGGAAGTCGAGTCAGTCGGATCGAAGGAAACCTCGGCGGCAGCCAGACCAGCAGCCTCGGCAGCCGCGATCTCGCCAGCGGTCGGGTTGTCCGGATCAGCAGCACCGGCAATCGAGGCGGCATAGGCCTGGTCATAGGCTTCCTGCCACAGAGCCGGACGCACATTGGTCGAATTCAGATTGAGGGTCGAGCGAATCTCGGTGGTGGCATTCGGCTCGGCGGCCCGGGTATCGATCCGCAGATCAGTCCGCACACCCTGGTTGATCTGCCCAGTGACCGGATTGACCCCATACCCCTGCAAGCGCTCACCGAAATTGTTGATGATGTTGCCTTCACGGTCAGTCCCGAAATAACCGGCACGGGTATAGCTGATCGCCCCATTGTTGCTGGTGACGAAAAAGCCATTGCCGTTGATCGCCAAATCCAGGGTGTTCTGGGTAAAGTTGACATTGCCCTGGGTAAACTGCTGGGCCACGTTGCTTAGCAGCACGCCACTGCCCTGCGGATTGCGTCCGGTACCCAGCACCGAGGCGGCATAGACATCAGCAAACTCGGCACGTGACTGCTTGAAGCCAATGGTACCGGCATTGGCGATGTTATTACCGGTAACATTCAGGTCGGCTGACGCCGCCCGGATACCACTCAAACCGATATTGAAGGACATGATCTGGTTCCTTGTATCAATACGTCACAGACGACGTTACTTGCCAATGATCTGAACTTGCGACAAGCCGATACTGCCAAGGCCCGCCACATTGAGAATCAGGTCGCCACCCGGCGTGCCCGGTAGCGATACGCTGTCGACATTGGCCGGCAGCAGAGTAATCAGTTGCTGGTTTTCACCCTCGATGCCAGCTTCAGCCTTGAAGCTATATTTGCCGGGCGGCAAAACATTGCCGTCACTGTCAGTGCCATCCCATTCGAACGCCACCAAACCAGACTGCTGACTGCCAAGGTTGATCCGTCGCACCAGAGTGCCTGCCTCGTCATAGATACCTACAAACACGTTGCTACTGGACTGCGGCAAAACCACATCGCCCTTGATTCCTTCAGCGGTATCGACAATTGCCTTGTCGGTCGGCACGATCACCGTGCGCCCAACCAGCGAGGATGCCTGCAGCGCCTGGGACGATTGGAAACCGCTCATGATCGCTTCCATGCTGTCATTCAGATTGCCGATACCCTCCACCGTACTGAACTGAGCCAACTGGGCAATGAACTCACCGTTTTCCTGAGGCGATAGCGGGTCCTGATTATTGAGCTGAACCACCAGCAGTTTCAGGAACTCGTCCTTACCCAGCTCGCCACCCTTGTTGAAGCGCTCATTGTCGATCTGGTAGTTGTCCAGGGCGCCGGCACCGACATTATTGGTGTACATGATTCAAGGCTTCCTTATCACTGCCCAAGCGTCAGCACGCGCTGCAGCATGGTCTTGGTGGTATTCATGATTTCCACGTTGGTCTGGTAGGCCCTTGATGAAGCCATCATGTTGGCCATTTCCTCGACCACATTGACGTTCGGGTAGTACACATACCCGTCCTCGTTGGCCATCGGGTGATCTGGCTCGTAGCGAGCCTGCAACTCGGCGTCCGACTCGACAATGCCCAACACCTGCACACCCTGCCCCGGCTCACTTTCAGGAGCGAACAGCGACGGCCCGAGGTTTTGCTGACTGCTGAATACGGTGGCGAACACCGGATGCCGGGCCCGATAGGTCTGATCGATACTGCTGGATACGGTTTCAGCGTTGGCTATGTTGCTGGCCACGGTATTGAGCCGCAGCGACTGAGCGCTCATACCGGAACCGGCAATATTGAAAATCTGGGTCAGGGACATGGTTATTCTCCACGCAGGGCAGTCATCAGCCCTTTGAACTTGCTGTCGAGGAAGGTGAAACTGGCCTGAAACTGAATGGCATTCTCGGCAAACTTGGCCTGCTCGACCTGGGTATCCACAGTATTACCATCGACGGCTGGTTGCAGCGGCACGCGGTAACGCAGCCCCGCCGCCTGATCAATCAGGCTTTCAGCAGCAATATGCCGAGCATGTGTCTGGTTAGCCTGAAAGCGTTGGGCGCCCCCCTGTTGCTGAGCCTCCAGCACACTGGCGAATTCCAGATCGCGGGCCTTGTAGTTCGGGGTTTCGGCGTTGGCGATATTGTTGGCCAACACTGATGAACGCTCGGCACGAAACTTCAGCGCTTGCTCATGCAGCCCCAGGGCACGCTCAAAATTCAGGCTCATAGTGACACTCCCACTCCGGCTGCTAGCCGACCGATAACTTTCAGGAGTTCAAAAGCAAAGCCCGTGCCAAAACACCAAGCCCTTTATTTTCAGGGGGATAGAAGAGAAAAAGAACGCCATGCGGCAAGACCTGACCGGCAAGCGGCAAAGCTGGCAACGGCAAAAGCGGCAAAGGCAAAAGGCAAAAGGCAAATTGCCGCCCAGGGCGGGCGGCAATCAGAATCAGCAGAATCAGAGAACCCTACTTGACCTTGTAAACAATCCCCGGACTGCACTGCACCATCTGGTACAGCTCAGGCAAACCATTGAGCGCCTCGGAAGCACCCAGCATCAGGTACCCACCCGGCTTGAGCGTGGCATGCATACGTCGCAGGATGTCCTTCTTCACTTCCGCCGAGAAGTAGATCAGTACATTGCGGCAGAAGACGATATCGAACTTGCCGAGCATGGCGTAACTGTCGAGCAAGTTCATGGCCCGAAACTCAACCCGATTGCGAATCGCCGGCTTGACCGCCCAGCGCCCCGGCCCGAGAGGGTCGAAAAAGCGATTGAGGCGATCCTGGGACAACCCCCGGGCAACCGACAGACTGTCGTATTCGGCACCCTTTGCCGCATTGAGAATTCCGCCAGACAGATCGGTAGCAACGATCTGGGCACCACCGCGCAACTGACCCAGATTGGCGCGCTCGAACTCATCGATCGCCATACTCAGCGAATACGGCTCCTGCCCCGAAGAACAGGCCGCCGACCAGATCCGCAAACGCTGACCGGGATTATCTCGAATAAACTCAGGAATCAACCGGTTCTTGAGCACTTCGAAGGGATAGACATCCCGAAACCAGAGGGTTTCATTGGTGGTCATGGCATCAATAACTGCCTCGCGCAAGCCGCCACGCGGCTGGAACTGAATCCGCTTGACCAATTCACCGAGACTCTTGATGCCTTCCTGATCCATCAACCGATTGAGCCGGCTGGCCACCAGGTACTGCTTGTTGTCTCCCAACACAATGCCGCAGGCTTTTTCCAGAAACTCCCGGAACACCTGAAAATCCTGATTGGATGACGTCACGCAGCTTGCCCCATAATCAATTCAAATCCACTCTCAGGCACCCGCCTCTCCCCTCAGGGCATGCAGCCTGGCGACCACCCGGCCAGCCAGCTCATCCGGCTTGAATTTGGCCAGGAAATCATCCGCGCCAACTTTCTTCACCATGGCCTGGTTGAACACCCCTGACAAGGAGGTATGCAGCATCACATGCAAACCATTGAGACGCGAATCATTGCGAATCTCGGCAGTCAGGGTGTAACCATCCATTTCCGGCATTTCGATATCCGAAACCATCATCAGCAGATGGCTGGAAACAGCCTCGCCACTATCGGCCAACGCCCTGAGCCAGTCCAGGGCCTGCTTGCCATCGTTGAGCGCAATCACCTCAACCCCGACCTCTTCCAGACAACGCTTGACCTGCTTGCGCGCCACCGAAGAATCATCAACGATCAGGACCTTGCGCGACACTGCTTCAGCCTGTGTCTGCTCGTCAACCAGCCCCTGCGACAGTTGCTCATTGACCGGCACCACCTCAGCCAGCACCTTCTCGACGTCGATGATCTCGACCATCTGATCATCAACCCGCGTCACCGCCGTCAGGTAGTGCTCACGCCCGGTTCCGCGTGGCGGCGGATGAATCTCCGACCAGTTCATGTTGACGATCCGCTCGACCGAGCGCACCAGAAAACCCTGAACCTTGGTGTTGTATTCGGTAATGATCACAAAGGTATTGTCCAGGCTGCTCAGCCCTGGACCGCCAGTTGCCTTGTTCAAATCGAGAATCGGCAGCGTCCCACCACGGATGTGCGCAACCCCACGAACCACCGGGTTGAGTTTAGGCATCAAGGTCAGCTTGGGGCATTGCAGCACCTCTTTGACCTTGAACACATTGATGCCGTAAAGCTGGTTGCCCGCCAACCGGAACAGCAAGAGCTCCAGGCGATTCTGGCCAACCAACTGAGTACGCTGATTGACCGAATCCATCACGCCAGCCATGAGCAACTCCTTATAGACATTATGGGTCACGGTAAGCAGAACGGCACGTTTCTTGCTGGATTCAACGCAATGCCAACAACTTGACAGGCAGAACCTTTGCCATCCAGGTGTATTGTATGCGTTTTCTCAAACAGTGCATGGCTTTGGCGGTATTTTTTTCCGCCGCCAGCTCGGCCAATCCGCTGATTGATCAGCTTATCGGCGCGACCACAGCATTTCTTGAGGATGAAATAGAAATGCATCTGGCCCGCAGTGCCCGCGAGGCCCGCTATCAAATCCAGGTCAGCCGACTGGACTCACGGCTGCGCCTGCCGCAGTGTGCTGACCAAGACCTCAGCGTCAGCCTGGAAAGCCCGGCAGTGCCGGTCGGCCGGGTCACGGTGCGCGTCAGTTGCGAAGGTGAAAATCGCTGGCGGCTATTTGTTCCAGCCCAGGTCAGCCTGTATCAGAACGTAGTAGTAGCGATCCGGCCACTGGGGCGCCACAGTGTGATCGGCAACCAGGATGTCGCCTTGCTGGAACGGGACATTGGCCAATTGGGAGACGCCTACCTCACCGACCCGGGCCAGGTGGTCGGCATGCGAGTACGGCGCCCGATCAGCGCCGATAGCGCCATCAGTGCCAGCCAGCTTGAACTCGATGAAGTGGTCCGTCGTGGCGACAAGGTAGTGATCAGCGCCGCCAACGCCCAGATAGCCGTGCGCATGCCCGGCGAAGCTCTGGAAGGCGGCATCACTGGCAGTCAGATCCGGGTCCGCAACACCCGTTCAGGCCGAGTGGTCACCGCCCGCATTCTGGGCCCCGGACAGGTGCAGGTGGCGATGTGAAGGAGCAACCGACTGGGTTATACTGCAGCATCAACAACCTGCGGCATTTTGTGAGCCCAGTCACAGGTTTTTTTCCTAAAGTTTTTCCGACATCGGCCGTTACAGGTGTTGATAGAAAATATTAGGTCCTGAGGACAACAGAATGGTTATTGACTTCAACGCTTCCAACAATGCTAACGGCAGCAGCCGTAGCGCCCAAAGTGGCGCCGCAGCGGGTAAGCGCGATGCCGGGCTCGAAGGCGCCAGCAAAGACCAGGCCAGCAAGGCTCCGGCCAACCCGCCGGCAGCTGACACTGCGGTCAAGCTCAGCAGCCAGGCACAACAATTGCAGGCTATTGAAGAACGCCTGCGCGATTTGCCGGAAGTTGACAGTGAACGCGTCGCTCAGATTCGCCAGGCCATCGCCCAGGGCAATTACAGCGTCGATAGCACCCGCATTGCCGACAAGCTGCTGAACCTGGAAAACTGATCCCCGCCACTCTCCCCTGTGCGAGTGGCGGCTAGCGCCAAGGAGCCACCGCATGCAAGACCTTAACGCCATCATTGAGCGTACTCTTGAGCACGGGCGTCAATTCATTGAGCTGTTGGACCAGGAACTGGCCGCTCTCAGCGCCCGCGACCTACAGCAGCTCGACACCCTGGTAGCAGCCAAAGCCCCCGTGATAGAAGCACTGAGCCAACTGGACAGCGCACTTACCAGCTACTGCCAGAACCAGGGTCTGGCCGCCGCCGGCGAACTTGAGCGTCATATCCATGACACTCACGGCGAAGGCCTGCATGCTCAGTACCGGGAACTGCTGCAGACTTTGCAACAATGCCGTGAAGCCAATGAGCGCAATGCCCGGCTGGTTCATCACAACCAGCACGTTACGGTGCGCCTGCTCGACATGCTACGCAATCAGGGCGAACCCAGTAGCAACCTGTATGATCGCCAGGGTCAAATTCATGGCAGTCAGGGCCGACCATTGAGCAAGGCCTGAGATGGCTGTCACAAGGCCATCAGCCTGTTATAGTTGATTGATTGTCGTTCAAGCCGAGATACCTAAGTGTCAAACCTGTTTGAGGAAGAAGCTGGCCCACAGCCGCCCCGCGAGATTCGTTCGAGCATCGAAATTCTGGCCCTGCTCAAAGGTTTGCAGCAACACCGCGAGCCCCTGAAAATCAGCTTCGATGATCGCCACCAGGCGTTTCAGAGCTTTATCGTCCAATTGGACAATGACCGCCTATGGATCGACGAGCTGATCCCCCAGGAAGGCAACCGCTATATAAGCCAGCAGGAAGCCTTTCAGGTAGATGCCTGGCGCGACGGCGTGCATATTCGCTGGTACTGTCCGCGCGCCCGCCAGGTCATGCTCGATGACGCTCCGGCGTTTGAAGCCAGCCTGCCGCTTGAACTGACCTACCACCAGAAACGTGGCGCGTTCCGGGCAGCCGTGGCCCGTGGGCTCAATACCAAACTCGGACTGGTCCACAGTCAGCGCAGCTACGAAGCCAACGGCCAACTGATCGACATATCCGCTACCGGCTGCAAAATTCGCCTTGCCGGTGCCTGGCACGAACGTCTTCAACCAGGCGAAGTGTTCGATCTCAGTTACTTGGAATTACCCGAAAGCGGACGCATGCCGGTCAGCGTGGAAATCCGTCACTGCCATTACGACGCCAACCTGGATGAAACCCAGGCAGGAATCAAGTTCAAGCAGGCCAGCCCCAATATCCAGCGCCAGATCGACCGCTTCGTCAATCAGCTGCAGCGCGAGGCCCGCCGTTTCGAGAAGGACGATCTGTTCTGACCCTGTCTAGCCGGGGCGATGATCAGCCTGATCCTCGTCCCGTTCACTCATTGCGGCCAGCGCATCACCATCGTCCAACATCTGCTCAACCACCATCTGCTCATCAACCCGCGGATCCAAAGCAGCCGCCAGCGGTGAACTCACTACGTTACCGGCAGCCGGCATAAAATGAACTGGCGCCTCTTCGACCAAATGATCACCCGTTACCGTACCTGGTCTGACCTTGACCACCAGAATCATGCTGCAGCAGGCCATAAAAACATAGAGCATCTCAATGCCCCATTGCTTCATGACCAGCGAACCCAGCAAAGGCCCAAAACTGGCACCCAGACCGAAGGTCACCAGCAGCATTGCCGAGAGCGGCACCCGCTCCTCCTGCTCAACATGGTCGTTGGCCAGCGCTACCGCCAAAGGATAAAGAGTGAAGGCCAGCACCCCAAACATCGCAGTCAGCACCAGCAAGGCAAAATCAGGAGCCGCCGTCAAAGCAATGATCAACACCACCCCGGTCAACACAATAGCATTCAACTGAATGGTCCGGCTGCGCTCAAAGCGGTCCGACAACCAGCCGGCCGGCCACTGCGCGCATAAACCGGCACCAATGGCCACCGCCATGAACACCCCGATTTCCGAGGTGCTCAAACCAACACCGCTGGCAAACACCGGAGCAAGTCCATAGAACGCGCCCAGCAGCAAGCCGGCAACCGCGACAGTGGTCAAGGCCTGCGGAATCCGCTGCACAAATAATCGGACCTTCAATGGTGCCGGGTGAAGCGGCGCAGGATGCAGACGCTTGGTGACCGCGACTGGCACCAGGCACAGGGAGAAGCACATCGCCACCAACAGCAGATGCCGGACATCCAGCTCTGGCATAACCGTCAATACCACTTGCCCCAAGACCAGCCCCAGATAGGTCACTACCATATAACTGGCGAACACCATGCCACGCTGATGGGACTCGGACTGCTCATTGAGCCAACTCTCCAGCACCATGTACTGGCACATCATCGCCATGCCGACCAGAATGCGCAGCCCCAGCCAGACCTCGACACTTCCGGTCAGGGCATGCCCCAGCACCGATGCAGTAACCACTCCGGCACTGGCCACAAAGGCGCGGATATGCCCAACCTGAGCGATCAACCGGTGCCCAACCGACGCTCCCAGCACCAGTCCCAGGTAGTAGCCGGTCATCATCACACCGATCCACAACTCACTCACTTCATCCTGGGCCAGTCGCAAGCCAAGATAGGTACTAAGCAAGCCACTGCCAAGCAGCATCAACAGCGTGGCGAAATATAGCGAGGAAAACGCAGTCAAGGTTCTGGGCATCGATCCTCCATGGAAACAACATAACCGGCGTATAGAGCCAGTGTAGGCAACGATAACAGGGAAATGGTGCGCAAGGCCGGATTCGAACCGGCGACCTACCGCTTAGGAGGCGGTTGCTCTATCCAGCTGAGCTACAAGCGCACAGGGAACCACTGGTGGAATTACCACTCAAAGAGTGACTGGCCAACGGGGGTGTCGCTGAAATGGTGGCGGCATATTACCCGAAAGCCAAGCCGCTTGACCACTCTGACAGGCCAGGCCGCCGGATAGTTCCAAAGTGCCATCCGTCGGAATTTTGTCACAAAGATAGACATTATTTTGTCGCCACTGTGCCATCTGGTTCAAAAAAAGAGTATAAAGGCAGGCACTGAAGTAGAAATTGCTGTCAAAATGCATCTATGGCGCTGATGCCTGATTGGCAGGTGTTCTGGATGGCAGGAAGCCTCGCGGATTCCAATTGGCCAGTATCGATTAATCTTCAAAAGCGATTATTGTTGCCCTATGAAAACTGCAACCCAAAACTACACTAGCCGTACCGCCGACAAGTTTGTCGTTCGCCTGCCGCAAGGCATGCGCGACCGTATTGCAGACGTCGCCAAACAACACCACCGCAGCATGAACTCGGAAATCATCGCCCGGCTGGAACACAGCCTGCTGGATCTGCCCAGCCTGCCCGAGCATCCGAGCCGCCATGTTCTCAATGACCAACAACTAGACAACCTGAGCCACCCCGAACGCGAACTGCTGTTGCGCTTCCGGGAAATGAGCCGACGCCAGCAAAACGCCCTGCTCGCCCTGCTGGCCAGCGAATCTGCCTGAGCCTGATCAGCTCACTCGCAGGCACCCCGCACCCGGCTTAGGCCGGGCACAAAAAAACCCGCTTTCGCGGGTTTTTTTGTTGGCTGGAGCAGCTTATTAGCCGGCAAAGCTGAGCAGGATACCCGCCGCCACCGCCGAACCAATCACCCCTGCAACGTTCGGGCCCATGGCATGCATCAGCAGGAAGTTCTGCGGATTAGCCTCAAGACCGACCTTGTTCGAAACCCGTGCAGCCATCGGCACTGCCGAAACCCCAGCCGAACCAATTAGCGGATTAATCGGCTGCTTGCTGACCAGGTTCATCAACTTGGCCATCAGAACACCAGCAGCAGTACCAACACAGAAGGCCACCATACCCAGAACAAGGATACCCATGGTGGTCAACTGCAGGAACGACTCGGACTTGAGCTGCGAACCTACCGCCAGACCCAGGGCGATGGTAACAATGTTGATCAACGCATTGCGGGCAGTATCAGCCAGACGCTCGACCACACCACACTCGCGCATCAGGTTACCGAAGCACAGCATGCCTACCAGTGGCGCCGCCGAAGGCAACAGCATCGCCACCAGCATCAGCAGCAACAGCGGGAAGATGATCTTCTCGGTCTTGCTGACAACCCGCAGCTGAGTCATGGTGATAGCCCGCTCTTTCTGCGAGGTCAAGGCACGCATGATCGGCGGCTGCAACATCGGCACCAGCGCCATATAGGCGTAGGCCGCCACAGCGATCGGTCCCAGCAGATGCGGAGCCAGCTGCGAGGTTACGAAGATCGAGGTCGGACCGTCGGCCCCACCAATGATGGCAATCGACGCAGCTTCCTGGATGCTGAATTCAAAACCAGGAATACCCCAGGCTGTCAGCGCCAGAGCCCCAAGCAAGGTACCGAAGATACCAAACTGAGCCGCCGCACCAAGCAACAGAGTACGCGGATTGGCAAGCATAGGACCGAAATCGGTCATCGCCCCCACACCCATGAAGATCAGCAGCGGGAATACTGTGGTTGGCACTCCGGCACTGTAGAACATGTACAACAACCCACCTGGGTCACCCATGCCGGCGATCGGCAGGTTGGCGAGAATCCCGCCAAAACCAATCGGCACAAGCAGCAAGGGTTCGAAGCCCTTGCGAATTGCCAGGTAGATCAAGCCAAGACAAATGACGATCATCACCAGCTGGCCGGGTGCGATATGGGCCAAACCAGTGGTTTGCCACAACTGGAGAAGCTTCTCCATGAACCTTCCCCCTTAACCGATGGTCAGCAAGGTATCGCCGACCGCTACCGCGTCGCCGACCTTGACGTTGACACTGCCAACAGTGCCGGCCTTGAAGGCGCGCACTTCGGTTTCCATCTTCATGGCCTCAAGGATCATCACCAGATCACCCTCCTGAACCTGATCGCCCGGATTGACCAGCACCTTGAAGATGTTGCCAGCCAACGGAGCAGCCTGCGGGTCACCGCCACCAGCCGGCAACGCAGCAGGAGCAGCGGCCGGAGCGGCACCATCAGCAGACACAGGCTTGATACCGGTGATATCACCACCATCGGCAACCTGAACCACGAACTCCTTGCCATTGACGGTCACGGTATAGACTTCCGGCTCGCCTGGCTTGGCAGCGGCTGCGCTGACTTCCTTGCCTGTCGGCACCGGCTCGAAGGCATCGGCATTGCCACGGTTTTCCAGGAATTTCAAACCAATCTGCGGGAACAGCGCATAGGTCAGCACGTCGTCGATTGCATCGGCGGCCAGCTTGATCCCTTTCTCCTGAGCAATTGTCTGGAGCTCGGCGCTGAGCTTGTCCATTTCCGGCTCGAGCACATCAGCCGGGCGACAGGTAATGGCTTCAGCGCCATCCAGTACACGGGCCTGCAACTCGGCATTGAACGGGGCTGGCGCGGCGCCGTACTCACCCTTCAGAACACCGGCAGTTTCCTTTGTGATCGACTTGTAGCGCTCACCGGTCAGAACATTGATCACCGCCTGGGTACCAACGATCTGCGAGGTAGGAGTTACCAGCGGGATAAAGCCCAAGTCTTCGCGCACGCGTGGAATCTCGGCCAGCACGGCATCGAACTTGTCACTAGCGCCCTGCTCCTTGAGCTGGCTTTCCATGTTGGTCAGCATGCCACCCGGAACCTGGGCAACCAGAATCCGCGAGTCCACACCCTTGAGGTTACCCTCGAACTTGGCGTACTTCTTGCGAACCTCACGGAAGTAGGCAGCGATTTCTTCCAGCAGATCCAGATTCAGACCGGTGTCGCGATCAGTATCCTTGAAGATCGCCACTACCGACTCGGTCGGCGAGTGACCATATGTCATGGACATTGAGGAGATGGCGGTGTCGACATTATCGATACCGGCCTCAACGGCCTTGAGGATTGCAGCAGTCGACAGACCGGCAGTGGCATGGCACTGCATGTGCACCGGAATATCCAGAGTCGCTTTCAGACGCGAGACCAGCTCAAAGGCCGTGTAGGGCGTGAGAATCCCGGCCATATCCTTGATCGCAATCGAGTCAGCCCCCATGTCCTCGATTTGCTTGGACAGGTCGACCCACATGTCGATGGTATGTACTGGGCTTGTGGTATAGGAGATCGTGCCTTGAGCGTGCTTGCCCTGCTTCTTCACAGCCTTGAGGGCGGTTTCAAGATTGCGCGGATCGTTCATCGCGTCGAATACCCGAAACACATCTACGCCATTGACGGCGGCACGCTCAACGAACTTTTCCACCACGTCGTCGGCATAGTGGCGATAACCCAACAGATTCTGACCGCGCAACAGCATTTGTTGACGGGTATTGGGCATGGCCTTCTTCAGCTCACGGATACGCTCCCAAGGATCCTCTCCCAGATAACGGATACAGGCATCGAAGGTCGCTCCGCCCCAGGACTCAACCGACCAGAAACCAACCTGGTCGAGTTTGCCGGCAATCGGCAGCATGTCTTCCAATCGCATCCGGGTCGCAAGGATCGATTGATGGGCGTCGCGCAAGATTACATCGGTAATGCCCAGGGGCTTCTTGGTATCGGTCATAGGGTTATGGCCTTTGTTTGTAATGGGAAACCGTGATTAAAGAAAAATGGGTGTCAGGAGCGGCGCTTGGCGCGGTGCTGCTTGATCGCGGCACCGATGACGGCGATGGTCTCGGCATCGACCGCAGCCGGAGCGGCAGGCCGGGCAGCGGCGGCAGCCGGCGCCGGGGCCGCTTCAGGGAAAAAGCGCCCCAGAATTCTGGACATGATGGTTGTAGCAATCACCAGAATTACCAGGAAAGTGAACACCGAGCCCATGCCGATGAGCATCAGCTCTACACCTTCGAGCAACAAGTCGGACGAAGTCATTGTATCTCCTGCAATAATAAGGCACGCCAATCGGCATGCCTTTAAGATATCAGCGGAACAAATCGGCGACTAAACAGCCGAAACCCTCCCAGATTGATCCCGCCTATAGCAAAAACCGGGCTAATGTATCCTGATGTGACATTTTTAGCAATCCAGGCGACATCATTGACCCACCAGTCAGCCCACTTCAAAGCAGGAAGATAGTTGCGAGCCCCAGGAAGATAAAAAAGCCGCCACTGTCAGTAATCGCGGTGATCATGACACTTGAGCCCAGCGCCGGATCACGCCCCAGACGCAGCCGGATCAAGGGTATGAATACCCCCATAACAGCAGCCAGCAACATGTTCAGCGTCATCGCCGAGAGCAGCACGACCGACAACGGCAGATTGTCATAGAGCAGATAGGCCACTCCGGCCAGCACCATTCCCCAGAACAAACCATTGAACAGCGCTACACCGACCTCTTTACGCAATAATCGCTTACCGTGAGCGACCTGAACCTGGCCGGTGGCAATCCCGCGTACGATCATGGTGATGGTCTGATTACCTGAATTGCCACCAACCCCGGCAACGATTGGCATCAAGGCTGCCAGCGCCACCAACTTCTCAATCGAGCCTTCAAACAAGCCAATCACCCGCGAAGCGACCAGCGCAGTACAAAGGTTGATTGCCAGCCAGGCCCAACGGTTGCGCACCGACTTCCAGACCGAGGCGAAGATATCCTCTTCTTCGCGCAGACCCGCCGCATTCAGCACCTCGGCTTCACTCTCCTCACGGATATAGTCGACCATCTCGTCGATAGTCAGACGCCCGCACAGCTTGCCCTTGGCATCCACCACCGGCGCCGTCACCAAATCATAACGCTCGAACGCCTGAGCAGCCTCTCCGGCATCATCCTCCGGATCGAACACCACCGGATCCTCGGCCATGACTTCCCCCACCAAAGCATCAGGGGAGCCAACCAACAGCTTCTTGATCGGCAACACGCCCTTGAGAGCGCCTTCGGTATCAACCACGAATAGCTTGTCAGTATGGTCGGGCAACTCATCGAAACGCCGCAGATAGCGAATCACGACCTCAAGGGTGACATCATCGCGAATGGTCACCATATCGAAGTCCATCAATGCCCCAACCTGGTCCTCGTCATAGGACAAGGCCGACTTAAGTCGCTCACGCTGCTGGGCATCCAGCGTATCCATCAGCTCACGAACGACATCGCGCGGCAGATCCGGGGCCAGATCAGCCAGTTCATCAGCATCAAGGGAGTTGGCAGCCGCGATGATCTCGTGGCTGTCCATGTCGGCGATCAGGGTTTCCCTGACCGCATCGGAGACCTCAAGCAGGATGTCGCCATCACGCTCGGAACGTACCAGTTGCCAGATCGCCAGACGCTCTTCCAGCGGCAGCGATTCGAGAATGAAGGCAACGTCAGCCGGGTGCAACTCGTCGAGCTTGCGCTGCAACTCAGCCAGGTTCTGCTGGTGCACCAGATGCTCAACCAACTCCTGATGCTGCCCCTCCTGCTTGTGCACGAGGTTCTCCACCAGACGATGGCGATTGAGCAGTTGCACCACCTGGTCCAGCCGGTCCTGAAGACTTTCCGGAGATTTTCTGTTGAGCTCTGACATAGCCACACTTCCATGACAGGACAAAACCAGCGCTGGCCGACCCTTGCGAATCAACGATAACCAACGCTTCCAAGCCTAGCAGGCTTTGGACGCCGGCTCAGCCTCGGCGGCCACCCTTCGGGCAAAAAAAAACCCACTGACATGTCAGTGGGTTTTCTGTATGGCGCACTCGGGAGGATTCGAACCTCCGACCGCTCGGTTCGTAGCCGAGTACTCTATCCAGCTGAGCTACGAGTGCGTTGTGGGTGCGAATTATAGGGCTTTTAAACTGCCTGTCAAACATTTTTTTCTTTAATTTCAGAAACTAACGTTTGACGCCACTACAACAAGCAAAAGTGGCGGAGAGGGCGGGATTCGAACCCGCGATACCCTTTTGAGGTATACTCCCTTAGCAGGGGAGCGCCTTCAGCCTCTCGGCCACCTCTCCGTAACACGCGCAGAATACTAACTGCGCGCCGCTGCGAATGCAACGAAAAATTCAATAAAATTAGCTATTTGGTTCTTCATCCTTTTCTTTCTGGATGCGCTGGTAGATTTCCTCGCGATGCACCGCCACTTCTTTCGGGGCGTTGACGCCAATTCGCACCTGGTTTCCTTTGACACCCAGTACGGTCACAGTCACTTCATCGCCCACCATCAGGGTTTCACCAACCCGTCGAGTAAGAATAAGCATTCCATTTCTCCTTGCTTTGATCAGGACACAGCAGTCTGCAAAAAACCGGCTTGTTGCCTGTCGATCCAGCCGGGACGGCTAGTCATCTTGACCGCTATCCCTGCCCCGTGTTCGTCCGCTTTAGTCGCAGATTGTTTCCACGGTTCCTCGACCGGCGGACACGGCAGCCAGACACCGTGCCCTGAGGGGCAAAAAACCCCAACCCATCAATCAGATTATAGGTGATCGCCAGCTGCCGCTTCGGCATCCAGGTCGAATGCGGTGTGCAAGGCACGCACCGCCAGCTCCAGATACTTCTCGTCGATCACTACCGATATCTTGATTTCCGAGGTGGAGATCATCTGGATATTGATGCCGTCGCGCGACAGCGCCTCGAACATTTTGCTGGCAACGCCGGCATGGGAGCGCATGCCAACCCCAACGATCGAGACCTTGGCGATCTTGTCGTCACCACCCACCTCCCGGGCGCCGATGTCTTCGGCCACCTTGCGCAGAATGTCTTCCGCCTTGCGCAGGTCATTGCGGTGCACGGTGAAAGTAAAGTCGGTGGTGTTATCCTGGGCCACGTTCTGAACGATCATGTCCACTTCAATATTAGCGGCACTGACTGGCCCCAGAATCTTGAAGGCCACACCCGGGGTATCAGGCACACCACGAATGATCAGCTTGGCTTCATCACGATTGAAGGCAATACCGGAAATGACTGGTTGTTCCATTGAAGCACCTTCCTCAAGGGTAATCAGGGTCCCGGGACCCTCTTTGAAGCTGTGCAGCACGCGCAGCGGGACGTTGTACTTGCCGGCGAACTCGACCGAGCGGATCTGCAGCACCTTGGAGCCCAGGCTGGCCATTTCCAGCATTTCCTCAAAGGTGATCTTGTCCAGTCGGCGGGCACGCTCCACCACCCGCGGATCGGTGGTATAGACCCCATCAACATCAGTATAGATCTGACACTCGTCAGCCTTAAGCGCAGCGGCCAGAGCTACGCCAGTGGTATCAGAGCCACCACGACCAAGCGTAGTAATGTTGCCTTGCTCATCGACCCCCTGGAACCCTGCAACAATCACAACCCGCCCCGCCTCAAGATCGGCACGGATATTGGCGTCATCGATATGCTGGATGCGAGCCTTGTTGTGGGCGCTGTCGGTAACGATGCGAACCTGGCTACCGGTATAGGAAACCGCCGGCACACCCCGGGACTTCAAAGCCATAGCCAACAGACCAATAGTCACCTGCTCACCGGTAGAAACGATCACATCCAGCTCACGCGGATCAGGCACCGCCTGCATTTGCTTAGCCAGATCGATCAAACGGTTGGTTTCGCCACTCATGGCCGACACCACGATCACCAGATCATGACCCTGCGCCTTGAACCCCTTGATTTTCTCGGCCACCTGGGCAATGCGTTCAACGCTACCCACCGAGGTACCACCAAACTTCTGGACAATAAGTGCCATGTGTTGCACCAACCTCCATTAAAGTCGGTTATCCCGACCCCGTCACCAGGCACCGAGTGGTGCCTGCCCCAAACTACTGTTGCGCCAACCACTCCAACGCCCCGGCCAGCGCAGCATTGAGCGCCGCCACTTCGGTACCGCCACCCTGGGCCATGTCCGGACGTCCGCCACCCTTGCCACCAACATTGGCAGCAGTATTGCGGATCAGGTCACCAGCCTTGACCCTGGCCGTCAGATCCTGAGTGACCCCGGCAACCAGCACCACCTTGCCATCCAGCTCGCCGCCCAGCAGGATCACCGCCGAGCCGAGCTTGTTCTTCAACTGATCAACCAGCGCCAGCAGAGCCTTGCCATCGAGACCATCCAGGCGCTTGACCAACACGGTCAAGTCACCCAGAACCTGAGCCTCTGCAACCAAATCACTGCCGGCAGCGCTGGCAGCCTTGGCCTTGAGCTGCTCGACATCTTTCTCCAATTGGCGATTGCGCTCAACCAGCCCGGATACCTTGTCCAACAGGTTGTCGCGACTACCCTTGACCAGTTGCGCCACCTGTCGCAACTGGTCCTCGGCCTCAGCCACATAATCCAACGCGCCCTGGCCAGTTACCGCCTCCAGACGACGCACACCAGCGGCAATCCCACCTTCACTGGTAATTTTGAACAGGCCGATATCGCCGGTGCGCTCAACATGAGTACCGCCGCACAGCTCGACCGAAAAACCGCCGCCCATGGTCAGTACCCGCACCTGCTCACCGTATTTCTCGCCGAACAGGGCCATTGCCCCCTTGCGCTTGGCGGTCTCAATATCGGTAACTTCAACCTGCACCGCTGAGTTAAGCCGAATCTGTTCATTGACCCGCAACTCCAGCGCACGCAACTGCTCAGCGGTGATCGCCTCGAAATGACTGAAGTCAAAGCGCAGACGCTGACTATCCACTAACGAGCCCTTCTGGGTTACATGTTCACCAAGGATCTCGCGCAACGCAGCATGCAGCAGATGGGTGGCCGAGTGGTTGAGCTTGGTGGCCTGACGCACCCCGGCATCGACCACCGCCTTGAGCGATGCACCGACACTCAGGCTGCCCTTGGCAACCACACCATGGTGCAGATGAGCGCCACCGGCCTTGGTCGTGTCGCGGACATCGAAACGCACACCAGCCCCTTCCAGATAGCCGGTGTCACCGACCTGACCACCAGATTCGGCATAGAACGGGGTTTGATCCAGCACCACCACGCCAGCTTCGCCATCAGTCAGTTGATCGACTGCCTGACCGTCGCGAAACAGCGCCACGATCTTGCCTGCCCCATCAGTGCCAGCATAACCTTCAAACCGGGTATTGACATCGACCTTGACCAGGCTGTTGTAGTCCAGACCGAACTGACTGGCCGAACGGGCGCGCTCGCGCTGAGCTTCCATCGCCACCTCAAAACCGGCCTCATCGATCGACAGGCCGCGCTCACGGGCGATATCACCGGTCAGATCCACTGGGAATCCATAGGTGTCGTACAGCTTGAACAACACATCACCGGGAATTTCATTACCCTCAAGACCCGCCAGATCCTGTTCAAGAATCTTCAGACCCTGCTCCAGAGTCTTGGCGAACTGCTCCTCCTCGCTCTTGAGCACCCGCTCGATATGCGCCTGCTGTGCCTTGAGTTCAGGGAAGGCTTCACCCATCTCAGCCACCAGGGCTGCAACGATCTTGTGGAAGAACAGGCCCTTGGCCCCAAGCTTGTTGCCGTGCCGGCAAGCGCGACGAATAATCCGGCGCAGCACATAGCCGCGCCCTTCATTGGAAGGCAGCACACCATCGGCGATCAGGAAACCGCAGGAGCGAATGTGGTCTGCCACCACCTTGAGCGAGGCAGCATCATCGTTGGCACAACCAATGGCCTGGGCAGCCGCCTTGAGCAGGCTCTGGAACAGGTCGATCTCATAGTTCGAGTGCACATGCTGCATCACCGCACTGATGCGCTCCAGCCCCATCCCGGTATCGACACTGGGGGCCGGCAACGGCTGCATCTGGCCGTCGGCAGTCCGGTTGAACTGCATGAACACGTTGTTCCAGATCTCAATGTAACGATCACCGTCCTCTTCCGGGCTGCCAGGCGGGCCGCCCCAGATTTCCGGGCCGTGATCAAAGAAGATCTCGGTACAGGGGCCGCAGGGACCGGTATCGCCCATCGCCCAGAAGTTATCCGATGCATAGGGCGCACCCTTGTTGTCACCGATGCGCACCATGCGCTCGGCCGGCACGCCAACTTCCTTGTTCCAGATCTCATAGGCTTCATCGTCACTGGCATAGACGGTGACCCAGAGCTTGTCTTTAGGCAGGTTCAGCCATTTATCCGAGGTCAGAAACTCCCAGGCATAATGGATGGCGTCACGCTTGAAGTAGTCGCCAAAGCTGAAATTGCCGAGCATTTCGAAGAAGGTATGGTGACGCGCGGTGTAACCAACATTTTCCAGATCGTTGTGCTTGCCGCCGGCGCGCACACACTTCTGACTGGTGGTGGCGCGGGTATAGGCACGCTTCTCCAGCCCGAGAAAGCAGTCCTTGAACTGATTCATCCCGGCATTGGTGAACAGCAGGGTGGGGTCGTCCGCGGGAATCAACGAACTGGAGGCGACACGGGTATGCCCCTTCTCTTCAAAGAAGCGGAGGAAGGCTTCACGGATCTCAGCGCTTTTCATAGGTCCCTTACCACAAAATTGTCGGCCCACGCGCTAACCCGGGCACAAGCCGGCCATACGCATGGCAAAGGGTTGCATTATATAGGCATAAGGTGACAGCGCGCATCAGCCGCTGGTTTGATAATCCCTATGATATTGATAGATCACAGGGCTTTTTCCAGCGCTTCAATAAAACGGGGATCATCCGGACTGACAGCACTGGGAAAACTGGCCTTGACCTGACCGTCACGCCCAACAATGTATTTGTGGAAATTCCAGCGTGGACGCTCACCCGCCTGCTCAGCCAGCGCACGATACAGCGGATGCGCCCGCTTGCCGGTGATCACCTGCGGCTCGCTCATGCGGAAGGTGACGCCATAATTGACATAACACACTTCTGCAATGGCTGCCTGATCCCTGGCTTCCTGACGAAAGTCATTGGAAGGTACGCCCAATACTTCCAGGCCTTGCTCACGATAACGCTGATAAACGCTCTCCAGCCCTTCGAACTGCGGGGTATAACCGCAAAAGCTGGCGGTATTGACGATGATCAGCGGCTTGCCGGCAAAGCCGCACAAGTCGATGCGATCCTGCGAGCGCAACGCCGGCAACTCATGCTGCAGCAAAGCCGGACACTGCCCGGCGAACGCCCATACCGGTAGCAGCATCAGCAACAACAGTGGACCACGCATGAGCTGAGCCTCCCTCTATGAGTCGATGATTCAGTATAGAAGACCCGGCAATCAGCGTCAGCCCGGCAGTTGATAGGGGTCAAGCATATAATCCCCCTGCCGACCTACCAGCGACACAGCACGCACCGGGGTTCCGGCACGCAGCCCCAGCCGCTCAGCGGTATCCGGCGCCACCACCAGAGTGCCAGCCGCCACCCGGGCCGCAGCCGCCACTATCCGGCAATTGTGACGACCGCGATTGTGGATCAGATAAGGACTGGCTTCATCTCCCGGCGTACCGACCGCCAGCAGCAATATCTGACTATCACTGACTGCACGCACCTGAGCCAGCGGCGCTTCCAGGGTCGCGCCGCCATCGAAGATGTCGATATAACCCTGGTAGCTCATGCCCTCCTCGCGCAGCATCGCCAGCCCTGGCTCGGAATCAGGATGCACCTGACCGATGGCGGCACGTGCCTCATCACTTAGAAAGCAGGCATACAGCGGAAACTTGGGCATCATTTCAGCGATGAAGGCCTTACTGCCGATCCCGGTCAGATAGTCGGCCCGGGCAAACTCCATCTTGAAAAAATGCCGGCCCAGACTATCCCAGAACGGTGAGCGCCCCTGCGCATCGGAACGTCCACGCATCTCGGCGATGACCCGGGCAGCGAAATCCTGGACATACTCGGCCATGAACAGGAACCGGGCCTTGGACAACAATCGCCCCTTGAGCCCCTGCCGGTGCTCCGGCGGCAGGTACAGCGAGCACAACGCCGTAGCTCCGGTCAGATCATTGACCAAAAACAGCGTCGGCTGCTGTCGGTAGACATTCAGCTCCCCGCTGGCCGTGACCGTCAATCCCATGCGATAGCTGTACCAGGGTTCGCGCAGACCTGCGGCGGCGACCATCCCGCTAGTGCCTATCACCTTTCCTGCCTCGCTTTCGAGCACGAACAGATAGTCCGCATCGGCCATCGGCATGCCCCCACGGAAGCTCTGCTCAACAACCTGCAAACGTCTGGCAAGGCGCTCCTCACTGGCCGGCAAGGTGGTCAAACCGGAGCCAGCGGCGCTGGCCATCTCCAGCAGCGCCTGCAAATCCCGGCTACCCGCAGCTCGTACCAGCATATTCAGACCTCCTTGACCAGCCGAACCGCGTCACCGGCGGCCACCTGCAACAACTCGGCCTGACGATTATCCAGGGTCAGCGGCTGCCCAGGCTGCCAGTCCAGTTCCAGCATCGTGGCCCGGAAACCGCCAACCTGACCATTGGCCACCAGCCAGCGCTGCGAACCGCCCGCGCTTTTGCCAACCTGAACCGCAGCCTGATAGCTGTGCCGCACACTGAGCAGGTCGGCGGTTTTGGCATGCACTACCGGCCCACCATCGAAGATATCGACATAATTGTCAGTTTCGAACCCCTCGCGCAGCAGGATATCGAACACCCCCTGTGCCGACGGATGAACCTGACCGATCACCTCCTGCGCTTCATCCGACAGCATCGGCACATAGATCGGATAACCCGGCATCAGCTCGGCCAGGAAACTGCGCCCACGACTACTGCCAATCTGCTCGGCCTCGCTGTAGCTGACCGCGAAGAAATGTCTCCCAACCGCATCCCAGAACGGCGCATTTCCCTGCTCATCACTGATACCGACGATCTCGACCGCAATCGACTCAGCAAAACGTTGCGGATGACTGGCCATAAACAGCAACCGGCCACGGGCATTGAGCGCCATGGCTGAACAGTGTCGCTGGTATTCAGGTTGCAGATGAAACCCGGCCAACAGGCTGTAACCGGTCAGATCGTGACACAGCGACAATACGTGAATACGGTTGTGCAGCCCCAGCTCGCGCGAGGCATGCACGAACATTTCGTTGCGGAAGGTATAGAATGGCTCACTGAAACCCGCCGCCGCGATGATACTGCTACAGCCGACCAGACGCCCGCTGTCAGCATCCTCCAGTACGAAGAAGTAGCGCTCCTCACCGCTGAAGGCGACCTCTTCAGCCATTGACGCTTCAGAGCTTTCAATGATCTCGGCCAGCCGCTGACGGTCCGCCGGCAATGAGGTTACCCCCACGGGACTGGCAGCGGCCAGCGCTTCAATGGCGCTCAGGTCGGCGGTGCAGCACAGGCGTTGGACCAGCATGAAAGCCTCCGGGTATCAACCAGCCAGACTGGCCAGTGCCGCGCGCAAGCGCTGCAACGCTTCGCGGATATCCGCTTCAGGGATTATCAGACTCGGAGCCAGGCGCATCACATCCGGCCCAGCCTGCAGTACCAACAAGCCATGGCGCTGAGCAGCCTCCTGAATATCCCGGGCCCGGCCACGCCAGGCCTCGGTCAATACCGCACCGATCAGCAGCCCACGCCCACGAATCTGTTCGAATACCGGAAACTCGGCGGACAGCGCCATCAGGCCTTCGGCCAGTAACTGATGACGCGCGTCAACACCCTGCAACAGCTCCGGGGTATTGACGATATCCAGCACCCGTTCGGCCACTGCACAACCCAACGGGTTGCCACCATAGGTGCTGCCATGGGTACCCACCCCGAAATGCTGGGCAATTCGGTCGCTGGTCAGCATTGCGGCAATCGGGAAACCGCCGCCCAGGCTCTTGGCACTGGTCAGGATGTCAGGCACCACGCCACTGTGCATATAGGCAAACAGTTTGCCGGTACGCCCCATACCGCTTTGCACTTCATCAAAGATCAACAGGGCATTGTGCTTGTCACACAGCGCCCGCACGCCTTGCAGGTATGCATCCGTCGCCGGAATCACCCCACCTTCGCCCTGAATCGGCTCAATAACCACAGCACAGGTACGCGCTGACATGAGCTGCTCAAGTGCCGCCAGGTCGTTATACGGCACATGACTGATACCTTCGATCGCCGGACCAAAGCCCTGCGAGTATTTTGGCTGGCCACCAACACTGACAGTAAACAGGGTCCGGCCATGGAAGCTGTTGGTGCAGGCAATGATCTCATGCTTGTCCGGCCCGGCGGTTTCATGCGCCCAGCGCCTGGCCAGCTTGAACGCCGCCTCATTGGCCTCGGCGCCAGAGTTGGCAAAGAACACTTTCTCGGCGAAAGTCGCTTCAATCAGTTTGGCCGCCAGCCGCAGGGCCGGCTCATTGGTCAACACATTGGAGACATGCCAGAGCTTGCCGGCCTGCTCGGTCAGTGCCTCGACCAGACCAGGATGGGCGTGCCCCAGGGCATTGACCGCAATGCCGCCGGCCAGATCGATATAGTCACGACCCTGCTGATCCCACAGGCGCGAGCCCAGGCCACGAACAGGTACCATGTCCACTGGCGCGTAATTGGGAACCATGACCCGATCAAAATCCGACCGGTCGACCTGCATTGAATCCGACATTGCTCTCCTCTCCTCTGCCCGCCCCTTGGCGGAATAATCACGACTGAAGCCCGGCAGCCCCCGGCTCATTGTTCTTGCGTATCCTTGGCACCGGCATCCATCGCCTGCTGGGCACGACGTTGGTTGCGATCCTCTCGCGGAGTGATGCCAAAGCAGTTCCGGTAAGCACTGGAAAAGTGCGGACCAGATGAAAATCCGCAGGACAAGCCGATCTGAATGATCGACTTGCTGGTTTGCAGCAGCATTTGCCGCGCGCGATTCAGGCGCAACTCCAAGTAATACTGCGACGGTACGCTATTGAGATATTGCTTGAAAATCCGTTCCAACTGACGCCGTGACACGCACACATGGCGGGCAATTTCATCGGTGGTCAGGGGCTCCTCGATATTCGACTCCATCAGGATTACCGCCTGGGTCAGCTTCGGATGAGTACTACCCAAACGGTTGCGCAGCGGCACCCGCTGACGCTCACTGCCATCGCGAATCCGTTCAAGCACCAGATCCTCAGCTACCAGGGCTGCCAGATCCTGCCCATGATCTTCGGCCACCAGACTCAAGAACAGATCCAGCGTGGCCTGACCACCACTGCTGCTGAGCCGGGCCCGGTCCTGCTCGAACAATTGGCTGGAAGCGGTTACCGCCGGAAAGCGCTCGCGGAATTCATCGATCATCCGCCAATGCACCGCACAGCGGTGCCCATCGAGCAACCCGGACATCGCCAGAGGGAAAACACCGCCTTCGATCGCCCCCAGCGCCAAGCCATCACGCGCCAGCGTCCGTAACTGTTGCACCAGAGTTGCCGACAGGGGCTCGGGCAACTGATCGGCAACCAGCCACAGCCGGCGCAATTCGGGATACGGGGCTTGCCATTGGCGGGCAGGCATCTGCAACCCTTCCGGGCTGACCAGCGGCTGACCGTCCAGGCTGAAGCAGTCGATTTTGTAACAGAGGCTCTCGGCCATGCGATTGGCCGAGCGCAATACCGAAAGTGCAGGCACCAAAGTGGCCGGGTGAGTTCCCGGCCAGATAAGAAATGCAACCCGCCGCGTATCAGCAGCCATCCATGACTCCGCGCCCGCAGTTGAACAACATGATACGCCTCAGCCCTGCCCTTTCAGGTCAAAGACGCATTGTGCCACAACCACAGCGCGCTGCCACTGGGCGGCGCGGTTATTCGGCCAGCGGCAAACCCATTTTTTTCGACGCAAGGCGTGCCATATCGTCGTAAACGACCTGTGGGTCGGCCTGCTTGAGAGCCCAAGCCTGCTTGCCGGCCTCGTGCGGCAGGATCATGAACTGATCGACCTGACTTTCCCGATAGATAATGTCTGCCACCTCCGCCGCAGTAATGGGCGAGCTTTCCAACAGCTTGGCCACTTGCTGCTTGCTCTGTTGGTCTGGGCCGCGGAAGGAGTCCAGCAGATTGGTCTGAAAGAACGACGGGCACACCACACTGACCTTGATACCCAGCGGACGCAGCTCAGCCAGCAGGCTTTCCGACAGGGCAACAACCCCAGCTTTGGCTACGTTGTAGTTGCTCATCCCTGGTGACTGCATCAGTGCTGCCATCGAAGCAATATTGATAATCCGACCCTGGCGCTGCTCGGTCAGCATTGGCATGAACGCCTTGCAGCCTTTGACCACACCCATCAGGTTAATGCTGATCTGCCAATCCCAATCCTCGAGCGACAGATCCCAGAAAAATCCTCCGGAAGCTACTCCGGCATTATTGATCAGCACCTCAACACCACCCAGGCGTTCCTGACAGGTCTGGGCCAACGCCGCCAACTGACTGAAATCGCGTACATCGCAGCGTTGAGTCAACGCCCAACCACCAGATGCTTCGACCAGCGCCCGGGTTTGCTTCAAGCCCTCATCCTGAATATCGGCCAATAGCAGCCTGGCGCCTTCGCGTGCATAGCGCAGAGCCAGCTCTCGGCCCAACCCGCTACCTGCTCCAGTGATCACCACTCGTTGCCCAGTCAATTGCATAAATGCCTCTCTAATCGCAGCAGTTCGCCATAATTCGGCGATTGATTTCTTGTTTTTGTATGTCCTCAGTCTAGCGACTGAAAACCCGGCTGATGAGCAAAGATGGGTAACATCACTGCGGCGAATGGATCACCCCCATCAGTCACTGATGGGGGTGATGCGCACGGTAGGTATCCAGGCCCATGGCTTGAATCTGACCCTCGATCATTCGCTCGAAGGGTTTTAACAGGGGAGAGAAGTCCGTTTGCGGTTCGATCAGGCTCAAGGCCAGAACACCAGCCTCAATAGTTGCCAGGGATTCGGCCGAAGGCGCCTTGCGCAACCGGTACCGGCTCTTGCCGGCAACTGGCAGTGCCACCCTTGGCAACTCCTGCAGCAGCGGATTGAGATACAGCAGCTTGCGGGCCTTGCGCCAAGTGCCATCGAGCAACACCAATTGTCGCGGGCGCGAATCTTCCGCTGCGGCACTCAGCAGCGGCACGTCTGGCCCGGGAAACAAAAGCTCGGTGCGCAAGCTCGGGTCACCTAGCGAGTGCTGCCACTCGGGATAATCATCAAGTTGCTCCGCCACCAACAAGTGGCACTGACGCAGGCCCAGAGCCAGCAGGCGTGCAGTATTGAGTGCATGCTGGCGCTCGCTCGGGTGCTGGATAATCAGCACCCGCGTGGAAGACTCCAGGTCAGGGACCCAGGGACACAGGCAGTGATCCAGAGGACGCTGACAGCGCTGACAGCGAGGACGCTTGGATGAAGTAGTCATGCCGCTATTCTACTCTTGCTACCGTCACTGACATTCAAAACAGCCCCATTTGTCGACCTGGCGGGGCGAACTGCGAACAATCCAGCTCGCTGCTACCCTGCGCCCGCTGCAACCCCAAGCGCCGACTGGCCAGTTGAAAGCGCTGGGCCAGCAACTCGGCAAACGGGCCCTCGCCGCGAAAGCGCTTGCCAAAGCGGGCATCATAAAGTTGACCGCCACGCGACTGGCGCAATAGGCTCAGCACATGCTCGGCCTTGCCCGGATAATGCTGTTGTAGCCAGTCCTGAAACAGGCTTGCCACCTCCCGCGGCAAACGCAAAAGCATATAGCCTGCACTGTCAGCACCAGCCGCCACTGCTGCGTCCAGCAGATGCTCCAACTCATGATCATTGATCTGCGGAATCATCGGCGAGCACAACACCCCGACCGACACCCCCCGCTCACTCAGCGTACGAATTACCCGCAATCGTGCCGCAGGAGAAGCCGCGCGCGGCTCTAGCCGGCGCTTCAGATCATCATCCAGAGTGGTCAGACTGATCATCACCCGGACCAGACGTCGCTCAGCCAGAGCCTCGAGCAGATCCAGATCACGCAACACCAAAGCTCCCTTGGTAACAAGGGTCAGCGGATGGCGATAGCGCAACAACACCTCAAGACACCTTCGAGTCAGGCGGTACTCTCGTTCGATTGGCTGATAAGGATCAGTATTGGCCCCCAGATTGATTGGCGCACAGCTGTAGCCTGGTCGGGAAAGCTCCTGTTCCAGCAGATCAACGGCATTGGTGCGGGCAATCAACCGGGTCTCGAAATCAAGCCCCGGCGACAGATCCCAATAGGCATGACTTGGTCGGGCGTAACAGTAGATACAACCGTGCTCACAACCTCGATACGGATTGAGCGAGCGATCAAATGGCAAGTCCGGCGAGTTGTTACGGCTGATGATGTGCCGCGACTGTTCTTCGCGCACCTCAGTCACGCAGCGTTCAGGCAACTCCTGGAACCAGCCGTCATCACAAGATTCGCTGTGCAGCGGAGCAAAACGATTGACCGGGTTGGCCTGAGCACCGCGCCCCGATTGATATTGAGAAGTCACGGCAAACCCCAAATACTGTACTTATATACAGTATAACAGCCGCGCTCACCCACTACCATCAGCAACAAAAAAAGGCGGTCAACCCAGAAGGTGACCGCCAAAGGCCTTGCGAGCCATGCACTTGAAAACCATTGAGGCCTGGTCTCAGACCAGACCGAAAAACTCAGGAACGCTTGTTCTTGACCTTGCGGCTATCGGACCAGATGAAATAACCGACCCCGCCCAGAAACGCGATCATCAAACCAACCGTCAACACACCGGCAATCACTGCATCATCGATATACATGGGCCTCTCCTGCCTTGCGTCCATCAACGATTGCAGAATACCCACAAAAAAAATCCGGGTTATTGACCCGGATCAATTTTGCGAACTTTTTTAACGTTTGCGGGATTTCTTCTTGCCGCGAGCCGGCTTGGCGGGTTTGTTCTTGAGCGGGAAAGCCTGCTCAAAGGCCGAGCGCACCTGCTGTAGCCTGGCCTCATGAATGTCATGAATGCGTTCACGACGGGCTGCGTTGAGGTCTATGACGGCGGGTTGTTCCGGTTTATCACTCATACTGAATCACCTGTACTTGCCCCCCACAGACTACCATCGGCTCAGACTTCAATGTCAATCAGCAAGCCTTTGCTGGGCAATTCAACCGGCTCAGCCGTGGCAGCGCCTGACTCGGCATCAGGCTCTCCCAGCTTGCGCCGACGGCTGCGACGCCGCTCGGGCAAGTGGCCAATATCGCGCTGGCGCCTTTCCAGATGCTTGTCGTCCACGGCCTCGCGAATCGGCCCGGTTTCCGCGGTCGGCTGGACCTGGCGCTTGGGCTTGATCACATCTTGTTGCGCTCCCACGTTCGGGAGCCCGGGAATCAGCATGGCTCACCTCGTACGGTCGGGACAGATTTCCGAGAACAACATAAAGTGCCGCCGACCATCGGCACTGAACTACTCTTCTATCTATCGACAGCAACCACGCAAGCTTTATCCCCAAACCTGTGACGCAGCCGACAAAACCGGACAACACACTACCCTTGGCAGCCTTATCGAAAACAAGGCCAGACAGCGGTTTGTGAGGTTCGACCTATCGGTTACCATAGCGCCCTTTTTTGCAGACGGGTAGGAGCAGCACATGACAGTATTCACTCCTGGGCAACGCTGGGTCAGTGACAGCGAATCGGAACTGGGGCTGGGCACGGTCTTGTCACAGGATGACCGCCTGGTAGTACTGCTGTTCCCTGCCAGCGGCGAAACCCGCCACTATGCCCTGCGCAATGCACCACTGACCCGCGTGCGCTTTTCACCCGGCGACCAGATCAGCCACCACGAGGGCTGGACCCTGACCGTCAGCGATGTCCGCGAAGACAGCGGCCTGCTGGTCTACCGTGGCCTGCGCGACGATGGTAGCCAAACCGAGTTCGCCGAAACCATGCTGGATAACTTCATCCAGTTCCGCCTGGCCAGCGACCGCCTGTTCGCCAGCCAGATCGACCCGCTGGCCTGGTTCAGCCTGCGTTATGAAAGCCTGCGCCACTACTGCCGGACCCAGCGTTCATCACTGCTCGGCCTGTCCGGGGTACGCACCCAACCGATCGCCCACCAGTTGCACATCGCCCGCGACGTAGCCGACCGGATTGCCCCACGAGTGCTGCTGGCCGATGAAGTCGGCCTGGGCAAGACCATCGAAGCCGGCCTGGTACTGCACCGTCAACTGCAGACCGGGCGCGCCCGGCGGATCCTGATTCTGGTACCGGAAAACCTCCAGCACCAATGGCTGGTGGAAATGCGCCGGCGCTTCAACCTGCGCTTTGCCCTGTTCAATGATGATCGCTGCCAAGGCGCCGAGGACAACCCCTTCGAAGAAGAGCAACTGGCCCTGGTCTCCCTGGAGCTGTTGCAACTACGGCCCCAGGTACATGACTGGCTGCTGGCCAGCGACTGGGACCTGCTGGTGGTCGATGAAGCCCATCACCTGGTCTGGCACGAGGAACAGGCCAGCCCCGAATACCAACTGGTGGAAACCTTGGCCCGCCTGATTCCCGGCGTCCTGCTGCTGACCGCCACCCCGGAACAGTTGGGCCAGGCCAGCCACTTCGCCCGCTTGCGCCTGCTTGATCCGGACCGGTTCCACGACCTGGACGCCTTCCGCGCCGAAAGTGCCGGCTACCGGCCGGTGGCCGAAGCAGTCCAGCGCCTACTCGACGGCCAGTCATTGAGCACCAGCGACCAACAGACCATGATCGACTGGCTGGGTGACAGCGCCAGCGCCTTGCTGGCCAGCCTAGAGCAGTCCGGCGAGGCCGGCGAAGCTGCCCGCGACAGCCTGATCCGTCAGTTGCTCGACCGTCACGGCACCGGCCGGGTGCTGTATCGCAACACCCGCGCGGCAATTGCCGGTTTCCCCGAGCGGCAACTACACCCCTACCCGCTCCCGTGCCCCAGCATCTACACCGACCTTGAAGGCCGTGCCGCGCTGTATCCGGAAACCGCCCTGCAAGGACAGACCAGCGCCGAGGACGCGGCCTGGTGGCAGAACGACCCTCGGGTCGAGTGGCTGATCGACACCCTGAAAATGCTCAAGCGCAGCAAGGTCCTGGTGATCTGTGCCCATGCTGAAACGGCCCTGGATCTGGATGATGCCCTGCGTCTGCGCAGCGGCACCCCGGCCACCGTGTTCCATGAAGGCATGAGTATCGTCGAGCGGGACCGGGCGGCAGCCTTCTTTGCCGACGAAGAATTTGGCGCCCAGGTGATGATCTGTTCGGAAATTGGTAGCGAGGGCCGCAACTTCCAGTTCGCCCATCATCTGGTGATGTTCGATCTGCCTAATCACCCCGACCTGCTGGAGCAGCGCATTGGTCGTCTGGACCGAATCGGCCAGCGCCAGACCATTCAACTGCATATTCCCTACCTGGAAGGCACCGCCCAGGAACGCCTGTTCGACTGGTATCACCAGGCCCTGAATGCCTTCCTCGCCACCTGCCCGACTGGCAACACTCTGCAGCACCAGTTCGGCACCCGACTGCTTGCTCATCTGGATCACCCGGACGACAGCGACTGGGAAGCCCTGATCCAGGAAGCTGGCAATGCCCGTCTGACCCTGGAGCAGGAACTGCACGACGGTCGCGACCGCCTGCTGGAAATCCACTCACGCGGCCATGGCGATGCCGAGCGCATGATTGCCCAGATCGAACGGCAGGACCATGACCCGCAACTGGCTATTTATATGGAACGGCTGTTCGATGTATTCGGCATCGACAGCGAGGACCACTCCGACAACGCGCTGGTACTGCGCCCTGGCGAGCGTATGCTCGACGCCGGATTCCCGCTGGGTGACGATGAAGGCGTGACCATCACCTACGATCGCGAAACCGCCCTCACCCGCGAGGACATGCAGTTCATCACCTGGGAACATCCGATGCTCCAGGGCGGCATGGATTTGGTGCTATCGGGCAGTATGGGCAACAGCGCCGTCGCCCTGCTCAAGAACAAGGCGCTCAAACCCGGCACCCTGCTGCTCGAATGCCTGTTCGTCAGCGAAGCCATTGCTCCACGGCATCTGCAGCTACACCGTTTCCTGCCGCCCACACCGGTCCGTTGCCTGCTCGACAGCAACGGTAACGACCTGGCCGCCAAGGTCAGCTTCGACACTCTTGACGCGCAACTTGAACAACTGCCCAAGCATCTGGCCAGCAAGGTTGCCAAAAGCCAGCGCGAGGTGGTCGAACGGCTGCTTGACCGCGCCGAAGCCCTGGCCGATCTGCAGCACTATGAGCTGGTCGACAGCGCGGTGAACCAATACAGCCAGCAGATGGATGAGGAAATCGAGCGCCTGAAGGCTCTGACAGCGGTCAACCCGCTGGTCAAACCAGCGGAGATCCGGGCTCTAGAGCAACAGAAGCAGGTTGGCGAGCAGACCTTGCGCCAGGCCAAGGTACGGCTGGACGCCATTCGGATTCTGGTTGCGGGCTAAACGGGTGAGACGGCTGGGGGCGGCCACCGCCCTCCAGCGGCCTACAATGGGCAATACAGGCCAAGAAATTTCTGCAAGGCTTCACGCTGGGCCAAGGCATCCTTGCGCCCCAGTTCGATCAATTCCTGGCAATACTCAGCCTCGAACAGCAGGTAACTCAAGGCACTGCCGCCCGAAGCCCGGGTTGCGCCACTGCCACGCATAAAGGCCCGCAAGCCGGCGGGCAGCGCCTTGCGATGGCGGCTGGCAATCACATCCAGTGGCTCGCTGGGTGAAATGATCTGCACTTCCACCGGACGTACGCCCTTGCCATGCTGGCGGGCCGCCAGCGGCAGATAGCCTGACAATCGATTGAGCCGCTCGAGCAACTCGACGTCGGCCTCCAAATGGTCAACGAAGGTACTGTTGAGCAGATGTCCGCCGATCTGCGCCAGCGTCGGCGGCAAGGCGGTACGCAAGCGAGGGCCACGTCGACCACCAGCCGCCTCGCGCTGACTCAGGTTGTCCGACACCCCGATGATCAGCACCCGGTTGGCTCCCAGGTGCAGCGCCGGACTGACTGGCGTCCGTTGACGCACCGCACCGTCGCCATACCATTCACGATTAATCAGCACCGGCGGAAACACCAGCGGGATGGCTGCCGAAGCCATCAAATGATCCAGGCCCAACTGGGTCTGAACCCCAACCCGACGATGACGGCTCCAGGGCACAATGCGCTCATGGCCCTGATAAAAACATACCGACTCCGACGACTGATATCCAAAGGCACTGACCGATACGGCCCGCAAGTGCCCACTCTGCAGCGCCTGTTCAATCTTGTGAAAGGACAGCCGGCTGGCCAGAAGCTCGCGCAATGGACTGTTGTCCAGCAGTGAAGTCGGCTGGCGCCCACCCCAGCCCAGCAAATTGGCCCGACTCCAGCGCCAGGCCTGAACCAGCAGGCACAGCCAATCGGTGCGATAGACCTGATGGCAGCGGAACTCGGACCACACCTCCAGCATGCGCTCGACCCCGGCACTGAAATCATCGGCATGAGTAGCCAGCGCCAAGGCATTAATCGCCCCGGCGGACGTGCCACAGATCACCGGGAACGGATTCCTTGAATGGTCAGGCAGCAGCCCGGCAATCACCGAGAGCACCCCAGCCTGATAGGCCGCCCGAGCACCACCGCCGGACAGAATCAGTCCGGTACAGGCCTGTTCGCTCAGACTTCCGTGCATGCCCATCCTCAGTTTCTGCGCTTGCGGCGTTGACGTTTCGGGTAAGGCCGAGCCTCACCCTCTGGCCGGGTCTTGAAGCGTCGGTGCACCCACATATATTGCTCGGGGTGCTCGCGTATCGCCTGCTCCACCCACTGGTTGATGCGCAGCGCATCAGCGTGATCATCGCCAGCCGGGAAATCCTCCAACGGCGGATGCACCACCAGCCGATAACCACTGCCATCATCCAGGCGGACCTGGGTAAAGGGCACCACCAGTGCCTTGCCCAGCCGGGCAAAGGTGCTGGTCGCAGTCACTGTGGCCGCGGGCACACCGAACAGCGGTACAAAGATGCTGGCCTTGCGCCCGTAATCCTGGTCCGGGGCGTACCAGATCGCTCGCCCGGCGCGCAGCGACTTGAGCATCGAACGTACATCCTCGCGCTCAACCGCCTTGGCGTCGGCATTGTGCCGCTCACGGCCACGCCTCTGTACAAAATCAAACGCAGCGTTGTCGTGCTCACGGTACATACCGTCAATGGTCACCGCCTGCCCCAGCAGCGCTGCACCAATTTCCAGAGTAGTGAAATGCAGCGACATCAGCACTACCCCTCGGCCCTCGGCGGCGGCCTGTTGCAGATGCTCCAGCCCTTCAATGTGAGCCAACCGGGCCAAGCGCTTGGGTGGCCACCACCAGGCCATGGCCATTTCGAACAGAGCGATGCCATAATTGGCAAAATTCTCTCGCACCAGAGCCTCACGCTGCGCCTCGGACCAGTCAGGCAGGCACAACTGCAGGTTGACCCTGGCAATGCTGCGCCGTTCCCGCATCAGGTGGTACATTGCCCAACCCAGCACCCGGCCAAGGCGCAACAACAACGGATATGGCAAACGGGTAATCAGCCAGAGCACACCCAAGCCCGACCACAACGGCCAATAACGGGGGTGTACCAGGCGGGCACTGAAACCAGGACGACTCATTCTCGACAAACCATTCGGCAAAAGGCGCATTCTACCCTGTGAGAGGCACCGAACAACTCTTGGGAACCTCTGAAGAACCTAGGCGAGGCAGGCAAGACAAGGCAAAAACAGCCGAAAAAGCGCAGTTTACGCGGTGTAAATGAGCATTTTGAGGCTGTTTTTAACGCAGCATTGCCAACGCAGGTAGTTTTTCAGGGGTTCCCTTGCGATTAACATAGCCAGCCTATATAAGTGTCCGCATCACTTGAGCCTGGAACCAACATGAGCGTTGAAACCACCCTTGACCTGCTAGATAACGACCCCGTATTCCATCTCAAGGGCGGCATGCTGACCATGACCGTACTTGAACTGGTGCGCCAGGAGCCGGAACGCTTTGCCCGGCAACTGGCCGAAAAAGTCGAGCAGGCCCCCAATTTCTTTCAGGACACCCCGGTGGTCATCGGTCTCGACAAACTCGACGGCCAACCAGACCCAGGCAGTCTGGCCAGCCTGCTGCGCATCTGCCGTGAGCATGGGCTGTTGCCGGTTGGTTTGCGCGGCAATGAAAGCTGCCGACCACTGGCCCAGGACGCAGGGCTAGTACTGATGCCGCCGGGACGCAACCGCGACAAACCCCAGGAACTTGCCAACGAGCCGACCAAGCCGGCCGAACCGGCTCCAGCCCCAGCCCCCAGTGAGGCGCCGCCCAGCCAGGGCCGGATCATCACTCAACCGGTCCGCTCCGGGCAACAGGTTTATGCCCGCGGCGGCGATCTGGTGGTTCTGGCTCCGGTCAGCGCCGGAGCAGAACTGCTCGCCGATGGTCATATCCACGTCTATGGCCCACTGCGTGGCCGGGCCCTGGCTGGCGTGCGCGGCAATACCGAAGCCCGCATCCTGTGTCAAAGCCTGGAGGCTGAACTGATCTCGATCGCCGGGCACTACAAGGTAGCCGAGGATCTGCGTAAAGATAGCCTCTGGAAACAGGCCACTCAGACATTCCTCGACGGCGACAACTTGAAGATGACGAGTCTTTGACAGATACTGTGCGCCATCCGGGAGTGCCCGCCATATCTGGCCTGAAGCCAGTACCGGGGCCACCCCAACCAATTCGAAACGACCGGTGCAGAGCGCTGTAACGCCGGTACCAGAGCAACCTCACATATATCGACAGGAAGGTCATCTTGGCAAAGATTCTAGTCGTTACCTCAGGCAAAGGCGGTGTTGGCAAGACTACGACCAGCGCCGCCATCGGTACCGGACTCGCCCTGCGCGGCTATAAAACCGTGATCGTCGATTTCGACGTTGGCCTGCGCAACCTGGACCTGATCATGGGCTGCGAACGTCGCGTCGTGTATGACTTCGTCAACCTGATCAACGGCGACTCCAACCTTAATCAGACCCTGATCAAGGACAAGCGCGCCGACAACCTCTACATCCTGCCGGCGTCCCAGACCCGCGACAAGGATGCCCTGACTGAGGAAGGCGTTGAAAAGGTTCTCAACGAACTGAAAGAAACCTTCGACTTCATCGTCTGTGACTCCCCGGCCGGCATCGAGAAAGGTGCCCACCTGGCCATGTATTTCGCCGACGAGGCGATTGTCGTGACCAACCCGGAAGTTTCCTCGGTGCGCGACTCTGATCGCATGCTCGGGCTGCTGGCCAGCAAATCACGGTTGGCCGAACAGGGCGGCAAGGTCAAGGAAAACCTGCTGTTGACCCGTTACAATCCGGAACGGGTGGAAAACGGCGAAATGCTCTCAGTCAGCGATGTCGAAGAAATCCTGTCGATTCCGCTGCTGGGGGTAATCCCCGAATCCCAGGCCGTACTCAAGGCCTCGAACCAGGGTATCCCGGTAATCATGGATGACAAGAGCGATGCCGGCCAGGCCTACAGCGACGCTGTCGACCGCCTGCTCGGCAAAGACGTTCCGCATCGTTTCCTCGAAGCGCAGAAGAAGGGGCTGCTGCAGCGCCTGTTTGGTGGCCGTTAATGAGCATTTTCGATTATTTCCGCGACCGCAAGAAACAAACACCGGCCTCCGTTGCCAAGGAGCGCCTGCAGATCATCGTCGCCCATGAGCGTGGCCAGCGTACTCAACCTGATTACCTGCCGCAGCTCCAACAGGAAATCATCGACGTGATCAGCAAGTACGTGCCGATCGACCGCGAGCAGGTACATGTGGCTCTGGACAATCAGGACCACTGCTCGATTCTCGAACTGAACATCACCCTGCCCGACCGCCCCTGATGACAGGCGCCGTTACGGCGGCGCCTTCAGAGTTTGCATGCCGCTGACCAATATCGGGATCCTGCACGAGGATCCGTGTTTTCTGATTGTCGACAAGCCCAGCCTGCTGCTGTCGGTTCCCGGCCGCGCTGAAGACAACAAAGACTGCCTGATCACTCGTCTACAGGACAACGGCTATCCCGAAGCCCGGATCGTCCATCGGCTCGATTGGGAAACCTCCGGCCTGCTGGTGATCGCCCGCGACCCGGACAGCCATCGCGAACTGTCTCGCCAGTTCCACGACCGGGAAACCGAGAAAACCTACATTGCCCTGTGCTGGGGGCAGCCGGACAGCGACAGCGGCCACATCGACCTGCCGCTACGTTATGATCCGCCGAACAAGCCCCGCCATATCGTCGATCATGAACTGGGCAAGCTGGCCCAGACATTCTGGCGAGTACTGGAGCGACACAGCGACTATTGCCGGGTTGAGCTGACCCCGATTACCGGGCGCTCACACCAACTGCGGGTACACATGCTGGCCATCGGGCACCCGCTGCTGGGCGATCAGCTCTATGCCCACAGCATGGCCCTGACCGCCTGTCCACGTCTGGCACTGCACGCGGCCCGGCTCGGCATTCGCCACCCACAGAGCAAAGAACGCCTGGTTTTCGACAGCCCAGCCCCTTTCTGAACAAGGAACATGCCATGCCCCACAGCACCCTGAACCAGGATCTGGCCGACTTCATCCAGGCGTCACCGACGCCGTTCCATGCGACCCAAAGCCTTAGCCAGCGCTTGCTGGACGCCGGCTTTGAACTGCTCGATGAACGCGATGACTGGCAGCTCAAGGCCAATGGCAGCTACCTGGTACGACGCAACGACTCGTCACTGATTGCCTTTCGCACTGGCGAACCTGGCGCTCTTGAGCGCGGTTTGAGAATGGTGGGCGCACACACCGACAGCCCATGCCTGAAGGTCAAGCCGCAGCCGGAAATCGACATGCAGGGGCTCTGGCAACTGGGCGTCGAAGTTTATGGAGGCGCCCTGCTCGCGCCCTGGTTCGACCGCGACCTGTCACTGGCCGGCCGCGTGACCTTTCGCGACTGCAGCGCTCAGCTGCAGAGCCGGCTGATCGACTTCAAGCGGCCCATCGCGGTAATCCCGAGCCTGGCAATTCACCTCAACCGCGGCGTCAATGACGGGCTGGCCATCAATGCCCAAACCCACCTGCCGCCAGTCCTGGCCCACAGCCTGGAACCACGCCGCGACCTGCGCGCTCTGCTGGTTACACAGTTGCAGCAAGAACACCCAGAGCTGGAAATTGACCAGGTTCTGGACTATGAACTGAGCTTCTATGACACTCAGCCGGCCAGCACCCTGGGCCTGGAAGAGGACTTCTTCGCCGCCGCGCGCCTGGACAACCTGCTGTCTTGCCACGCAGGCCTGCGCGCCCTGCTCGACAGCGACCAGCGTCAGGCCTGCCTGCTAGTGTGCACCGACCACGAGGAGATCGGCTCCTGCTCGGCCTGTGGCGCCGACGGGCCGTTCCTGGAAGACGTGCTGACCCGCCTGTTGCCGGAGGCCGAGAACCGCATTCGCGCCATTCAGCGCTCACTGTTGGTATCGGCCGACAATGCCCACGCGGTACACCCCAACTTCGCTGACCGCCACGACGCCAACCACGGCCCGCAACTCAACGCCGGCCCGGTGATCAAGGTCAACAGCAATCAGCGCTATGCCACCAACAGCGAAACAGCCGCCTTCTTCCGTCACCTGTGCCACCAGGCCGGAGTACCGGTACAGAGTTTCGTGGTGCGCAGTGACATGGGTTGTGGCAGCACGATTGGCCCGATCACTGCCAGCCGTCTGGGTGTGCGTACGGTCGATGTCGGCGCGCCGACGTTCGCCATGCACTCGATCCGCGAACTGGCCGGCAGTCGTGACCCCGGCTATCTGGTTCGCGCTTTGCGGGAGTTTTTCAACAGCGAAGCCCTGATTTAAGGGCTTCGCTATCGAAGACAACAATCAGCGCACCAGCACAACCTTGCCAACAATCTGATCGGCCGCCAGTTCAGCAAAGGCCTCCTCGACCTGGTCAAAGCCAAAGGTCTTGGCCACCAGTGGTTTCAACTCACCGCTAGCGAACAGTGGCCACAGGCGCTGCTCCATACGCGCCAGCAGGCCAGCCTTGAAGTCAGCATCGCGAGTACGCAAGGTCGAACCGATCAACTGAATGCGCTTGACCAGCAGTTTGGCCAGATCCAGTGTCGCCTCACGTCCACCCATCAGACCGATAATCACCCAGCGGGCATCCACCCCCAACAGGTCCAGGTGATCTGCCGCATAGGTCGCCCCAACCGGGTCCAGAGCCACATCGAAGGGCCCCTCGCTGGCCAGCCCGGCAATCCCGGCCTGGCGCAACAGACCACCCGTTGCTCCCAGTGCCAGACAGGCATCGAGCTTGTCCTGGCTGCCGAGCGTGACCCAACAAGGATTACCCAGCGCCTTGCACAACTGAATGGCCGCCGTGCCCACCCCGCTGGCGCCCGCATGAATCAGGACTTTCTCACCCGGTTTGGCCGCAGCCAACTCGAACACATTGAGCCAGGCTGTGCTGAATACCTCGGGTATCGCCGCCGCGTCGGCCCAGCTCATGCCCTCGGGTACCGGTAACAGGTGACCGGCATCAACCACTACTTCCTCGGCCATTCCTCCACCGGCCAACAGCGCGCAGACCCGATCACCGACCTGCCAACGTACAGCACCGCTGGTTTCAACCACCTCACCGGCACACTCCAACCCCAGCACCTGGGTCACACCGGGCGGCGGCGGGTACATCCCAGCCTTCTGTAACAAGTCGGCACGATTTAATCCGGCCGCTGCAACACGCACCCGCACCTGGCCCTCGGCCAGCTCTACACGGGGCTGTTCACGCCAAATCAGGGTCCCGCCCTCGGCTTGCAATCCTCTCACGCTGCCTCCATAGTGCAATTAAAGGGTCTACAGTAACGGGAACCCAAGCTCCCGTATGAGGCCTAAGAGCATACTCCCACCCAGTCCGGATGTGATACTTCGATGAACGGCTTAAATACCCTGCGCACAACTTGCCTTATCGCCCTACTGAGTTTTGGCGGTACCGGTTTCGCAGCGGACCCGCAGGGCACCGCCCTGGATCTCGACAGTCTGCAGCCCACGCGCGAGCAAATGATTGCCAGCCTCAACACCGTGGAACTGTTGCGCCGGCATCACTACAACCGGATTCGACTGGATGATGCTCTGTCCAGTGAAATCTTCGACACTTACCTGCGTCATCTCGACCCTCAACGCAGCCTGTTCAGCGCAGCCGATATCCAAGGTTTCGAGGGTTACCGTTATCGCATCGACGACTTGCTGCTGGCCGGCGATCTGAGTGTCGGCTTCGAGATGCATCGGCGCCAGTTGACCCGCGCCCTGGAACGGGTCGGTTTCATTCAGTCATTGCTGGCCGAAGGCCTCGACAAGCTTGACTTCAACAGCGACCAGACCATTCTGGTCGACCGTGAAGAAGCCGCCTGGCCAGCCGACAACAATGCGCTCAAGCAACTTTGGCGCAAACAGCTCAAGGACGAAGTACTGCGCCTGAAACTGGCTGGCCGCGACCTTGATGGCATAGCCGAGTTGCTCGACAAGCGCTACAAAGGCCAGGCCCTGCGCCTGAACCAGACCCGCGGTGAGGACATCTTCCAGAACTACATTAACGCTCTGGCCCAGGTCTACGATCCGCACACCCAATACCTGTCACCCGAGAATGCGGAAAACTTCGATATCAACATGAGCCTGTCGCTCGAAGGTATTGGCGCTGTCCTGCAAAGCGATAACGAATTTACCAAGATCGTACGCCTGGTTCCGGCCGGACCGGCCGAGAAAAGCCAACAACTGGCCCCGGCTGACCGTATTATCGGTGTCGGCCAGGGCACTGGCGAAATCGTCGACGTGGTTGGCTGGCGCCTGGATGAGGTGGTCAAACTAATCCGCGGCCCCAAAGGTTCGAGCGTTCGCCTGGAGGTCATTCCGGCCAGCAACCCTCCCACCGATTTAACCAGCCGCGAAGTGGTTCTGGTGCGCGAAGCTGTCAAGCTTGAAGACCAGGCGGCCAAGTCCAGGGTTCTGGATTTCAGCCAACAAGGGCGCGATTACCGCATCGGCGTCATTGAGGTGCCCGGCTTCTACATTGACTTCAAGGCTTACCGCCGCGGCGACCCGGATTACCGTAGCACCACCCGCGACGTACGCCAGTTGCTGAGCGAGTTGCAGACCCAGAAAGTCGACGGCATTGTCCTGGACCTGCGTAACAATGGCGGCGGCTCGCTGCAGGAAGCCACCGAACTGACCGGCCTGTTCATCGATCGCGGCCCGACCGTTCTGGTGCGTGATAGCCAAGGCCAGGTGCAGATTCTCGACGATCCTGATACCGGCATCAGTTATGGTGGCCCGTTGGCGGTCATGGTCAACCGGCTGTCCGCCTCGGCCTCGGAAATCTTTGCTGGTGCCATGCAGGATTACGGTCGGGCGCTGATCATTGGTGAGCCGACCTTTGGCAAGGGCACCGTACAGTCAATCCAGCCGCTCAACCATGGTGAGCTGAAGCTGACGCTAGCCAAGTTCTATCGAGTGTCGGGACAAAGCACCCAGCACCGCGGCGTAATTCCCGACATCAGCTATCCGTCTCTGCTGGAAACCACCGACATTGGTGAAAGCAGCCTGCCGCGCGCGCTGCCCTGGGACACCATCGCCCCGGCCAAATACCGTAGTGACCGCCAGCTCGCACCATTGCTCGGCACTCTGACCGAGCGTCATCTGCAACGCGCCGCCAATGATCCGGACTTCACCTACACCATGGCTCGTATAGAGCTGAACCGTGAAGTGCAGGCCCGCGAGCAGTTACCACTTAACGAAGCCAAGCGCCGGCAGCAGCAGAAAGAATTCGAGGAGCGCCTATTAACTCTGGAGAATCAGCGCCGCCAGGCCCTGGGTGAAACCCTGCTCACCGAGCTGGAAAAGGATGATCCACTCGAAGGCGATCTAGCTGCAGGCCATGAGGAGCAGGAATCGGAGCACGACCCCTTCCTGGCCGAGACCGGAAAAATTCTGATCGATTTGCTGGAACTGGAGCAACAGGTCGCCAAGGCCAGCTGAGCCTTATCATGTCATCGTAATGTCATCGCTGCTGGTCACACTCACGGAACCAGATCGGTTGTCCGTGATGTAACCAGCAGAGGACAACCAGGCTGATTTCCGATTTACCGGCCCGGCTCCGCTATGACCCTTTCCGAACAGCGCCAAGCGTTACGCACCATCCTCCGCCACCAGGCGGTGAACACTCTGTTCCAACCCATAGTTTCAACTCTGGAAAAGCGGATCGTCGGCTACGAGGCGCTTAGTCGCGGCCCCTCGAACAGCCCTTTGCACTCACCTCTGATCCTGTTCGCCGCCGCGCGCCGCACCGGGCTGCTGACCGAACTGGAGATGCTTTGCCGGCAGCAGGCCGTCAAGCGTTTCAGCAGCTTAGGCCTGCCTGGACGACTGTTCCTCAATGTCTCTCCCGAAAGCCTGCTGGAGCAAAGCCACTCCCCAGGCCGCACCTTACAAATGCTGGAGGCCGCCAGGCTTGACCCCAAGCGCGTGGTCATCGAACTGACCGAGCAGGCTCCGGTCGAAGACTACAACCTGCTGCACGTCGCCCTGCATCATTACCGCGACATGGGATTCACCATCGCACTGGACGACCTAGGCGCCGGTTATTCGAGCCTGCGGCTATGGTCGGAATTGCGCCCAGAGTTCGTCAAGATCGACAGACACTTCATCGACGGCATTCACCGCGACCCGCTCAAGAAAGAGTTCGTTGGTTCAATGCTGAACATGGCACGCGCCTCACAGGCCCATATCATCGCTGAAGGCATAGAACAGCGCGAAGAGCTGGAAACCCTCAGCAGCATGGGCGTGGACTGGGTACAGGGTTATTGGCTTGGACGACCAGAGGCCGAGCCCGGATTGAACGACCTGACGCTGGCACAAAAGCTATCCAGTCGAGCGACTCCGAGCGCTTTATTACGACCACTAAGCCTGGTCCACACAAGCGCGCTCTAAAAACCGGACTCATCCGTTCAAAAAATCCAACAACTCATTTAGTATGAGCGAACTTCTTCGCGAAAAAGGTCGCAATGTGAGAAGCGCGCTGATACCCCTCATCAGTACCAGCCTGGTCCTCTGGCCGCTCACCGGCCTTGGCTCGCCATTGAAATGGGGCTATGCCCCCAACGACCCCGCACCCTACGTGGTAGTCGAAAGCCATCAGCTCGGCCCCAGCATCACCCTAACCCTGGGTCACGCTGTCGCCGACCGCCTGGGTGAATCGGTACGTTTCATTCCTGTCCCTAACAACCGCATCGACGACGCCTTGGCCAACCACCACATCAACGTCATCTGTAATACCATACCAAGCTGGATTGAACAGCCTGATCGCTACCAGTGGAGCCGGGTAATCTATGAAGATGCCGACATCATCATCAACCGGCTTGATCAAGCCCCGATTCATGGCCTGAGCTCGCTGTCAGGCGCCATTGTCGGCACCACCCTGGGTTATTACTACGCCCCGGAACTGACCAGCGCGTTCAATTCCGGGCAGGTGACCCGACATGACGCCCGAAACCTGCCGACCCGACTCAACATGCTGCTGCATGGCCGCCTGGATGCAACCATCGAGTTTCGCCGCTCGGCCCAATATGCCATTGCCCAACAAGGGCTGGACAACCTGCGTCTGAATGACTGGGTAGTTGAACACTTTTCCCTACAGTGCGTTGTTAGCCACCCGGATCCGAGCTGGTCCCGCCAGGTGGCTGAAGCCATCGACAGTCTGGTTGAAGACGGCACCCTGCCCCATTTGCTACAACCATTCGAGGGCCTCTAAGCCCTTGATCATGGTTACCCACAGATGCTGTGGATAAGTCTGTGAACAAGGCTTGAGCAAGTCGCGCAAACGCCTGTTTAAACAGCCCTCAGGACAGAATGAACAATTTTTAATCAACCAAAAATTCGATTAAAATCATAGAGTTATGAAAGGGTGGAAAGCATGAATCAGGAGGAAAAATCAAGTCTTGTGTGTTACCTACTAATGTGCATAACGGTAACACTGTGAGGTCCGGGCGCTCTGGCCCGGCCTCGCGATCCGTTACCGACTCAGCTCAATTGTCGAGCGAGTCGATACTGATCAGTTCCATATCAAACACCAGTACCGAGTTCGGCGGAATCACCGGACTCGGGCTGCGGTCACCATAGGCCAGCTCACTGGGAATGGTCACCTTCCACTTGTCGCCCACTTCCATCAGCTGAAGCGCCTCAACCCAACCCGGAATCACCCCGTTGACCGGAAGCTGAGTCGGCTCGCCACGACGAATGGAACTGTCGAACACAGTGCCATCGACCAGCCGGCCTTCATAATGCACGGTAACGACGTCCGTCTCGGTCGGCTTGGCGCCCTCGCCATCGGCGGACTCAAGCACCTCGTACTGCAAACCCGACGCCGTGGTAGTCACGCCATCGCGCTGGCCGTTCTCGGCCAGGTATTTTTCATTGGCTTCCAGAGTATCGCTGGCCAGCTTGCGCGCCCGGTCTTCAGCACGCTTTTGCAGCTCGGAGAAGGCTTTCATCAGCTCTTCGTCATCCAGACGCGGGGTTTCACGCGCAAGCGCATCTTGCATGCCCAGGGCCAGGGCCTTGGGGTCGATATCATCGAGCCCATCCTGCAACAGGCTTTCACCCATGTTCAGACCAATGCCGTAGGAGGCCTGCTGGATCGGGGTATTGAGCTCAGGCTCTTTTTCACCGCAACCGACCAGGGTGAGAATGCTAATGGCTACGCTGGCTGCCAGCAGATTTCGCTTCATGCTTACCTCAAGTAACAAGCCCACAACGGGCACTATGGAAGCAGGAAGCTTAACAGGGCTTGCCCGGACAGGCTACCGGCCAGTCAGGCAATCTTGGAATTCGATAACGGTGTCACTAGGGGAAGATAAAACAGGAAGGAAATGGCGCAGCGGACGGGACTCGAACCCGCGACCCCCGGCGTGACAGGCCGGTATTCTAACCGACTGAACTACCGCTGCGCGTAACTTCTCGAGTGGTGGGTGGTGACGGGATCGAACCGCCGACCCTCTGCTTGTAAGGCAGATGCTCTCCCAGCTGAGCTAACCACCCATTTGCTCTCGAAGTGGTGCGCATTCTAGGCACCTTTTCCCGACCTGGCAATACCTTTTTCAAAAAAAATTTCACTCATTATCAATACCTTATTCAAAGCCCCGGGAAGACTGGTCGCCAGCGGGGCACTCAGGCAATATGGGCGGCCCTGGACGCCCTGCGTCCATGCACCATTCATCAAGGACAGTACCATGTGGTTTCGTAATCTCCTCCTCTATCGTTTCAGTCAATCCGTCCCCTTCACCGAAGCCGAACTGCTCAAGGCCCTGGAGCAACGTCCGGCTCGCCCCTGTGCCAGCCAGGAGACCCATACCCTGGGTTGGACCACCCCGTTCGGTCGACACTCGGAAAACCTTCTGCAGGTGGCCCAGGGTTACTGGCTGGTCGCGCTGCGTAAGGAAGAGCGCATGCTGCCCTCCAGTGTGATCAAGGACGCGCTGGCTGAGAAAGTCGAAGAGATCGAAGCTCGTGACGGACGCAAGGTCTACAAGAAGGAGCGTGACACCCTCAAGGACGACATCATCATGTCCCTGCTGCCGCGCGCCTTTACCCGGACCCAGACCACCCTGGCCTGTATCGCCCCTGCCGAAGGCTGGATCGCCGTTGATACCTCCAGCAACAAGCGCGCCGAAGATCTGCTTAACCTGCTGCGTGAAGGCACTGGTAGCCTGCCGGTACGGCCACTCAACGTGAAGATGGCCCCAGCCGCCTGCATGACCGACTGGGTACGCAGCGGCGAAGCCCCGGAGGGCTTTGTGATCAGCGATGAGTGCGAATTGCGCGATACCTCCGAGGACGGTGGTGTTATCCGTTGCAAGCGCCAGGATCTGGGCAGCGATGAAATCCAGCAACATCTGAGCGCCGGCAAGCAGGTCAGCCAGCTTGGCCTGCATTGGCGTGACAAGCTGTCCCTGAGCCTGGATGACAAGCTGACCATCAAACGCCTGAAGTTCGAGGACCTGCTGCGCGAGGAAGCCGACGAGCAGGGTGGCGACGATATGGCCGGACAACTTGACGCCAGCTTTACCCTGATGGCCATGACTCTGTCGAGCCTGATCCCAGCCCTGAGCAATGCGCTGGGCGGTGAAGACATCCCCCAGGGCGTATAACCCGAGAGCCAATGGGAACTATCCACAATATCTGTGGATAAGACTGTGGGTAGCCTGATAAAAAACCCGTTCAGCGCCTGAAACACGCTGGACGGGTTCAGAATGATCAAAACTTGATCAATTATTTTTATATTAAAAATCAAATAGTTACGTAAATACACCCTATTTTCAGCAAGTTACGAGCAGTTGTGACAGCAAAATAACAAGCTTGCTCTGTGACTGTGCACAACCACTTGGCTACAGGCCGCTGGCGAGCCCCATCAAAGTGCACCATGGCGCTCCAGCAACGAGGCCGCATCACCTGCCGCAGCGCTGCGTGGGTACTGTTGAACCACATAGCGCAAGCGCGCAGCCGCAGCGTCATTATCTCCCTGCGCCAGAGCTTCCTGGGCCAGGCGATATTCAGTTCTCGCCATCCCGTCGAGCACCGCCTTGAGGCTCTGACCTACCCCTTCGCGATAGCTCGATTGCGGATATGCCCGCACAAAGCCGGCCAGTTGCCGGTGTACCTCACGCCCCAGCTCCAGACGCTCAGGGTCTTCTTCGCCCAGCAACTCGAAACGCAGCAGCGCGCTCAACCCCAACAGATAATCGGCATAATCCGGATATGGCGGCGACACATGACGCTGGCGATAGTCGCTCAGCAGCCGTTCAACTTCAGCCAGCTCACCCTGCTGCAGACACTGATACCCCGCCTCCAGCTCAAGCCCTGGCTCTTTCAGGCGCCGGATTTCCTCAACCAAAGCCATGTTGCAACCGCTGAATTCCAGCTTGGCCCTGGCATCATTGATCGCCGCAGTGCGCTGCCCATCCACCTGCCCCATCGAAGCACAACCGCCTAAGATTGCCAGCGCCGCCAGCAGTACCAACCATCGCATGGTTATCTCCTCTTGCTACTGAAGCTGAGCACGCCAACGCACCCAGCCCTGTCTGTCAGGCCGCCCGAGCAGCGCCACTGCGCCGGCCAGGCCGGGGTCAGCGACCTCACGGGCCTGTATCCTGGTATTGAGCTGCAGCGCCTGGCCTGGGCGCCAGCGAGCATCCCCCTGCAACCCGAGAGGACCCTCACCCTGATCCTGCAAGGCCATGGTCAGCCAACCGTCGCGACTATCCAGCTCGGCTTTCAGATGCCCGAGGGCCAAAGTTTGCGGCAGGCCTGCTGCCGCTTCCTGCCAAACCAGACGCCCATGAGCGGTACTGACAAATTCGAAATCGCGCAATTCAAGCACAGGCACATCCAGCAGCCAGGTTCCACCCAGCAGAAATGGCGCCTTGTTGACCATCGCCATGCTGGCAGCATCGAGTCGACCATTGACCTGCTCCAGACGCACAACGCCGATGCCTGCCTTGAGCTGAGCCTGTACCCGGCTATTGCGAGGCAGCCACTCCAGATCCAGTTGCACCTGGCCACGCACCAAAGCGCTCGGACGCCATTGCCAGCGCAATCCGCCCTGGTCGATACCATCCACGGTGATCCTGGCCACCTGCCCGGACCACAGCGTGCCGGCCAGCCCCTGCAACTCGACAGGCACCGGCAACTGGGCCGATAGCCGATGCCAGACGAACGACGCAGGCAAATGCCAGATCAGCGTTAATAGATAAACCAGCAACGCAAGCGCCAGCATACTCTTGAGATTAAGTCGTCTCAGCATCAGCGGGGCTCCAACAAAATCCGCGCCGAAACCCGGCCCGGTTCGTCACCGACATCCACCGCCAGCTGACTCACCAACAAGCCATGACGCTGTTCCAGCTCGGCCAACCACACCAGCAAGGCATCGAAACCAACGCCTTCGAGCCACAGCCGCGCGCCCTGTCCTTCCGGCTGCAGGCGCTCGAGTGCCGGTTTGACGCCAGCGGCATTTGCCGACACCTCGACCAGCGTCAGAACCGAACCATTACTGCGCCCGGTTTCACCCCGCGAACGCTGGACCGTGGCCTGGCGCCGCACCTGATCAGCCACCTGCTGCATCCAAGCCAGTTCGGACGACAGGCGACTGACCTCATTACGCAGGCTGCTGCGTTGATTGGCCAGCGGCTCCCAGATCATGATCCAGAACAACACCACAGCCAGCACTGCCAGCCCCACACTCAAGACCCGGCGCTCGCGCTGGGCCAGACTTTCCCACCAGGCCCTCATGATGCTCTCCTTTGAATCCGCAACCGCGCGGTCACACCTTCGCTGCCGGAGTCAGCCCCTTGCAAGCTTTCAAGCAGCCGCGGATTGGCCGACAGCTCGGCCCTGATCGACTCAAGTTCGGCGAAGGAGGCCACTTGCAACTCGATCTCTACCTCTTCGCCGTTACTGCGAACCTGCCGGATCCGGGCCTTGCCGACACTGCTGATCGCCGTCAGCGCGTCATGCAGCAGCGGCCCCAGACTGGCCTGACCATTGGTAGCGTCACTGCGCCCCTCCAGCACCTGGCGAAACTGGAACACCGGGTCACTTTGCGGCGTATTGGGCAGGGTCGCACTGAACAGGCGGTCTACCTCCAGCCACAGACGTTCACGCTCGCGACTCAGGCTCCACCACTCCAACCCCAACTGCACGACCAGCAAAGCCACAACTGTGGCGGCAGCGATCAGCGGCGGGCGCAGCTTGCGCCAGGGCGGGGCTGCCATACTGGCGGCATAAGGTCCATTGAGCAGATTGAAGGGTTGCTGATTACCCAGACACCGGGCCAGCAGGGTCTGCCGCTCGGGCAGTGGCGTCGGTTCAGTCAGTACTGTCCATTGCGGATCAAGCGTTCCCAGCATCTCGGCTTGCAGGCCACACAGGCATAGTTGGCGCCGTTCAGGCTCTAAGTCCGCCAGCCGCCGCTGTAGCCAAAACGCCAACAGGCTCGATTCAACCAGCACCGGCTCCTGGTCAGCCGAGAGCACCAGCACCCCCTCCGGCAAACCGGGCCAATCCACCGGCATCAAAACCAGACCCTGTTCGGGCTCACGCTGTTCATACAGCGCGCTCAGCGGCAGCAACAGTTCGGCACGCCAACCAGCAGCGGCCAGTTGTGCCTGCCACTGCTCCATCAGCCGATGCTCAACCACCACTGCTGCCAGGCTGCCGTCTGCCCGACGCGGGCCGGCCACGATGTGCAGTTCATCAAGTTCCTGACTGAGCTGATCCTCCAAGGCAAACGGCAACGCTGCGCGTACTACCGCTGCTCTGCGTGCCGGCACCTGAACCCGGTACAGGCTGACCATGGCCGGCGCCACCAGCACCCGCAGCCGCTCACCAGGGAAACGATCACGCAGTACCTGCAGACTGGATTCACCCTGCTCCAGCAGTTGCCCATCGCGCTCAAGCCGCCACCAGGGGAGCACAGCCGATTCGCCTGCAGAAACTTGCGCTAACAGCACTATCAACATAACTTGATCCGTTCTTTATCAGGGCTCACAAGCCGTTTGTTCTCTGAGGACCACTCTGCCGTTAGGCGCATCCAGCAGACTGCACTGGTAGAATCGCCGCTGGCCGAATTCCGCCACCACTTCCAGCCGCACATACCAGGGCGCCTGATCCGGCACCGGCCGGCCACTAAACACTTCCTGTAGCAGTTCCGGACTGCGTACCAGATCAATCGGACTGGCCGTACCGGGGTATGCCGCCAGGTAGGGGGCCATGGCCTGCCAGGCCTCAGCCGTCATGCCGGTGACACTATTCAGTTCCGAAGCCAGCAAAAAAGCCCGGTTACCAGACACCCGAGGCGGATCAGCGAGACGATAGATGGGGTCGTCAGTTTCCGCATTCATCCAGTCGTTCACCGCCATCGCTAACTGCGCGCCCGGTGTGGTCGATACGCCCGCATCCTGACCGACCCGGTCGACCAAACGAGCAAAGTAGCCCAGTTCCGCCTCATCAGCGCCAGCCAGGGCATTGAGGTTGTAACGGCACTGCATGTTGTCCAGGGTCGCCTGCAGCCGGACCTGATCGACCTGAAACGGCAGGACTGGCGAGCGGCAGGTGTCCCAGAGCAAATCATCAGGCCCATCGACCCGTTCAAGATACTGCAGCACCATCTTTTCCGCGCCCAGCGCGATCTGACGCGCCAAATCACGTTCGAACACTGCGCTGGTCCGGCGAATATCAGCCTGGCCGCGCAAGGCCATGGCAGTCGCTGCCACGACTGCCAAAGCCACCACTAACAGCGCCGTGACCAGCGCTACACCTCGCTGGGGCTGTCTCATTGCCCCACCGCCATCAAACGTCGAATCTCGCCTACCCCAGGCACATCCAGCACCAGCTCCACGGCCAACGGTAACTGGGTCGCCGCCGGATCTCCATCCAGCGGCGGCCAGGCATCCACCCGCTCCAATCCACTTGCAGCTCGCACCACGAAGGCAAAGCCACTGTCCACGCCCAGGCGCTGCTGCTCACCGACCAGATCAGCAAAGGGCCGTACCCTCATGCTGTCCCGGTCCACCACATCGACGCCAGGCCACAGTTCGCGCTCCAGCCCGCGCTCGGTCAGACGCCAGGCAGTACGCCGCAGACGCTGCTCGCCACCAGCACCGGCCCTGACCAACTCCAACCGTACCGCCTCCCCGCCGGGGCGCAAGCGCAAAGGCGGCAGCCGATCGCCAAATTCGTCACGCACCACCACATCAACTACCTGGGCCAGATCCCGCTCCAGCACACTCAGGGTGACCTGCAGATCGGCCAGCCGCTGGGCCTGCTCCCGGCTGATCCGGTCGGCATCCAGTACCGCCCGCAAGCCCTGGTAGGCCACCATGCTCATGACCGCGAATACCGCCAGGGCGATCAACATTTCCAGCAAAGTGAAGCCGCGCTGGGCCGGGCGTCGTCCCATCATGGCAATACGAACCCGGTGACCATGGCTCGTTGCTCAGCCTCGCCACGTTCGGCCAGCCACAGGCGAATATCCACCCGCCGCACCGCTGGTAATGGAAACGGACTCTGCGGGCTGTAATCGCTCATTTCCACCCGATAGCCGAACCGGTAAGGCCCCATGCTGGTTTCACCGGTCCGGTTGCCGGTCTGGACCGGACGCATGCCGGTTTCGTACTCGGCCAACAAGTTCTGCCCGGCCCAATGGGCCAGGGTCCGCTCCTGCAAATAGACGGTGTTGCGGGCATGATCGGCTCCGCCCTTGACCAGCGCGGCCAGGGCCACCCCAAGCACAGTCAGGGCCACCAGCACCTCAAGCAGGGTAAAACCGCGCTCAACGGGGCTGCGCATCAAGCACCTCCACCCGCCCTTCCAGGCCAATCTCGATATGCCGCTCCAGGTTCTGCCGGGGCACGCGCAAAATAATCAGCCCAGGAGTCATTTCACCGGTGTTGCTCAAGTGCACATGCGGCTCCCAACCCCCGGTCTGCGGCAGCGGTCGGCGATTGCCGTTCTGCTGGAAACTGATTTCAAGCAGCCCTTCTTCGAGCTGACGCGGCCCCAGTTGGGGATCCAGCAAGGGCTGCCATTCACGGCTGGCATCATCGAGAATCACCAATTCCAGCAGGCTGTAGGCGTCGCGTCGCAGGCCCAATGCCCGGTCTGCTCCCCCAGTAATCAGCAGTTCGTCACGGGCCAGCCGCAACACACCTGCCAGACGTTCGCTTTCGCTGCGCAGCAGGCGCTCGGCACCATTACCCAGCGACAGGGTCGCCAGGCTGGCAACGATCCCGATCAGGACCAGCACCACCAGCAGCTCCAACAGAGTGAAGCCCCTCTGGCCTGGGCACTCAACCCGCAGCAGGCGCATCATCAACGGCCTGGGGATTGATCCAGGTTCCAGTTGCCGATATCAGCATTGTTGCCCTCACCACCGGCCCGGCCATCGGCGCCGAAACTGAACAGGTCGTATTCCCGACCGTCACGCCCCGGACGCAGGTACTGGTAATCATTACCCCATGGATCCTTCTGCAAGCGGTCAATATAGCCACCCGAGCGCCAGTTACGCGGCGCTTCCGAACCGGTCGGCTGGACCACCAGGGCCCGCAAGCCCTGTTCGCTGGTCGGGTAGTTGAAGTTATCCAAACGGTACAGATTCAAGGCACTTTCCAGCGCCCGGATATCGTTCTGAACCTTGGTAACCCTGGCCTGATCCGGCCGATCCATGACCCGGGGCACCACCACCGCAGCCAGAATTCCGAGAATCACCACGACCACCATGACCTCGATCAGAGTGAAGCCGGCTTGCCGGCGCGCATTAACGGTTACAGGTTTGCACATGTTCAATTCACCAGTTGATTGAGTTCAAAGATCGGCAACAGGATGGCCAGCACAATAATCAGCACAATACCCCCCATGGCCAGAATCAGCAGCGGCTCGAATACCCCCATGACCATGGCAATCCGCGCTTCCAGTTCACGCTCCTGGGTTTCGGCAGCCCGTTCGAGCATCTGATCGAGAGTACCGCTGCTTTCACCACTTTTGATCAGGCTCAGCGTCATGGGCGGAAAATAGCCGCTGCGCTCGAGCGAATGGCCTATACCCGCGCCTTCGCGTACCCGTTGCGCGGCATCTCCCACGGCTTCACGCATGGGCACGTTGGTTATCACGCTGGCACTCATGTTGAGCGCTTCAAGCAATGGCACACCACTACCAGCCAGAATGTTGAGGGTACGGGCGAAACGGGCGGTATTGAGCCCCCGGGTCAGTCGGCCCAACAGAGGCATGCGCAACAGCCCGCTATCCCAGCGATAGCGCAAGGCCGGACGCTTGAGCAGTTCACGCCCCAGCAGCAGGCCAGCAATCAGCACCAGCAACATCAACCAGCCCCATTGTCGCAGGGCATCACTGGTGGCGATCAATGAGCGGGTCAGCAGCGGCAACTCCTGATTCATGCCGGCAAAGACCTGGACTACCTCCGGCACGACATAGGTCAACAGCGCCACGGTAACCAGCAAAGCGACCACAGTCAGGATCGCCGGATAGAACATCGCCAACTGGATTTTCTGGCGCATGGCGTTTTGCGCCTCGACATTGTCGGCCAGGCGCTCGAGTACCAGATCCAGCCGCCCGGCCTGCTCCCCGGCGGCAATGGTCGTGCGATAGATTGGCGGAAACACCGACGGGAACTCGCTCATGGCATGGGCCAGTGGCAACCCCTCCATGACCCGGGTGCGTACGGCTGCCAGAGTGGTCTTAACTTTGGCCGACTCGCTCTGTCGGGCTACGGTTCCCAAAACTTCCTCAATTGGCATGCCGGCACGTGCCAGGGTCGCCATCTGCCGGGTAGCCAGGGCCAGCTCCAGTGGTTTGACCCGGGCCTGAAACACCGGCATGCGTAGCAGATTACTGCGCTCGGCCACCTGATTAACGGTGGTCGGCATCAACCCCTGCTCACGCAGACGCGCCCGCACCTGACGCGAGGAGTCGCCCTCCTCGACGCCCTTGCGAACCCGTCCGGCAGCGTCCAGCGCGGTATATTCGAAAGCTGGCACGGTCAGTCCTCCCGGGTCACGCGGAGGACTTCCTCCAGCGTGGTATCGCCGGCCAGCACCCGGCGCAGGCCATCCTGACGAATACCCATTTGCGCCAGCCGGGCATGACGCACCATGGCCTGTTCGCTGGCACCGTCATGAATCAGACCACGCAGGGTGTCATCGATCTCGATCAGCTCATAGATCCCGGTACGCCCACGATAACCGCTGTGATTGCATTCTTCACAGCCAGCAGCGCTATAGAGGGTGGGGGGCTGCTCGGGGTCGACTCCCATCAACCGGCATTCGCTGGCACTGGCCTGATGAGGCTTGCGGCAGGCCGGGCACAGGGTCCGCACCAGACGCTGAGCCAGCACGCCGTTGAGGGTCGAAGACAACAGGAAAGGCTCGATCCCCATATCGCGCAAGCGGGTAATGGCGCCGATGGCGGTATTGGTATGCAGGGTGGAGAACACCAGGTGACCGGTCAAACTGGCCTGGATAGCGATCTGCACGGTTTCCACGTCACGGATCTCACCGACCATCACCACGTCCGGGTCCTGACGCAGAATTGCCCGCAACCCGCGGGCAAAGGTCATGTCGACCTTGGTGTTGATCTGGGTCTGGCCAATGCCATCCAGATAGTATTCGATCGGGTCCTCAACGGTGAGGATATTGCGACTGCGATCATTGAGCCGCATCAGCGCCGAGTACAGGGTAGTGGTCTTGCCCGAGCCAGTTGGCCCGGTGACCAGCACGATGCCGTGTGGTCGTCCAATAACCCGCTCCATGGCCTGATAATGCTCGTCGCACATGCCCAACTGGCGCAATTCCAGGCGTCCGGCCTGCTTGTCGAGCAGACGCAGCACCACCCGCTCGCCATGCCCGGATGGCAAAGTAGACACGCGGACATCCACCGCTCGACCGACCAGCCGCAAGCCAATCCGGCCGTCCTGCGGCAGGCGCTTCTCGGCGATATCCAGCTTGGCCATCACCTTGATCCGCGACACGATCACCGGAGCCAGAGCCCTGGGCGGCTCCAGTACCTCGCGCAACACGCCGTCGACCCGCAAACGGATCGACAGTCGATTCTCGAACGGTTCGATATGGATATCCGAAGCATTTTCCTTGACCGCTTCAGACAGCAAGGCGTTGATCAGGCGGATGATCGGCGCCTCATCCTGCGATTCAAGCAAATCTTCCGGCTCAGCCAACGACTGAGCGACCGACATCAGGTCGGCATCATCACTGAGCCCCTCGACAAACTGCATGGCGTCGTTGGCCGAACGCTCGTAGCGCTCGCGCAGGCGAGCGGCGAAACTGTCATCGTCCAGCACCGTCGGGCGCAGCGGATGCCCGGCCCGGCGCCGCAGCTCCAACAAGGCCTGGGGGTCGCAGTCGGCACGCACATATACTTCCAGCTCGCCATCATGCAGTTGCCCGGGCAGCACACCGAAGCGGCGGGCGAACCGGTAACCGGTTTCCGCCTGATGACCCGGGGTGTTCCCCAGATCAGCAATCTCACTGTCGTTCATCCGCGACCTCCCCTCAGTTGCTGGTCGGCGGGGCGATAATCCGCGAACGGTTCGGGGTAGTGCCCTGAATCGCATTCTCGAACGGGGGCGGCAGGCTGAGCAGGTAATCCCAGTCCGGCAAAATCGGCAGATCCACATCGCGCATCAGGCGATCACGACGGCTCTGCTCACGCACCTGCTGGTCACGAATATAACTGTACTTGGAGTGGGTCAGACTTTCAGCCACCGCCCGGTCGCGCACGATCACCGGACGCAGGAAAATCATCAGATTGCGCTTTTCCATGCTGGCGGTGTCATACCGAAACAAACGACCTAGTCCAGGAATATCGCCCAACCCCGGCACCTTGTCGCGAGTTTCAACCATTTGATCGTCGATCAGCCCGCCGAGCACGATCAATTCATTGTCATCGACCATCACATGGGTGGTCAGACTCCGCTTGTTGGTGATGATATCGGCCGCGCCACTGGCGCCTGGGGCAATCTGCGAGACCTCTTGCTCGATTTCCAGGCGTACCGCGTTGCCCTCGTTGATCTGCGGGCGAATACGCAACTTGATCCCGACATCTTCGCGCTGAATGGTGTCAAAGGCCTGGCCTGAACTCTCGATCGAGCGACCGACGATGAACGGCACATTCTGACCGACGACAATTTCTGCCTCTTCGTTATCCAGGGTCAGCAGACTGGGGGTCGACAGGATATTGCTGGAGCTGTCGCCCTGCAGAGCGTTGACCAGCACAGCGATGTGCGAGCTGCCAATCCGCCCGATCCCACCAATGGTGGCACCACTACCCAACGCCGGCGGTGTCGATACATCACCCTCCAGGAAAGAGTTGAGCCCAGCGGCAAAGTTGAGGATGCCCCGGTCATTGCGGTTGAAGTTGATCACCCCCACGCCACTGCGCTCGTTACCAAAGCCCCACTGCACCCCCAGTTCCTTGGCACGGTCGTAGGAGACTTCAGCGATCACCGCTTCGACCAGTACCTGAGCCCGGCGAATATCCAGTTGCCGGATAATCATCGCCATTTCCCGGCTCAGTTCGGCCGGCCCGTTGATCACTACCGAGTTGGTGCTTTCATGGGCCTGGATCCGTACCCGCCCGAGATTGCTATTGCTGTAGCCACCACCCCCGGTGGCAGCTGCGCTGGTTCCGACCTGGCCGGAGCTGCCAGGCAACTCGCGACCTTCGGCGATTCCGCGCAGCACCTCGGCAACTTCCTCGGCCTTGGCGTAGCGCAGATAGTGCACCTGGGTCCCGGCATCTTCACCGGGCACGTCCAGCCCCATGATCATGCTCCGCAGCCCGCGCCGGCCTTCGGGATCACCACGCAAAATCACGGTATTGGTCCGCTCATCGGCAATGACCCGGGTACGCTTGGTGAAGTCCTCACCTGAAGCTGCGCCCTCCAGCCCCTGGACCATACGCACGACATCAATTGCCGATGCATGACGCAAGGCGATCAGCTCGAAGTCCTCCATTGACTCCAGGTCGATCCGCTCGATCAGAGCCTGGATCCGCCGCACATTGGCTGCGGTATCGGCGATGACCAGTGTGTTGGACTCGGCCGCAGCCGCCAGGTGTCCGCCCTTGGGTACCAGCGGGCGCAAAATCCGCACCAGTTGCCCGGCATTGATATGCTTGACGCTGATGACATGGGTTATGACCTCATCCCCACGACTTCCCGGCTCAAGTCCAGAAATCTCGTTCTCCTTGGCCTGTACTTCAGGAATGATCCGCACCGTACCCTCGGCGCCAGTGACGGCGGCAAAACCATAGGACTTGAGCACGCTGAGGAACAGGTCATACAGCTCGCCACGCCGGATCGGCTGTCCGGAGACCACATTGACCTGGCCGCGCACACGGGGGTCGACAATGAAGTTCACCCCAGTTTCCTGGCTGACGATCTCGATCAGCCCATTGATGTCCGCATCCCGCAGATTGAGTACCAGCTCTTCATTGGGATCGGCCGAGGTAGATTGCGCCAACAAGGGCGCACTCAGCACCAGGCTCAGCGCCAGGGGCAAGGCATGACGGCAAAACGGGGACAGCTTCAGCATTCTGTATCAATCCATCGTTATCGTTATATTCATGGGCTCGCCACCACGCTCCAGCGAAACGGACACGCTACTGGCACCTGAAAGCTCCTGAAGAATCTCGCGGTAGTCATTGATCTCGGCCACCGCACGCCCTTCAACCTCCAGAATCACATCACCAGACTGGAGACCCGCTGCCTCGAACTCACGGGCATTGCGCGAAGGCCTGACCTCAAGCCCGTAGAGCGCCCCCTCGACCATGACCGGGTTGACCGTAATCACATCGAGGAAGCGCTGTGGATCATTCACCCAGGCGTCACGATCAATCCGGGCGACCCCACCATCGCTGGCCAGGGTCACGCCAGGATCAACGCTCGGCAACGCGGGCGCAGCACGCGGAGCGCTACGCGAGACCGTTTCCGCACGCCGCAGGCGCAAGGTTTCCAGTTTTCCATCGCGGGCCAGCAGCACCCGGTCAGCCAGCACTTGTTCAAGGCGTACATTACCCGGCAGGCTGGCGCCGACCCGATAGAGCTTTTCTGGCTGACCTTGAGGCGCGAGGATGGCGGCCCCAAGCGCCGGATCAGGATTGGAGAACACACCTTTGAGTACCCAGCTCAGGGTGGTTTCCGGCGCATCGATCTGCACCGGAGCCGGGGCATTGGCAGAGCCAAGAATGGATTTACCAGCCAGTTCTCGGAAACTGGCCAATGAGACAGTGCTTGAGGCTGTACCAGGCGCTGTGGCCTCACTGAGCGGCTCGACCGCCGGCATCAGACTCGAGGGCTCAAGAATCGCCCAGGTCAGGCGCCCCAACAACACGGCGGCAACCAGTATCAGCAGGAACGTGGCCAGTCTAAGCAGGGGCTCGAGAGGGATTCGGGCAACCAGCGGCATAGGGTCTCCAAGGCAAAGCGCACACTACGTCCGGTAGTGAGAGTCAACGGTGTTACACACTACTGACCTTTCTTTGCAAAATTATTGTTATACGCCTGAAACAGGCTGCACCACTGTCTCGATTGTCACGAATTTGCCACACGCCAGCAACCCCTAGAATGGGTTATTGCGCGACCAGATCACCCAAACGGGTGAAGTTTCAGAAACCGCGATCAAACCGACTGATAAGTCAGCATATCCGGCCCAGCAAAAAACCGTTCAAACCCCTTCGGCTACTTGCTCCTCGGCGCGTTTGCCACTTAACTTGCGACAGCATCGCCAACAACTCCCTCACAACAAAACGGCCTTGCGTATTCAGGAGAATAATAATGAACAAGCTGAAAAAAACCGCCTACATTGGTCTGGCGGTCAGCGCCCTGGCGCTATCCGGCTGCCTGAGCAGCAGCAGTAGTAGCAGTAGCAACAGAACTGCCCCCACCCCCGACGAGCCCGTTCGTGCCCAACAGGAACGTATTGATGACGGCTTCTTTGTCGTGAATGAAGCTCAGTTACCCTTCACCCCACTGGCTGACGTTGCTCCCTACAACAACACCAGCCGCTGGTGGGGTGTGCTTGACGGAGCAGGCTATCGCATCGAAGTGCCGGAAAACTGGAACGGCCATCTGGTGATGTATGCCCACGGCTTCAGAGGCGAAGGCCCTGACCTGACAGTCGACAGCCCTCCCATGCGCCAGTATTTGCTGGACAATGGCTTCGCCTGGGCAGCCTCAACCTACAGCGCCAATTTCTACGATGTCAGGGTTGGCGTTGAGGATACCAACAAGCTTGCCCTGGCCTTCACCGATATCGCTGCAGCCAACGGCCGCACTCTGGCCGAACCAGATAAGTACTACATTACCGGCGTCTCAATGGGTGGGCATATTGCTGGTGCCGCAATCGAGCTTGAAACCCAGCAAACCGCCAACAACTTCGTTCCCTATGCCGGCGCAGCCCCCATGTGCGGCGTCATGGGCGACACCGCCTTGTTTGACTACTTTACGGCCTACGGTTTGGCCTTGTACCAACTGGCCGGTGTCGGTGCTGACAGTTTCCCGGTACCGCTCGATGAAGCCATCGAGAAGCGAGATATCGCTCGAGAGGTACTATGGACCGACTACGCCGCAAACAAGACACCACTGGGTCTGACTCTTGCCGGACAGCCACTCTTTCCGATTTTGCAGAACCTGACCGGCGGTCCACGGCCCATCTACGCACAGGCTTTTGGCGGTTTCCAAGACCTGCTCCAGGGCTTCCTCGGTTCCGACGGAACCATCACCGGTATTCTCAACGACAGCGTAGTAGACACGACCAGCACTGTTTATCGCTTCGAGACATTACCCGGACAGACACTGAGTGCTAATGAACAAGCCTTCAACCAGAGCATAATTCAGGCAGAAGCCGTACCTGGAGCCAATGCCCTGCGCCAAGACGGCCTGCGCTGGATACCCAAGGTCAATGGTGAGCTTTACGCCGAGATCCCCGTGGTCACCGTGCATACCCTGGGCGACCTGTTCGTCCCAATCAGCATGCAGCAAATTTATCGCCAGAATCTTGAGGCCAACGGTTTCGGGGACTGGCTGGTACAACGCGCGATAAGAGCGCCGGGCCACTGTGATTTCTCTATAGCCGAGTTCACCGCAACCTTCGACGCAATGATCCAATGGGAGCAAAACGGCATCAAACCGGGCGGCGATGACCTGCTTGATCAGGCACAAATGGCTGACAGCAATTTTGGCTGCACCTATACCATTGATGGCTTCCCTCAAGAAGTCGTGCGTAGCCTGATGCCAGCCTGCGCGCCGTAAGCAGTATTTGAGTCAGAAGGGCTGCTACCTTGTTGTATCAGCCCTTTCTGATTTTTCGGACAGAGTAACCTGCTCCAACAGATTCCGCCGCACATTGGATGAACGCACCCGCTCCATATCTCGGCGCAGCTCCTTCAACTCAGCCGCGGGCAACTCCCGCTCCACCTGAGCCTGTGCCTCAGCCAGCCAACCCTTGGTTTTGCCCAATAGCCGCCCCAACACCCTGGCGCTATGCTGCAGACGCTGCGGTCCGAGCACCAGCAAACCAACAAGCGCTACCAGCAGCAATTCGGTAATTCCGCTATCAAACATGCTCTGTTCAGCCTACCGAGCGGTCCTTGTGTACAGAATGCACCGTAGCGGACTCCAGCGCACTCAGGCTCTCCTGAGTGTCCTCACCCTCCTTGACCGCCTTGCGGAACCCGCTCAGCGCGCCACCCAGATCACTGCCAATGGTGCGCAGGCGCTTGGTGCCGAACAGCAGCATGACAATGACCAATACAATCAACAACGAACCAACACTGATTCCGCCAATACCCATAAAGTTTCTCCAAAACAAGGCGCCACGTTGGTAGTGCGTGGCGCAAATTCGACAAAATGGATTGTTACAGGGCCGGGGCTGAAGCCGGCCCTGTCGACTGGATCAACTACCGATCACGCCACCGTCATCCTTCCAGATCACCACCGTGGCCGAGCGCGGCGGATACAGCGACGGCATGTGGTCCGGCCAGGTGCTACGGGTCTCACCAGCCGCCCACTCGGCGGGAGTAGCGGTAGCACCCGGATGCTGAACATTGATGAACATGGTGCGCTGATCTGGCGTAGTGATCACCCCGGTAATTTCCTGACCTATCGGCCCGGTCAGGAAACGGCGAATTTCTCCAGTCTCCGGGTTGGCGGCAAACATGCAGTTGTTACCCATGATCTCGTAGGGCCCAACGTTTTGCGCGCTCTCGCCAATATCGGTCTGAATCCAGACCCGGCTGTCCTTGTCGATCCACAGGCCGTCCGGCGAGCTCATGTAGGCCTCTTCACCCAGCACATCGCCATTAAGGTCACGTCCAGTCAGGTTATCCTGACCACTTTCACCACCATCGCCGGCAAACAGGAAGATATCCCATTCGAAGCTATTGGAAGCATGCTCACCGTCAGCCTCAGCCCAGCGAATGATATGGCCATGGCGGTTGATCGCTCTCGGGTTGGCGCCAGTTGCCTGATCCTCAGTACGAGCGCTGTTGTTGGTCAGGGTGAAATATACGTCGCCATTGTTCGGATCGACCGCGCCCCACTCCGGACGGTCCATCGGAGTGGCCCCAACAGTGGTGGCTGCCAGGCGGGTATTGACCAGTACATCGGCCTGACTGGTGAAACCGTTGGCATTGGTCAGACCGTTCTGGCCGTATACCAGCGGCAGCCACTCACCGCTGCCGTCTTCATTGAACCTGGCTACATACAGAGTGCCAGTATCCAGCAATGCGCCGCTGGCGGTATTACGGTTGTAGTTCTCGGCACTGACGAATTTGTAGATGAACTGGAAAGTCGAGTCGTCACCGGAGTAGCAGACCACCGGCTTGCCTTCCACTGCCGGGGCGAACACCACACCCTCGTGGGCGAAACGCCCCAAAGCGGTACGCTTCTTCGGCACGCTGGTCGGATCGAAAGGATCAACTTCACACATCCAGCCAAAACAGTTCGGTTCGTTACGATAATCCTCGGTAGCATCGGCGCCCTTGATGCTGGCATCAAAGCGGATGTACTGATCTTCACCGCTCTCGGCCAGTTCCCAGGCGTAACGGCCAGTGCCGGTCGGCGATGAATTGACCCCATAGCGTGAGTGCTCGCGAGGGTTGTCACCACCGTTACGGAAATAACCAGCCCAGTTCTCCTCAGAGAACATGTAGGTGTTCCACGGAGTCACGCCATGGGCACAGTTATTCAACGTACCGCGGGTCATAGTTCCATTGGGGCTGTACAGAGTGCGTACAAAGCTCGAACCACGCACCGGCCCCTGAATTTCCATCGGAGTCAGCGCTGTGATCCGGCGGTTCAGACTGTCAGGCTGAACCGACCATTCATTATTGACGCCCTTGCGAATCCGCACGATGCTGATGCCGTGCGCATTCATTTCTTTCAGAACCTCATCGGTGGCACGCACCCCATCGTTGACCAGCACCGCCCCGGAGCTAAGCGACTGGCCCAGATGTGAGGCATGCATGTAGCGCGGCTCCACGTACTCGTGGTTGAGCACCAGCAAGCCATCTTCGGAGCTACCCTCAAAAGGCTCATCACCCTCAATCGGGAAAAAGTGCATGCCGTCATGGTGCATACCTATCTGCACTGCCTGATCATCGCCGCTGTTGTTGATAGAAAAGGACGGGAAGCTACCGGCAATCGGCGTCCCCCAGGGAATTAGAACCTGATAGCTGTAGCCTTCAGGCACGATGATATCGTCCGACTCGCTGGTCGGGATTGCGGCAAAGCCCAGCAATGCCGCCGGCGGATTGACCGGAGTGTCATCATCATTGCGATTACGCGAGCTCGAGCCGCTGTTGCAACCGGCTAAACCAACCCCCATGAAACCCAGGGCAGCCGCACCCAGACTACCCTTGAGCAGATCACGACGGGCCAAACGGGCTTGCAGCACAGAAGCGAAGGTTGGGTTCAGCGAATAGTTGACCTGGGGCTCATCACCCTCGCCATGGTCGACTACGGTCAGATTGGTGCGAAGTTCGGTGGACATCCGTTGTTTCCTCATCAGGCTTGTGGGTTTTCAGGACCCGCCTAGGATGGGAATCACAGATGACAGAACGAACAAACGACGATGAAGATTTCGCTGGTTTTGGGTGACATTCAAACTACAGAAATATGAATTCAACCCAATGATTTTAATAGCATTTCGCCAACAAGAATGACGCGTTGCGCAGACTGAAATGCAGGTTGTTTCAAGACAAAAAAAGGGCCCGGCTAATGCCGGGCCCTTTTTCTTGATTTGGCGGAGAGATAGGGATTTGAACCCTAGGTACGGTTACCCGTACAACGGATTTCGAATCCGTCCCGTTCGGCCACTCCGGCACCTCTCCAAGTGGCGCGCATCATACCAGCTTTGCCGGCATCTGCGAAGCCCGATCAAGCCAGTGGCACACCCAAACGCTGAGCCACTTCCTCGTAGGCCTCGATGACGCCGCCCAGTCCTTGGCGGAAGCGATCCTTGTCCATCTTCTTGCGAGTTTCCTTGTCCCACAGACGGCAGCCATCCGGACTGAACTCGTCACCCAGAACGATCTCACCGTGGAACAGGCCAAACTCCAGCTTGAAATCAACCAGCAGCAGGCCGGCGTCATCAAACAGTTTGTTCAGCACCTCGTTGACCTTGCGGGTCAACTCTTCCATACGCGCCAGTTGCTCGGGAGTCGCCCAGCCAAAGGCGAAGACGTGGGAAGCGTTGATGAAAGGATCACCCTTGGCGTCGTCCTTGAGGAACAGCTCGAAGGTCGGCGGCGTCAGCGCCATGCCTTCCTCAACGCCCAGCCGTTTGACCAGGCTGCCGGCGGCGAAATTGCGCACCACACACTCGACCGGAATCATGTCGAGCTTCTTGACCAAGCATTCGGTATCGGAGATCAGCCGATCGAACTGAGTGGGGACACCGGCCTCTTCCAGCTTCTGCATAATGAAGGCATTGAAGCGGTTGTTGACCATACCCTTGCGCTCTAGCTGTTCTATCTTCTTGCCGTCGAAAGCCGAGGTGTCATTGCGGAACAGCAGGATCAGACGATCCGGATCATCGGTGGTGAAAACCGATTTGGCCTTGCCGCGATACAGTTCATTGCGTTTTTCCATTACCGGCTCCCGCTGTCCGCAAAATGGTGGTTATTAAGTTGACTAAGGTCCTGCCAAGGCAGCCCCTGATCCTGCATGGCCAGTAGCAACTGCCCCTGCCAGCCCGCCAGCACCCGGGACAATTCACCAAGGGCCAGTTCCGGGCGGTTATTTTTCTCGCTGATATGCGCAACTGCCACATGCCGCAGCGCGCAGCGGTCAATACTCTCCAGCAGGCCGGCGGCCTGCTGGTTACTCAAATGCCCAAGGTCACCGCCTACCCGAGCTTTCAAGCTCGGCGGGTAAGGCCCGGCGGCGAGCATCTGCGGGTCATAGTTGGCTTCCAGAAACAGCGCATCGACTCCACTGTAGCACTCGGTAATCCAAGGCGTAATGGTGCCGGTATCACTGAGCACCCCGAGTCGCACCTGGCCGTTGTCGAAAACAAACTGACAGGGTTCACGCGCATCATGGGGCACCGCAACCGGGGTGATACGCAACTCGCCAATCTCAAGGTCACGGTCCAGGGCAATGCGCTCAACGGCCAGACTACCAACATCCAGCGCCCTTGCCGTACCGGCGGTCATGAACACTGGCAACCCATAACGTCGAGCCAGTCGCTCAACGCCCTGAATATGGTCACTGTGTTCGTGGGTTACCAGAATCGCGGTAAGTTGCCGGGGGCTGAGCCCGGCGGCCGCCAATCGCTGTTCGGTGCTGCGCAGACTGAAACCGCAATCGATCAGCAGCCGGGTGTTGCCCTGCTCGACCAGGGTGGCATTGCCACGACTGCCACTACCCAGTGAACAATAACGCACCCCAAGCCTCCCAACCTCACGTCAGGTTGTTGCGAATCCGCTCAAGCAGTTGACGGGCCTCAGCCGCATCAGCAGCAGTGTCAATGCTCTTCTCAACGGTCACCTGAACACGGTTGGCCACCGGGGTCAGACGCACCTGAATCCGCTCTTCACTGGCGCTTTCCTGCGGCTTGTCGCGACCGAACATACGGGCGAAAAAGCCGCGCTTGCGTTGCTGTTGGCTGGCGCGCTGTTCGAGGTCGACATAGTAGACGCCAGCGCTGCGGTTGATATCGCTGACCAGTACGTCCGCCCGATTGAGTGCTTCACCCACAGCAGCCCAGGCCCGGTTGAAGTCGGTCTGCATGTTCAGCACCGGATTGCCGGCACCATCCTGCTCCAGGGTCACCCGATCACTCTGGCCCATGCCCTGAGCGGCTACCAGAGAAGCCGAATCGCTGTCGGCCGACTGGCTCAGATAGCTTTCCAACTCGGCCAGCAGAGCCCGTTCAAGGTTGGGGTTATCCGAGCGCTCAGGCCAACTGTTCAAGGTGCTGCCCTGGCTGCGACTGGTGTGCACAACCTGAATTTCACTGGTGCCCGACTGTACGCCCGGCTCAATGCGCAAACGGAAACGCTGTTCTTGACCATCGGTCCGGCGGTTCGGCCCCACTGCCGGCACCAGGCGCCGCACCAGCGGGTTTTCAGCCTGCTGATCGAAAACCAGACCCGATGTTTCCAGCTCACCCAGCCGCGGATTTTCGCCGCTCAGCGGCACCTGATAATCACTGAAGAACTGGCGCACCAATGGCCAGGCCTCGACCGGCGTACGCTGAGCCAGCAACCAGCGATTAGGGCCATTTTGCTGCAGGGAGAAATCCGACGTATCCGCCGTGACCATCAGAGCCTGGGGACGTGGAGTCTGGAACTTGCCTCCCGGACCAGGCTCAACCCGGCCAGGTACTGGCAACAGATCGCCAATGGGTTTGCTCTCAACCCCAGCGGGGACAGTCATGCGCGGTTCGATCACCGCCGCCTGGTAATCGCCACCACGGTCACGGAAATAACCGTCTTCGCCGAAAAAATAACCACAGCCGCTCAGGCTGCCCAGCGTTACCAGCGTCAGTGCACCCAGCACAGGCTTCATAGAGAGTTCCTTGGTCGACATCATTAATCCCGTATTACAACAGGCCGCACTGGCGCATGGCCTCGCGTACCGGTTCATGGCAGCGTGCACTCAACGGCGTCAACGGCAAACGCAGGCCATCGCTGATCAGCCCCATTTCATGCAAAACCCATTTGACCGGGATCGGGTTGGATTCGATAAACAGAGCCTTATGCAAAGGCATCAGGCTGTCATTGATTTGCCGTGCGCTATCGGCGTCGCCAGCCAGAGCAGCCATGCACAGGTCATGCATGGCCTTTGGTGCGACGTTGGCTGTCACGGAAATATTACCCTTGCCGCCCATCAGCATCAGTTCAACGGCGGTGGCATCATCTCCCGAGTAGACCGCAATACGCTGGCCGACCCGGTCAATCAGTTCCCTGGCACGTTGCAGGTCACCCGTGGCTTCCTTGATGCCAACGATATTCGGCACATCGGCCAAACGCTCGACGGTTTCCGGCAACATGTCGCAGGCCGTGCGCCCCGGCACGTTATACAGAATCTGCGGAATCGCCACAGCCTCGGCGATGAAGCGATGATGCTGATACAAACCTTCCTGGGTCGGCTTGTTGTAATAAGGGGTCACCAGCAGGCAGGCATCGGCACCGACGCTGCGCGCCGCTTCGGTCAGCTCGACCGCTTCACGAGTGGAGTTAGCTCCAGTGCCGGCAATTACCGGAATTCGCCCGGCAACCTGATCCACCACCCGCCGAATGGCTTCCTTGTGCTCGTCCATGTCCAAGGTGGCCGACTCGCCGGTGGTACCCACCGCTACGATACCGTCGGTCCCTTGGTCGAGGTGAAAATCGATCAGCCGCTCCAGGGCTTGCCAATCCAATTCACCACGCGAATCCATGGGGGTAACCAGCGCCACAAGGCTGCCTGAGATCATGCAACTGCTCCGCTTAAATCGTGAATAGGCAATGGTACTTTCGCCATCCATCCAGCACAAGGTGCCGACAGCGGCAAAGCGCCTCTGGGCGGGCGATTCATCCGATGGTTGAACCCGGCATCCGGGACGAGGACAATAGCGCATTAAACCCAACGCAGCCTCAAGCTGCGATCATCTGTTCGAGGAACCGCATGTCAACACCGCCCAGCCAACGGGAACAGTACCTGGTCATCAACGCCATGGGCCAGCAGACCACGGCCCTGGCCAGCCTCCTGACCCGGCTGTGCCTGGAGCAGCGCTGCCTGATTGTCAGCAGCCGCATGAGCCGCCATGGCACTACCACCGCTCTGCTGCTGCAGGTCAGCGGTAACTGGGACGCCCTAGCCCGACTCGAAAGCCTGCTGCCGCCGCTGGCCAAGCGCGAGCACTTCACGGTATCCATGAGCCGTAGCCAAAGCCTGATCGAGCGCCCTCAGGCTCTGCCCTACAACGTGTTCGTTACCGCCGCCCAGCGCCCGGAGCTGATCGGCGAGCTCTGCGCCTTCTTCCAGCAGCTTGGCATCGACATCGAAGAATTTTACAGCTTCACCTATCAGGCCCAGCATACTGGCACCGCGATGCTCAATCTGACCCTGACCATCGCCATCCCGGCCAAAACTCAGTTGAGCTGGCTGCGCGAACAGTTCCTCGATTTCTGTGATGAACTCAACCTCGATGCCGTGATCGAACCCTGGCGTCCCCTTCACTGAGAGGCAGCACACCGATGAGCATTACTCTGGACAAGCAGATTCCCGACTTCAGCGCTCAAGCCACCAGCCAACAGGAAGTCAGCCCGACAAGCCTGGCCGGCAAGAAGGTAGTGATCTACTTCTACCCCAAGGACAACACTCCCGGCTGCACTACCGAGGGTCAGGACTTTCGAGATCTGCATGCCGAGTTCCAAAAGGCCGGAGCGGTAATCTTCGGGGTATCCAAAGACAGCCTGCGTACCCACGAAAACTTCCGCGCCAAGCACAGCTTTCCATTCGAGCTGATCAGCGATCCTGAAGAACAACTGTGCCGCCTGTTCGACGTGATCAAGCTCAAGCAGATGTACGGCAAGCAATACGAAGGCATTGAGCGCAGCACCTTCCTGATCGACGCCCAGGGCGTGCTACGCCGGGAGTGGCGCAAGGTCAAGGTTGCCGGGCATGTGGCTGAGGTTCTGGAGGCAGTTCGCTCACTGTAACCACAAGCCTGCTGGCCTGGATGTCAGGCCATCACCTCACTCTTCTTCAGGTGGTGCTCCCTCACTGACCGCCTCGACCCCTTTGGGCCAGGCATAAAGCACAGCCTTGAACAGAGTCGCCAGCGGAATGGCGAAGAAGATCCCCCAGAACCCCCATAACCCGCCAAAAATCAACACAGCGGCAATGATCGCCACCGGATGCAGGTTGACCGCCTCGGAAAACAGCACCGGCACCAGCACATTGCCATCCAGCGCCTGAATCACCGCATAGACGATCATCAGCACCATGAACTCGTTGCCCAACCCCCACTGAAACAGCCCGATCAACGCAATCGGAATGGTCGCTACCGCCGCGCCAATATAAGGCACCAGCACCGACAGACCGACCACCACGGCCAAAAGAGCGGCATAGTTGACCTTGAGGATGGCAAAGCAAACATAGGTCACGGCACCAACAATGATGATCTCCACCACCTTGCCGCGAATGTAGTTGGCAATCTGCTGATTCATCTCGGTCCAGACTTCCGACATCAAGCGACGTTCACGCGGCAGGTAGTTGACCATCCAGTCACGAATCTTGCTGCTGTCCATCAGAAAGAAGAACACCAGAATCGGTACCAACACCAGATAGACCAGGATATTCACCAGCATCGGCAGACTGGCCAATGACTGGGACAGCACCCACTGCCCCAACTGCCCAAGCTCACCACTGGCAGTATTGATCATGCGCACGATCTGCTCTTCCGACACCAGCGCCGGATAACGTTCCGGCAGGTGCATCAACTGATCCTGCCATTCGTTGGACATTCGCGGCAGCTCATTGAACAGATTGAGCATCTGCTTCCAGACCAATGGCACCACAACACCGAACAGGGCACCCAGCCCACCGAGGAACAGCAAAAACACCGTCCACACCGCCAGCCAATGCGGCATGTGCCAGCGCTTGAGCAACATGACCATCCCCTGCAGCAAATAAGCCAGCACCAAGCCGGTCAACAGCGGCGCCAGCATTCCACCAAAGAAAATGATGATGCTAAAGCCAAGTCCCAGTACCACAGCCAGGACCACAGCCTCTTCCTGGGAGAAATAACGGTGCACCCAACCTTGGAAAACTTTCAGCATGCCGGTTGATCTCAGGATTTACGCAACCAATAATGGAATTCGCCGTCCAATGTATCGGCGTGTAGCAATGCATGGCCTGACAATTCAGCAAAGCGCTGAAAGTCGCGCCGCGATCCGGCATCTGTCGCCGACACATGCAGCACCTGCCCTGACGCCAGAGAATTCAAGGCCTGCTTGGCCTTGAGCAGAGGCAGCGGGCAGGACAGCCCACGGGCATCCAGCGTTTGGTCGGCGCGGGGCACCGTTGAATCGACAACCATGATCAGGCTCCGTTGTAGCAGAGAGGTCGCCCAGTATAGCCTTGCCCTGCACAGAGCAGACAACCACTACGGGACGGTTAGAATCGTAATCATGTATTTCAGCAAAGTAGTCCCTGTTGGCGCCCTCAAGGTTCTGACCCTGAGTTTACTCGCCAGCCTGAGCACCCCATTGGTAGCACAGGCCGAGTTCAACCTGCCTTCACTGGGTGACACCAGTGCCTCGATCATGTCCCGAGACCAAGAGTTCCAGCTGGGCCGGGCCTGGCTGACGATGTTGCGCGGCGCCGTGCCGACCCTGGACGACCCGCTCCTTAAGGACTATGTCGAAACCCATGTCTACCAACTGGCCGAAACCAGCCAATTGACCGACCGGCGCCTGGCCTTTGTAATCGTCAACAGCCCGCAGCTCAATGCCTTTGCCGCCCCTGGCGGAGTTGTCGGAGTCAATGGCGGACTGTTCCTGCACGCCCACACCGAAGCCGAGTTCGCCTCGGTTATGGCCCACGAACTGGCGCACTTGTCGCAGCGCCATTTCGCCCGCAATCTGGAACAGCAACAGCGCATGCGTATACCGCTGATGACAGCGATGCTTGCTAGCGTGGTACTGGCCGCCAGTGGCGGTGGCGATGCCGGCTTTGCCGCCCTGGCCTCGACCCAAGCGGCAGCAATACAGGAGCAGCGGCGATTCTCTCGCCAAAACGAACAGGAAGCTGACCGCATCGGCATCCAGAACCTGCAGCAGGCCGGCTACGACCCACGCGCCATGCCTGACATGTTTGAGCGCCTGGCCCAACTCAGTCGTTTCGACCGTACCCCGCCAGAATTCTTGCTGACTCACCCGGTCAACCAGTCACGTATTGCCGACTCGCGCAACCGGGCCGAGCAACTCACCAGCAATGGCCGGCGCGACAGCATTTATTACCAGATGATGCGCGCCCGAGTACAACTGCTCTACGAACAAAGCCCCGGACTGGCCGCCCAACGCTTCCGCGCCCTGCTCGACCAGCACGAAGGCGAACACGCCGCCGCCCGTTATGGCCTGGCTCTGGCCCAGGCCCGCAGCGGACAACTGGATCAAGCCGAACAGACACTGGCGCCGCTGCTGCAAAGCCAGGCCGACAATCTCGCCGTACAACTGGCACAGATCGACATGGAGATTCAGCGCAACCGGACTGACAGCGCGTTAGCCTTGATCGACACCCAGTCCCGCAACCATCCCAACAGCTACCCGCTCCAGCAAGCCCGTATCGAAGCGTTGCTCAAAGCCCGACGTTATCAGGATGCGCAACGCAGCATTGACCGCCTCGTCCAGCAACGCAGCGATGACCCAGACGTCTGGTACCTGACCGCCGAAATTCGCGGTCTGGCCGGCGATATCCTCGGAGTACATATGGCCCGCGCCGAATATTTCATGCTGGCAGGCGATCTCAACCAGGCTGGAGAGCAGTTGGACCTGGCTCTGCGCCGGGCCGGAGACAATTTCGTGATGAGCTCACGGATCAAGGCCCGCCAGGAAAACCTGGCGCGCCAACGTGAAATGATAAAAAGCTTCTGAGCAGAGCGGCACTTTAAACACCGAGGTGCCGCCAGCTTCAACATCGCGCAGGCACTGGGCGGCACTCCGACGACGCCCCCCAGACCACATGCGGCATACCTGGGTAGGAGCGGCCCGCGGCCGCGAAGCTGGTGTCCGGTGCTACATCAAGCTTTGGACACTACTTCCGTAGCACAGGGCTTGTATACACGCGGCCTGGGGTGCCCTTAAAGCCTGATTGATCAGCGCCTGGCGCTGGTAAAATCAAGCATCCGCTGCAGCGGCTGGACCGCACGCGGGATCAGGGCCGGATCAACCAGAATCTCATCGGTCCCCTGCTCCAGACTTTGCAGAACCCGCGGCAAGGTATTCATGGCCATCCACGGGCAATGAGCACAGCTGCGACATGTCGCGCCATTACCTGCGGTTGGCGCTTCGATCAGCTGTCGGTCAGGAGCTGCCTGCTGCATCTTGTAAAAAATGCCCCGATCGGTCGCGACGATAAAAGTCGGGTTAGCCAGTGTCTGGGTAGCCTTGATCAACTGACTGGTCGAACCCACCACATCAGCCAACTCCACCACCGAAGCCGGTGATTCTGGGTGCACCAGCACTGCAGCATCGGGATACACAGCCTTGAGGTCGAGCAAGGCCTTGGCTTTGAATTCCTCATGAACAATGCAGGAGCCTTCCCACAACAGCATGTCAGCGCCGGTTTCACGCTCAATGTAATTACCCAGGTGCTGATCCGGTGCCCAGAGAATTTTCTCACCCTTATCCATCAGGTGTTCAACAATCTGCAGTGCACAACTGGATGTGACTACCCAGTCAGCACGAGCCTTGACCGCTGCCGAGGTATTGGCATACACCACTACGGTGCGGTCTGGATGCTGATCGCAAAAAGCGGAAAACTCATCGATCGGACAGCCGATATCCAGCGAGCAGGTCGCTTCCAGGGTCGGCATCAGGATGCGTTTCTCCGGACTGAGGATCTTTGCCGTTTCGCCCATGAACCGCACACCAGCAACCACCAGGGTCTGAGCTGGATGCTCTTTGCCGAAACGAGCCATCTCGAGGGAGTCGGATACACAGCCGCCAGTCTCTTCAGCCAGGGCCTGAATCAACGGATCGGTGTAATAGTGCGCAACCAATACCGCATTGTGCGCTTTCAGCGCAGCGGCGATACGGGATTGGTAATCGGCCTGCTCGGCCGCACTCAGTGGAGCCGGCTCCTTGGCCGCCAGGTGCGCCTGCACCAGCAGACGCTCAGGAATCTGTGACATGAACTTCAACCCCTAACGGAGACAGAACCCTATATTAACACAACCTGATACAAGGGCTGGTTAACTATACAGTGCGAAGTAAAGAGGAGAGAAACACAGAACAACGAGGAAAATGGTGGGTCGTGTAGGATTCGAACCTACGACCAATTGGTTAAAAGCCAACTGCTCTACCAACTGAGCTAACGACCCGGAACGCGCGCCATATTACTGATTTATCACAGAAATTCAAGAAGTTTTTTGATTTTTTTCAAGCATAGCGTGTCGGGTCTGACAGTCCGGCATTGGCAAAGCCTGCAGCACGCAGACGGCAACTATCACAACGCCCGCAAGCCCGCCCCAGCTCATCAGCCTGATAACAGGAAATGGTCAGACTGTAATCCACACCCAACCGGGTACCCTCACGCACAATATCTGCCTTGCTCATATCCTGCAGAGGCGCCCTGATACGGAACCCCTGCCCCTCAACCCCTGCTCGGGTCGCCAGATTGGCCAACTGCTCAAAACCCTGGATAAAGGCCGGCCGGCAATCCGGGTAGCCAGAATAGTCCACGGCATTGACACCGATAAAAATATCACTCGCCTGCAGCACTTCGGCCCAACCCAGCGCCAATGCCAGGAACACCGTATTACGTGCCGGCACATAGGTGACCGGGATTCCTTGCTGGGGTGTTTCCGGCACGGCGATATTGGCGTCGGTCAGCGCTGAGCCCCCCATACCATTGAGGTCCAGCCCGATTACCTTGTGCTCGGCCACACCAGCCGCCCGGGCCAACCGCTCAGCGGCTTGCAACTCAGCCCGGTGGCGCTGCCCATAATCGAAACTCATGGTATAGCACTCATAGCCCTGATTCTGGGCCATGGCTAGCACAGTCGCCGAATCCAGCCCCCCGGACAGCAGCACTACTGCTTTTGGCTTGTTCATGATCAGTGTCCCGGCTCGTCATTCCAAAGATATTTATGCAACTGCATCTGAAATCGCACAGGCAGATTATCTTCAACAATCCACTCTGCCAGTTGCCGTGGCTCCAACTGACCATGACTCGGTGAAAACAGGACCTCGCCAACCTGGCCAGCCAGGTCATACTCATCCAGCTTGAAACGCGCCCAGTCGTAGTCCGCCCGACTGCAAATGACGAACTTGACCTGATCGTGATCGGTCAGCACAGCCATATTTTCATAGCGATTGCGTCCGACCTCCAGCGAATCCGGAGTCTTGAGATCCACCACTCGACTGACCCTGGCATCCACCACAGATACGTCCAGCGCCCCACTAGTCTCAAGTGACACCTGATATCCCGCATCACATAACCGGGTCAGCAAAGGCAGGCAGTTCGGTTGCGCCAGCGGCTCACCGCCAGTCACACAGACATGACGCGGCGCATAACCGGCCACTTGTGCAACAATGGCGTCCAGACTCAGCAGCTCGCCACCACTGAAGGCATAGGCCGTATCGCAGTACTGACAGCGCAGCGGACAACCGGTCAGCCGCACAAATACGGTAGGCAGCCCCAGAGTACGGCTTTCGCCCTGAATAGAATAGAAAATCTCCGTTATCCGGAGCGTCGGAAACAGATCGTTGGACATGCTCATGTACCGGGCTGGACTGCTAAACAGGCAGAGGCCCATTGGGCGGCAATACAGCCGCGTTCAGGAAAGCGGGCATTCTAGCGCAAGTGACGGTAAAAATCAGGCCGGACCAATCCCCGGATCAATCTACGCCCGTCAATACAAGAGAGGTAAAGCTCAGAGGGTTGCCATGTCACGCCGAGCCAACTGCGCGGCAGAGCTATTGGGATGCTTGCTGAGTACTTCCTGATACAGTTGGCGTGCCTTGTCACTATTACCCAGACGACGCTCAACATCGGCCAACTTGTACAACGCATCGGCCTCTTTGCGGTGCCCCGAGTAACGACTGATAACCTGAGCAAAGGCTCGCCCGGACTCTTCCAGATCAGACTGGGCCAAATGCAGCTCACCTAGCCAGTACTGGGCATTACCAGCGTAGTCACTGTTTGGGTAACGACGCAGGAAAGCATTGAAGGCCATGATGGCCTTGTCGAAATCGCGCGCCTTGACCAGGTCAAAGGCCGCGTCATACAGCAGTTTTTCCCGCTCAGGGTCAGACTCGGCCGCAGCACCATTGCTCTCGGCTGTTGGTGCAGGCGTCAGCGCACCACCGGCTACCGGCTCATTGGCCGCTGGCAGGGGTGCAGAGGCGCCATTACCAGCAGAGCCCTGGCCGGACAAACGCCGGTCAAGATCCTGATAACGTTCAAGCTGATCCTGCTCCATCTGGCGGATACGATACTCCTGCTCTTCGAGCAGACCGCGCAACATGGAGACTTCTTGCTGCAACTGATACATCTGCTGCATAAGCTGGCCCTCCATGGAGAGGCCAGCTGCGGCCGGCGAGGTCACAGAGGGAAGTGTCTGGCCTGTCCCGGCACGCGTACCAGAACCATCAACCACGGGAACCTGAGCCTGAGCTACCAGCGGCAGCAGCAGAGCCCCCAACACAACACCTCTGTAACCTTTCATGCGACCTCTTACTTACGCAGTTCTACGCGACGGTTCTGAGCCCAGGCTTCTTCACTGGAACCCATGGCAGCCGGCTTCTCTTCACCGTAGGAAACCAGTTCCAGCTGGGCCGGAGAAACGCCTTGCAGCACCAGGTAACGCTGAACGGAAGCGGCACGACGCTCACCCAGAGCCATGTTGTACTCACGGGTGCCACGCTCGTCAGTGTGGCCTTCCAGCACAACGCGCTGACCAGAAGCTTTCAGATCCTTGGCGTGTACATCCAGGGAACGCATGGCTTCAGGCTTCAGCTCGGAGCTGTCGAACTCGAAGTAGAAAGTGGTGATAGCGCGCAGAGCAGCTTCAGCACTGCTTACGCCGCTATCAACAGCAGGACTGGTGTAACCGGCGTTCGGGTCAACGGCGCCGGTACCAGCAGCGTCACCACCCTTGGAAGAACAACCGACCACCGCGCCGAACGCTACAACCAGAGCTGCAAACTTGCCGAACTTGATTACTTGCATCATAGACTCCTAGATAACCCCATATGGTTTTGTGTTGGTGCACCCTATGGCAGGTATGGGGACCATGATGGTACGCGCAGGTCCGTGTATTGAGTCGGAATTTCCGATCGCACACGGCCATTGGTTGAAACCAGCATGAGTACGCCCCGCCCCTGTTGACGGGTGGCATAAATTAACATAGTGCCATTAGGAGCGACAGTAGGCGACTCGTCTAATGACGTTTCTGTTAAAACCCTCAGATTGCCGCGCTTGAGGTCTTGCGTAGCAATATGAAAATTTCTGTAACCATCCTGACGATGCACCATGACCATGGTGCGCCCATCAGCAGACAGCTTGGCATTGGCATTATAGTTGCCAACAAAGGTCAGGCGCTCGGTCACACCTGAGTTCAAATCCTGCTTGTAGATCTGGGGCCTGCCACCACGATCGGAGGTGAACACAATGGTGTTGTTGTCCATCCAGAACGGCTCGGTGTCAATAGCAAAATGGTTGGTCACCCGACGCATCTGCTTACTATTGAGATCCATGGTGTAAATTTCAGGGTTCCCATCACGCGACAGTACGAATGCCAGGCGCTGACCGTCGGGCGACCAGGCCGGAGCACCATTGAGACCTTCGAAACTGGTGATCCGTTCACGCCGCCCGGTGGCCACATAATGCACAAAGATCTCCGGACGTCCGGACTCGAACGACACATAGGAGATCCGTTGACCATCCGGTGCGTAGGACGGGGTCAAAATGGGTTCGCGTGACTGCAACAGAGTGACGGTGCGAGCACCATCATAGTCGGCCCGTTGCAGAGTAAAACGGGTATTGTCTGCGGAGAAGCGCTCAGCCGCGACATACAGAATCTTGGTGCTGAACGCACCCTTGATACCGGTAATGTGCTCGAAAATCTCATCGCTCAGGTGATGAGCCATATCACGCAGTTGCGCCTGAGTACCGCTGACCGTCTTGGACAACAGCACCTCTTCGCGAATCACACTATAGAGGCTGTATTGCGCCTCGTAACGCTCAGCAGTACCACTGATGCGGCCGACCACGACATATTCGGCCCCAAGCATCCGCCAGTCGCGGGCAAAGACCTCACTGGCCTGAGTCGGGTAACTCAGCATGTTTTCTCGGGCCAGAGGCGCGAACATACCGGTATTGCGCAGATTGTTGCTGGTGATCTGGGCCAAATCCTCCGGCAACGGCGCACTGCCCTGCCAACCGAAAGGCACCACCGCAATTGGCGTGGCCTTGTCGGTCCCACGGGTAATCTCAATAGCCTGCTGAGCCAGCACTGCCTGACTCATCAGCAATACGGCAAAGGCAGCCAACATGTGCATGAAGCGTTTCATCAGAATGCCAAATCCTCTGGTCTGAAGCGCAAGGTGCGCTGTCGGTACATGCGATCAAAGGTCGCTGGATTATCACGTGACAACTGTTGCATTTCCGGAATGCGCCCAACGTTACGGACCGCCTGCACTGCAGACTGGTCAAACCCACCATCGCCGCTGGAGCGTATCACCACCACATCGGTAATCTGACCGGTTGGTAACATGCTGATACGTACTTCTACCACCATGCCATTACGGGCGGTTGGCGGACGCCGCCATTGTTCACTGACATAGCGACGAATCAAATCATCGTAGCTGGCCGCCACCTCATCACCGATCTGATCGGCCTGAGCCCGCTGGTACTGAGTTTCACTAGCCAGCAGCTCGGCCAACGCCTTGGCCCTTGCATCCTCCTGAGCCTTGCGCTGCGCCTCAGCCTCAGCCGCTGCACGACGCTGGGCCTCTTCGGCCGCCTTGCGCCGAGCCTCTTCTTCAGCCTTCTTGCGCGCGGCTTCAGCTTCTGCACGTTTGCGCGCCTCTTCCTCGGCCGCTCTCTTGCGTGCAGCTTCGGCACGTGCCGCTTCAGCCTCAGCCTGCTTGCGCGCTTCTTCCTGGGCCTTGCGTTGAGCCTCGGTCTCAGCCTGTTGCCGCTGCTGTTCAGCGCGCGCAGCCTCTTCTCTGGCCTTTTGCTCAGCCGCCCGACGAGCAGCCTCTTGCTCCTGCTGGCGCTGTTGTTGCTGTTGCTGCTGTTTCAGCTCTTCTGCTTCGTGACGCTGCGCTGCTGTGCGGGCTGCCTCGCCGGCAATCCGCTGATCAGTCTGAGTGGTCGCCGGGCTCTTGGAGTTTAGCTGCACCAGTGTCGCCTGCACGATCGGCCGGGCCGGCTCGAACTCCGGCGCCGAACTGAACGACACAAACAACAGCATCGCCACCAATACATGTAGCGCCACAGCCTTGATAAGTGGCGCTCCGTACCCTGCCGAGGGTTCAGGCGCCAACCGGTACTCGCGATCGTTCACGGCGCCTCGGTAATCAATCCGACGTTGGGAACACCCGCTTGCTGCAAGGCAGCCATCGCAGTTACCACCACGCCATAATTAGCGCTCTGGTCTCCACGGATATAGACCAGGGTATCGGGGCGAGCGTTCATGATCTTGGCCACGCCATCGGTCATCGCTTCGAGAGTGACCGCACTGTCGGTGTGATTGTCGGTATCCACCGCTTCACCCAGGTTCCAGTAGTAAGTGCCGTCGGCCAATACCGACAGGGTCAGTACCTGTTGATTGGTATCGGAAGGCAGCACCTCACTGGACACCTGCGGCAGGTCAACCTTGACGCCCTGATTGAGCATCGGCGCGGTCACCATGAAAATCACCAGCAGCACCAGCATGACGTCGATATAAGGCACGACGTTCATCTCTGACACTGGCTTGCGCTTGTGGCGTCTGCCTTGAACCTGCATGGTCAAACCCCTCGATACTCTTCTCGATTACTCTTCACTGGCATGCACACGGCGGTGGAGGATGCTGGAGAATTCATCGGCAAAAGTGTAGTAACGGCCAATCAGCATCTCTGAACGTGCAGAGAACCGGTTATAGGCAACCACGGCCGGAATCGCGGCGAACAGACCAATCGCAGTAGCGATCAGCGCCTCGGCAATACCAGGAGCAACGGTGGCCAAAGTCGCTTGCTGCACAGTGGCCAAACCACGAAACGAGTTCATGATCCCCCAGACGGTGCCGAACAGACCGATATACGGACTGGTAGAACCTACGGTAGCCAGGAACGGCAGGTGCTGCTCAAGCTTTTCCTCTTCCCGGGAAATCGCCACGCGCATGGAGCGTTGCACTGCATCCATAACCGCATCCGGATCCACTCCGGACTGTTGGCGCATCCGCGAAAACTCCTTGAAGCCGGCACGGAAGATCTGCTCCAGACCGGAATTATGGTCGGGATTGCCGGTTACCTGGCGGTACAGTTTGGACAAATCCACTCCGGACCAGAAGCGGTCCTCGAAGTCATCCAGAGCACTTTTGGCAGAACGAATTGCGCTGCTGCGCTGAAAAATCATTACCCATGACACGACCGATGCCAGCACCAGGGTCAGCATCACCAATTGCACCAGCACACTGGCACTGGCAATCAGGTGCCACATCGACATTTGATCAGCTTGCACGCTCTGCCTCTCCTCGCTCGGCTGTAACTGTGGCCATCTGAGTGGCCTTGAAAGCATCACTCAAACTGGCCGGAATCATTCTGGGCTTGTACTGGTCGGCACAGACACAGGCCACCAACACTTCACCTTCACATAACAACACGCCATCACTGCGCCTGACCTGCTGGCTGAAGCGAATGCTTGCGCGCTTGATCTCCAAGACCTCAGCACTCACAACAAGTTCATCATCAAGCCGAGCGGGAGCGTGGTAACGCGCTGCCACCGAATGCACGACAAAAATGATGTTTTCGCGTTGCAGGACGCTTTGATCAAACCCCAGGGAACGGACCAGCTCGGTTCGCGCACGTTCCATGAACTTGAGGTAATTGACGTAGTAGACGATGCCGCCGGCATCGGTATCTTCAAAATAAACCCGGGCTTTCAGCGCGAACGGCAGCCCCTGCGTTTCAGCGCGCATAATGTAGAGCCAAGTTAATGGTTTGCATAGTGGGGCACCCCCTGCCCCGGTGAATAATTTTTTCTATTGATTGCTCTGACCCTGATTAGTGGAAAAAAGGTCCCCAACCGGATCGGCATTTGCCTTGGGCGGATTCAGACCAAAATGACTATAGGCGTGTCGAGTCACTACCCGCCCACGTGGCGTGCGAATCATGAATCCCTGCTGAATCAGATAAGGTTCGAGCACATCCTCAATGGTATGCCGCTCTTCACTGATGGCCGCCGCCAGACTGTCGACCCCCACCGGCCCGCCATCGAACTTGTCGATCATGGTCAGCAGTAGACGCCGATCCATGTGATCGAAACCCTGCTCATCAACATCCAGCAGATTCAGAGCCTGATCGGCCACGTCACGACTGATCACGGCCTGGCCACGCACTTCGGCAAAGTCGCGTACCCGACGCAGCAGCCGGTTGGCAATCCGTGGCGTACCACGTGAGCGCCGAGCGACCTCAACTGCACCGGCCGGATCAATGGTCAGGCCAAGGATGGCCGCCGACCGGCTGACGATAGTCGCCAGATCGTCCACACCATAGAACTCCAGACGCTGGACAATGCCGAAACGATCACGCAGAGGATTGGTCAGCATGCCGGCCCGGGTGGTAGCGCCCACCAGGGTAAAGGGGGGCAGGTCGAGCTTGATTGAGCGCGCTGCCGGGCCTTCGCCGATCATGATGTCGAGCTGGTAGTCCTCCATCGCCGGATAGAGAATCTCCTCGACCACCGGCGACAGCCGATGAATCTCGTCAACAAACAGTACATCACCGGCTTCCAGATTGGTCAGCATGGCTGCCAGATCGCCGGCTTTCTCCAATACCGGCCCGGAGGTACTCTTGATTTTCACCCCCATTTCCTGGGCAACGATATTGGCCAGGGTAGTCTTGCCCAGCCCCGGCGGACCAAAGATCAGTACGTGATCAAGTGCCTCACCCCGCCCCTTGGCGGCTTTGATGAACAGCTCCATCTGCTCGCGCACCACCGGCTGACCGATGTAGTCGGCCAGTTTCAGCGGGCGTATCGCCCGGTCAATCACTTCTTCCTGCTGCCGAGGGGCGGCGGCAATCAGGCGATCCTCTTCAATCATAGCGTTGTCCATGGGCTATCGGCGTTTGCCGGCTATTCACACGCTCACCATGCCCTTGAGTGCGCGGCGAATCAACTCCTCGCTGCTCAGGCCATCCTCTTCCACTGCTGCCACTGCACGACTGGCCTCCTGCGGCTTGTAACCCAGCGCAATCAAGGCACTGACTGCGTCGCTGCTGTGGCTGGCAAGGGACGGCGCAGCGCCGGCAGCCGCCAGCGGCTTGAGCGAGCCGGGCAACATGTCCCAGGCCTTGAACCGATCCTTGAGCTCAATCAGCAAGCGCTCAGCGGTTTTCTTGCCGACCCCTGGTACCCGCACCAGAGCAGAGCTGTCCTGCACCTGAACCGCTCGAATCAACTCATCGGCATCCAGCCCCGACATCAGCGCCAGAGCCAACTTGGGGCCAACACCGTTGAGCCGGATCAACTCACGGAACAGCTCACGCTCTCGCTTGCCCAAAAAGCCATAGAGTAACTGGGCATCTTCACGCACGACCATATGGGTATGCAGCACCACCATTTCGCCGATTGCCGGCAGGCTATAGAAAGTAGTCATGGGCGCATCCAGCTCATAACCTACCCCCTGCACGTCGAGCAGTATGTGTGGTGGCTGCTTTTCCAGCAAAGTACCCTTGAGACGTCCGATCACATGCTATTCCTTAATTTGATTGGTCAGCGACGGCGTACCCGCCCCCCACGCAAGCCCAGCAAGCCACCACCGAGCTGCTCGTGCAGGGCTCGTGAGTGAGCGTGACACAGAGCAATAGCCAGGGCATCGGCGGCATCGGCCTGCGGCGTGCCGGACAACCCGAGCAACTGGGTCACCATGTGCTGAACCTGACTCTTGTCCGCCGCACCGGTGCCGACTACTGCCTGCTTGACCTGGCGCGCGGTATATTCACGCACCTCCAGACCGGCATGCACCGCAGCAACAATAGCCGCACCACGCGCCTGCCCCAGCTTGAGCGCAGAATCGGCATTGCGGGCCATGAACACCTGCTCAATGCTCAGGATGGTCGGCTGGTACTCGCCAATCAGACTGCTCAGATGTTCAAAAATAAGTTTCAGGCGTTCAGGGAATGGGCCATCACCCAAGCGGATGCAGCCCGAGGTTACATACTCACACTGCCCTGCCTGCTCGCGAACGATGCCAAAGCCGGTAATGCGCGAACCTGGGTCGATCCCAAGGATCAGGGGCATGCTCTTGTCCTATTTTAGAGGCCTTGGGGAAGCACTTATTAATTGCAGCTCGATTGGCGTTGGCTTTCCTTGCAACGAATCAGTCTGCCCTAAAGCTGATCCATCACTTCGTCGGGAATATCTGCATTGGTGTAGACGTTCTGCACATCATCCAGGTCTTCGAGCATATCGACCAGACGCACAACCTTTTCTGCCGTTTCCAGATCCAGCAGAGTGGTAGTCGACGGGATCATCGCCACTTCAGCGTTCTCGGCCGAGAACCCGGCAACATCCAGCGCATCTTTGACCGCACCGAAGCTTTCAAAAGTAGTGAAAACCTCAACCGAACCATCATCGTTGCTGACAATATCTTCGGCCCCGGCCTCCAGCGCCGCTTCCATTAGAGCATCTTCGTCAACGCCTGAGGCATAGCCAATCTGGCCGCGTCGACTGAACAGGTAAGCCACTGAACCATCAGTACCCAGATTGCCGCCGCACTTGTTGAAAGCATGGCGCACTTCGCTGACAGTACGGTTGCGGTTGTCAGTCATTACCTCGACCAGCACCGCCACACCACCCGAGCCATAACCTTCGTAGGTCAACTCCTCGACGTTGTCAGTATCATTGCTGCCAACCCCACGGGCAATGGCCCGATCAATGGTGTCACGGGTCATGTTGGCGGTCAGTGCCTTGTCGACTGCCGAGCGCAGGCGCGGATTGTCAGCCGGTACCGGACCACCCAGCTTGGCCGCCACAGTCAGTTCGCGAATCAGTTTGGTGAAGACCTTGCCGCGCTTGGCGTCCTGGGCCGCCTTGCGGTGCTTGATGTTGGCCCATTTGGAATGACCGGCCATCGACATTCTCCGTTCATTAATCAGTATTCAACTGCTTGCTTGTCTGGATTGCCACAGGCCTGCGGCCTTCGCAATGACAGGCACAAGCAACACGCAGTACCCCCCTCCAGATCCAGCCGGAAGAGCCCGAATCAACACCTTCTCACAATGACGAGAGCATACCCATCATTGTGAGGAGCAGAGGGGAGCGGCTATCCACCGACATGACAATCCCCGCCGAACGATCTTATTCGGCCTTGGGCTGCTCGCGCAGACGAATGTGCAGCTCACGCAGTGCCTTGTTGTCGACCAGGCCAGGAGCCTGAGTCATGACACAGGCAGCGCTCTGGGTTTTCGGGAAGGCGATCACTTCGCGAATCGAGCTGGCGCCAGTCATCAACATCACCAGACGATCCAGACCGAAGGCCAGACCACCGTGCGGCGGCGCACCGTACTTGAGCGCATCGAGCAGGAAACCGAACTTCTCCTGCTGCTCCTCTTCACTGATGCCAAGCACCCGGAATACCGCCTGCTGCATACCCTTGTTGTGAATACGAATAGAACCGCCGCCCAGTTCGGTACCGTTGAGTACCATGTCGTAGGCACGTGACAACGCACCGGCCGGATTGGCCTCCAGCTCCTCGGCAGTGCAGTTGGGCGCAGTGAACGGATGGTGCATGGCGGTCAGGCTGCCATCGTCGTTTTCCTCGAACATAGGGAAATCAACAACCCACAGCGGCGCCCACTCGCAGGTCAGGAGGTTCAGATCATGACCGAGTTTGACACGCAGCGCGCCCAAAGCCTCGGAGACGATCTTGGCCTTGTCGGCACCGAAGAACACGATATCGCCATCCACCGCACCAACGCGATCCAGGATCACGTTGATGTTGTCCAACGGGATGTTCTTGACGATCGGTGACTGCAACCCCTCGACACCGGCGGCGCGCTCGTTGACCTTGATATAGGCCAGGCCCTTGGCGCCGTAGATGCCAACAAACTTGGTGTAATCGTCGATCTGCTTGCGCGGCATGCTCGCTCCGCCCGGCACCCGCAGCGCGGTAACGCGGCATTTCGGATCGTTGGCCGGCCCAGCGAAGACCTTGAATTCGACCTCCTTGAGCTGATCTTCCACATCCACCAGCTCCAGCGGAATACGCAGGTCCGGCTTGTCCGAACCGAAGCGGCGCATGGCCTCGGCCAGCGGCATATGCGGCAGCTCGCCAAGATCAACGTCCAGCACTTCCTTGAACAGGTTGCGCACCATGGTCTCGGTAATAGCCATGATGTCTTTCTCATCGAGGAAGCTGGTCTCGATGTCGATCTGGGTGAACTCCGGCTGACGGTCAGCGCGCAGATCTTCGTCGCGGAAACACTTGGCAATCTGATAGTAGCGATCGAAGCCGGCGACCATCAGCAACTGCTTGAACAGCTGCGGCGACTGCGGCAGGGCAAAAAAACTGCCGGCGTGGGTACGGCTCGGTACCAAGTAGTCGCGCGCGCCCTCCGGGGTGGCGCGGGTCAGGATCGGGGTTTCAACGTCAAGGAAGCCGTTGTCGTCCAGATAGCGGCGAATGCTGGAGGTAATGCGCGAGCGCAGCTTGAGCTTCTCGGCCATTTCCGGCCGGCGCAGATCGATGAAGCGATAGCGCAGACGAGTCTCTTCACCCACATCGGAATAATCGTCGAGCGGGAACGGCGGTGTTTCGGCCTGGTTCAGTACTTCCAGTTCGTAGCCCAGCACCTCAATGGCACCACTGGCCATGTTCGGGTTACGCGCCCCCTCGGGGCGCAGACGTACCTTACCAGTCACTTTGACCACGTACTCGCTGCGCACCCTGTCGGCCTTGGCGAAGGTTGCCTCGCGATCCGGATCGAACACCACCTGAGCCAGACCTTCGCGATCCCGAATATCCAGAAAGATGACCCCGCCATGATCGCGGCGGCGATGAACCCAGCCGCAAAGAGTGACTTCCTGATCCGCCAGCGTTTCGTTCAACTGGCCGCAATAGTGGGTACGCATCATGGTTTGGTAATTCCTGTCGTCAACGGGTGAGTCTGGCGGAGCTGCACTGCCCGCCGGAACGGCTCAATAAAAACGCCATAATATACCGGAAAAATGCTGCTCACGGGGAGTCATCCGCCGCCGACCTGCCAATCGGCCCGACATGACCAACAGCCTGTGCGCGACAAATCGCCACGCGACACACCACGCCAACTGCGCGAGGCTTAAAAGCCCGGATCAGAGCCAAAGAAAGTTTTCTCCAAGGCTTGCCGCAGGGGGTTGAGTCAGGCTACTCAATACCTATACTGATCCAATCATTCAGGACAGCGCTCAAGGAGATCGCATGCAAATCGATATCGGCATCAAAGAGGATGATCGGGCAAAAATCGCTGATGGTCTGTCACGCCTGCTGGCCGACACCTACACCCTTTACCTCAAAACCCACAACTTTCACTGGAACGTCAAAGGCCCAATGTTCCAGACCCTGCATCTGATGTTCGAAACCCAGTACACCGAACTGGCCACTGCCGTCGATGAAATTGCCGAACGGATCCGCGCCCTGGGCTTTGCCGCCCCCGGCACTTACAAGCAATTCGCCGAACTCAGCTCGATCAAGGAAACCGAGGGTGTTCCCGAGGCTAAGGAAATGATCAAATTGCTGGTCGAAGCCCAGGAGTCCTGCGTACGTACGGCCCGCAGCATCTTCCCAGCCTGTGAAGCCGCCGCCGACGAACCATCCGCAGACCTGCTGACCCAACGCATGCAGGTTCACGAAAAAACCGCCTGGATGCTGCGCAGCCTGCTGGAAGGCTAACCTGCCGTACCGGCGGGCCGCCGGGCCCGCCAACACTTATCCCTTTTGATGCAGCTGGCTATTCAGGTTAGAGTGCGCATCCGGCCAATGCCGTGTTTTGTGTAATCGCATCATAAGGATAATCAGCTTGACCACCATTCGTTACCTGCATCTGATCCTGGGCGCAATCGCCCTGTTAAGTGGCTTGTTCTACAGCCTGAGCCCGGCACCACATCACGGCATCGCCCATCCAGCAGCCATCGCCGCTCTATTGATCGGCCTGCTCAACCTTCAGCAATTCAGCCGCAACACCCAAAGCACGCACCGCTTGTCCGGCCTGCTGTCGAGCCTGCTGTTGTTGATTGCCGGCCTGATCCCCACCAGCGCATTGCTGATCAATCCAGCCGCCGGGCTACTGCTACTGCCCGCCGCCCTGCTGGCCAGCGTCGCAGTACTGACCGAACTGGTACTGGGGCTACTGCCGAACCGAGCCAGCGCACAACGCCAGCCAACCAGGAACAGGAAAGCGCCTGGTGACCGCAATACCCGTGAGCAAGGCACCGTCAAATGGTTCAACGGCAGCAAGGGCTTTGGCTTCATCTCCCGGGACAACGGCGAGGATGTATTCGTCCACTTCCGCGCCATCCGTGGTGACGGCCACCGCACCTTGCAGGAAGGTCAGCGCGTGGAATTCAGTGTCAGCCACCGTGAAAAAGGCCTGCAGGCAGAGGATGTAGCCGTTATTTAATAGTGCGGAGGTGGAGGCTCATCCTCCGCCTCACCCGGCACCGACGCCGCCAGCTCCGCCTGGCGGCGCGCCAGAATTTCCAACGCACGCTGCAGCCGGTCTAAGGTCAGCTGCTGCTGGCTCACCACATCGTTCAAAGCCTGAATAGTGTCATCCTGGAATGCCAGCCGCGCCTCCAGATCGATGACCCTTGCCTCAAGATCCTGCATCGTCATCAGTCCAACTCCTCAAACTTGAAATCAGCATTGAGCACGGCTTTGAGCTTGCCAATACGCTCAGCTATCAACTGCTCAGTGCACGGCACCGGTGGCAACTTGCCCCACACCGGAGCCGGCCAGGCCGGATCATCGCGATAACGCACAATATGATGCACATGCAACTGGCTGACCATGTTACCCAGTGCAGCAATATTGAGCTTGTCCGCTTTGAACGCATCTTTCAGGGCCTCGGCCAACTGGCAGGACTCACGTAGCAGTTGAGCCCGGTCCGCGTCATCCAGTTGGAAAATTTCTGTCACATCTTCCCTACGAGGAACAGTGACAAACCAGGGGTATTGCGCGTCGTTTATCAGAAGCAAGGCACACAACGGGAAGTGACCAACCAAGATGCCATCATTGACGAGTTGTGGATGAAGCTGGAACATTCGCATACCTCTGTTATGTGATAACCCTGGAAGGTTGGTGCCTCATAACGAGACACTGGAGTTGTAGATTTTGCTTTTTTGCAACGTTGCGTTCACAATAACGCACATCGTGAGTTACGCAATCATGATGCGACAGTTTCTAGGATAAATGCGACAAGATGCTGTCTTTCAAGCCTTTATTTGCCAAACAAAGGTTTGATGCTTTAATGTAGCGCGACAACTAAAAAAAAGACGGGTTCCCTGAAACCTAAGTTTTTTTTCAAACTGAAGGAGCACACAATGAAAAGCACCATCAAATGGAGTTCGATCGCCCTGGCAGTAGCCATGGGTAATGGTCTGGTCGCCACCCAAGCTGTCGCAGAGGGTGAAGGGTTTATCGAAGGGGCTTCTGCCACTCTGAGCAACCGCACTGTTTATTTCAACCGTGATTTCCGCAGCAATCCTGGCAAGCGCGAAGAAACCGCTACTGGTTTCCTGCTGAACTTCCAGTCTGGCTTCTCTGAAGGCCCGATCGGCCTGGGTGCTGACGTTGTCGCCATGAGCGGCATCAAGCTGGACACCGGCCGTGGCCGTAATGGCACTGGCCTGCTGGCTGTCGACAACGATGGCAGCACCCCCAACGAATACTCGCAGATCCGCGGCGCTGTCAAAGCCCACGTTCTGAACGACACCGTCCTGCGCTACGGTATCCACTTCGTCGACAACCCGGTTATTGCCTACGACGACGCTCGCCTGCTGCCCAGCCACTACTCTGGCTACAGCATCACCAACAAGTCGATCGAAGGTCTATTCGTTGAAGCTGGCCGCATGAACAAGCGCAGCGAAATGAATGACTCCTCCGAGCCTCGCGGCGCATTCATTGAGCGTGAGAAAGTCGTTTACCTCGGCGGTAGCTATGACTTCAACGACAACCTGAACGCCAGCCTGTACACCTCCAAGGCCGACGACCTGTGGAAGCGCCACTTTGCTGGTCTGGGCTACAGCACCGATCTGGGCAACGGCCTGACCTTGGGTACCGATCTGGCTTACTACCACACCTCTGATGACAGCCCGGCTGGCGAAAACTTCGCCAACAAAGGTGCTTCTCTGGGTCTGAACCTGGGTGCTGGTCACCACGGTTTCAGCTATGCCTATCAGCGCATGAGCGGCAAGCACGGCTTCGAGTACTTCGATGGCGGCATCTATCTGGCCAACTCGGTTCAGTACCTCGACTTCAACGCTCGTAAAGAACGTTCCCACCAGGTTCGTTACGACTACGACTTCGAAGGCATGGGTATCCCGGGCCTGAGCTTCATGACCCGCTATATCCGCGGCTCCAACATCGATCGCGCCTACGAAGGTATCGACCGCGATACTCGCTGGGAGCGCAACACCGAGCTGCAGTACACCTTCCAAGCCGGCGCCCTGGAAGGCCTGAATGTTCGCTGGCGTAACGCCACCGTCCGTCAGGACTCCGGCCTGGACGGCGGCGATGTTGACGAAAACCGCCTGATCGTTTCCTACACCTGGACCCTGCTCTAAGCACCAGCGTTGGAAACCGAAAAAACCCGGCCTCGGCCGGGTTTTTTCTTGCCCACCAACTTCTCACCCCGCCACGGACCACAGACTGTACGGCAGCCGGCCCAAGCCCGTACAATACTGCCATTCCCCGATCCAGATTACAGGACCGCCTGTTCCATGCGTACCAGCCAATACCTGATTTCGACCCTCAAGGAAACACCCGCTGATGCCAGCGTCATCAGCCACCAGCTCATGCTCCGTGCCGGCATGATCCGCAAGATCGCCTCGGGCCTGTACACCTGGCTGCCAATGGGTCTGCGGGTATTGCGCAAGGTCGAGCAAGTCGTACGCGAGGAAATGAACAACGCTGGCGCTCTTGAAGTATTGATGCCCGCCATCCAGCCGGCTGAGCTATGGCAGGAATCAGGGCGTTGGGAACAGTATGGCCCGGAACTGCTGCGCCTGAAGGACCGCCATGACCGCGACTTCTGCGTTGGTCCGACCCACGAGGAAGTGATAACCGAACTGGCTCGCAACGAAATCAGCAGTTACAAGCAGTTGCCGATTAACCTGTACCAGATCCAGACCAAGTTCCGGGACGAAATCCGACCACGCTTCGGCCTGATGCGGGCCCGCGAATTCGTCATGAAGGACGCCTATTCCTTCCACCTGGATCAGGCCTCGATGCAGAGCACCTACGACCGGATGTATCAGGCCTACAGCAATGTGTTCAGCCGCCTGGGCCTGGACTTCCGTCCGGTAGAAGCCGACAACGGCTCCATCGGCGGTGTTGGTTCCCACGAATTCCATGTGCTGGCCGACTCTGGTGAAGACGCTATCGTGTTTTCCGATACCGGCAGCTATGCCGCAAACATGGAAAAGGCCACCACCCTGCCCCCGCAAGGCGAGCGCCCAGCCCCCGGCCAGACCAAAACACTGGTCGACACCCCCAACCAGCTCACCATCGAGGCGGTCAGTAACTTCCTCAAACTGCCAGCCAAGCAGAGCGTCAAAACCCTGATCGTGCTCGGCGCAGCCGAGGAAGGCAAACCGCACCCGCTGGTCGCTCTGATTCTGCGTGGAGATCACGAGTTGAATGAGATCAAAGCCGAGAACCATCCGGCTATTCATGCTCCGCTGACCTTCGCCAGCGAGTCGCAGATTCTCGAAGCGGTGGGCTGCAAGCCTGGCTCGATTGGCCCTGTTGGCCTTGCCATCAAAGTCATTGCCGATTACAGCGCCGCCCACCTGAGCGACTTTGTTTGCGGCGCCAACCAGGACGGCAAACACTTTACCGGTGTCAACTGGGAGCGTGATGCCCGCTATGACGAAGTTGCCGATTTGCGCAACGTCGTCGAGGGCGACCCCAGCCCGGACGGCAACGGCACCCTGGTGATCAAGCGCGGCATCGAAGTCGGCCACATCTTCCAGCTCGGGCGCAAATACAGCGAGGCGATGAACTGCACCGTCCTCAACGAGCAAGGCAAGACCGAAACCCTGCTGATGGGCTGTTATGGCATCGGTGTATCGCGCGTGGTGGCAGCCGCCATCGAGCAGAACTACGATCAGCGCGGAATTCTCTGGCCGGATGCACTGGCTCCGTTCCAGGTCGTCATCGTGCCAATGAAAATGGAAAGCTCCGAAGAGGTACGCAATGCCGCCGAGCAGCTGTACCAGCAACTTCAGGCACAGGGCATCGAAGTGCTGCTGGATGATCGCGACAAGAAGGTCAGCCCCGGGGTCAAGTTCGCCGACATGGACCTGATCGGCATCCCACACCGGGTCGTCATCAGTGACCGCGGTCTGGCCGACGGGCAGTTGGAGTATAAGTATCGGCGCGACAGCGAGGCACAGTTGCTGCCAGCCGCACAGATGCTCGACTTCCTCACTGGACGCATCAACCAGGCCTGAGGCGAATGCTTCGGCCTTTGCGCTGGCCAGCCCGGAAACTGCACCAGTTTTTCGGGCTACTCATCCTACTCGGCAGTTGGGCGCCACTCGGCGCCCAGGCCAACCTTGAACATCAGGTCGACCAGGAGCTCAAAGCGCTGTTGCTGCAGACCGTGGCCCAGGCCGACAGCTTCAATGACCGCTTCGATGCCGAGGTCTGGCTGCTCGACATGTCGACCCGCATGAGCCGCTACCTGCCCAACGAGCGCGAGCGCCTCAACTTTCTCCGTCAGGTGCATCGAGAGGCCAGCCAGGCCGGCCTGAAGCCAGATCTGGTGCTGGCAGTCATTCATGTAGAAAGCCTGTTTGATCGCTTTGCTCTGTCGCGCGCGGGAGCCCAGGGCGTCATGCAGGTCATGCCATTCTGGAAACACGAGTTAGGCAGACCAGAGGACAATCTCATCGACCTGGCCACTAACCTGCGCTATGGCTGCACTATTCTCAAATATTATCTGGACAAGGAAAGCGGAAACCTGCGCCGGGCGCTGGCCCGCTATAACGGTAGCCTGGGCAGCCAACGCTACCCCGACCGGGTCCTGGAATACTGGTACCGTTACTGGTACGTCAAGGACTGAACAAAAGCTTCGCGCCCGCAGGGCGCTCCTACCCGGCAGGCTCAGACAACAACGCCAGCAGACCGGCTTCATCCTGCGGCCCCTGCAGGCTGTGGACGATCTGGCCACGACCATTGAGGACGTAGGTGGTCGGCAGCACCTGCGGCAACGGCAGGCCGTAAGCCTCGGCAAAATCATGCCCCATTACCGGAAACTCAATCCCCATGCGCTCACTCAGCTCGCGCAGAGCTTCACCCTCGGCCCGGTCGAAATGAATCCCCAGCACCATCACCCGCGGGTAAGCTTCAGCCAGCGCGTTCAACTCCGGCAACTCTTCCAGGCAAGGCGCACACCATTCAGCCCAGTAGTTGACCACCAGCCAACGCCCATCCATATCGGCCCGACTAAAGGCATTCCCCCGGTGATCGAGCCAAGACTCGGCACCACACCCCGTCAGCGCCAGCACCACGATCAGTAGCAATCCCCGCATCACGCATCCTCCCGAGCCGGTAGTGCCAAAGGCTGGCCCAACCAGTGTTTGACACTACCCCGCAAAATGACCGCCCGCTGCTCCTCCAGCGCCAGCAAGGCCTGACGCAACTCCAGATACCAGCCGTTATCGCCCTCCAGCCGCTCAGGCAGATGCGCCACACTAGGCAACGCATCGGGCAAACGACTCAGCAGATCTGCCATGTCCATATCGGCCATATCACGACACAACACATAGCCACCCTGCTGGGCCTTAGTGATGATTTGCTCGCTTTCCAGCCAGTCGGTCAATTGCAGCCACAGCTCTTCATGCACTACCCAGCCAGCGGCATTGACCTTGCCCAGATCAACTACCTGACCGCCACGCTGAGCCTGAATAAACACCTGCAGCATGCCTAACAGATTAACCAGACGCGGATATGCCGGGCGTTGCCAGGCCGAGCTATTGCCCAGATTGCATACCAGCTCAGCGCCAAACAAGATGATCAGCCAGCTCACATAGATCCACAGCAGAAATAGTGGGAAGGCGGCAAAGGCACCGTAAATCAACTGATAGCCTGGAAACATCGCCACATACAGAGCAAAGCTGGCCTTGGCCGCCTCGAACAGTACCGCCACTAATGCCCCACCGATCAGACCATGGCGCAACGGTACCCGGGTATTGGGTACCGCAACATAAATCAGCGTGAAGGCCGCCACACTCAGCAATAGCGGAATCCAGCCCAGCAACCAACCCCAGGCCAACGCCAGCGGTGCCTCACCACGCAGAAACGACAAAGACGTCAGGTAGGTACTGACCACGAACCCTGCCCCCAACAGCAGAGGCCCCAGGCTCAGGACCGCCCAATACAGCAGAAAACTGGAGACACCCCGGCGCGGCTGACGAATGCGCCAGATGGCATTGAAGGCCTTCTCGATATTGACCAGCATGAGAAAGGCCGTAACGATCAGCAGCGCTACCCCGATCCCGGTCAACTGCCGGGCCTGCTGGGAAAACTCCCCCAGATACTCGCGCAAAGTCTCACCGGTGGAAGGCACGAAATTGCGAAAGATGAACTCTTCGATTTCACCGCTGACCTGATTGAAGGCCGGAATGGCCGCCAACATCGCATAGGTCACGGTCATCACCGGTACGACGGCAAACAGCGTAGTGTAGGTCAGCGCAGCGGCATTTTTGGCGCAGTTATCTTCACCGAAACGCCGGACCAGATAGCGGCCAAAATGCAGTAACAGATTGAATTGACGCGGCATAACGCTCCCTGACAGCCCGTGCATTAACGCTTAGAATACCCCCCATATTCGGCATTAGCCAGCCGACCGCCACCGAGTACGGAGACCACCATGTCCACAGTACAGATCTATCACAACCCGCGCTGCTCCAAGTCGCGCCAGGCCCTGAGCCTGCTGGAACAACAGGGCGTAGACATCGACGTCATCCTCTATCTGGAAACCCCTCCGGACACTGCAAGCCTCAGTGAGCTACTGCAACTGCTGGGCATGAGCGCCCGAGACCTGATGCGCAAGGGTGAGGATGTCTACAAGGAACTCAAGCTCGATAACCTCGAACTGAGCGAAGCCGATCTGGTTCAGGCCATGGTCGACTACCCGAAACTGATCGAACGACCGATCATCATCCGTGACGGCAAGGCGTTGGTTGCCCGGCCTCCTGAGAAGCTACTGGAACTGTTTGCATGAGTGTATCCGGCAACTACATCCTGGTCCTGTACTACAGCCGTCATGGCGCTACCGCGGAAATGGCCCGGCTAATAGCCGACGGCGTCGAGCAGACCGGCCTGGAAGCCCGACTGCGGACCGTCCCCAGCGTATCAGCAGATACCCAGGCCAGCAGCCCTGCGGTTCCCGAACAGGGCGCACCCTACTGTACCGAGGACGATCTGCGCCACTGCGCCGGACTGATTCTCGGCAGCCCTACCCGCTTCGGCAACATGGCTGCCCCGCTAAAATACTTCATCGACGGCACCAGCAACCTGTGGCTGTCCGGCACCTTGAGCGGCCGCCCTGCTGCCGTGTTCACCTCAACCGCCAGCCTGCACGGCGGCCAGGAAAGCACACTGCTGTCAATGCAACTGCCGCTGCTGCATCACGGCATGCTGCTGGTCGGCTTGCCCTATAGCGAGCCCGCTCTGACCGCCACCCGGGGCGGCGGCACACCCTACGGCGCCAGCCACCATGCCGGAACCGATGGCTCGCGACCACTGGATGAACATGAAAGCAGCCTGTGCCGAGCCTTGGGCAAACGGGTCGCCAGCACCGCCCGTCAACTAATCGCCGGAGCCGACCATGCAACGCGCTGAGAAACCCCTGCCAAGCCTTGAGTACCTGCGGCCCCGGATGCGCCTGTGCCGCTTCGTAGCCGCAGTCAGCTATTTCGGCCTGATTACCAGCCTGCTGGTGCACACCTTGCTGTTCGACAACCTTAACGGCGCCAACCCTCTGGTGATCCTGGCAGTATTGCTGGTGCCACTGCTGATCTTTCTGCCGGGCATCATCAGCGGCAACCCAAGGGTTCATGCCTGGCTGTGCTTCGCCATCAACCTGTATTTCATTCAGGGCGTGCTGATCTGTTTCCAGCCGGGAAGAGAATTCTATGGCAGCCTGCTGATCAGTTTCAGCGTGGTGTATTTCCTGGCTGCACTGGGCTATGTACGCTGGGCCTTTCAGGCCCGCCGGGTCGAGGCTGCCGCTACCAGCCCATGACCCGTTTGACAAAGGGTATGGTCAACCGATGCTGGGCCTGCAAGGAAGCCTGGTCCAGCAATTCCAAGGCGTCGAACAGCTCACTCATGCCACGAGCGCCGCGGCTGAGAATATAGCGCGCGACCTCGTCTGAAAGCTGTAGCCCGCGCTGCTCGGCACGCAGCTTGAGCATCTGCTGCTTGTCCTGATCGTCCAGGCTCTGCAACTGATAGACCAGCCCCCAACCTAGCCGTGAGACCAGATCCGGCAAACCGAAAGATACGGCCCTGGGCGCCGCGTCGGCCGCCAGCAGCAGGCGCCCGCCAGCTTCCCGCAAACGGTTGTAGAGATGAAACAGCGCTTCTTCCCAATCCGCCCGACCAGCCAGACTGTCAAGCTGGTCCAGACACAGCAGCTCAACCTGTTCCATTCCCTCCAGCAAGCTCGGACCGTGCTCAAGCAAATCCGCCAGCGGCAGATACATGGCCAGGGCTCCGGCTTCAGCTGCGCGATGGCAAGCGGCCTGCAGCAGATGTGAGCGCCCGCTGCCCTCAGCGCCCCAGAGATAGACACAAGGCTCGGCCAGTTCCTGCTGCGGGTCGGCCAGCATCTGCAAAGCCGCCACCACACCCGCATTAGGGCCGGCATAGTAACTGGCAAAGGTCGCCTCATCGCGCAGTTTGATTCCCAGTGGCAGCTGTACCGGTTGCCCCACCATCACTCCTCCCGCGCCTCACTCGCCGCCTCATCGGTCTCCGCCTGAGCGGACTCAAGCAGGGTCCGATCATAGGCAGCCGAGGCTTTATACTGTTGATACACATGACGCAGCAGGACCATCACCACTGCAGCCACCGGCAAAGCCAGCAGGATGCCGACAAAACCAAACAATTGACCGCCGGCCAGAATCGCAAAAATCACCGCGACCGGATGCAACCCGATCCGGTCGCCCACCAGCAAGGGGGTCAACAGAGTACTTTCAATGATCTGTCCGATGCCGAACACCGCAACCACCGCAACCAGGTGGAACAGATCCCCGAACTGGAAAATAGCCGCAATCAAAGCCGCACTGATGCCAACGAAGAACCCCAGGTACGGCACGATACTGGCCAACCCCGCAAGCATTCCGATCAGCAGCGCCAGCTCCAGACCAACCAGCCACAACCCCAGCGAATAAATCACGCCCAGCGCCAGCATCACCAATAACTGACCACGTATAAAGGCGCCCAGTACCTCGTCACACTCACCCACCAGCTTCACCACCAGAGGCTCACGATGACGTGGCAGCAGCTCGCGGCAGCGGACGATAATCTGGTCCCAGTCACGCAGCAGATAAAAACCGACCACAGGAATCATCACCAGATTGGCCACCCAGGTCAGCAGTGCCATGGTCGAGCGCGTAGCCTGGGCCAAAATCGCACTCAGCAAGCCACCGGTCTGGCCGAGATTGTCCTTGAGGGTCTCGCGTACATCAGCAAGCTGAAAATCGCTCAACGAGATTCTCAGCGTGCTTTGCACCCAGGGCAGTGCCGTATTATTGAACCAGTCGATCATCGCCGGCACCTGATCCTTCAGGGTGACGATCTGACTGCCCAACAGGGGCACCAGAATCAACAGCATCACAATGAGCAAGAAGGTTGCCAGAGCAAAGACCAAACTAACACCCCAGACCCGCGATATCCCTTTGCGCTCCAGCCGGTCCACCAGCGGATCGCCCAGATAGGCCAGTAGCATACCGATCAGAAAGGGCGACAGAATTGGCTGCAACAGGTAGACCAGCAGTACCAGCCCCAGCAGCCCTGCCGCCCAGTACCAGCGGTAATCGACGTTCATGTCATGATCCTTTGACGGAGTTTATTGCCAGCGATAGTAGAGTGTTCGCAGATCATTACGCGCTGACGGAGTCGTAGTTTCAACAACAGTCTCCCCGGCCTCATCAGCGGCTGTTTCGACGACTGGCTCAAGCTCATCCAGCGATGTCGGCTGCGGGACCAGTTGCGGGGTCGGCTCAGGTATGGGCGCCGAAACCCGCAACAAACGCTGATCAAGGGCCAGCAGCCGAACCAGTTGAGCCTCAGTGCCGGAGAAATCAAACGCCAGCACGGCCCGATCGCCCTGTACAGACAGCAGGCGCGGCGCCGCCTGGGCACCCAGCTGCTGCAAAGTCCGCTGCAGGCTGGCGTAATCGTTGACACCATTGATCCCGTTGACTACCAGAGTCCAGCCCTGTAGTTCACCATCCGGGGTAGCTGATACCGCGTATTGCTTGAACACCGCCGCCGCCAGCGCTCGCATCAGGCTGTCGGCGGCCTGGGCCTGATCGGCATCACTCACCCGGCCACTGTCGCGCTGCTCGTTCAGCCACAGGGTCCAGTTCAACTGCCAGGTTTCACCCTGCTGGGCAATAGCCAGAGCCAACACTGCCTCACTGGGGTAGCGCTCGCTGGCCTGCAGCAGACTCTCCTGACTGGCCTCACGAATCATGCTTTCGGTCACTTGGCTGCGATCCTGCAAATCGGCCAACGGCAAATCCAGCGCCACTGCGCGCTGACGGGCGGCCTGATTCAGCAACTCGGCCCAGGGCGCCCCCTGCACCAGCAATTCATCACCCAAGACGCCGGCTTCGACCCCCCAAAGCAACACACCAGGCCGGTTGCGACCCAGCATTGGCAGAGCAGCCTGGGTAAGCAGTTCACGCAGCGCAGAGGGCTCAAATTCGATATCAACCACCCCATCGGCACCGGCAGCAGTCCGGCGAACAAGGTTTCTAGGCTCTGCCAGCGCTTCGGTAAAGGGAGCCCTGGACAGGTTCAGATCAGGGCCTGCCAACCGCTCCAATACGATGGCCGCCGCCAGTCGAATCTGGTCCTCACGGGACTGCCCCTCCTCCCCGGGGACTTCAACCTTGTACAGGTCGTCCAGCACAGCTGCCGACACACCAACCGGCGCCAGTAAAGCAAGGATCATCAGGGCGGTACGCATTACAGGCATGGGCATTCCATTCCGGGAGAAAGCTGTTCGTCAGACGCCAGCGCGGCTCAGGCCGGCTCAAGGGCGCACGCGTACGCGACCAAAAGGCCGCGCCAAATGGCATACATTAAACAAGCGCCGGAGCTGCGGCAACCAAAGCCGCATTATCGAAACGTCCTCGGCATGCTGGAATGGTTCTGCGGGCTGCGAATTGGTACACTATCGCGCTATTTATAGTAGCCGGCGGTCCACCGCATTCCTTTCGAGTACAGAGAACTCCCCATGAGCAACCAATCGCCCTCCAAGCCCTCCATCAGCTACAAGGACGCCGGAGTCGACATCGACGCCGGTAACGCTCTGGTTGACCGCATCAAGCACGTCGCCAAACGCACCGCCCGCCCGGAAGTCATGGGTGGTCTGGGCGGCTTTGGTGCGCTGTGCGAGATCCCTGCCGGTTACAAGCATCCGGTACTGGTTTCCGGCACCGACGGCGTGGGCACCAAACTGCGCCTGGCAATGGACCTGGGCAAGCACGATAGCATCGGCATCGATCTGGTGGCCATGTGTGTCAACGACCTGGTGGTCTGTGGTGCCGAGCCGCTGTTCTTCCTTGATTACTATGCCACCGGCAAACTCAATGTCGACATCGCCGCCCAGGTGGTCACTGGTATCGGTGCCGGCTGTGAACTGGCTGGCTGCGCGCTGGTCGGTGGCGAAACCGCTGAAATGCCCGGCATGTACGAGGGCGAAGACTACGACCTGGCCGGTTTCTGCGTCGGTGTGGTGGAAAAGGCCGAGATCATCGACGGCAGCCGGGTTCAGACTGGCGATGCGCTGATCGCTCTGCCCTCATCCGGTCCGCACTCCAACGGTTACTCGCTGATTCGCAAGATCATCGAAGTATCCGGCACCGACATCGCACAGGTTGAGCTGGACGGTCAGCCGCTGCGCGATCTGCTGCTGGCCCCGACCCGCATCTACGTCAAGGCTCTGCTCCAGTTGATTCGTGAAACCGGCGCAGTCAAGGCCATGGCCCACATCACCGGGGGCGGCCTGCTGGAGAATATTCCCCGCGTTCTGCCTGCCAATGCCCGTGCAGTCATCGATCTGGCCAGCTGGCAGCGTCCGGAGGTATTCAACTGGCTGCAGCAGCAAGGCAACGTCGACGAAACCGAAATGCACCGCGTGCTCAACTGTGGGGTCGGCATGGTCATCTGTGTCGGCCAGGACCAGCTCAGCACTGCCCTCAAGGTTCTGGAGCAGGCTGGCGAACAACCTTGGCTGATTGGTCACATCGAAGCCGCCGACGGCGGTGAGCCCGTGGTTCTGCGTAACGGCCGCTGATCCGTGGGCTGTCGTATCGTCGTCCTGATCTCCGGATCAGGCAGCAACCTGCAGGCGCTGATCGACGACCTGCGCACCAACCCCGCCGACGGAGCCATCGTCGGCGTGGTGTCCAACCGGGCCGAGGCCTATGGTCTGGAGCGTGCGCGCCTGGCTGGTATCGCCGCACTCAGCCTGAGCCATCGGGACTACCCGGATCGTGACAGTTTCGACCAGGCCTTGATCCAGCAGATTGATGCATTGAACCCGGACCTGATATTGCTGGCCGGGTTCATGCGGATTCTGACGCCTGGCTTCGTCAATCACTACGCCGGCAGGCTGCTCAACATCCACCCGTCTCTGCTGCCCAAGTACAAGGGGCTGCATACCCACCAGCGCGCGCTGGAGGCCGGTGACAACGAGCATGGCGCCACCATTCACTTCGTCACCGAAGAACTCGACGGTGGCCCATTGGTGGTTCAGGGTCGGATCCCGGTTGAGACGGGCGATACGCCCGAATCTCTGGCCGAGCGGGTACACCGGCTCGAACACCGCCTCTACCCATTGGCCATGCGCTGGTTCATCGAAGGCCGACTGCGCCTGATCGACGGCCGCGCCTGCCTGGATGGGGAACCGATTGCCACTGCCGGACTCAGACTAGAAGACTTCGAATTCAGTCAAAGGGAATCCGACAATGCATGATGCTCACTGTCGCAACTTACTAAAAAGCTCGCTGGGTCTGGCCTTGCTGTTGACCAGCAGCCTGGCTCTGGCCCAACCGCTGCTGCCGTTCAGTGCCAGCTATGCGGCCGATATGAAGAAGATTCCAGTCAGCGGCGAAGCCAGCCACAGCCTCAGCGCCAACGCCGATGGCAGCTGGACCCTGACCTTCAATGCCGGGATGTTCGTTGCGCGCCTGACCGAACAAAGCACCCTGCGCCTGGAAGGTGAGCAACTGCTGCCCTTGAGCTACCGCTATGAGCGGCGTGGCCTGGGGCGCAGCCGGGTTACCACCCAGGAGTTCGACTGGAGTCAGGGGCAGATCCGGGGCAGACACAGGGACAAGGATTTCACCCTGCAGGCCGAACCCGGCTTGCTGGACAAGACCACCTACCAACTGGCGCTGCAACGCGACCTGATGGCTGGCAAGCAGGAGATGCACTACCGGGTGGTCGAAGGCAACGATATCGATGACTACCATTTCCGAGTAGTCGGAGAGAAACAGGTTTCAACCCAGGTCGGTCGGTTCAATGCGGTCGAGGTCGAGCGGGTGCGTGAACCCGACGCCAAGCGCCAGACCACCCTGTGGTTCGCCAAGGATTACCAGTATCTGCTGGTGCGCCTGAGCCAGACTGAAACCGATGGGCAGCATTACCAGATCATGCTGGAAGAAGCCCGGATCAATGGCGAGCCGGTGGTTGGCAGCGCCAATTGATCAGTAGCTGATTTGCTTCGTTCGCGACCGCGGGCCGCTCCTGCCTAAACTATCAGGGCAAGAGCGGCTCATGAGCGGGAAAGCTCTCAGGCCTTGCGGAACTTGCCGCCCTGTTCGGCCAGCTTGACCAGCCCGGCAGCTGGCTTCCAGAACTCACCCTGAACGGCTTCCAGCTCACGAATTTCCTTGAGCACCACATCCAGCCCCAGGCTATCGGCGTAGGCCATCGGACCGCCGCGCTCTGCAGGGAAACCATAGCCGAACAGGTAGACCCGATCGATATCCTCGGCGCTCTCGGCAAACCCTTCATCAAGAATTCGCGCACCTTCGTTGACCAGAGCCAGAATACAGCGACGCACGATTTCCTCATTACCGACTTCGCGCGGGGTATAACCAGCTTCCTCGGCCACTTCACGGGCCATCAGATCGGTTTCCGGGTCATGGATTGCCTGGCGACTGCCCGGCTCGTACTGGTAAAAGCCATGGCCACTCTTCTGGCCGAAACGGCCCATTTCGCAGAGCTTGTTATCCAGCCAGACAATCGGCTCACCACGACCGATACCGGCCAGTTGCCGCGAACGCCAGCCCAGATCAACACCCACCACGTCATACATGCGGTACGGCCCCATGGCCATGCCGAAGCCCTGCAACGCCTGGTCAACCTGCCAGGGCGTGGCGCCCTCGAGGACCACTTCGCGGGACTGGCGCGAATACTTCTCCAGCATCCGGTTGCCAATGAAACCATGGCAGTTGCCGGCCAGCACTGCTTCTTTCTTGATCTTCTGGCCCACCGCCAGACAGGCTTCCAGCACGCTCGGATCGGTCGCCTTGCCGCGCACCACTTCCAGCAGCTTCATGATATGCGCCGGGCTGAAGAAGTGCAGACCCAGGACCTGCGCAGGGCGTTTGGTGGCCGATGCGATCTCGTCGATATCCAGGTAAGAAGTATTGGAGGCCAGAATGGCTTCAGGTTTTACTGCCGCATCCAGCTCAGCAAAGATCTTCTTCTTGAGGTCCATGTTCTCGTATACAGCCTCGATTACCAGATCCATGTCCGCCAGATCGGCGTAGTTCTGGGTAGTGCTCAAACGCGCTACGCGAGCTTCAGCCTCGGCCTCATCGAAACGCTGCTGGGCGACCGAACGCTTGTAGACATTGCGAATTTCCTCAACGCCCTTCTCCAGCATCTCAGCATTCACATCCAGCCAGACCACTGGATAACCCACGTTGATAAAGTTCATGACGATACCGCGACCCATGGTACCAGCGCCGATTACGCCAACTTTCCTGATGCTTTCGAAAGAAGCCATCGCAGTCTACCTCCTGCCAGTGAAAAAAGCGGGACCCGGCATGACTGGCCGGTCCGTTCGTGAGGACCGATACATTACGCAAAAGTCGCGACGTTTTGAAACGATTGGCGCTGATGGGCCGCATTCACATGATGAATTAAGGCCGACAAGCACTGCTCTACAAGCCTCCGTCACTCAGGTACACTCCGCGTCCGTAACACCTCGGGTAGACACGCGAGGGTAATGAATCCACATTGCATCAAGTCGTTCAATGTTCAGATCATGCAGTATTACCCTGGCAGGGCTGGCCGCCTGCCTGGCGTTTGCCGTCACCAGCATCCAGGCCGCACCCAACTCCTTTGAAGCAGCCAAGGTCATGGCCCGCCAGCAGGTCTACCATGACCGCACCACTGAGGGCACCTTCTACTGCGGTTGTCGTTGGCAGTGGACCGGACGCTCTGGCGGCCGGGTCGACCTGGACAGTTGCGGCTATCAGGTTCGCGCCCAGGACCAGCGCGCCCAGCGGATCGAGTGGGAGCATATAGTCCCGGCCTCACTGTTCGGTCAACAGCGCCAATGCTGGCAGCAGGGCGGACGCGGTAATTGCAGCCGCACCGACCCGCTGTTCAACATCATGGAAGCCGACCTGCACAACCTGACCCCGGCCATTGGCGAGGTCAACGCCGATCGTAGCAACTACCGGTTTGCCATGCTCCCCGATACGCCGTACCGGCATGGAGCCTGCCCGTTCAAGGTTGAGTTCAACCAACGCGCAGCCGAACCGCGTGACGAGGTCAAGGGCATGATCGCCCGGACCTATTTCTATATGCACGACCGCTACAACCTGCGCCTGTCGGACCAGCAGGAGAGGCTGTTGATGGCCTGGGATAATCGCCACGCCCCCAGCAGTTGGGAGCTGGAGCGCAACCAGCGGATCAGTCGGCTGATGGGGCACGCCAACCCATTCGTCGACGGCCAACGCCAATGGCTCAAAGGTCACCGCAACCTAGCCGAAGGGCTACAGACCCACCAGGCCGAACCCCAGCCAAGCTCACTGGCCAGCAATGGCCCCGTGGTCGGCAACCGCCGCAGTCAGGTCTATCATTTGCCCCAGGGCTGCCCGGGTTATCAGCAGGTCAGCCCGCAGAACCAGGTGCATTTTGCCAGCGAAACCGAAGCCCTGGCTCAAGGCTACCGACGCGCCGGGAACTGCCGTTAGGGTCTGTTGCCACAGTCAGAGTTGGGCAGGCTGCGGCTGGGCCTGACGCTGCCCAACGGGCTCGACCTGTGGCCCCAGAAGCGCCTCGATCCGTTGACGGGTCTGCGCCATCAACTGTTCGATTTCAGCACGACTGTAGTTGGTCGTATCGATCGGCTCGCCAATGTGCACCGATACTGGCAACCCAAGGTTGAAGCGCCAGGTCTTGGCCGGCAACACCTGGTGAATCCCCCGGATCGCCACCGGGATGATGACCGCCTCGGTATCCAGAGCCAGATGGAAGCAGCCCTTCTTGAATGGCAGCAACTCGCCGCTACGCGAGCGCGTGCCCTCCGGTGCCGCCCAGAGCACAATGCCCGATTCCATCATGGCCCGGGCCTTGGCCAGATCGGCCAGAGCCCGGTCATGACGGTGGCGGTTGATCGACGGAAACTCCGCAGCCCGCATGGTCGCCCCCAACAGAGGAATACGGTACAACTCGGATTTGGCCAGCATCCGGATCGAACCGGGCAATGCGGCAAAGCTGGCAGGAATGTCATAGTGACTGGCATGGCTGCACAGCACCAGATAACGACGCCCATCATTGAAGTCAGGGCTTTGCCCGACCACGCTCAAACGCATGCGTACCAGACGCAACATCCAGCCAGCCCAGCTGCGGGTGTAGCGATCAACCCGGGCACGGTCCAACCGCCCTACCGCCGCCCGAACCAACACATCGACGCAATAGCCCGCAGTGACTAGTACCGAGCCCAAGACTACCCCGATACGTCGCAACAAGGTGGCGGATTCACTGACGGGTTGAAGATTAAGCATGGACAGATGTTCCTGGAGACTATGACTGACGCTTCTTGAAATACAAAGATTGCCATAATCCGGTCATAAAAGCCTATGCTGCTGTCATGTAACACCACCCGCTGTACAAGGCTTTTCATGACCGAACTGGTGCGTATCGTCTACATCAGTCGCGCGACCTTCAGCCCCGCGCCCAACATCGACGGGATAGATCCCACGGTAGCCAGAATTCTGATCAGTGCGCGCCTCAACAATGCCCGCCAGGGAATAGTTGGCCTGCTGTATTACGCCGACGGCTGCTTTATCCAATGCCTGGAAGGTGAACGGGACAAGGTCCACGCGCTCTATCGGACACTGCTCAAGGACCGGCGCCACACCGAGCTCAAACTGCTGGTCAGCGAACCGGTCACACGCCTTGCCTTTCCTGACTGGAGCATGAAGTACGCGCCCGAAGATCAACACATGCAGCGCCTGCTGCAGGAGCACGGGTTCGAGCATTTTGACCCCTACCGCTTCGACCACCATCTGACCGAGCGGGCCCTGCAACTGCTCCAGGGCCTGCCCGATCCAACCGATAACGGCCATGAACGCAACGCCTCAGCACCAGCCCGCGGTCTGCAATTGGGCGGAGTGCTGCCCATGCAAGGCTTCAGCGCCAGTGGCCCTACGCGCGGCAACTCCGGCTTGGCGCTGATAATGAGCATGACCGCCCTGCTGGTCAGCTTGCTGGTACTGGCCATGGAGCTGGGCTGGCTTTAGTCGAGTACACCCTGTTCACGCAAAGGCGCCAGCACGGCCTCGACATCCACTGCATCGATCTGCCCAGGCTGCAGAAAACCTTCGGCATACTCGCGGTACACCCCTGATTGCAGAAACAACGCATAAAGCTCGGCATCGATATGCCGTTCAGCGGCCATGCGGGTCATGATCGCCAACGACTCCGACAGGGTCTTGGCCGGCTTGTAGGGCCGGTCTGCGGCAGTGAGCGCCTCGAAAATATCGGCAATCGCCATAATCCGCGCCGGAACATCCAGGCGACTGGCATCCAACCGTCGCGGGTAGCCCTGGCCGTCGAGTTTTTCGTGGTGGTTAGCGGCGATGTCAGGCACTTCACGCAGTGCTTTGGGAAATGGCAGTGTGCTGAGCATGATCAGGGTCTGAACGATATGCTCATTGATCTTGAAGCGCTCTTCATCGGTCAGCGTGCCACGTCGAATACTCAGGTTGTGCAGTTCCCCCAGGTTGTAGGCATGTTCGGGTAAACGCATGTCAAACCCCCAGCTATTGCGCGGATCATCGCGCTGTACCGGTGGTTTGCGCTCGCCCCAATGAACCAGATGCTCCGGCCGGTCGGCCAACAGAGGTTCAAGGGCAGGCAGTGACTGCGGCGGAACCCTGGCCAGCCGCTCACGCTCTTCGAACGACAGACCAATCCGGTTATCAAAATGTCGCAACCAGGTTTGCCCGGCAATTCGCTGCACCTCAGCCAGGGCCTGATCGGACATGAACTCACCGCCGATATTGGCCTCGGCCAGCAAAGCAAAGTCCTCCTGCAATTGCCGCTGCCGCGCCGCCAATTGCTCAGCCAACTGCTCTTGCGATTCACCACAGGCCAGCGCTTTCCAGTAATCCAGCTCGGCATCGCGCCACAACACCTCGAACCGGGTACGAACCTCGTGAATGCGGTTATACAGGGTCTCCAGCTTGGTCGCCTTGTCGACCACATATTCCGGGCTGGTGATCTTGCCGCAATCATGCAGCCAGGCCGCGATCCGGAAGGCATAGCGCTGCTCATCATCCAGACTGAAATCGGCAAACGGCCCCCGCTCCATCGCCACGGCCTTGTCCACCAGCATCTCGGCCAATTGCGGCACCCGCTCGCAATGGCCGCCGGTGTAGGGCGACTTGGCATCGATGGCATCGGCCAGCAGCTTGATGATCGCCTCCAGCAGGCGTTGCTGACCTTCGAACAACTGCCTTGTCTCGATCGCCACGGCCAGCACCCCGGACAACTCCTGCATGAACCGGCGCAGGCTATGCTGGGGGGCTGTGGCGCCGGGCATCTGCAGCGCCACCACCCCCAACAGCTCGCCCTTGCGATCATGCAGTACCAGAGTCAGGTCATACTGCTCACGGTCCAGGCGCCGAGCCAGTTCCAACGCCGGCTGTTGACGCAGTGCGGCATCCAGCTCGAAGCTGTCCGGGTAGTGCTCACCCTTGAAGGCGGCCGCACGCTGCAACCGGGTTTCATCCTCACTGCCCAGATACACCGCCCCGGCCTCGGCGCCGGCAATATCAACCAGATTGACCAGCAAATTATCCAGCATCCGATCCAACCGGGGCTCGCTGCTCAGATTCAGACTGATGGCCTGGAAGTTGTCGATGGCCTTGGCCATGTTGCCGATCACCTGGCTGAGATTGTCTACCTCACGAATCTGCGAGCGCACCCCAGGCGGGCGACTGAAGTCAAAATCGGCCAGTGCCTTGACCTGATCGGCCAGAGTCTTCAGCGGCTGCCCAAGACGGTGGCCCAGCGCCCAACCGGCCAGAATCAATACCCCCATCAGCGCCAGCGCCCAGAGCGCTTGGTTGATCAGGATCCGCCGAGCACCGCTGAGCAGCTCCCAGGCCGGAATGGCAATCAGAATCCGGGCATCGGCCTGATTGAAACTGGCCAGCGGCAAGCTTAATCCATACCAGGCCGCACCATTCACCTCAAACGCCTGAGGGCTGGTCATAGCGCGGTCAAAGGTCGCCAGCCGGTTCAGCGCCGGAATGTTCAATTCACTCAGACTGGCCAAACGCGGCCCCTGCGTATCGCTACGAATAACCCGCTCCAGCTCAGGATAGGCGATCACCTCCAAATCATGCCCGACCACAGCCATTTCAGTCCCTGGTGTCAGGCGCATATCCTCGACCTCACCAGCCAGATCGCTGACCGAAGCATCCATACCGATCACCGCATCCCCGGTCAGGCTATACATGGCCATGGTCAAGCCAACCTCGCCGGTGGTGAAGAACACATATGGTCGCGTCAGCACCAGACTGCCGGACGCCTCGGCCTGCTGATACCAAGGTCGGGTACGAGGATCGAACCGGTAATCCGGCATTTCCCGGCGATCATGCAGGCGAAACGCCAGGTCGTAGAACAGCCAGTTGCCCTGCGTCAGCCCCTGCTCATCGAGACTGATGGTCTGTACCAGATAGTCGCTCATCTCAGGCGCTTCGATACGGGCCTTGAACTCGGGGTTGTCCAGGCGCCGAACCAGAACAAACTCACCATTGGCATAACCGATATACACCGCGCTCAGCGTTGCATTGGCATTCAGGGTTTCAACCAGCACGGGGATGCGCTGCAGCCGTGTTTCAAGATCGGTGGCAGCGGCAATAGGATCATGGGCCAGCAGGCGAATGGCACTTTCAGCCGGATTGATCAGCCGACCGGCCCGTTCGTTGAGAGTACTGCCCAGTTGCCGAGCCGAGTCATTGGCCGCCGCCAGCATCGCCGCCTCCGCACCGCGATACCCCTGTATCACCACCACCGCCAGCATGGCCAACAGACAAAGCACGATTGAGCTGGCCAGCAACCCTTGCAGCGAAATACGTCGTCCCAATGAGTTCATGCGAGCCTCTGGAAAAGGGCAGATACGGCAGCGGTTTCAAGGTGACTTCAAGATAGCCCAGTTCTGCCAGTTCTGCCGTCTAGCACGGTCTTTTCAGAGCCGCAAAGCCAATCTCAACAGAATCAAAAGATAAACAAAATACTTCAGATAATGATTATCATTTGATATAAATAACACCCTCAATTCATGCACATGGAGCCTTGCCCGAGATGTTGCCCCCCGCCCTACGCTAGACTCTGTTTGGCGCTACCATCACCAGCCTTTTGCCACTGCATTTCGCCCACGCCAGCAGCACCCGACTGGATAGCGAAGTCGTGGTCGGCTCACGGGTTGCCACTCGCATCAGCGATATTCCCGGCAATGCCTGGATCATTGATGCCGAACAGCTCAGGGTCCAGTTCAGTGCTGGCGTACCTCTCAAGGAGGCACTCGCTCATCTGGTCCCCAGCCTCGACATAGCTTCCCAGGGACGCACTAACTACGGTCAGAACATGCGCGGTCGCGGAGTCCTGGTGATGATCGACGGAGTCTCGCTGAACAGCTCACGTAATGTCAGCCGTCAGTTCGACAGCATCGACCCGTTTAACATAGAACGCATTGAAGTGCTGTCCGGCGCCAGTGCAGTTTACGGCGGCGGGGCTACAGGCGGAGTCATCAACATCGTCACCAAGCGTGGTCAGATTGGCGGTCCCCGCTATGAGCTTGAGGCCGGAGTACGCAGCGGCTTTGAAGCCAGCGACGACCGCGATCTACGGGCCGGCGCCGCGATCAGCGGCGGCAACCAGCACTGGGTCGGACGCCTGGCACTGGCCGGCCAGGACAATGGCGGCGCATGGGATGCCAACGGCGATCAGGTGATCTTTGACATCGCCCAGACCGACATGCAGTACAACCGCAGCATCGACTTGCTGGGCAACCTCGATCTGGCGCTGACAGATGGCCAGAGCCTGAGCCTGAACGCACAGGTCTACGACTCCGGTTATGAGGGCAACAAGGGCTTGTATTTCGGCCCCAACCTGGCAGCGCTGTACCCACCTTACCCGGAACAGGTGGAGATTCGCCGCGGCCTGTCTTCGGATCTGGAACCGCGCACCGAGCGCCTGCAACTAAGCGCCGATTACCGGCTCAGCGAACTGCTGGGGCACAACGTCAACCTCCAGGCCTACCATCGCCGGGAAAAGCTCAACTTTCACCCCTTTCCCTACGTAGCCTCCGGTTATTTCGCCGCCTCCGAGCAGGATACCGAGCTGAGCGGACTCAAGGCGGTCTTCAGCCGTCAGCAGGGAGCCTGGCGCTTCAATTACGGACTGGATCTGGAGCACGAAAGTTTCGAAGCCGACCAGACCCTGTTCGACTTCTCCAGGGCACAGGCCAGCGGCGGTCTCGACCTTGCCAAATTCGACAAGGTCGGTCGCTATCCAGGCTATGAGGTGGACAGTCTGGCCGCCTTCGCCCAGGCCGAATGGCAACTCAGCCAGCGCTGGCTGGCCACCGCAGGCATTCGTCAGCAGCGCTACCGGGTCAAGGTCGATGACTTCATTGCCGCCGCAGAACAGGTCCGGGTCGCACTCGGCCTGGCTTCAGGCGCCGACCCGGTACCTGGAGGCAAGAACCGCTACAACACCACCCTGGTCAACCTTGGAGCGGTTTTCAGCATCGATCAGGGGCAGTATGCCTACAACGGCAGCCACCGCGAGCTGATCGCCGGGGTCAGTGTGGCCGACCAGCCGCTCAAGGCGATCAAGACCAATCAGGCCGAACTGGGCTGGCGTCTGTACCGTGGCGACCTGGACGCCCAGCTGGCAGCCTATTACGCCTGGTCGGATGAAAGCCTGAGCTATGACCGCAATACCCTGGCAGTCCAGGTCAACGACGAGAAGAAACGCAACTACGGGCTGGAAGCCCAGCTCAACTGGCGGCCGACCACCCACTGTGGGGGGGAGTGATTTATTTGTCATAGGGGTGACGGGTACCCAGGAGGGTCGGAGGCCGCGTGGGGCGCGGCTCTCGGGCAAATTGCTGGGTGCGACATGAAATGTGCAAAATTGACAGGGAGTGAGCGGGTAGCGGTCAGTTTTGTGCAATTTATGACAAAGGAATTGTCAATTTACATCAAACCATCCAGCCCCCAGCCCATACCACTCGACCGATAATCTCAAACTCTTCCTGGTAGCTCTTGGGAATCACCATGTCGCGGTAGGCCTTGTTCTCGCTGATGACGTGAACGGAGCCGTCAAACTGGCGTTGCAGGCGCTTGGCGTACATGTGGTCGTCCAGGCGGATGACATAGACACCCTCACCTTCCAAGGTATTGCGGCTGTGATCCACCATTACGGTGTCACCATCATCCAGCAGCCCCACCATTGAATCACCATCCACCCGCACGGCTGAGAGTTTTGCCGGGTCCAGCCCTTTCTTTCGCAAGCTATAGCGGGTAAAGGCAAGCCTGGTCAGCACCTTGGCACCTTCCGACCAGTTCCCATGCCCTGCGCTGATCTTGGCGTCGTATAGCGGGATGTACGCATAGGATTCATCTGACTCGTCATCAATTGCCTTTGATGGCTTGCGGGATGCCAGAAACATCTCCCCCTTTCCAGAAGCAACCCAATCAAGCGACACGCCTTTTCCAGCAGCAAGCAAAGCTAGCGAGCCAAAGGCAGGCATGCCCTCCCCAGAAATCCAGCGCTGCAATGATGACAATGCTACATCCGCAGTCGAAGCGGCCTGTTTTCGGGACTCATATAGATCTGCCACAGCGGCAATTCGGGTTTCCATTCCCGCATTCGGAAAAGAAAGTCCCTCCATCAAGCCTCCCGCATCTTTCTTTTCGTCGTAACTATCTGAATTCACGAAGATAAATCCCGCAAATAGGAGTGATGACCTGTATTTGAGAAAAGAAAGTCCGGAAAACGCTTTCTCAAATCCCGTATATGGGTTATGTTTATGCCGTAAGTGAGGTTAAACAACCCAAAAAAGCCACCCTGCCAGGTGGTTGCTATGGACGACAGGTATGAACAGATCTGACATTCCAACCAACCCCAGTCACCGCTGGGAGTGGATCAAGTACCAACTGCGCACCAAAGGCACCTCGCTGGCCAAGCTGGCGCGAGAGCTGGAGGTGTCAGACACCGCCGTCAAAAACGTAAAACGCAGCCCTTACCCGCGTATGGAGCGTGCCATTGCCAAGGCGCTTGGGCTGACACCAGTGGATATCTGGCCAGAACGCTGGCAGACCAGCAGCACCCCAATACGGCAACGCCCGAACCGGTCGGAGACTCTCGTTCAGTATCACTATACCGAAGGTGAGTCTAGCAACTCGGGCGTTAAACCGCACCGTAAAACCGGTACGGAGGGCTAGACATGCGTCACGGAAAAGACATGCGGACCCTGGACATCTTTGAGGTGCCGCAACCCATCACCAGCCTGCCGGGTAACGGGAATTACGGCACCCAGGTCAGCGAGCTGGTGAGTGAAATCCTGAAGGGCTCCGAGCTGGACCGCTACGAAATTGCGGCACGAATGTCGCGCCTTTCTGGTGACGAGGTCAGCAAGCACATGCTGGACGCCTGGTCATCCCCTGCACGTTGTGACCACAACCTGCCGTACTACCGCGCGCCGCTGCTTGAGGAAGTGTGTGCCAGCCATGCGCTGACTGACTGGCTGGTGTGTCAGCGTGGCGGGCGCGTGGCCTATGGGCGCGATGCTCTGAATGCTGAGCTGGGGCGGCTGGAGCGGATGCGTGACGAGGCCGCACGAAAAGCCCGTGAGCTGAAGCGGCTGATGGGAGGTGAGGCATGAACGCGCTGCTTAATGATCTGCGCAATGCAACTGAGTTTTACCGCTGTGTGGAGGCTAGCCGCCAGGCTGGCGAGAGCGTAACAGAGACTGGAACTTGCCGCGATGCGCACGAGTGGCTGACCTCTGCGGCATTGGCGTTAGGTGACGAGCTACGCCGGCAGCATGATGGAGAGCCTGGCGATGCGTAATTGGTACACCGCTAAGGAGTTGGCGGGGCTGCCGGGGGTACCTGGGACGGTTCAGGGCGTTCGCTTGCTTGCTGAGCGCGAGAGCTGGGAAGGCCAACGGCGCTTAGGCACCAAGGCAATTGAGTATCCGTTTGCAGCGCTCCCCCAGATAACCCGCAATGCCCTGCTCAAGGCTGCCGCTGAGAAGGTTGCCAAGCAGCAGCCAAAGCCGACTCCGGTACGGCAGGACAAGACAGCTCTGCGCACGGTAAATGCTGAGGGCGAGTTAACGCACCGGCAAACCCTGACCCGTGACGCGCGCCTGCTGGTGGTCAACATGCTCAAGCGCATGATGCACGATGGCCTGAGCCAGCGGGGAGCCTGTAGCCAGATGCTGGCTTGGGCGGCCGATGGCGAACTGCATGAAAGCGTGATCGCGGCGCTGGCCCTGGGCAACAACAAATCCGGCATTGAATGGGCGATTCGCCTGAATGCGCAGGGGTTGCCCGAGGCCGAGGCTTTACCGGGGCAGGATGTTCAGGCAGCGGTTGGCCGGCTGTCTGTGCGGACGCTGGAACGCTGGGTTGAGTCCGAGGCCAAGGGCGGCATGGCCGCGTTGGCACCGGGCAAGCGGGCCAAGGATATGAGCGTGAAGCCGTGGGTGCCCTACCTGCTGGCTGAAATGCAGCGCCCGCAAAAGCCCAACCTATCTGACGCTTGGCGACGGATGTGCCTGTCACTGCCCGAGAGTATTGAAGCACCGAGCTACTACGCCGTGCAGCGCTGGTACAGCAAGAAATACTCCAGCCTGGACAAGCAGCGTGGACGCAACCAAGGCAGCGCGCTGAACCCGCACAAGTACCACCGCACCCGGACAGCCGAGGGCATGGTGCCGATGCAGGAGATCCACTCGGACGGCTGGGGCACCCACTTCACCGCGCCGCACCCGGTATCTGGCAAGTTCGTCAAGCTGGAGGTGTGGCATACGCATGACGTGGCTACGCGCTATGTATTCCGGCCGAGCGTGGGCCTGTCTGAGTCGATGCTGGTGATTCTAGGCAGCCTGTATAACGCGGTGGCCGAAGGCGGTGTACCTGCGGTGTGGCAAACCGATAACACCGGCAGCGTTAAGAATGACCGGGTCAAGTTTGACCCTGTCACCTCCATTCAGGCGCGAGCCGGCATCACGATCGTGCACAACCTGCCGGGCAACAGCCAGGCCAACGGCATCTGCGAAAACTTCAACAAATACCTGGACCGGCGCAGTAAGGAGCTGGCCACTTATATGGGCAAGGCGATGGATAGCCTGGCCCAGAAGCGAGTGCTGCGCCTGACCCAGAAGCTGATCAAGGCCGAGACTCTGAGCGAACGCCAGCAACTGAAGGCTGAGGCTGAGCGCGCTGGTGCTGGGCGCCTGGTGCAGTCATTCGAGGAAGCCCAGGCACTGATCGAGCAATGGTGTGATGAGTACAACCACACGCCGCATAGCTCCCTGCCCAAGATCGTTGACCCGCACACAGGCAAACGCCGCCATCAAACCCCCGCCGAGGCCTGGGCCGAGCATGTGGCCAAGGGTTGGCAGCCGGTGGCTGTTGATGGTGAAGCACTGCGCGACCTGTTCAGGCCGCATGAGGTCAAGGTAGTACGCCGGGCCAAGGTGACGCTGTATACCCAGACCTACCACAACGCTGAGCTGGAGCACTGGAACGGCGAGCAGGTGCAGGTGGCCTATGACATCCACGACGGTGAGCGGGTGTGGGTCAAGGCGCTGGATGGTCGATTGATCTGTGTCGCCAGCCTGGACAGCGTGCGCGGTTACCGAGCGCGCAGCGTGTATGAAATGGCACTTGAGAAGCGTGCAGACGCAGCCATTGCCCGCCATGAGGCGCACATTGCCGAAATCGACCGGCAGCGCCCTGCACATGTCATTACTCATGAAGCGCCGCTGACGCTGGCCGGGCTGGGCGATATCACCCCTGAGCGGTTGGATGCCCGGTTTGATGAGGGTCTGTTGATTGAGGCCGCTGCACAACCTGATTTGACAACAGTTACACCCCCACCTGTGACCAACGTGGCCGAGTTCAGCCCGCCAGAGACCCCCGAACAACGCTACCGCCAGTGGCGCGCCATGCGCGAGCAACTGGAGGCTGGCGAAACCATCGAGCACCCACACGCACGCCGGTGGTTCGAGATGTACCCGCAATCACGCGAATTCGCCGCCCAGCAGCGGCATGCATAAAGGAGTGAGCATGACAGCCATGATAACAACAACCTCTCAGCAACCTGCCGCCACCGGCTTGGCCCAGATCGCCAACCTGGGCTTGTGTGATATCGCCCTCGAACGGGCGCTGTCACGTACTGCCAGCCTGCCGGGGATGGTGTGTTTTTACGGCCCCAGCGGTTACGGCAAATCCATGTCTGCCGCCTGGGTGGCCAATGCTCGCCGGGCTTACTACGTGGAGGCCCGCAGCGTGTGGAGCAAGAAACACACCCTCAAGGCGATATTGGCCGAAATGGGGATTCGTGCTGCAGGCACGATCCCAGAAATGGCTGATCAGGTGGCCGAGGAACTGGCCGCCAGTGGTCGCCCGCTGATCATTGATGAGATGGACCACCTGGTTGACCGGGGAGCGGTTGAACTGGTGCGCGATATCTATGAGGCCAGCCAGGCCGCGATTCTGCTGATCGGTGAGGAAATGCTGCCGACCAAGCTGAAAAAGTATGAGCGCGTCCATGGCCGGGTGCTGTCATGGGTGCCGGCCCAGCCGGTCAGCCTGGAGGATGCCCGACGCTTGGCCCCGATCTACTGCCCCAAGGTGCAACTGGCCGACGACCTGCTGGGACACCTGGTTAACCTGGCGCATGGCTCAGTACGGCGGGTAGCGGTGAACCTGGAGCTGGTGGCAGAGACGGCCCTGACCATGGGGCTGGATCTGGTTGACCGTGCAGCCTGGGGCAAGCGCGAGCTGTATACCGGCGAGGCTCCAAAGCGGAGGGTCGGCTAATGGCGAAGGTTGGACGCAAGCCGATTCACCTGGAACAGCGCGGCGGCAAAGGCAACCGCCAGCGTATCTGGGAAGCGATCCGCGCCAAGCGCGAGGGCCTGACCTGCTACGACTTGGCCCGTAAATCCAGTGTCGATGACGAGACCGTGCGCAGCTATCTGCAGTCGCTGCTCAACGGCGGCTATCTGGCCTATGAGGACGGCAACCGCCGCCTAGAGCGCCTGGATACCATAGGCATCTGCTGGGAGGCGGTGACAGGCTTGATGATTCCTGGCCGTGATCTGCACTGCGTTGATCGCGACAAACTGGCCACCCTGTTCACCTTCATCGCTGATGAGTACAACCGGGCCAGACAAGACTTTACGGAGGCGATGAAAACCCGTTAAATCAAAAGGCCCGCGCGATGCGGGCCTTTTAGTCGATGGGGAGAATAGTCATGGATGCACAGGAAACGCTGCAAACAGCCAAGCAATTCCTTGAAAACGAATCACTAGAACAAGCTTTTTCCGCCTACACCAGGCTGCTATCCAGTCACGCGCCATCTCACAAGCTCCAAGGACTAATGGGGCAACAGAGCGTATTGGATGCTGACTATAATCCCTATTCCGCACTGGGTACGGTTGCAAGCGTTGTGCTTTGCCTGGGGATCTTGGGCGCTGTAGTTATGGGCTTTTGGGGGGTTAGTCTTTTGGATACGCGAGGCGGCAGTTGGGCCCTTGCTTGGCCGGTCCTTACCCAAGGTGCATATGCGCTTTTCGCTGGTATTTTGGGGTATCTCGTGCTGAGTTATGCATCAAACGGGCTCAAGCATTTATTGGAGTTACGTATCGCTGCACGTGTTTCAACACTCCTAGCACTGCGTGACCTGCAAAAACAAGCCTGACCAGCCGCTGAACCCCTTCCCGTAACCCCCTGACCATGCCGCCAGCACACTGGCGGCATGGACACTCAAAGCACCTACCCTAGCCCGCGCAGTATCGCCGCCAGCATCCTGGCTCAGCCAGATGTTGAGCGTCAACGCGAGCTGTTCCGCCAATGCCCCAAGCATCTGCGCGCCCTGGTGCGTGAGCATGTCCGCAGTAGTCAGGCGTTGGCTGAGGCCAAGCGCAAGCCGAAGCCGCAGTCAACCCAGACCAGTCCGATCACACCGCCCCAATACACGCCCGTTCCGCGCCTTTCTGATCTGCCGCGCTCTGCGCCGGAGGTAGCCCGTGGACACCTGCAATCATTGCGCTCCGCGCTCGCACAAGGACGTTCACATGCCTGATCCAACTTCATCGGCCGCAGCCAGCGGCGCGGTACTCAAATACTTCGGCCTGCATATCAGCGCGGGGGCTCTGGCGGCTGCCATGGGGTTTCTAGTGCTGTGGCCACGTTCCATGCAAGAGGGCTTTGCCCGACTGTTCTGCACCATTGTGGCCAGCAGTGTGTTCGGCCCGATGCTGGTGGTGCATATGCATTCGAGCCGGCCCGAGCTGTTTTTATCCGCCGAGGCAGTGGCTCACCTGTACGGGCTGGAACCCGCCTTTGGCCTGTTGTTCGTGGCGACTCCCTTGCTGGTGATTGCGGGTTTGCCGGCCTGGTGGCTGATTGGCGCCGTGCTGCGCTTCTTCGAGCGTGACGGCGAGTCATGGCTGGGCGTGGTGGCCCAGTGGTTCAAACGCAAACTGGAGAAGTGAGATATGAGCCGTCTACCCCGAGGCATCCGCAACAACAACCCCGGCAACATCGAATACAACCCGCGCAACAACTGGCGTGGGCAGCTACCCCATGACGTTAAGGTTGAGCCCCGTTTTTCACGGTTCGATACGCCTTATAACGGTATCCGGGCGCTGGCCAGGCTGCTGTTGAACTATCGCAAGCTGCATGGTTTGCGCACGGTTGAGGGGCTTATCAGTCGATGGGCTCCGAGCAATGAGAATGACACCAAGGCCTATGCCCGCGCTGTAGCAAACCGCATGGGGGTAAGCATCCAGCAGCCTCTTCATATGGACCAGAACACGCTGGAGCAGCTGGTTACTGCTGTGATTCATCACGAGAACGGCCAGCAGCCCTACAGCGCCGGCTTGATCGCTGATGCTGTACGGGAGGTGCTGGGATGAAGCCGTTACGCATTACTGCCTATGTGGTTCGGAGCTTGTTGGGCCGGCTCCTGGTCTGGTGTGGGCTGCTGCTGGCCGACGCGGGCATTTACATCCTGCCGGAGAAGAAGCCATGAAGCTGCGCTTGATTGTCTCCTGGCTTGTGTTCGGTCTTGTGCTGCTGGTGGGTGCCTGGTTTGCCGGTCAGATCGCTGGTCGGGCACAGGCTGCAGCCGAGTGCGCGCACGCCAATGCCGATGTTTACCAGAGCCTGCTGGAGCAAAGTGCCGAACACCTGAAAGAGGCCAGCACCAAAAGCCAGCAGCTATTCAACCGCCTGGCCAAGCGCGCCGAGGCAGACATGAACACAACCAGGGAGTTACGCCATGTGCTTGCCGAAACGGCTGATAGTCGTGCTGATTGCCGGTTTCCTGACAGCGTCATGCAGCAGCTCAATGCAGCGCGTGCCCGTGCCGCCGAAGCCGTTACCAGCGGCCTTGGCGCAACCCTGCCAGATCCCGGTGGCGGTGGATGATGACCACCCTGACAGCTCTGCCATTGCTTTGAAACAGCTTTATGACCAATACGGCCACTGTGCCGGCCTGCACTGGGACACGGTGCAGCATATTCAGAGCCTGGGGGATCACTGACATGGCTGAGAACAGTCGTGAGTTCGAGTTGCTGCAGCGCATTGATGGGCGCCTGGAGCGTTTTGAAAAGCGCTTTCCGCAAGTGGAACGCAAGGCCGTGCAATACGGTGCGGCCGCTGGGGCGTTGACTGGAGGACTGGTGGCCTGCGGGCTGCTGGCGGCAAGGATCAAATTGGGATTGTAAGGAACGCCGATGGCACACCCCAAGGAAACCCGTGACAACGTGCGCCGTGCCTATGTGTTCGAGCGCCAGAGCCTGGAGTTGGCTGCGGCCATGCATGGCGTTGCCTATGGCACGGTGCGGCGCTGGAAACAGCAGGCGCTGGAGGCTGGCGATGATTGGGATAAGGCTCAGTCTGCCCAGTTGCTGGCTGGCGGCGGTATTGAGGACGTAGCGCGCCAGGTGCTGTCAGGGTTGGTGGTGCAGTTTCAAGCCACTATGGAAGCCGTGCAGAAAGACCCGGATATCAAGCCCGCTACCAAGGTGCAGATGCTTGCCAGCCTGGCTGACGCTTACAACAAGACCGTGGCGGCCTCCAAACGGGTGCTGCCGGAAACCAGCGCGCTGGCCACCGCCATGGAGGTGCTGCAGAAGTTGGCGGGGTTTATTCGGGAACGCTACCCCCAGCACGCTCAGGCGTTTGCTGAGGTGCTGGAGCCGTTTGGGGAACTGTTGGCGAGGGAGCTGGGGTGATGGGTGTTCATCCATGGGAAGCCATGCCCAGATGGAAGAAGCGGTTGCACGGCTTTTTCTCTTATCAGCTTGCTGCCTTTTTTGCCCTGATCTGGCCAGAGCGCGTTGACCGAGCTATGTACAGGACGCTGGCCGAGCAGTACGGGGAAAACTTAAAGGCTAACCCATGAAGGTTAACACCAAAACTTTCCTGGCTGACATAGCCGAGCTGGCTGCCGATTTTCGGCGTCAGATTGAGGCAGAGGTTGAAGGGTTTGACCCCAACCCGCAGGCCAGTCAGGCCCGGCGTGAACGCGCCTGGCAGGATTATGAGTACTTTGCCCGTACCTATTTCCCTCACTATGTGAAGTGCGGCAATGCTCTGCTGCATGATTACCTGTACAAGCGCCTGCCCGAACTGGTGGATAACCCGGATGGGCAGCATGAAGCCATCGCCGCGCCGCGCGGCAACGCCAAGTCCACCCTGGTCAGCCAGATATTCGTGATCTGGTGTGTGGTCACCGGACGCAAGCGCTACCCGCTGATCATCATGGATGCTTTCGAGCAGGCGGCCACCATGCTTGAGGCCGTCAAGGCTGAGCTTGAATTCAACCCGCGCCTGGCCATGGACTTTTCGCAGGCTACCGGCCGGGGCCGTGTCTGGCAGGTGGGTACCGTCATTACCGCCAATGACTGCAAGATCCAGGTGTTCGGGTCTGGCAAGCGTATGCGGGGCTTGCGACACGGCCCCTACCGTCCCGACCTGGTCATTGGTGATGACCTGGAGAACGATGAGAATGTGCGCAGCCCGGAGCAGCGCGACAAACTGGAGAGCTGGCTGAAAAAGACCGTGCTGTCTCTTGGCCCAGCTGATGACAGCATGGATGTGCTGATTATTGGCACCATCCTGCATTACGATTCGGTGCTGTCACGCTTGTTGAACAACCCGCTGTGGAAGCGTCGCAAGTTCAAGGCTGTCATCGAATGGCCGGCGCGCATGGATCTCTGGGAGACCTGGGAAGAGATCCTGTTGAATGAGGGTGAAGACGAAGCCCGTGCCTACTACGATGAGCGCGCTGCTGTCATGGAGGTCGGTGCGGTGATCTGTTGGCCGGATGGTCAACCGCTTTACAAGTTGATGGTCAAGCGAGCCCGTGATGGCCGGACGGCTTTCGACTCCGAACAGCAGAATGACCCGGTTCAGGGTGATAACGCACCCTTTGCTGCCTGCATTACCTTCTGGGTCAACCGCCTGCAGGACTGGCTGTTTTATGGTGCCTGTGACCCGTCCCTGGGCAAACACGGGGCCAGCCGAGATCCGAGCGCCATCCTTGTTGGGGGCTTCAACCGGGAAACCGGTGTGCTTGATGTTGTCGAGGCCAGTATTCGCAAACGCCTGCCAGATCGGATCATTGAAGACATTATCGACTTTCACAAGGCTTACCGCTGCCTTGTGTGGGGAGTGGAAGCCGTCCAGTTCCAGGAGTTTCTGCGTACCGAGCTGGTCAAGCGTTCGGCACGTGCCGGTTACCCGGTCCCGGCCAGGGCGATCACGCCACATACCGACAAGCTACTGCGCATTGAAAGCCTGCAGCCACACATGGCCAATGGGCTGATTCGTATTCACTCAAGCCAGACGACGCTTGAACAGCAGTTGCGGCACTTCCCTGCAGCTGACCATGACGACGGCCCGGATGCTCTGCATATGTTGTGGATGCTGGCCACCACGGGATTCACCTCTTTCGAATTCACTGCCGCACCACGCCGCCATGAGGCTGCAGGTGCTGCGTTCAACGACATCAAATCCGGGGGCCGCTTCTCCGGCTCGTGGTGAGGTACGACAAATGACCCGCATTGTTGATATTTACGGCAACCCGATCAAAACCACGCAGTTACGGGAAACCCAAACCGCTCGCATGGCCGGGCTGCACCGGGAGTTTGCCCAGCACCCGGCGCGTGGCCTCACTCCGGCTAAGTTGGCCAGCATTCTGCAAGGCGCTGAGCAGGGTAACCTGCAAGGTCAGGCTGAACTGTTTATGGATATGGAGGAACGGGACGCGCACCTCTTTTCCGAGGTCAGTAAGCGCAAGCGGGCTATTCTCGGATTGAATTGGACTGTTGCGCCCCCCCGTAATCCCAGCGCAGCCGAGCAGGCAGATGCCGAATATTTGCATGAACTGCTAAGCGATCTGGATGGCTGGGATGACATGCTGCTGGATGCAATGGACGGCATGGGGCATGGCTACAGCGCCATTGAGCTGGATTGGCGTCTGTATGGGCGTGAGTGGATACCGGAGGCGTTCCACCACCGTCCACAGAGCTGGTTCACGCTTGCGCTGGGTGACCAGAATAAGTTGCGTCTGCGTAGCGAGGATAGTCAGGGGACGCCGCTGCAACCCTTTGGCTGGATCATGCACCGCCCGCGTGCGCGCTCTGGGTACGTTGCGCGCAGCGGTCTGTATAGGGTTTTGGCATGGCCGTACCTGTTTAAACACTACTCGGTCAGTGACCTTGCTGAACTGCTTGAGATCTATGGTTTGCCGATTCGCCTGGGCAAGTACCCACCAGGTACTGCCGATGAAGAGAAAACCACGCTACTGAATGCGGTTACCGCGCTGGGCCATGCAGCAGCGGGGATTATTCCCGACACCATGGCCATTGACTTTCAGAACGCCACTCAAAGCAGCAGCGAGCCTTTTCTGGCAATGATGCGTCAGTGCGATGAGTCGATCTCCAAGGCCGTGCTGGGTGGCACCTTGACCAGCCAGACAGGTGCCGGGGGTGGCGGTGCCTATGCCCTGGGTAAAGTGCATAACGAGGTCCGCCATGACCTGCTTACGTCTGATGCCCGGCAACTCGCTGCAACACTGAGTCGTGATCTGCTGTGGCCGCTGTTGGTACTGAACCGGCCTGGTAATCCAGATACTCGCCGGGCTCCTCGTCTGGTGTTTGATGTGCGGGAAACAGAAGACATGGCGGCAATGGCCACCGCACTGCCGGCACTGGTTGATATTGGTGTTCAGGTGCCTGCCAGTTGGGCCCAGGAGCGTCTGGGCATCCCGCTGCCAGCCAAAGGCGAGGCAGTGCTGCAGCCTGCTCAAAGTGCTCTAGCGGCCCTGACCCGCCGAAGCAATACCCGAATGGCCAGCCTGACGCAGATCATAGGCCCACGCTACTCAGATCAGCAGGCCCTGGATGATGTACTTGGTGCGCTTCCTGGCAATGAGCTGCAAGAGCAAGTTGACCCATTGCTGGCCCCTTTATTGGCGGTTATCAACCGGGGTGGCAGTGAGGCTGAGGTTCTGGGGGCGCTGGCTGAGGCGTTCCCGGATATGGATGAGGGAGCGCTGGCCGAGGCGTTGCACCGGCTGATGTTCGCTGCTGACACCTGGGGGCGTTTGCACGGCAACCTGGATAGGATCGGCTGATATGCCTACGCCTACAGCCGCCGACCTGCGGGCAATTATTGGCCTGCGCCCGGCTGCAGCCATTGAATACCTTGAGCGCAAGGGCTTTGCCATTACCTGGAACTGGAATGAGGTTAATGCCAGCACCCACGCTCGCGCCTTAACCGTGGCCAAGGCGACACGCCTGGACGTGCTGCAGGATATTCGCAATGGTTTGCTTGACGGCCTGGAGCAAGGTCAGACCCTGCGCGAGTTTCAGCGCAACCTGCGTCCGCGCCTGGAGGCCAAAGGCTGGTGGGGGCGGCAGATTGTTGTGAGCCCTGATGGTTCTGCTGAGGTGGCCCAGCTTGGCAGCCCGCACCGGTTGGCCACTATCTATCAGACCAACATGCAGTCGGCCTATATGGCTGGCCGATACATGGCCGCGCTGGAGGCTCGCGAGACTCACCCGTACTGGATGTATATCGCGGTGATGGATGGCGTCACCCGCCCATCCCATGCGGCCCTGCATGGCAAGGTGTTCCGCTGGGATGATCCGATCTGGCGGCACATCACGCCACCGAACGGCTATAACTGCCGCTGCCGCATCGTTGCGCTAACCGAGGCTGAGGTTAAACGCCGTGGCCTCAAGGTGGAAAGCAGCGAGGGTAAGACCGGTACCGAAACCGTAGAGACCGGGGTTGATCAGCGCACTGGTGAGATCCGCAGTGAAACCCTGACCACTCTGGAAACCACCGACCGAGCCGGCAAGCGCATGCGCTTTCGCCCCGACGCCGGTTTCGACGGCAGCCCGGTGCAGAGCCACCTGATGGACGACGTGCTGCTGCGCAAGGCTCAGCGCACCCTGGGCGATGCGGCTGGTCTGGCGGAAGTCCAGCAGGTGTTGCTGGAGCCGGTACGCCGCCGAGCTTGGGATGCGTTCGTAGATAACGCCCGGTCAATTGGTTGGCCGCAAGGCCAGAGCATGGCATTTGGTGTACTCAACCCGCGTGACCTGGAGTTCGTCAAGGCCCAGGGGGCTAACGTCCAGTCTGGTGTGGTCTTCTTGAGTGATAAGCTACTGGCCGGCAGCAAGGCACGGCGGCATGAGCGTGCAAGCAATGCTTTGAGTGTGACTGAGCTGAAGTCCTTGCCAGAGGCTATCGCTCAGGCTGAGCAGGTGCTGTGGGATACCGAGAACCGCACCTTGCTGTATATCCTTCCAGGTGGTACCAGACGCGCCAAGATCGCGGTGCGGTTCAATCGGCTCAAGGTCGGCCGGGCCCACGTTGACGATGCTGCCACCGTATTCAAGGTGCCGCTTGGGAATATCGAGGAAGGAATCCAGCGGGGAAGCTATACGCCAGTGAGGTAAGAGGGGCGCCGGACTCGAACCGGATAATAGGTGACCCTAACCTTTCCATTAGGAAACTACCCCTCGTTGTCAACTATAGGCTGAGGTGAATTGTATGGCCAGTCTTATCGATGTTGAGCTTGTTGATGCGCCAGTGCGTGAGCGGTTGCATGAGCTGTTGAGTGTGCTGACTGACTCTATGCCTCTGATGCAGGCAGTTGCGACTGAGCTGGTCGCCCAAACCGAGCTGGCTTTTCAGGATCAGGGGCCGGGCTGGCCGCAGCTCAAGCCTTCGACCGTTAAAGCGCGGGCACGTAAGGGACGTGGTGCAACACCGATCCTGCAAGTGACCACCGCCTTGGCCAGGTCGATTACCAGCCAGGTGGGCGTTGATTATGCCCTGGTTGGCAGCAATGAGCCTCATGCGCCTATACATCAGTTCGGCGGCACTATTGAGCGGGCACCCTATGGTGGCAAGTTGCGCTTGCGAACTGACCGCAAGGGCAACCTGGTGCGTCAGGGCAAGAACGGCAAGCTGGCGGTGTTTGCCAAAGAGAACGGCCCCAGGGCACACAAGAACTATGTTGAACGCCATTATGAAGTTAAGGCGTACAAGATCGAGATCCCGGCGCGGCCCTATCTGCCCGTGACTGCTGATGGTCAACTGACGCCCAAAGCTGCAGACGCGGTTATGGGTATTCTGGGAGGGTTTCTTGTTGGCCGCGCCTGAACGCCGTCAGGCAGCGATCAGGCGTTAGGCCGGGTGGTTTGTCCTGTTGGGCGCCTAACCCGCGTTAGTCCCCCGTTAAAATTGGCCAGAGGGTTAGGGTCGCGGCAAGTTTAAAACGAGTTTGGTATTGCGGGCAGCTCTGCGACTTTGCCATCTACCATCTTGAAAGATACAGCGCGTGAAGTACCTGTGAGACCATTGGCATAGCTCCAGACCCACATTTGGTGATCGCCACGTGAAAACACAGATGAAGGCGACCCCATAATGCTGATGACTTCAGCTTCGGTCATACCAACTTCGACATTGCGAGCCTGGTCAAAAGAAAAGCTGGTGCCTGCGCACCCTGATAGCACTGCCATCAGCAGGCAAGTGATGATTAAGCGCATGGTGTCCCTCCCAGTTATTGATGCGTTAACTTTATCAGGCTCCTGTAAGCCTAACCAGCCGCTGAACTCCTTCCCGTAACCCCCTGATCATGCCCCCGGCACACTGGCGGCATGAAGAAAAAACACTCCTTTGTTGCCATCGCCGCCTGTTCTTTCCAGCTCCCTGAGCTGGGAGACGGCAGTGTCTGGCTTCAGTTCACCCCTGCTGGCGAGTTCCGGCCAACCGATGGCCGGCCGATGGATGTGCCAGCCTGGCGCATTGATGCCGCCAGCGCGGCGGTAGTGATTGCCCGCTTCCAGGCGCGCAAGACGCCGCCTGTCATCGATTACGAACACCAAACCCTCAAGAAGGAACAGAACGGTCAGCCGGCACCGGCTGCTGGCCGGATTCATGAGCTGGAGTGGCGTGACGGCTCAGGGCTCTGGGCCCGTGTTGAGTTGACCGCCCGCGCTCGCCAGATGATCGAGGACGGCGAGTACCTGTACTTCTCCCCTGTGTTCGCCTATGGCCCTGACGGCACTGTGCTGGCGGTGCTGATGGGGGCGCTGACCAATGACCCGGCCATTGATGGCATGGAACCGCTCGCCCGGCGTGCGGCCGCGACCTTTGGCCTTTTCCACGACGAAGAGGAAGACACCGTGAATGAACTGCTGAAAGCCATTATCGCGGCCCTGGCCCTGAAGGCGGATGCGACCGAGGCCGAAGCCATTGCCGCCCTGACTGCTCTGAAACCAGCGATGGATGCACAGACCAAAGCCCTTGCAGATCTGCGCACTGCTCTGGGTTTGGCCGAGAACGCAACTACCGAGCAGATTGCAGCCGCGACGGTTCAGCTCAAGACCAACGCAGGAAATCCCGACCCGAGCAAGTACGCACCCATTGAGGCCGTTTCTGCACTCCAGGGACAAGTGGCCACTCTGACTGCCCGGCTGAACACCGGCGAGCTGGACGGGCTGATCCAGGGAGCGCTTAGCGAGGGTCGTCTGCTGCCTGCCATGGAGGGCTGGGCACGAGAGCTGGGAACCAAGGATATCGGCCAGCTCAAGGCGTACCTGGAGAAAGCTGCCCCAATCGCCGCATTGACTCGCTTGCAGAGCGGCGGCCAGCCACCTGGTGGTGACACTCACAACCTCTCGGCTGCCGAACTGGAAGCCGCGAAACTGACCGGCATCAGCCCCGCTGATTACGCCAAGGCAAAAGGAGCCTAAGCACTATGGCCATTATTACCCCGGCGCTGATCAGCGCATTGAAAACCTCGTTCCAGAAACACTTCCAAGACGCCTTGGCGACTGCCCCCAGCGCCTACCTGGAAGTTGCCACGGTGATCCAGTCCACCACGGCCAGCAACACTTATGGCTGGCTGGGGCAGTTCCCGAAGCTGCGTGAGTGGATCGGTGACCGGGTGGTCAAGGATATGGCAGCCCAGGGCTACCAGATCACCAACAAGCTGTTTGAGGGGACCGTGGGCGTGAAACGTACCGACATCGAAGATGACAACTTGGGCATCTATACCCCGTTGATGCAGGAAATGGGCCGAGCCGCCGGTGTGCACCCAGATGAGCTGGTGTTCGAACTGCTCAAACTGGGCGATAGCTCGCTGTGTTACGACGGGCAGAACTTCTTTGACACTGACCACCCTGTCTTCCCGAATGTGGATGGCACTGGTACAGCAGTCATGGTCAGCAACCTGTTCGAGCCAGCCTCCGACCCTGGTCCGGCCTGGTTCCTGCTGGATACCAGCCGTAGCTTGAAACCCCTGATTTACCAGGAGCGTGTAAAGCCGGACTTCACGGCCATGACCAAGGACGACGATGAGCAGGTGTTCATGGCCGATGAATACCGCTATGGCGTCCGAGCCCGGAGCAACGTGGGCTTTGGCTTCTGGCAACTCGCGGCCATGTCCACCAAACCGCTCAACGCTGCCAATTTCCGCGAGGCCTACAACGCCATGCGTGATCAGAAGGCTGATGGTGGCCGACCGCTCGGGGTCAAGCCGACCCTGTTGGTGGTGCCTACCTCGCTGGATGAAGCCGCTCGTGAAGTGGTTGGCGTGGCGCGTCTGAGCAATGGCGCAGACAACCCGAACTACAACCTGGTCAAGGTGCTCGACACCGCCTGGTTGAACTGATTGGACCTGGCCAAGGAGGCCATAAGCCAAGGACGGCCACTTTTGCAGGAGATTTGACATATGGCGAGTAAACGCACCACCAAGACCGATGACAAGAGCGATGATTTTGAAGGCCTTTATGTGCGCTCTATTCCTGAGCGTCGTTGCCGCGCTGGGTTTGTGTTCGACCGCGATGGACTAGGTATTGCCCTGGACGCGCTGACCGCAAAGCAAGTGGCGGATCTGGAGGCTGACCCACTGCTGAAAGTTGAGCGCTGCAGCTTTCCGGTAGATCAGGACGGTGCTGCCGAATGAGCTACTGCACTCTGGCCGACTTGGTAGAGGTCTACGGTGAGCGCGAAATCCTGCAATTAAGTGATCGCGTAAACCGCCCGCCTGCGGAGATCGACCAGGGTGTTGTAGATCGAGCGATTGCGGATGCCGACGCGGAAATCGATTTGCATCTGCATGCCCGGTATCAGTTGCCTCTGCCAACCGTGCCTTCTGTTCTGAAGCGGGTGGCCTGCACCTTGGCTTATGCCAATTTGCATACCCGCCTGGATGACGGTCATCCGGCACTGAAGGCGGCTGAGAGTCGGCGCAAGTTGCTGAGTGGGATATCCAGTGGACGGCTCAGCCTGGCGCTGGATGCTGGCGGCCAGCCAGCGCCGATTGCCAATACGGTGCAAGTCAGCAGCGTTCGTAATGACTGGGGTGGGAGGTGGTGATGGATGCGTTCGATTACCTCTACCTGGAGCCGCTGATCATTGAGCGGGTACGCGAGTCGGTACCAGGCTTGGCTGATGTGGCAGGTATCCCTGATTTGGCCAGTGTGGATGAAGCGCGACAAGTCACCCCGGCAGTGTATGTGGTGTATCTGGGCGATGACGTAGGTGGTGGCGCCCTGCATCAGGGCAGCCGTGGCGCCATTCAAACCGTGACACAGAACTGGGCCGTGGTGCTGTCGGTGCACTACGCCGATGCGACGGGCTCGGGCGAAGGTGCAAGAAAAGAAGCCGGGCCGCTGCTGGGCGCGCTGCTGCAAGCCCTGTCCGGCTGGCTGCCGGATGGTGCGACAGCACCCATGAAACGTGCTCCGCAACAAGCCCCGGTGGCCTACGCCAATGGCTACTTCTATTACCCGCTGGTGTTCCAGGCCAGCTTTGTCTACCCGAGGAACAAGACATGGCAAAAGTGAAAGTAACGATCACCGCTGCAGACCCGAACCTGAGACATGCAGGCAAGCCCTGCAAACAGGGTGATGAGATCGAGATCAGCCGGCAGGCAGCGATGTTGCTGCTGCGCAAGAAACTGATCAGCAAGATTCCTGGCGAGTCAGATCGGGCGGAAGAATCACAAAGCCCGGCCCCTGTCGGCAGCGGCAAGCGCGCAAAAACCGTAGTCGCTCACGTTTAAGGAGACACTCTCATGGCAAAAGAAACTTACTACTACGGTCAGGGCAAACTGTATCTGGCGGTCATCCTGGCCAACGGCACGCTGGGTAAATGGCGTTGGGTGGGTGATGTCTCTTCGCTGTCTGGTTCCATGCAGGAAACGGCCATCACGCATGAAGAGTCCTTCAGCGGCAAAAAGGGCCGGGTGCGGGAGTTCTTCGTTTCGCCCCAGCTAAGCATGGCGGCCACGCTGCATAGCTTGGGGCCCGAAAATGTCACTATGTTCACTCAAGGTACTGCGACAGACACCCTGGCCGGTGTGGTTGCCAGTGAAACTCTGCAAGCGGGGCTTGAGCCTGGTGATGTGGTAATGCTGGAAAATCCGGGCGTGACTGACCTGGTCATCACTGACAGCGCTGCCACTCCGGCCGGGTTGGATGAAGAGCATTACATCCTTGACCCGCGCTTTGGCAGCATCGAATTGGTGTCGTTGCCAGAAACGCCGCCAACCCAACCTTTCATTGCCGCGTACAGCTTTGCTGCCAATACGCAGGTCAGCTTCCTTTCTGCCAATACTCGCCCCAACGTCGCTTTGCGCTATGAGGGCATAAACCTTGCCGAAGGCGGTGCACCGGTAATCATGGAGCTGTACAAGATGTCGCCCAGCCTGCTCCAGGAGCTGTCGATGATCACCGATGGTAACCAGGTGGCGGGCATGCCGATTGCGCTGAATGCCCTGCTGGATACCTCCAAGCCGGCTAACGGTCCGCTCGGCCAGTATGGCCGGATTATCCAGGTTGGGGCGGCCTGATATGACTAAGCGTAAAACCAGGGTCGCGCCAAAAAAAGCGCAAAACAATCAGGTTAACGAGCTTGATGTATTGCTCCCTGACCGTCCGTTGACGGTTGGGGGGCGTAAGTTGGTCGTGCGTGAGCTGGGGTTTGAAGAGCAGCTGTACAACAACCACTTGCTCAAACCAGTTGCCGATGCCTTTGCCGGGATACCGCCTGCCGAGATGTCCACGCCAGCATCTGTCAATCGAGTGCTGGACCTGCTGGCTGAGCACTGGGATGCGGTGCGTGAGTTGGTGGCGATCAGTTGCGGCCAGCCGGTGGACTGGGTCAGATCGCTACGCCCTGAAGATGGTGAAGAGCTGTTGCTGACCTGGTGGACGGCTAATCAGCATTTTTTTATCCGTCGCCTCTGGCGTCCGGCACTGGTGGCTCAGGTTCGGTTGGCTGGGGGCGGGTCTTCGCCACCCTTGTCCGATACGGCCACAACTACCGAGAACTTGGCCGCTACACCGAGCGGCAGTTGAATCTGTTTTTCCGCGAGGCGGAATTGGCCGACGACCGCGCCCAAGCGCGCAGCTTGATGGCGGTCAACCTGGGCACGGCTGGGCGTAAAGACGCCATGGCTGCATATAACACGTTGATGCGAGACCACGATGGCTGGCAACGGTAACCTGACCCTTGCGTTACGCATTCAGGCCGACCTGAAGCAAGCGCAGGATGCACTCAAGCAACTGGATAGCACGCTGGGTAGTGTTAACCAGAGTGCTCAGAGCACCAGTCGTACCACTGGTTCGGCTGGTAATGCCCTGGATGGGATGCAGGGGGCTGCCGGCCGAGCTGCAGACCAGACCAACCGTTACTCGGTTGCGGCAGATCAGGCTGCCAGACGTTCAGCAGCAGCCAGTCAAGGCATTGACCAGGTCAGCCGTAGCGCCGATCAGAGCAATCCTGCCCTGGATCGACTTACCCGCCGAGTAACAGCCATTGCCGGCTCATTCCTGGGGCTGCAAGCCGCCAGCCGTGCCATCACCATGGTCGATGATTATGGCCAGATGGCCAGTCGTATCGAGCAGGTGACTCGCAGTACCGCTGAATACGAACAGGTTCAGGCGCGGCTGCGTGACAGTGCCAACGATACCTATCGCCCGTTGCAGGAGGCGCAGGAGCTGTATATCCGCACCGCTGAGGCGTTGCGGTCGCTCGGCTATGAAACCACGGCAACCCTCGACATAACCGACAGCTTCTCGCTGCTGCTGGTCACCAATGCCGCCTCGGCCGATCGGGCGGCATCTGCCATTGATGCGTACTCCAAGTCAATCCAGACCGGCCGGGTGAGTTCTGACCAGTGGCAGTCGATGATTGCCGCCATGCCCACTGTGGTTAATGCCATTGCTGAAGCTACCGGTAAGTCGGCCGAGGAAATTCGCCGGCTGGGCATTGAGGGCAAGCTGGCGTTGCAGGATTTGAACGAAGGGCTGCGTCAAAGCCTGGAAGAGAACCGCCAGGCTGCTGAAGACATGCCAACCACTGTAGCTGATGCCTATGTAAAGCTGGGCAATGCGCTGCAAGTCTACCTTGGCGAAGCAAATCGCAGCACAGAGATGACTCAGGCTCTGGCTTGGGCCATTACTCAGTTGGGCGAGAATATCGAGCTGATTGGTAATGTGCTTGGCGTTGTCGCGGCCGGTGCGCTGGCTCGTTATATCACCAGTCTGGGGCTGTCGACCAAAGCGGCCATTGCTGACACTCTCGCCAAACGTGCAGCCGCAGCTGAAGAGCTGCGGCTGGCTCAAGCTCAGGCGGCGTCTACTGCTTCTGCACTGGCCAGCGCTCGTGCTCAGCAGGGGCTGACGGTTTCCCATACTCAAGTCGCGGCAGCCGCTGCCGCTCATGAAGCGGCTACCCGTCGCCTTGTTGCTGCACAAGCAGCCATGCGCGGTGTTACCAGTTTGCTGGGTGGGCCTGCCGGCATTGCCATGCTTGCGGCCTCGGCCGCCGCCAGTTTCTTCCTGTTCCGTGATAGCAGTGATGCGCTGGCTTCCAGTCTTGGCAATCTGGATGAGCCGCTTGATGCGGTGTTGGGTCGGTTGCAGCAGTTGTCGGAGATTGAGCAGAAAGCCCAAATGCAGGGGCTGGCCGATCAGATCGATGGTTTGAGGGGTGAGGCCCACAGCGCGGCTCAAGAAATCAGAGAAACCATTGCCCAGGCCCTATATGGCCCACGCCTTGACCGCGTGCCGTCCCGCGAGCTGGAGCAGGCCTTTGCCCCCTTGATGGAGGCTGCCGGTAAAGCCGCTCAGGGCATTGAAGTGGACTGGCAAGCAGCTATGGATGCGCTGCGTAATGCATCGGGCGTACCTGAGCGCTTGTCCCGCCAAGTTCTTGATATGGCAGCCAATCAAGCCAGAGCTAGCCGTGAGGCGACGGAGATGAAGGCGCGCCATGATGAGTTGGCTGCGGCGCTGGACAACTCAACTCGGGCGATCAATGACGGTAACAATGCGTTAAAAACCAATTCCAAGGAAGCCGAAGATTACCTGCAGCGTCTGCGCCGTCAAACAGAGGATTTGTTGGACCCCTCTATCAGGGGACGCGTTGAGCGCGACATTCGCGACCGTGAAGAGCTGCGTAATGCCACTGATGAATTGAAGCAAGCAGCCCTTGAGGAAGCGGCAGCACAGGATGCTGCTAACGAAGCCCGGCGTCGCGCCAGGCCCGGCCGACAGGCCGTGTCAGAAGCTGAGCGTGAAGCCAAGGCCATTGAGGGTTACGTCAAGCAACTTGAACGACAGGCGGCGACCTTTGGCATGACAGCGGCCCAGGTCAGAAACTATGAACTGGCAGAGCGCGGTCTGAGTGGTGCCATGCTTGCGCGTGCACAATCTGCATTGACTGTGCTGGAGTCATCAGAGAAAGAGCGTCAGGTTGCTCAGGATCTCATTGAGCTGGACCAGATCCGTGCCGAGCTGCTGCGCGCCCAGGGCCGCGAAGCCGAGGCCCTGACAATCGAGATCGAGCAGCGGTACGGCGAGTTGATGAAGCGCCTGCAGGAGCGCGGCGACACAGCCGGGCTGGAGATCGTCAACGGGCTGATCAACATCGAGCAGGCCCGCGCCATGCTCAATGAGCTGCAGTCTGTGGTTGACCAGGTGTTTTCATCGACAGCCCGCCAGGAGCAGTCGGTGCAGGCGCAACTTGCGGCCGGGTTGATCACCGAGGGCGAGGCCCGTCGGCGGATCATCGAGTTGCACCAGCAGCAGGCGGCTGAAGTTGAACGGCTGTTGCCACAGATGGAAGAACTGGCCCGCACCACCGGCGACCCGGCCGCGCTTGAGAACGTCCAGCGTATCCGCGCCGAGCTTGAGAATATGCAGTACATCACCAATGACCTGATCCGGGCGTTCCGTGATGGCCTGCAGGGTGGTATCGAAGAGGCGCTGATGGGCCTTGTGCGTGGCACGCACGATCTGCGCGATGCTCTGAATAGTTTGGTGCTGGGTATTGCTGATTCGATGGCGCGGTTGGCGGCTGAGCAGCTGGCAGACATGGCCACCCAGTCGGTTCTGAATCTCTTCCAACAGGGCGCCCAGGCAGCAACTGCTGCCGCTGGCCAGAAAGCTGCGGCCGAGGTCGCTGCGATCAATACAGTCACAGCAGCCCAGCAAGCGGCAGACACTGCCCGCGCCGCTTCTTCGGTGGCTGCGGCAAACACGGCCGCAGCTGGCCAGGCCGGTGCCGCGGCAAGTACTGCATCGGCATGGACTCCTGCAGCGATCGCGGCGTCGATCGGGTCGTTCGGTTCAGCGGCTGCAATTGGCCTCGCGGCTGTCGTGGCTGCGATGGCGTTCAAAGCGTTCGCTGGCGGTGGTGATGTCTGGGGCCCAGGCACTGGTACCTCAGATAGCATCCCGTCGCTGCTCAGTAATGGTGAGTTCGTCACACGGGCCGCCGTCATGGCGCAGCCGGGCGCGCGGGAATTTCAGCATGACTTCAACGCGCGCGGCATGGCTGCCCTGGACGACTGGGCCGGCCGAGTACGCCATGCCACAGGCGGCCTGGCCGGCGTGCCCGCGCCTGCGCTGCCGGCACCGGCGATGCACACAGGGCAACTGACCGAGACTGGCATGGGTGCCGGCACAACATTGCACAACCGCCAGAACTTCTATCTGGTCGACGACCCCAACCGGATCGTCGATGCCGCTTTCAATACTCGCGCCGGTGAAGAGGGATTGCTGGTCATGCTCAGCAAAGACCCGGCCAAATTCAGATCAGTGTTGGGGTTTTGACATGCCACACGATATAGGTTTCGTCTATAACACAAGCATGCTCGCGCATTACGCGATGCTTGAGACCATCCGTGATTTTGCTGCTGATAATGGCTGGACGGTGTTGCGGTATGACACGTCGATCGACAATCGGGAGCTGATTCTCAAGGGGGTGGGGTACTCGGGTGAAGAGGAAATATTTGTTGGGTTTCGGACGTATCAGAATCCTGCCGCCGACTATTACAACCTGGTCGCGGCCGGGTTTACTGGTTACGTGCCGTCGAACCCGTTCGATAACCAACCGGGCGCGATGCTGTCGGGCGTACCAGCGCACAACAACCGCATCGACTACTGGCTGACGCTCAATCCGCAGCGTATTGCGGTAGCCATGAAAGTCGGTACGCCTGTGTATGAGAGCTGCTACGTGGGCAAATTCCTGCCCTACGCTCGGCCGAGTCAGTACCCGTATCCGGTGATCGCGGCAGGCATGCTCAATGGCACGCCGGCGACGCGGTTTAGCGATACCGCGCATTCGATTCCCTACAAGGGTAACCGAGCGAATATGCGGATGCGGTTCAATGATGGGGTGTGGCGACAACCGCAATGCTGGCCCTGGAACAATACCCATATTGCGGGAGCGACGACACAGCAACGTGACACGGGCGAAAACTATCCATCAAATGCCGTTGTGCTGTGCGACAGCCAGGGGATCTACGGAGAGCTGGATGGAGTACGGCATATCACCGGATTTAACAACGCGGTCGAGCACACAGTGGTATTGGATGACCAGGACTGGGTAGTGATTCAGGATGTGTGGCGCACCGGGTTCAATGATTATTACATGATCAGGATGGATGACTGATGCCTCTCTATAGCGGTGTTGCGAACACATTCGATGACTTGCGTACAGCACTGGTAGATTCATGTGTCGCTGAGGGTTGGGTGTGGGCTGATAGCATCTTGAGCAAGGGTGATGCTCATGTGCGCCCCTATGTCGCAACAACAACGACTACGACAGAAGGCCCAGGCCTGATCATTCAAGGGGGCACGGGCAAGAGCGACGGTAATCTGACCGGAGCGTCTGATGTGCGGCCGCGGCTGGGGCGTCCGGGCGCGTGGTCTGGATATGAAGATATTACGTTTCCAGTAAGCTACAACGTCCACGTGTTTAGCGGACCAGACGAAGTGTTTCTGGTCATAAAATACAATGTCGACCGATTCTCATGGTTGGCATTCGGACTGTCAGATGTGCCCGGATTGCCAGGAACAGGGCTGTGGTTAGCGGGCATCGCGCGGCGCGGTTACATGACATCAAGCGGCACTGGTAATGGCTTTAGGATAACGCCGGTGCTCGGCGGGGGAAGTAATGACAACAACATCGGCGACTCAACGGGTGTTGGTTTTTTTTGGAACAGTAATCGGCGCACCACAAACCCCAATGCACGGCAAGACTGTATCCACGCGAACCTAGATGGCGAGGGCTGGTCCGGCGCTGGTAACGGTGTAGAAGCGGGGGCGCTCAATGCAATCTTTCCTGTCGCGCCGATGGTTGAGTACTCGCCCAGCATCTGGGCGGGTGAGGCCGTGCTGTTGCCTATTCTGGCGCACGTCTGGCGCTCGTCGACCAAGTGCTCACTGGTCGCGCAGGTGCGCAATGCGCGCTATGTGCGAGTAGACAACTATGACCCAGAGCAAATTGAAACTCTCGGCGATGACGCATGGATTATTTATCCATTTTATTTGAAGAACACTACGGCCCGGGACGGCGGTCAGGCCCTGAGTCATAGCGGTACTTTTGGCTGGGCAATCCGGTACGACGGGGCGTGACATGGCTGAGCTTAGTGCAATCAATGTCAATTCACCTGTCGCGCTTGATAGAAATGTGCGTCTGAGCGGTGATTTGGAGCACTTTAGCGGCATTATCGGCTGGCCGCCGGGGGTGTCGATTGTCAGCACTGCTCCAGCTATGCCGACAGCATCCCAAGGTGCTGTCGCTGCTCACGCGCGGGCGATCTCGGGCATTGCTGTGCAGTCGTACAGTGATGACTACTACCACCGTATTCATATCACACCCACTCATCTCGATCTGGGCAACGTTGTTTCAGTCCAAACAACACCTATCTGGATCTGGAATGCGCACCTGGTACCGCAAACTCTGACTGCGCTGACAGGTCTCGATGAAGGCATTGATGTTAGCGGCCAGCCTGCGCCGCCTCTTCTATATGCAGCGCTCCAGGAGCGCGAGTATCAAGTCTCTGTGACACCCGATGGCCAGCCTGTGTTGGATACTGTCCTGTCCTGGGTTTTCGGTAACGGTGAGCAGCCGGGCCTGCGCATCACCGCCAACCGCATCATCGCATGGTCATTCGCTCCGGACTGGGGTGAGGGAATCCGTGAGCGCCTGGAATGGCTGACTGATGTGATGACCTCAGAGACGTTCGCACAGCAGCGCCGGGCGCTGCGCACTGCCCCGCGTCGCGAGCTTGCCGCGCCGCTGTATGTCGAGGGTCGCGAGCGGCAGCTGCTGGATCTTGCCCTTTTTGGTTGGGGCAGCCGTGTCTGGGCTCTGCCGATTTGGCCGGATATCCAGCTCCTGGAGCATGCGGTTTCGGTCGATAGCTTGCGCATCAACTGTGCGACACAGTATCTCGACTTCCGGCCCGGTGGCCTGGCTATGTTGCGCGGCGAAAGCGCGTTTCAATTTGAAGTCGTTGAGGTCGAATCTGTCGATGCAACTGGGCTAGACCTCAAGCGCGGGACTCAGCAAGCCTGGCCGGCTGGATCGCGACTCTATCCGGCCCGCCCCGCGCAGTTGACCCGGCAGCCGGAGTTGATTCGTCTCACAGACACTATTGATGAGGCAGAGGTCCAGTTCCTAATACTGGAACCCAGCGACTACGACACGCTGACCGATATGCCGATGTACCGGGGCTGGCCGGTGCTCGATGTCCGGCCCGACGAGTCCGAGGATCTGACGCGGCAGTATGAGCGCATGCTTGTCACGCTCGACAGCCGCACTGCGCTGCCGCTGGTGTCCGACATCCCCGGTCGCGCAATGCCTGTCACCGGGTGGCGCTGGATCGACATGGGCCGTGCGGCCCGTCACTGGTACCGCTGCCTCCTTTATACGTTGCGCGGCCAGCAAGCAGCCGTGTGGGTGCCTAGCCACGCCGACGATCTGACCCTGGTCGATACCGTGTCTGATGCAACTACGACAATTGACGTGCTCAATGTCGGGTACAGCCGGTTCGGCCAGGCCCGTGCTGGCCGGCGCGATATCCGCATCGAGCTGGTTAGCGGCCAGGTGTTCTACCGGCGTATTACGGGCGCATCGGAGATCACGGCAGACATCGAGCGGCTGGCGATCGATACCGCCCTGGGCGTAGCCGTTGAGCCGGACCAGGTGATGCGCATCTGCTGGATGGCGCTGTCATGCGGGGCATCGGACAGCGCTGAGATCGATCACATAACTGATAGCGAAGGCGTTGCCAGCGCTGCGCTGCTGTTCAGAGGGGTGCGTGACGATGACCTTTGATGCCCGCGAGTCCTCAATCGCGCAGGGCCAGCCGGTGCGGCTCTATGCGTTCGCGCGTGGCGTGATGCGCTGGCTGTACTGCTCGGCTGATCGGGATATCTCAATCAGCACTCAGGTCTATCGTGCCGTCCGGGGCGGCATCAGTGATCCTGGCATCCGTATCACGGGCGATGCGCGCTCAGACCGTCTGGAGATCACCGCGCCGGCGGACATCTCGGTCGCTCAGCTGTGGCGATCGGGGCAGCCCAGCAATGAAGTCGGGCTGACAGTCTACGACGTGCACTACGGCGACACTGATCCGGTTTTTGCCTGGGCGGGGCGGGTCAGCAGCGTCAGCTGGCCAGCGCTGGACCGCTGCAAGATCGTCTGTGTATCACGCGATGCCGAGCTGGCCGAACCGGGTCTCACTGATCCGTACTCGCGTACTTGCACAGCAGTACTCGGTGATACCCGCTGTGGTGTGGATCTCAACCCGCTCCGGATCGATGCACAGATCCAGTCTATAGACGGTATCGCCGTCTATAGCGCTGATGTGACTGGATACCCAGATGGCTGGTTCACTGGCGGCTATATCGAGTGGCCGATCGGCTCCGGCGAGTTTGACCGGCGCTTTATCGAGGCTCACGCAAGCACTCAGCTCCGGCTGCTCGGCGGCACGGCTGGAGTGCCGGTTAGCGGTTCTCTGCGGGTGTATCCGGGCTGTGATTTTCTGTTCGGTACCTGTAGAGACAAATTCAGCAACGGCGATCGGTTCCGGGGAATCCCAAACCTGGAAGGCCGTTCGCCCTTTGATGGCAACGCAGTTTGGTGAGGTGAAGCATGTTGCAGATTGCGATTCTAGTGGGGGCATTTCTGTTGATGGCGGCGCTGACGCCCAAGGCGCCTAGGCAAAAACCGCCCGCGTTTGCGGACTTCGAATTCCCGCTGTGCAAAGAGGGCGAGCCCAAGACCGCTGTTTTCGGGCAAGTGTGGACAAAGTCATGGATGGTGCTGACTGTAGGCAACTATCGGACGCGCAAGAAGAAGATCGGGGGCGGCAAGAAGTGATCATTACCGCCGATCATATGCACAGCGTGCCGACCTGGAATGGTCGCCAGGGCTATTGCCACAGTAAGGCCCGAGAGTTCTTTGCCAGGCATGGGTTGGACTGGTTCGGGTTCCTGAAGAACGGGATCGACAGCGAGACGCTGTTGGCAACCGGCGATGCATTGGCCGTGTACCTGGTCGAGCATGTGGAGGCGCAACAGTATGGGCAGCAGTAGCAAAAAGCCAAAGGCGACGCTCTTCTTCTTCGATATCCACATGGGGTTAGGACTGCCGGTTGATGAGGTTGTCGAGATCAAAGCATCAGGCAAGCGCGCCTGGCGTGGCTCGGTCACGACTAACAGCCAGATCGTAATCAATGCTCCGGAGCTTTTCGGCGGCCCAGAGGCCGAAGGCGGCATCGCCGGTACGCTGGACGTTCTGATGGGTGATGAAAGCCAGGGTGTGCTGCCACGCCTGGCAGCAATGCTGGGCGGCGTGGCCCCGGCGTTTAGGGGCATCACAACCGCGTTCTTTTCGGGCATGGTCGGCGCCAACAATCCGTACCCGAAGCCCTGGGAGTTTCTGCGCCGGGGTGGCAATCGGCTGTGGGGGGATGATGCGCCCTGGTACCCGGAAAAGCAGTTCATCTGGCTGGCCGGTGGCGAGATCAAGGCCATGAACCCGGTCCACATCCTGTATCAGATCCGCACAAGCAAGCACTTTCGCGGGTGGCCCAGGGCATGGCTGGACGATGCCGCTTGGCGCGCAGCGGCTGACACATGCTATGACGAAGGTCTGGGGCTCTGTATCGAGTGGCGCAGGTCTGACAGTTTCAAATCGTTTTCGGATGCGATCTGTGAGCATATCGGCGCTGAGGTGTTCGATGATCGCAAGAGCGGGCTGATCAGCATCCGGCTCATCCGTAACGATTATTCCCCTGCAGAGCTGCCCCTCTATGATGAAGACTCGGGGCTGCTGGAAATCATCGAAGATGAAGTCGCAACGATCAACGACATGCCCAGTGAGCTTCTGGTTAAGTACGTTGATGCGATCGATGGTGAGGAAAAGACCGTACGGGTCAGTAATGCAGCGGTGGCGGCACGTGGCTGGCGGTCATCTGAGACGGTTGACTACCCCGGTGCACCCACAGCTGAAATCACGGCGCGACTCGGGCAGCGCGACATGGCTATCAAGACCAGTGGCCTGCACCGGTATAAGGCCGTGTTCGATCGCCGCGCGCGGGGGCTGAATATCGGTGATCCCATCCGCATCAGATCACTGCGCCGGGGTATCGATGTTGTTGTAGTACGGGTCGGCAAGATCGAGGACGGCTCACTGCTCGATGGCCGGATAACGCTGACTGTCGTCCAAGATGTGTTTGGCTTGCCGAGCAGTTCATTTGCCACAGTGCCGCCTGCAGGCTGGGAGCCGCCAGACCGGACGCCGCAGACCATCACGGTGCGCCGGCTCTTTGAGGTACCGTACCGCGATCTGGCGGCACGAGTTGACCCGGCAAATCTCGCGCTGATTGACTCCACTGCGGCATACCTGGCTAGCGTTGCAGTACCGCCGACCATGATGTCGCTCAGCTACTCGCTGACAACCCGCGTTGGCAGCAGCGGCGATTTTATCGATCAAGGGCATGCCGACTGGTGCCCAACCGGTCTACTCACAGACGCGATCGGCAAGACCACGACAGCGATCACACTGAGCAATTTCAGCAGGCTGGATGACGTTGAGGTCGGCTCGGCCGCGCTGTTGGGTGACGAGATCGTCCGGATCGATGCGATCAACGTCGATACCGGCGCTGTCACGATCGCACGGGGCTGCATCGACACTGTGCCGGCTATGCATACCGCAGGCACCCGAATCTGGTTCTATGAAGACTGGGCAGGCGAGGATGAGACAGCGTACTCGCTCAGTACGTCAATGCAGGCCAAGCTGCTGACCAACACATCAAGCGGTCAGCTGGACCCCGCGCTGGCTGGTACCGACAGTCTCACACTGCAGGCGCGGCAGGGCCGCCCATACCCGCCAGGCCAGTTCCGGCTAGACGGCAACTATTACCCGGCGTCGATCGAAGGCGACGTTGTGATCACATGGACGCATCGTGACAGGCTCGGCCAGGCAGATCAGCTCATCGATACTCTATTCGGCAGTACAGGCCCGGAAGCCGGCACAACCTACAGTGCTCGATTGCTGCGGGCAGACACTCAGGCAGTGCTGACAAGCGAGACCGGCATCACCGGAACAACAGTGACGCTGACCACTGCATACGAGGGCCAGGTCATTGCTGAGTTGTGGTCAGTCAGGGGCGGGATGGAATCGCATCAGCGGCACCGGCATCAGTTCGAGCGCATCGAACCGGTCGGGCCGTGATATTGAAATTTTGTTTCGTGCAGAGCAACGGTTAAGATGCGGCAATTATCGCGCACAGGCACGTCATTTATCGCGCGCGCCTACACACTGGCAACTGGGCACCAGCACCCACCTGACGCGTGCGGAACTGCGGGCCGACGGTGACTGGAAAAAACAGAACGTGACCCAGGCCAGTCCGTCCAAGGTCACGGCCTGGGGCGGCTGGGCTGATGACCTGACCAACGTACGCTTGCAGGGCATCCACAGCCTCAATCTGAAAGACGACGATGGTAATCGCATCGACGGCTATACCACCTGGGATCTGCTGATCGAACGTCAACTGCCGGTAGGCCAGCTCGGCTTTGGTATTCAGAACCTGCTGAACAAGGACTACACCAGCGTCTGGGGGCAGCGTGCGATTCTGTTCTACAGCGCCTATGCGCCAGCCTCAACCTTTGACTATCGCGGCCGAGGGCGAACCTGGAGCCTGAGTTATGCGGTAAGTTTCTGAGGATCGCCGGGCAGCCTGACGCTCTGCCCGGCCCCTTTCTCCCAATCACACCCGGAACTGCCCCAACACCTGATTCAACTCCCGCGCCAGCGCGGTCAACTGCTGGCTGGCACGACTTGACTCGTCCGCCGACTCGGCATTGTCGCGGGCCAAACCGGCCACTTCGGTGACATTGCGGTTGATATCGTCCACCACATGCGACTGCTGCAAGGTAGCACTGGCAATCGACTCGTTCAGGCCATTGACGGTCTGCAGGGCGGTAACAATCTGGGCCAGTTGGCTACCAGCCTCCGTGGTCCGCTGCACCGTTACCTGAGTAGCTTCACTGCCATCATGGATTACCTTGACCGCCGCCTGGGCATTGCTCTGCAGGGTGCTGATCATTTGCTGAATCTCGGCCGTGGACTTTTGCGTGCGCTGAGCTAGCAGCCGCACTTCATCAGCCACCACAGCGAAACCCCGGCCCTGCTCACCAGCCCGCGCTGCCTCAATCGCGGCATTAAGCGCAAGCAAATTGGTCTGCTCGGCAATTGCCTCGATCACCTCCAGCACCCGACCGATCTGGTTCGAGTCCTGGGCCAGAGACTCCATGGTTATCACCGCCCGGCTCATGGTCGCAGCTAATTGGTCCACTTGGGTCAGGCTCTGTTCAATGCTGGCTTGCCCGGCACGGGCATAATCGTCAGCCTGACGCACCTCGGCTGCAGCATGCTCAGCATTCTTGGCCACATCCTGCACCGCATAGCTGACTTCGTTGACCGCTGTGGCGATCATTTCCATCTGTTGTGACTGCTTGCCGCTCTTGTCCTGGGTGCTGCCAGCCACATCGCCCAGACGCAGTGCCGACTGATCCAGCGCCCCAGCCGAACTGAGCAGTTGCCGCACCACTCCAGCAAGCTTGCCAGTGAAGGCATTGAAATGCCGGGCCAGGGCCGTCAGCTCGTCAGCACCCTGCTCATCCAGACGCCGGGTCAAATCGCCCTCGCCAGTGGCTATATCGGCCATAGCCGCGACCGAAGCCCGCAACGGACGGCTGATACTCTGGGCGATGAACATGATCAACAGCCCCAGCAACAGCGCAATCACACCCGCCAGCAAGGCCGCCCGCAGCACCTGCTGCCAGAACAGCGCCCGAATGTCGTCGATATACACTCCCGAGCCGAGAATCCAGCCCCACGGCTCGAACAACTGCACATAGGAGACCTTTTCCACCGGCTGGGCCGAACCCGGCTTGGGCCAGCGGTAGTCGACCACGCCTGCACCAGGGCCACGAGCCACTGCAACCATCTCGTTGAACAGCGCCTTGCCATCCGGATCCCGGTAGCCGGACAGGTCTTCGCCCTCCAACGCTGGGTTGGTCGGGTGCATGACCATGCGCGGGTGCAGGTCGTTGATCCAGTAGTATTCCTGGCCGTCGTAACGGAGTTGGCGAATCAGGGCCATAGCCTGTTGCTGGGCTTGTTCACGATCCAGCTCGCCACTCTGCTGACGCTGATGAAAGTGCTGCAAAATTCCCAGCGTACTTTCAACCACATGCTGGGTCTTTTCCGCCTTGCCGGCGTACAACTGGTTATTAAGCTGCTGCAGCATCAGGCTGCCCAAGGCGAACAGCATGAGCACGGATGCGCCAAGGATAAGCCACAGACGGGCGCTGATGTTCAGGGATCTAAGCCAACTCATGGGTGGGTGCCTCGCTATACTCGTTATGGTTGCCACACATCCCAGTAAAGCCCCGAATCCTCGCATGCGCCCAGGCCGCGATAAATCCGGAGTGTCCATAGCGTCAATGCATGATGGTCGCTTCGTCCGCTGAATAGCCCGGCGCAAAGCGGCCGGATTTGCCATAGTGGGTGTTTTCAATGCCCATGGAGAGCATCATGAACGCCATAGAACCGCATCTGCTGGACGTCAACGGCATCCAGCTCAGCCTGCACATCAGCGGCCCGGTCGACGGCCAGCCGGTCTGGCTGCTGCACGGATTCCCCGAATGCTGGTACTCCTGGCGTCACCAGATCCACGCCCTGGCCGAAGCCGGCTACCGGGTACACGCCCCGGAAATGCGCGGCTATGGCCTGAGCAGCGCACCACAAGACCCTGCTGCCTACGACCTGATCACCCTGTGCGATGACATCCGCCAGGCCATGGACCTGCTCGGCCATCGCCGGGTCGCCATGATCGGGCACGACTGGGGCGCTCCGGTCGCCTGGCACCTGGCCCTGCTCGAGCCCGAACGAGTTCAGGTCGTCGGCGGCCTGTCGGTACCTTTTGGCGGGCGCCCCAAGCGTCCGGCCATCGACACCATGCGCAAACACTATCAGGACCGCTTTCACTATATTCTGTACTTCCAGACGCCCGGTCTGGCCGAGGCCGAGCTGGAGGAAAACGTCCCCCGCACCCTGCGCCTGCTGATGCACGGCCTGTCCAATGGCCAGAACAATCTGGCTCAGGACAAACCCGCCGACGGACGCTGGCTCGACGACCTGGAAGACCCGGGCAAACCGCCAGCCTGGTGTCCCGATGAAGCCTTCCAGGTCTATGTCGATACTTTCAGCAAAAACGGCTTTCGCGGCCCGCTCAACTGGTATCGCAACTTCGAGCGCAGTTGGGAACGCACCGCCGACCTGGCCGAGCGCAAGATCCATCAACCTGCCCTGTTCCTGATCGGTGATCGCGACCCGGTGGGCCAGCTAGAGGCCTACACCATCGAGAAAATGCCTAGCGTGGTACCGGCAGTGGAGCAACATGTTCTGCCCCACTGCGGGCACTGGATTCAGGCGGAACAACCCAAGACCGTCAACCTGCTACTGCTGAGCTTTCTCGAACGTCACTTCACACCCTGAACTGCAATACCAGCGAACGCAGTTGCTCCGCCAGCCGGGCCAGCGATTCGCTGGCCTGGGTCGACTGTTCGACGCTACGCCCGGTCTGTTCGGCCACATCATTGATGCCGTGGATGTTCTGGTTAATCTCCCGGGCCGTGGCACTCTGCTCCTCGGCGGCACTGGCGATTTGCTGCATCATCTCGTCGATCATCAGCACCCCTTCGGCGATCCGCTCCAGCGACTCGCCAGTCTCGGCAATTCGGCCAACCGCGTTATGCATACCTTCACGGCTGTTGTGCATCTGGTTCTCGGCCTTCAGCGCGCCACTCTGAAGCTTCTCGATAGTCGCCTGAATTTCGGTGGTCGAATCCTTGGTCCGGCTGGCCAGGGAACGAACCTCATCGGCCACCACCGCAAAACCGCGCCCACTCTCACCGGCCCGCGCCGCTTCAATAGCCGCGTTGAGCGCCAGCAGGTTGGTCTGTTCGGCTATGGTTTCGATCACCTGCAGTACCGAGCCAATCCGGTCACTATCGCTTTTGAGGTCGCTCACAGCCGTCGCCGCGTTATTGATCTCCTGGGCCAGTTGATCAATGGCATGCACTGTACCAGCCACCACCTGCCGACCTTGCCCGGCATCCTGGCTGGCCTTTTTGGCGCCATCGGCAGCATTGAGCGTGTTGCGCGCTACCTCTTCAACAGTAGCGGTCATTTCATTCATGGCGGCCGCCGCGCTGTTGATCTGGGTGTTCTGCTGCTGCATCCCGGCTTCGGTTTCCTCGTTGATCTGAGTCAGCTCAGTCGCCGCCGCAGCCACCTGTTCGGAATACTGACTGACCTCACCAAGCATGGTCCGCAAGCTGTTCTGCATGGTATGGATTGACGCCAGCAGGCTGCTCTTGTCACCGGATTTGAGCTGGATGGTCGCGGTCAGGTCGCCTTCGGATACCTGATGCACTATGGCAGCGGCATACTCGGGGTCACCGCCCAGGGTCTTGACCACAGAACGCACCAGCGACAGACAGGCCAGCACCGCCACTACCAGAATCCCGGCAGTCACCAGCACCAGCATCCAGAGCACAGCGTTAACCTCGGCCAGCGCCACCGAGCGCTCGGTTTCCTGCACCAGACCCCAGCCCAGCAGCGGAATAAAGGTATAGCTGCCCACTACCGGAACCCCGGCGGCATTGGGGTAGATCCCGACGCCACTGCGGCCAGCCGCCATCGCCCGTCCGGCGTCGCTGTTGACCGGCTGGTCCATGTTGCGTAACGAATTGGCCGGAGTAACCGGTGCGCCCTGATTATCGAGCAGGAAAATCTCACTACCCGGACCACGGTTCAGCTCACTGACCCGTTTCAGAATGGTGTCGACTCGTACGGCGCCGCGTACCACCCCGATTATCCGGCCATCACGCCGGACCGGGATCGCCACGGTGCTGACCCGATTACCAGTCGCCCGCGACAGTACCGGCTGGGAGAAGGAGTCCTGGCCGCTGATCGCCTGACGGAACCATTCCCGATCGGCCACATCGAAAGCCTGAGCCTCTTCCCGGCTCAATACCCGGGCCCGTCCATCGTAGGCCACCCCGACCACTCCACGGCCATTGGGTGCGACAAAGAAAATCGTGTCGTAGAACCCCTGCGCCGCGGCAATCCGCTCCAGCAAATGCTCAAGTCCTAGCTCGTCGATGTCGATAGCGGCATCCAGGCTGGCCAAGTAACGCATTTCATCCTGACGGGCCAGCGCCCAGTCGACAAACGACTCGGCATTGAGCCGACCGGTCGCCTCCAGCTCATCGAGCGTTGCCTGGGTAAAAGATTCGCGGAAGGACACAAACACCAGGGTGCTGACCGCCAGTACCGCCGCCAACACCAGGCCGACCATCATCACCGTCAGCCGTGCGCCAAACCCCATTGACCGCAACACACCACCCATCCAGGAACTCCTTGACGCACCACGCAGGCCGCCGCTCACTATGTCAACGTCATACCCGCCGCAGGCATGACCCAGTCGTCTACGCCTTCCGGGCAATAGAATCTATTCCATAGTTGTGTTATCGACCCAAAAGCGTTCCGACTTTAGCAACACATACAAAAAAACACATTTGCCCGCCCTGGCTTTGCCAAAAATCTCCTGCAGCCCTCGCAAAAAAAGCAATATGCCACTACCGCGCTAATGCCAGAACACGTCGTTATCGTCGCAAAACCCTGATCTTTTCGTTGCCAGGACTGGTACAGGATTCCCTGTTCGCGCCAGCCAGATTGCCTGACCAACCGTCGGCTTACAGGGGGCCCGGCTTGACTTATCAGCCTGTACTGGCCATGTTCATTACAGGCATTAATAGCCTTTTGACTTATGCCATTTCATTGATGAGTCACTCGCTTTATGGATGCGTCCTGGCTGCCTTCATCACTCGTCGCCAGTATGGCGGCACTGATTTGCTTCCTGCTCTGGGTGCTCACGCTGGGCTATTGTCTGAAACTCATGGCCCGCATACGCCGCCTGGGGGTGCAGAAAGAACAAGCCTGTGAAGCCCAGCTCCATATCCAGCAGCAACTGCACAAACTGACCCGTACCGATGCCCTGACCGGCGTCTGGAACCGCCAGCGATTTGCTGAAAACGCCGAAGCCGAGCTCAAACGCTGCCAACGCTATACCCATCCGCTCAGCGTGCTATGCATTGACCTGGATCACTTTAACGAGATCAACAACAGTTACGGCCATAGCATCGGTGATGAAGTACTCAACGGCGTGGCCCGCCTGCTGCAAAGCGCGATTCGACAGTCCGATGCTCTGGGGCGCTGGTCCGGCGGCAGCTTCATGCTGTTGCTGCCACATACCCCTCTCGAGCAGGCACTGGAACTGGCCGAGAAACTGCGTCAAAGGATTGCCAGCAGCAACCTGCTGGTCGATTCGCCAGTAGCCGTCAGCATCGGCGCAGCCAGCCTGCAACCGAATGAAGCTTTGGAAACCCTGTTCCAGCGCGCCGAAATGGCCTTGTCCCAGGCCAAACGCGAGGGCCGCAACCGCACGCTGGGTTGCCTCAGCGAACTGCCATTAGCTACCCAGCGGGGCCGTCAAGCAGTCTAGCTGTGCGATTGCGCACAATCACACCATGCTGTCATGGCAGCATCATCCGAGCCTGCTAGAGTTCAGCCAGGTACAACAAGAATCAGGGTGATTAGTCATGCGCAGTTTTCACCGCAACCTCTGTCTGGGGGCGCTGCTGGCTTGCAGCTCGCTCACCCAGGCTCAGAACACCGCCGATCAACCAGAAACCGTAGAAGAAGAGCAACTCAGCCAGAGCCAGGCGGATTCTGCAGCGGGCACCCAGAGCACTCCTGCGTCCCAATCTACGCAAGCAGCACGCAAAACTGGCAATCTCGGCTGGATCGCCGGCGGGGCTGCCGTAGCGGGGCTGGCCGCAGCTGCTGGCGGTGGCGGTGGTGGCGGTGGCGGTGGCGGTGGCGGCAATACCAGCAGCCCGCCAAGCGCACCACCGCCAGAGGAAGACAACTCCGCCAAGCTGTTGCCTTTGGGTGCCGAATACCTGTTCACCAATGGTTACAACATCAGCTACGGCCATGTAGCCCATGATCGCGGCTTTACCGGTGCAGGCCAGCGGATAGCCCTGATCGACAGCGGCATACGCAGCAGCCACACCGAGCTGGATGACCAGATCGCCGCTCACTACAACGTATTCAGTGCCAGCAATGCCCCTGCCGATGCACAGGACAGTGACGGCCATGGCACCCTGGTCGCCGGCGTAATCGCCGCCAAGCTCGACGGATTCGGCAATGTCGGCTACGCCCATGGCGCCCAACTGCTCAACGTGCGCTTTACCGATGACATCAACCAGATTTCCGCCACCGAGCAGCAACTGGCCAATGGTTTCGCCTGGGCGCGGCAACAAGGCGCCCGCTGGTTCAACAACAGCTGGAGCATCAGTGTCGACGCCAGTCAGTTCAGCCGTACCCAGGTAGCCAACAGCTACCCAACCCTGCTAGCCGAGTGGCAAAACGGTGTCAGTCAGGGGCATGTGTATGTCTGGGCCGCCGGCAACAATAATGGCGGCCAACCGCTGCTGTTCGCCGCCCTGCCAATCCACTATCCAGAGCTGCAAAGTCACTGGCTGGCCGTGGTCAATGTCGATCCGCAAACCGGGCAACTGCATGCCAGTTCCAGCCGCTGCGGCAACGCGGCAGCCTGGTGCCTGGCGGCGCCCGGGACCAATATCAACTCCAGCTACAACAACAGCGACACCGGCTATGCCACCGCGACCGGCACCTCAGTGGCCGCACCGGCAGTAACCGGGGCTCTGGCCGTTATCAGTGAAGTGTTCCCGACCTTGAGCGGGGCCCAGGTGGTCGAGCGGCTACTCAGCACCGCCGAGAAAACCGGCGACTACGCCAATCAGACCTTGTACGGCCAGGGCCTGCTGGACCTGGAACGCGCTACCCGGCCGGTCGGCAACCTGCAACTGCTGGCTAGCGACGGACAGCCCCTGGGCCTGGAAAGTGCGGTTCTGAGCCTGGGCACACCCTTCGGCAACGCCAACCCCCTGGCCGGCCAATCGGCCATGGCGACCGACAGCCTCGGGGCTGGGTTCAGCATTGATCTGGGCAGTGCAGTACATCACCAGGCTTACCGCTTTGCGGCCAGCGACGCGCTCAATCGGCTTGGCCGTCATCAGCAGTCCGAACAGCAGGGCGACTACCAGCTGACCTGGCATAGCAGCCCTAACGGCGCAGGCAGCCGGGTACTGCACATTCAGCAAGAGCTGGGCCGCTCGCTGCATCTGGGTCTGGTCGAGGACTTTGCACTGCTCAGCGCTCATCCCGTCAGCCATGGGCAAGGCCTGCTCAATATCAGTCTGGCCGCCCCCTTCTGGCTGCAGCAACCCGGTGAAAGCAGTTTGGGGCTCCGCCAGCGCCTGCCGCTGGGCAACGGCCACCTGGAGCTGACCAGCAGCGCCAGCTCGATACGTCAGGGCGGCGCTCTGGGCTACCAGCGCCACATCGGCGAGAACTATCAGACTACTTGGGAGCTGGGTTACCTGCGCAGCCGTGACGGCCTGTTCAACAGTCGCGGACTGGGCCTGTTTGGCCTGGATGATCGTAGCGACACCTGGTTCAGTGGTCTCTACGGTCACTACCAGAACGGCCACTGGCTACTGGGACACGCTGCCTGGATTGGCCACAGCCAGGTCTCAGGCCAGGGGCTGTTACGCGATCTGGGCCGCGTCACCACCAGCAGCTGGCAGCTTAACGGCCACTACCAGCAGCAGCTCAACAGTTGGGGCCTGGCCTTGCAGCAACCGCTGCGCGTTGAGCGCGCCGATACCCAGGTCTGGCTAGCCACCGGCTACAGTGGCAATCAGTTCGCCTGGCAGCCGGTCAAGCTGGATCTGGCGCCCAGCGGCCGCCAGCTCAATCTGGAGCTGTCCTGGCAGCGCCCGCTGCGGGCCAACAGCGACCTGAAACTGTCCTGGCTTGGCATCCACCAACCCGGCCACCAGGCTGACGCAGCGCCCATGCAGGTGGTCATGGGGCAGTGGCAGCAACGTTTTTGATACTGGCGGCCGAGCCTTACTCGGCTGCCAGGTACGAAGAGCGGGTCAGGCCCAACCGCAGGGTATCGAGAATACGGGTGCGCTCAGCCTGACTTAGACGCGCACCGGCCACCTTGTCGCGGTACAGGGTGACCAGCTCATCCGGGGCAAAATGGACATAGCGCAGCATGTCCTCGATGGTGTCATGGGTTTCGATGCCACCGTGCACCACCCGACCATCCTCGCGCAGGTAGACGTTGACCGAGTCGGTATCACCGAACAGGTTGTGCATGTCACCTAGAATTTCCTGATAGGCCCCGACCAGGAAGATCCCCAGCAGGTAATCCTCTCCCTCTCTCAGCTCATGTACCGGCAGGCTGCTTTCGATGCTCTGCTCATCGACATAGTGACGGATCTTGCCATCCGAATCACAGGTCAGATCCTGCAGCACCGCCCGACGCAGCGGCTCTTCCTCCAGCCGGTTGAGCGGCATGATCGGCAGCACCTGATCGATTGCCCAGGTATCGGGCAGACTCTGGAACACTGAAAAGTTGCAGATGTACTTGTCGGCCAGCTTGTCGTTAAGCTCATCCAGCACCTGACGATGCGAGCGCTGGCGCGCCTTGAGCAGAGTATGCAGGCGATTGCACAGAGCAAAATAGCACTGCTCAGCCAACGCCTTCTGGGCCAGGGTCAGACGCCCCTCGGCATACTGGGCCGCCACATCGGCCATGTAGTGGGTCGCCCGCCAGTAGGTCTCGGTCACCAGCTCAATATCATTGCGATCCAGCAGGCCCACCAGGTTGCGCACTACCTGCGGCTGGCTGTCGAGATCTTCCAGTGGCGGAATTTCGGCATTTTGCCGCTCGACATCGGTCACCTGCACAACCAGCACGGCATGATGGGCAGTCAGCGCCCGGCCACTTTCGGAGAAAATGTGCGGATGCGGCAGGCCCTGCTGATCGCAGAAGTCCTTGAGCATCGCTACTACGGTATGAGCATATTCATTGACGTCATAGTTGATCGAGCTGGCATTGCGCGAGTGGGTACCATCGTAATCGACCCCCAGACCACCACCGACATCGATATGGTCAACCGGCAAACCCAGCCCGCGCAGCTCGCCAAAATAGCGGATCGCCTCACGAAACCCATGCTGGTAGTCGGCCAGATTGGCAATCTGCGAGCCCATGTGGAAATGCAGCAGACGCACCCCATCCTGCAGTCCGGCCTCGCGGAAACGCTCGACCACCCTCAGCAACTGCGCAGCCGACAGGCCGAACTTGGATTTTTCTCCGCCAGTATCAGCCCATTTGCTCGAAGCCAGGGACGACAGCCGGACCCGTAGACCAATTTGCGGCACCAGCCCAAGCCGGGCAGCCTCTTCAATAACCAGCTCGACCTCGGATTCCTTCTCGATCACGATAAACACCCGGTGACCGAGCTTCTGACCGATCAATGCCAGGTGAATGAATTCGCGATCCTTGTAGCCGTTGCAAACGATGGTCCCGCCCTTGGGCGCCAATGCCAGCACAGCCATCAGTTCAGGCTTGGAGCCGGCCTCCAGGCCAATGGAGACATTTTCAGTGGCAATGATATTTTCAACCACCGCCTCTTGCTGGTTGACCTTGATCGGATACAGCGCGGTATAGCCGCTGGTGTACTCCAGTTCAGCAATATTATGGTCAAAGGCCCCAGTCAACTGCCGTACCCGATCCTGCAAAATGTCCGGGAAGCGCACCAGCAAGGGCAGATCCAGACCGCTGTCACGCAACTGGCCAACCAGCTCATGCAGATCGATAGCCGCCCCCTGCTCGCCCCTGGGGGTAACCTGGACATGGCCTTTGTCATTGACATTGAAGAAGCCCGCACCCCAATGACGTATGCCATAGACACTACGGCTGTCGGCGACCGTCCAGGCCGAAGCGTCTTCCTTGCGCGAACGTCGTTGTGACCCCATCCGGATACCCCTTCTCAGCAACTCGATAGTGCCCACAGGATAAAGCAAAACCACGCTGACTGCCGAACGAGCAACGGCCCGGGACGGTCGTTTTAGCGACACATTGGCGGCTCCGCCAGCGCTATGGCGGGCCATTCCAGGCTCTGATAAGGCCTGCCAGAACTTGGCCGGGAGCCCCGATAGCACTAGGGTACAGGTATCCAAAACCGATCCGATGGAGCATCGCATGCAGGAATATTTCAGTCTGGCCGGACGCACGGCCCTGGTCACCGGTGGCAGCCGGGGAATCGGCAAGATGATTGCCAAAGGCTTCGTTCAAGCCGGCGCCAACGTCATCATCTGCAGTCGCAAACTGGAAGAAGGCCAGGCTACCGCCAGCGAGCTGAGCCAGTACGGCCAATGCCGGGCCCTGGCCGCCGATCTGTCCAGCGAGGATGGGGCCAAGGCCCTGGCCAACGAACTGAGCCAGCATATCGAGCAACTGGACATTCTGGTCAACAACGCCGGCACCGCCTGGGGCGCACCCCTGGAAAGCTTCCCCGCTGAGGGCTGGCATAAGGTCATGCAGCTCAACGTCACCGCCGTGTTCAGCACCACTCAGCAACTACTGCCACTACTGCGCAAGGGCGCCAGCGGCGACAATCCCTCAAGGGTGATCAATATCGGCTCGGTGGCCGGCATTACCACCATGAACGAAAACGCCTGGTCCTATGGCCCGAGCAAGGCCGCTGTTCATCAGCTCTCACGGCAATTGGCCCGGGAACTGGTTGATCAGCATATCAATGTCAACGTCATCGCCCCCGGACGCTTCCCGAGCAAGATGACCCGGCATATCCATCTCGACCCCGAGGCCCTGGCCAAGGACTGCGAAGACATTCCGATGCGCCGCTGGGGCCGCCCGGAAGAAATGTCTGCCCTGGCTATCATGCTGGCCAGCAGCGCCGGCGCCTACATGACCGGCAACATCATCCCGATCGACGGCGGCTTTACCCTCTAAAGCCACCCGGGAGGCGGGAGCATCTGCTCCCGCACGAACTACCCTGCAACACCGGCCTTGAGCAGATGCTCAAGGCTCCCAGAAAACTCCAAATCCACTGCCAGCCCAGCCTCCCTCCATCCCCCGCCACCCCTGCTCTGCACCCTTTTCATGACAGACATATTTAACAGTTGAAAATATTTGATGAGCAACGACATACGGTCAAGACCTGCATTAATGGCGGGTTGAGATATTTTTTTGGATATGTTTATTATTTAAAAAGCATTTACACATAAATATCAGGATGACGTTTTGACAGACCTTACACCCGTGACTTTGCGCCAGCCGCGCGACACTGACGGCTATGCACTGAATCAACTGGTCGAGCGCTGCAAACCACTGGATACCAACTCGGTTTACTGCAATCTGCTGCAATGCAGCGACTTTGCCGATACCGCCATCGCAGCTATTGCTGCCAATGGTGAACTGGTCGGATTCATTTCCGGCTATCGCCCACCAGCCCGCCCGGACACCCTGTTTGTCTGGCAGGTCGCGGTCGACGACCGCATGCGTGGCCAGGGGCTGGCCCTGAAGATGCTGCTGGCCCTGACCGAGCGAGTGATGGCCAATGGCGTGCAGTACATGGAAACCACCATCACACCGGGCAATGAAGCCTCGGAAGCCCTGTTCAAGCGCGCCTTCGCGCGCCTCAACAGCGACTACCAGACCCGGATACTGTTTTCCCGCAGCAATCATTTCAACGGCCAGCACGACGATGAAGTGCTGTATCGCGCCGGCCCTTTTTCACCATCTGCCAAGGCATGAAGCCAGGAGCACCCATGAACACCTTCGAACAGTTCGAACAACATGAATCCGGTATCCGCAGCTATTGCCGTTCGTTCCCCGTGGTCTTCAAACAGGCGCGCGGCGCCGAGCTGATCACCCGCGAAGGCAAGTCCTATATCGACTTCCTTGCCGGTGCCGGCACCCTGAACTACGGACATAACCACCCGGTTCTGAAGAAAGCGCTGATCGACTATCTGGAGAACGATGGCCTGACCCATGGCCTGGACATGTACTCCGATGCCAAGGAACGCTTCCTGGAAACCTTCCACCGGGTCATCCTTGAACCGCGAGGCCTGGGCGATCATGTCATTCAGTTCAGCGGACCGACCGGTGCCAACTCGGTTGAAGCTGCCCTGAAGCTGGCGCGCAAGGTCACCGGCCGCAGCAACATCATCAGTTTCACCAACGGCTTTCATGGCTGCACTATTGGTGCCCTGGCCGCTACCGGCAACCAGCACCACCGTGGTGCCGCTGGCGTACCCCTGGCCGAAGTCAGCCGCATGCCCTACGCCAATTACTTCGGCAAGGACGTCAACACCATCGCCATGATGGACAAACTGCTCAGCGACCCGAGCAGCGGCGTCGACAAGCCGGCCGCCGTGATCGTTGAAGTGGTCCAGGGTGAAGGTGGTCTGAACACCGCCTCGGCCGAATGGATGCGCAAGCTGGAAAAGCTCTGCCGCAAGCACGACATGCTACTGATCGTCGATGACATTCAGGCCGGCTGTGGCCGTACCGGCAGTTTCTTCAGCTTTGAAGAGATGGGTATCAAGCCGGACATCATCACCCTGTCCAAGTCGCTCAGCGGCTTCGGTCTGCCGTTCGCGATTGTGCTGTTTCGCCGCGAGCTGGACCAATGGGAGCCAGGCGAACACAACGGCACCTTCCGCGGCAACAACCATGCCTTCGTCACTGCCACGGCAGCGCTGGAGCACTTCTGGACCAATGACGAATTCGCCAAGTCGATCCAGGCCAAGGGCAAGCTGATCAAGGAACGGATGCAGAAAATCGTCCGCAAGCACGGCCCTGACTCGCTGTATGTCAAGGGGCGCGGCATGATGATCGGCATCAACTGCCCGGACGGAGACATCGCCGCCGCGATCTGCCGCGAGGCCTTCGAGCGCGGCCTGGTGATCGAAACCAGCGGCAACCATAGCCAGGTCGTCAAATGTCTGTGCCCGCTGATCATCAGCGAAGAGCAGATCGCCAAGGCCATGGACATTCTTGATGCAGCCTTCGCCAAGGTCATGACCGAGCAGGTCGACAGCCAGGCCTCCTGACCCCTTAATCTTTGATGATCCAAGGAGATCCTCGAATGATCGTACGCACCCTGAAAGATTGCGAAAACTCCGAACGCCGCGTGGCATCGGAGAACTGGGAAAGTACCCGCATGCTGCTCAAAGATGACAACATGGGGTTCTCATTCCACATCACCACTATCTACGCCAACACCGAGACCCACATCCACTACAAGAACCACCTGGAGTCGGTCTACTGCATGAGCGGCAATGGCGAGATCGAGACCCTGGCTGACGGCAAGGTCTATCCGATTGAGGCCGGCACTCTGTATATCCTCGACCAGCACGACGAGCACCTGCTGCGTGGCGGCAGCGAAGACATGAAGATGGCCTGCGTATTCAACCCGCCACTGTCCGGCAAGGAAGTGCACGATAAGGACGGGGTTTATCCGCTGGATTAAGTGCCGCAGATCCACCCTGGAACTTGTGTGCAGGCGGCATTGGTGCTGGCCTGTCCCAGACACGCTGTGAACCCATCCCTGGGAGCTCGACGATGCCCGTCCAGGGCATCGACGGTCTGGAACAGGCCAGCACCAACACCGCTAGTGAACTCCGTGCACTCAGCCGACACAACCCAACACACCCGGGACGGTAACCAGAATTATGCATACAGTAGAAAAGATCGGCGGCACTTCAATGAGCCGCTTCGACGAAGTACTGAACAACATTTTCATTGGCCAACGTCAGGGCGCAGAACTGTATCAGCGCGTCTTCGTAGTCTCTGCCTACAGCGGCATGACCAACGCCCTGCTCGAACACAAGAAAACCGGCGAGCCCGGCGTGTATGAGCGCTTTGCCGATGCGCACAATGAGGACGCCTGGCTTGAAGCGCTGGATGCCGTACTGGAAAAAATGAGGGCCAAGAACGCCGAACTGTTCAACAGCGACTATGAACTCCAGGCTGCCGACCGCTTTATCGAAAGCCGGATCAGCGATGTGCGCGAATGCATGGTCAGCCTTCAGCAGCTGTGCAGCTACGGACACTTCCAGCTCAGCGAACAGCTGATGAAGGTGCGCGAAATGCTTGCCTCGCTCGGCGAGGCGCACAGCGCCTTCAACACCGTACTGGCGCTCAAGAAACGTGGCGTCAGCGCCCGCCTGGTCGACCTGACCGGCTGGAACCAGCCCCAACCCAAGCTATTCCAGGACATGATCAAGGACAGCTTCGACGGCATCGACCTGTCGCGTGAACTGGTGGTTGCCACTGGCTACACTCACTGCCGCGAAGGCCTGATGAACACCTTTGACCGTGGCTACAGCGAAATCACCTTCGCCCAGATCGCCGCCAGCACCGGTGCCCGCGAAGCCATCATTCACAAGGAATACCACCTTTCCAGCGCCGACCCGAATCTGGTCGGTGTCGACAAGGTGGTGACCATTGGCCGCACCAACTACGACGTTGCCGATCAACTGTCGAATCTGGGCATGGAAGCCATTCATCCCAAGGCCGCACGCACCCTGCGCCGGGCCGGCATCCAGCTGCGAATCAAGAACGCCTTCGAACCGGAACACGGCGGCACCCTGATCAGCCAGGATTATCGTAGCGAGAAGCCCTGCGTCGAGATCATCGCCGGGCGTACCGACGTATTCGGGCTGGAAGTGTTCGACCAGGAAATGCTCGGCGATGTTGGCTACGACATCGAAATCACCAAGCTGCTCAAGCAGCTCAAGCTGTATCTGGTGAACAAGGATTCCGATGCCAACAGCATCACCTACTATGTGGCCGGCTCGCGCAAGATGCTCAATCGTGCATCGCGCCTGATCGAAGAAAGCTACCCAATGGCCGAGGTCAACGTACACAACATCGCCATCGTCTCGGCGATTGGCTCGGACCTCAAGGTCAAGGGCATCCTGGCCAAGACCGTAGCGGCACTGGCCGAAGCCGGCATCAACATCCAGGCCATTCACCAGTCGATTCGCCAGGTAGAAATGCAGTGCATCGTCCATGAGGATGACTACGACGCCGCCGTGGCAGCATTGCACCGCGCCCTGATCGAGCCGGAAAACCATGGGGATGTAATCGCCGCCGCCTGATCCCTGCCTTGATCCTCAAACCAGCAGAATCAGATCACTTACAGGAAGCAATTACCTGCAAGTGATCTGGCTCAATAAAAAGATACCGGTGTGTGCAATACTTGCAATGTCGCCTCTTGCACAGGATTAGGTGTTATGGACTTCAAGTTGATAATGGTCTTCGTCGACAATGAACGGTCTGAGTCAGTACTCGACGCAGCCAGGGAAGCTGGTGCCACTGGAGCGACCATCATCAATAACGCTCAGGGTCAGGGCCTCAAGATGCACAAAAGCTTCTTTGGCCTAGAGTTCTTGGGCTCTCGCACAGTCATTCTGCTCCTGGTTGAGGCACGCCGAAGTGACGCCATCATGGAAGCTGTGCTCAAGGCAGGGAAACTGGATGAAAGCCTGCAGACCGGCATTGCCCTGGAGCTTGATGTTACACGTGCCGTAGGCCTCAGCGCCCATATCGAGGCATTGAACCAACAGCACCCGGTTACAGACTCGTAGCCCCACCGGTCAACCGCACTTCAACGCTCCGAATATCCTCCGTCGCCCCAAGCAACACCAGAACATCACCAGCCTGGAGGCGAGTTTGTGGCGCTGGGTAACGAGTGCGCTGCTCATCCCTGACCAGAGCCGCAATCAGCACATTCCCCAAAGGCAGCTCCCCCAGAGCCTGCCCCAGCAACGGACAACTGTCATCAATCTGGATTGAATGCAGGCGCTCGATGCTATGCGTATCCGATAGTTTTATCTCGTCCAGCTGGCCACGAAATAACTCACGTAGCATCGGGTAGCGCTGTCGGCGCTGCTCCTGAAGATAATCTGTCACCCGGTACATCGGAACACCAAGCGTCAACAGCGCATGAGATGCCAAAGTTAACCCGGCTTCAAGAGTCTCGGGAATGACCTCAGCAGCCCCCTTAGCACGCAGCTCATCGGCCATCGACTCATCACGCGCCCTTACCAGCACCGGAATCCTGTGCTCAAGGCGCGCCACACAGGCCAGCGTCATAATGGCGGCGGTTCTGTCATTGTGACTGATAACCAGCAGACTGGCCTGCTCCACCCCCGCCGCATCCAGGACCGCAGCCTCGGTCGAGTCGGCAAAATAAACCGGGCTACCCGCTAGGCGCGCCTCACGCACCAATGAACTATCGGTATCAAGGGCCACAAATGGCACGCCTTCACGTTCCAGTAGCCGCCCAACCATTTGGCCAGTTCGACCGAAGCCACAGATAACCACATGCCTTCCAAGCTGAACGCTCCCACTGAGTCGAAGCGACTCGTCAGCATCCTGCTGTCGAGCTTCATGACGACTCAGCCAGGCTGAAAGACGCAAATTATTCCGAATAATGAAAGGAGCAATAATCATTGATAGCAAAACGCTGTACAACAGAATCTGAGCCAGTCGCGGATCGATAATGGCACCATCGAGCGCGATTGCAATGAGAGCAAAACCAAATTCACCACCAACAGCCAGAATCAGAGCAGTACGCCAGGCAGTTGTGCTATCGATACCAGAGAAACGAATAATAAGAAAAACCAGCACCAGCTTGCTCGACAGCAACAACAGTGCCCCAATCACTACTTCGATCCAGACCTCTGGCAGCAGGGCCGGTTGAACCAGCATACCGATACTGACAAAGAACACCCCCAGCAAGACATCACGGAAAGGCCTGACAGTCGCTTCCACTTGGTGCCGGAACTCGGTTTCCGCCAGCACCATACCTGCCAGAAAAGCACCAAATGCCATGGACAGTCCCATCAGAGCAGTAACGCCAGCCGAGGCCAGCGACACAAACAGTACAGTCAGGGTAAACAACTCAGGCGAACGGCTTTCAGCAACCAGATGAAAAAACGGCTTGAGCAGATAGCGCCCAACAAGCAGCACCGCGAGCATGGCTATAAATGCCTTTAGCAAAGCCCAGGCCAGCTCCCCAGCCACTGCCGTGGCCACAGCAGTACCCAAAACCGGGATAATGATAACGAAGGGGACTGCAGTGATATCTTGAAATACAGACATGGCGGTACCCAGGCGGCCATGGCGCGTGTTGTCCTCCCCCTGCTCAAGCAACTGCTTGCTTATTACAGTCGTCGAAGATTGCGCAAACACAGCCCCCGCCACAAAGGCCATCGCCGCCGGCATACCTAGTAGCCAAGCCCCCATACCCACCAGCGCAGTAGTCAAAGCTACCTGCGCGGTTCCCAGCCCCAGGATGGTATGGCGCATCGCATAAATCTGCGAAAGGCTGAAGCTGAGCCCTATCGAAAACAACAGGAACACAATGCCGAACTCGGCGATGATGCGAATGTAGTGATCATTGATCACAGGACCGGCCGTATGGCTGCCCAACACCACCCCGACCAGTAGATAGGCAAGGCTGCTCGGCACACGCAGGCGCTGGCATAGCAACACGACAAACACCGTAACGCCCAGGAGCAACAGTGTTTGTAACAGTGCCTGCTCAATCATTCATTCACCTTATCGCAAGTTTGCTTGCTAGCGACTTTACTTATCGCTCGGTATCAGAACAACAGCAACACCCAATATACTGAGCAGCAGTCTCAGGCGTTACTTCCCGAAACCGCGAGCTTGCGCATCAATACGGAAACTACTCGGTTGCTCGAGGATGGGTTGGATGACGACAGTCGGTTACAACCCCAGAAAAGCCAACACCTCGCTGGCAGCAATCTGCGGCGCTTCCTGCATGAAACAGTGCCCACCGGGCAGATTCTGCACCCGAACCCGGCTATTCACAGCCTTGAGCCTGTGTGCGGCCTGAATGACAAAGGGATAGGTCTTGTCACCATGAATCAGCAGGGTTGGGGCTTGAATCCGTTTGAGTGACGGCCACAGGCGCTTGGGCATGGAGTCGAATACTTCGGCTTCGCGGCTGGGTCGGCACTTGAGTTCCACACCCTGCTCGTGGTGATCTTTCAGGGCATGTTCGATGTGAGCACGAAATGCCGCCTCATCCCAGCCACGAAAGATCCCACGACCGTGCAAGGCGCCATAGGCACTGTCACGATCCGGCCAGTGATGCCGGCGCGCCCGCGCCGCCTGTGACATCGGATTACGGCGCAGGCCAATCAGGCTGAGACTGGTGCGCAGACCTATCAAGCGCAGGGGAAACAGTACCGGATCAAGCAGCACCGCCCGCTCGAACAGCCCTGGATGGGCAGCCAGAATCAAGCTGGTCAACACCCCGCCAAAGCTATGCCCGCAGGCCACTCTGGGTACTTCGCCGAAACGCTGGCGACCATGCTCGAAGGCTTCCACCACCAACTCGGCATTGCGGTTCCAGCCCACAAAGCGCCCGCCGTGGTCACTCTCCCCATGGCCCTGCAGGTCGCACAACCACAGATCAAAATGCTCGGCCAGCGGCTCCAGCATCGGCTCATAAGTCCGGGTGCAGAACCCGTTACCGTGAAGAAAATGCAGCAGCGGCTTGCCGCTTGGCGGGGTATGCCAGCCGCGCAAGGCAAAACCGGCAGAGGTATCATAGGACCAAGGCAACAATTGCATGACAACACACCTGACTGAATCAATGTGCCAGTCTACACAGAGCCGGGCACAGCTCCCAAGCCGCTTTAGGGAACAGTGATGCTCAATATTGCAACACAGGGTAATGGCCCGGCACTGGTCTGGGCGCATGGGCTGTTCGGCAGTCTGGCGCTGGAGAGCGCCTGTGGCTGGTTCCACCCGGCTGCTGGTGGCCAACTGCGGCGGATTCGCTACGATGCCCGCGGGCACGGGCAGTCCTGCGCCGCCGATACCCCTCAGGCCTACTGCTGGCCAGAGTTGGCTATCGAGATGCTGCAGGTCGCCGAGCAAACCTGTAGCAACGAGCCCTTTGCTCTCGGCGGTCAATCCATGGGTTGTGCCACGGCATTACATGCAGCCCTGCAACAGCCGCAGCAGGTCAGTCATCTGGTCCTGGCACTGCCGCCAACCGCCTGGAACAGTCGTCCGGGCCAGGTTCTACGTTATCAGAAGATGATTGAGCTGCTGCGCCGCCAGGGCGTAGCCGGACTGGTCAAGGCCTCGCGCCGCTTCCCGCCCTTGCCAACCTGGCTGCAAAACAGCCGCCCGGAGCTGGCTGGGCTGATGCTGGATGAGCTGGCCGGTTTTACCCAGGACAACCTGATCAACATACTGCAGGGCGCTGCCGCCTCCGATTTGCCACCACCTACGGCGCTGCAGCAACTGTCTATACCAGCTCTGATCCTGGCCTGGGGCGACGACGACATTCACCCGCTGGGCACGGCCAAAGGCTTGGCCCGATGGCTACCGAACAGTGAACTGATTATCGCCAACTCCAGCACAGACCTGCAGCAGTGGCCGGCCCTGATTGACGCCTTCATTACCGGCCGTTGAGCGTGCAACCTTGCTGAATTGCCACGGAGGCTAAGCCTCCTGCGTATGGATTGCTTCGTCGGCGGATGGCCGCCCCCTGCTTCTCGCAATGACGGTGGTGGGGTGCGCATGCCCGCGTATGGGCTGCTTCACCCCCGTCACCGTACCCACGTCCCTCCCTCGTCATCGCGAGGCCAAAGACCTGCGGCAATCCAAGCGTCCTCATTAACAACACCCTGGATTGCCACGCCGTTACACGGCTCGCAATGACGGCGTGAGAGCAACAGCACCAATCACCGTACCCACGCCCCTCCCTCGTCATCGCGAGGCCAAAGACCTGCGGAAATCCAAGCGTCTTCATTAAAAACACCCTGGATTGCCACGCCGTTACACGGCTCGCAATGACGGCCAAGCGATTACTGCAAGGCCCTAACCCGGTAGCGCTCCACACTCCGTCATTGCGAGGGCCGCAGGCCCGTGGCAATCCATGAGTGCAAGCCGCCGTCACCCCAGCCAGTCGAGCGTCAACATCAGCCGTCGCTGACCTGCCGAGGGCTGCGGTGAACGATGCACAATACCTCGGCCCTCATTGCCAGCCCAGCGCTCACCCTTGAGCAAGCCCACTTCACCCGGCTGCATTCGCCCGGCCGGCGGCAACTCATTGAACTCATCGCAGCCGGGATGCCCCAGACGCCGGCGTGGCAAGTTGCCCTCAGCCAACCATTCCGAGCCGGGGCCGGCATAGGTGGTTATCAGGCGTACCGGCACCTGATCGACATGCCAACGCGGGCACATGGCCTTGTCCAGCGTACGCACCCGCAAGCCAACCCGACGGGCATCGAACAGGCAGGCGAACATCCGTACCAGATAGGCCACATCGGCAACAAGGGCCGCATGATGAGCCAGATCCCGTGCATCCATCAGCAGCGTCCGCAGGTCCGGCTCGGCATCACTGCCAGACTCCAGCTCCAGCGTCATCGACTCTGCAACATCCCCTGGCTGATTTAGCAGGGTCTCGGCAAAACGCTGCAGGTGCAATGGCAGGCCACGCTGCCAAAGCGCCAGATTGACATCGTCGGCAAAGATCGTCAGTAGACTGTCGACCTCTTGGCCCAGGACCTGACGCGGGTGCAAGGCAATAACCGGGGCTAACATCAGGCTGCTGCCTCGGTCCATGGACCGAACGGGTCAGGCAGGCTCAACCACTGCTCAGCGCCATAGGCCATTTCGGCATCCGTCAGCAGACAGGCCTGCAATTCGCGCTCAAGCAGTTCAAAGTCGATATTCTGACCAATGAACACCAGCTCCTGGCGGCAATCACCAAACTCACCCTGCCACTTGCCTTCGATCAGCGTTTGGCTCTCCTCATCCTGCGGCCAATACTGGCGTGGCACGAACCGCCACCAGCGCCCGGCATAGCCATAACGCATCAGGCTGCCAGCCTGCGACCAGCTACCGGCCTCTTCCGGCCGGCTGGCCAGCCAGAAATAACCTTTGGAACGCAGCAGTCGGCCGTTTTCCCAGGTGCGGTTGAGGAAATTGAAAAACCGTTGCGGGTGGAACGGCCGCCGGGCCCGGAAGCTGCCAGAGGCGATGCCATACTCTTCAGTTTCCGGCACATGCTCACCGCGCATTTCCTTCAACCAGCCCGGCGCCTGAGAGGCTCGCTCAAAGCTGAAACGACCGGTATCCAGCACCTTGTCCAGCGGAACCTGGCCCATCACCGCCGGTACTATCTCAGCGTCGGCATTGAGGCTGCGCAAAATGGCAATCAACTCCTCACGTTCAGCAGAGGAAATCAGATCCACCTTGCTGACCAGAATGACATCGGCAAATTCGACCTGCTCGATCAAGAGATCAGTCACCGAGCGCTCGTCTTCCTCCCCCAGAGTCTCGCCACGACTGGCCAGACTGTCACTGGCCTGATAATCACGCAGGAAATTCAGCCCATCGACTACAGTGACCATGGTATCAAGACGTGCCAGATCGGACAGACTGCGCCCCTGCTCATCACGGAAGGTAAAGGTTTCAGCGACCGGCAACGGTTCGGAAATGCCGGTCGACTCGATCAACAGGTAATCAAACCGACCCTCGGCCGCCAGACGGGCCACTTCCTCCAACAGATCTTCGCGCAGAGTGCAGCAAATGCAGCCATTACTCATCTCTACCAGCTTTTCCTCAGCGCGATTGAGGCTGACATCGCGCTGGACTTCGCTGCCGTCGATATTGATCTCACTCATGTCGTTGACGATCACCGCAACCCGGCGGTTCTCGCGGTTTTTCAGAATCTGGTTGAGCAGAGTACTTTTACCCGCCCCGAGAAAGCCGGACAGCACAGTGACCGGCAACGCTTTTACTGAAGTATTCATGGCAAATCTCACGGATAAAATTTGTTATAACATAACAAAAATATCAGAGACGCTCCATAAGGTCGAGTACCAAGCGTCAGGTCTGCTCTGGACTGGACTGGACTGGGTAGCAACTCAAGTTTCCAGGCTTTCTGCCGATGTGTCAGATAGAGACACTTGTCCAGAGAACTGCGCGATGCGTATTGAAGCCGGCGGGTTCGTGAGCAATATCGCCCTGAGCCTGCACCGACAAAGCAGTACTGCCGACCAATCCCCCGAAACGTTACAGGAAGGGGTACGCGTGAGCTTTTCTCAACTGGGCCGTGAGTTATCAGTCCAGGGCGAGAAAAAACACAAAGACATTGACGACAGCGATCTGCCCGACAGCATCAAGAACCTGCTCAAAATGATGCGCGAACTTAAACAGCAAATAGCGATGAAACTGGCCGAACTACAGCAGTTAATGAGCAATGACAGCCTCGACCCCGGGCAACGCAATGTCAGGCTACAAGCCCTGCAGGCTGAACTGGGGGCGCTGAACAGCGCCCTGAGCTCTGTTAGCAACAACCTGGCGAGACTGATGCGCGAGCTTGGGCTCAGTAGCGAACAGATGCAGACAGCAGCCACCCTGGCACTAGGCTAGGGAGCCCAGCGCACTCCAGCTCAGTCCAGACTGTAGTCAATGCTGGTAACTACCCGCACGCGTTTGACTTCCGGGGTATAGGGGTCGACATCCTCAATCGAGAAATAACCCTGTGATGCCCGACGAATACTGCCGACCTGAGCATTGGCATCGCGGGCAAACTGATCGGCAGCAGCGCGAGCATCGCGGGTGGCGTCAGCAATCATGTCCGGCTTGATGGTTTCCAGCCGGGTGAACAGAAAGCGCGGTTGGAATTCATAGCTCTGGCTCAGCGCAACACCAGACTTGACCAGCTCCCCTACCCCCTGCATACCGGTTTTGACCTTTTCAACCTCAGCAGTTCGCACCAGCACGGTGACCTCAGCCCGGTAACGCTCCGGTGGCAGCGTCTGGCCATACACATTGGAATGCTGATCTGTGATCTTCGGCATCGAGAGCTGTACCTCGGTCTCGGCAAAGCCCTTGAGCAACAGAAACGACCGAATCAGGTCCTGTTGGGCTTCGATATCGGCCTGCAAGCGATCGAGACTGTTGCCAGCCACTATGAAATTGATCGGCCACAGTGCCAGATCTGCCTCAACGGTACGCTCGGCCAGCCCCTTGACGCTGACAATGCGGTCAGCATCACGAAACTGCAACAGGCCGGTCTTGATACTGATCGCCATAAAGGCCAGCGCAGCAGCCATAACCAAGGCTACCAGCAATGCCACCAGCGCAATTCGGGATTCCCTTTCCATCAATCACCTCGCTCCAAGTAAGTACAGACAATGTATACGACATCAACGACTAAAGCACATTTCCAAGAGCCCGGCAGGGCCTTAGAATAGTCAAAATTACGACAAGACCCGAACCAGACACCCTGCCCAACTCTCAACCTCTGCCAAAAAAATTTACTCTCCAGGAGATAGCGTGGATATCGCCACACTTATTGGCCTTTTAGGCGCAATAGTAATCATCGCCCTAGCCATCATTCTCGGTGCCTCGGCCGAAGTTTTCTTCAATGTTCCCGCGCTGCTGATAGTTATTTGTGGCAGCCTGTTTGTCGTTCTGGCCAAGTTCAGCATAAGCCAATTTATTGGCGCCATTCGGGTAGCTGGCCGGGCCTTTTCCTTTCGCCTGCCGGACACCGAAGAAAGCATTGATGAACTGGTCGAACTGGCCGATATCGCCCGCAAGCGTGGGCTGCTGGCTCTGGAAGAGCGGGAAATCCACTCACCCTTTCTCAGAAGCGGCGTTCAACTGCTGATCGACGGCCATGCCCCGGAAACCGTCAAAGCGATTCTGGAAAAGGAGCGCCTGCTGACTCTGGACCGCAACCGCTGGGGCGCCAAGGTATTCAGCGCACTGGGTGATGTTGGCCCAGCCATGGGTATGATCGGCACACTGATAGGCCTGGTGCAGATGCTGTCGAACATGGAAGACCCCAAGGCCATCGGCCCGGCCATGGCGGTAGCGCTGCTGACCACCCTGTACGGCGCTATGCTGGCAACCATGATCTGTATCCCCATCGCTGACAAGCTCAACCTGCGCATGACTGAAGAAGCCCGCATGCAGGCGCTGTGGCTGGACGCCATCCTGGCTATCCAGGAAGGCACCAACCCCCGAGTGGTGGAACAGCTGTTGAGCAGCTACCTGCCACCAAACAAACGTGAGCGCAATGCTGACGGCGAACAGGACGCGGCCTGATGGAACTGCCCCCGGAAGAAGAAAAAACCGGCGTGCCGCCCTGGGTGGTCACCTTCGCTGACCTGATGTCGCTGCTGATGTGCTTTTTCGTGCTGCTGCTGTCGTTCTCCGAGATCGACGCCCAGCGCTTCAAGCAAATCGCCGGCGAACTGTCCAAGGCCTTTGGTGTTCAGCGCGAAGTGCCAGCATTGGAGATCCCCATGGGTACCAGCCCGATATTCGACAAGTTTTCGCCTGGCATCCCCGAACCCACGCCGGTCGACAGTGTGCGCCAGCAAACCACCGAGCAGGCACCGCAACTAGAGACCCTGCGCGCCGAACTGGAGGCCGGTCTGCAAAGCCAGGTCAGCGATGTAACCCGCCAACAGCTCGAAATCACCCAGCAGGCCCTGGCACAGTTGCTCAGCCACGAAATCACTGAAGGCCGACTGCAACTGGAACAGGACCGTCAGCGTCTGGTAATCCGGGTCGAGGAAAAAGGCTCGTTCCCTTCTGGCTCAGCCGATATGACCCCAGCCTTTCTCGACATGCTCGACAAGGTAGCCGATGTGCTGGCCAAGGTACCGGGCGAAATCACCATTGAAGGCCATACCGATGACATCCCGATCAGCACCGCACGCTTCCAGTCCAACTGGGATCTATCGGCCGCTCGCGCCTCATCGGTGGCTAACGCCTTGCTCTACAGCCAGGCGGTGAACCCGGAACGCCTACGGGTTCAGGGCTATGCCGAAACCCGGCCGCGCGCCAGCAATGACAGTGCAGACAACCGGGCATTGAACCGCCGGGTTGAGATCATTATCGACCTGTCAGGACCGGCAGCCGAATATGAAGCCGAGCTGCGCCAGTTGATGGAAGAGGATCTAAGTGAGCTGGTACGTGAACTGGACGTGCAGCCGGCACCTTGAAAATACGCTGCGCGGGCGCTGACTGATCCTCACTTCGCCAAAGCACGAGGCCACGAGTCGCACCAACAAGCGGCTATTGATCACTCATCCCGACGCAGATCGTCAGGGATTTTCGGTTCAGGAATCGGCCCGGGGCGCTTGCCCTGGCCGGCCCGGTACTGACGCAACTGGAACACATAGGCCAGCACCTGGGCCACTGCCAGGTACAACCCGGCCGGTATTTCCTGCTCCAGTTCGGTACTGTGGAACACTGCACGCGCCAGCGGTGGCGATTCAAGCACCACAACGTCGTGCTCTTGGGCAATCTCCCGAATCTTCTGGGCCAGAAAGTCCGCCCCCTTGGCCACCAGCACCGGCGCCCCCGAGTTCAGCGGATCGTACTTGAGCGCCACGGCATAGTGAGTCGGGTTGGTGATTACCACATCGGCCTTGGGCACTTCACTCATCATTCGCCGCTCGGCCATTTCCCGCTGCAACTGGCGAATCCGCGATTTGACTTCAGGCTTACCCTCAGTGTCCTTGAACTCGTCCTTGATTTCCTGCTTGGTCATCCGCAGTTTTTTCTTGTTATCCCAAAGCTGGAAAGGAATATCCACCGCCGCGATCACAATCAGCGAGCAGGCCAGCAATAGCAATGAAGTTCCCAATACCCAGCCGGCATGCACGATGGCAATCGGCAAGGGCTCATTGGCCATGGACAGCAAATCCTCACGGCGCAGGTTGAGCACCAACAAGGCCACGGTCAGCACCACCAGGAACTTGGCCAGAGCCTTGAGCAGCTCAACCAGCGCCTTGAGCGAGAACATCCGCTTGAGCCCGGCAATCGGATTGAGCCGCTCAAACTTGGGTGCCATCGACTTGGCGCTGAGCAACCAACCACCCAGCAGGATCGGACCACCCAAGGCAGCGAACAACAGCATCAGGAACAATGGTCCAAGCGAGCGCAGCCCCTGGTCAAGCGAGGCCATCAGGTGCCAGCCCATGCTGTCGGTGACGTACAACACCTCACGTTCGAAGGCAAAGTTGTAGACCATGACATCCATCAGTCGCTGGGCCATTCCCGGTCCCAGCATCAGCAAGCCCAATGCGGCCACAATCACCACCGCCAGGGTATTGAGCTCCTTGGATCGCGGAATCTGGCCTTTGTCCCGGGCATCCTTGAGCCGTTTGGCCGTGGGCTCTTCGGTACGTTCCTGGCTGCTGTCCTGTTGTTCAGCCATCAGCGCACGCCCACCATTTCACGCAGCCAGATCAGAGCCTCTGCCGCCAGCTCATGGTATTGCCCCAGCACATTGCCCAGCAGAACCCAGAGAATAAAGAGACCAAATACCAGCGTCAGCGGGAAACCGATGGAGAAGATGTTGAGCTGCGGAGCCGCCCGCATCATCACCCCGAAAGACAGGTTGACGATCAGCAACGCAGTGACCGCCGGCAGACCGATCAGCAGCGATGCCGCCAGTACCCAGGAAAAGCGCTGGACCAGCGTCAGAAAATCAGCCGCCACCAGCGACTGACCAACGGGCAGGGTTGTGAAGCTCTCGGCCAGCACCTCGATCACCACCAGATGACCATTCATCGCCAGAAACAGCAGGGTCACCAGCATAGTGAACACCTGGCTGATAACCGCCACCGATATCCCCATGCTTGGGTCGTTCATTGAGGCAAAGCCCAGACCCATCTGCATGGCGATCACCTGGCCGGCCAAAACATGGATCTGAAACAGCAATTGCAGCAGAAAGCCCATGGCCGCACCAATCAGGATCTGTTCAGCAATGATGACCCAGGTCGCCAATGACAGCGCATCCAGCGTCGGTACCAGAGGAACCTGCGGAGCGATCAGAATGGTCAAGGCAAGAGCCAGGTATAAGCGAATACGCATGGGCAGCAACTGAGTGCCAAGTACCGGCATGGTCATCAGCACCGCGCCGATGCGAAACAGCACCCACAGATAGCTGGCAACCCAGCGACTGATCTCGCTGCTGGTCAGCTCGAGCATTAGCCAATCAGCCCGGGGATTTCCCGATACAGGCGGTCACTGAACTCGACCAGCTCCCTGACCAGCCAGGGTCCGAGCCAGATCAGGGTCATGAACGTGAACAACAAGCGCGGCAAAAAGCTCAGGGTCTGCTCATTGATCTGGGTGGCCGCCTGGAACATGGCGACAATCAAACCCACGACCAGACTCGGCAGGACAATCACTGCGACCATCACGGTGGTCAGCCACAAGGCCTGACGAAACAGATCAACAGCCACTTCAGGTGTCATGATTCAGACTCCTATGTCACGGCAAAGCTGGCCGCCAAGGTGCCGATGATCAGCGCCCAGCCGTCGACCAGTACGAACAACATGATCTTGAAGGGTAATGAAATGATCAGCGGCGACAGCATCATCATACCCATGGCCATCAGCACACTGGCTACCACCAGATCGATCACCAGGAATGGGATGAAAATCATGAAGCCGATCTGAAACGCAGTTTTCAACTCGGAAGTAACGAAGGCCGGGACCAGGATATGGAACGGTACTTCATCCGGCCCGCTCAGGTCATTGCGCCGGGCTAGCCGTACAAACAGTTCCAGATCGGTTTCCCGGGTCTGCGCCAGCATAAAGTTGCGCAGCGGAATGCTGGCAGCTTCCAGTGCCTGCTCGCCAGCCATTTCTTCATTGAGATAAGGCTGCAGCGCGGTTTCGTTGATACGCTCAAAGACCGGGGCCATAACGAACAGGGTCAGAAACAGCGCCAAGCCAACCAGGATCTGGCTGGACGGCGTCTGTTGCAGTCCCAGAGCCTGACGCAGAATGGCAAACACGATGATGATCCGGGTAAAGCTGGTCATCATCATCACCATAGCCGGGATGAAGGTCAGCGCGGTCATCAGCAGCAAAATCTGCAGGCTGACCGAATAGGTCTGCTGACCCTCGGCGTCGGTGCTCAGGGTGATCGCCGGCAGACTCAGCGGGTCGGCGGCCGTCTGCGCCAGCGCCGCTGGCGCCAGCAACAACAGGGCCAGCCCCAACCAGCGGCTCATGAGTCCGACTCCCGCTTCAACAGAGTTTGCAGGCGGCGGGCAAAGTCACTGTCAACCGGCTTGGCACTGGACAGGTCCGCCACCGGTTCATCGAATACGTGCAAGGTGTTGATGCGCCCAGGCGAGGCCCCGAGCAGCAGTTGCTTACCGCCAACATCGACCAACAGCAAACGGTCACGCGGCCCCAGCGCCATGCTGCTGACCAGCCGGATATGCTGGCCACCCTGTCCGGCCATGGGCCCGATCCGGCGCATCAGCCAACCCAGCACAAAGATCAACGCCACCACGACCATCAAACCAACACCCAACTGTGCCAACTGCGCAGTCAGGGACATCTGGGTGGCACTTGGGGCACTGGCTGCCGGAGTATCAGCCCAGCCGGCCAGCGGCAACGCCAACACCCCGGCCAGAACCAACAGCACTTTCAACCATGGGTTTGCCGCAGACCGACCGGCGGCACGGGCGGAGGATACGATTGCTGTTGGTTTCATCAACGCAGCTTCTTGATCCGTTCAGAGGGGCTGATCACATCGGTCAGACGAATACCGAATTTTTCGTTGACCACCACCACCTCACCATGGGCTACCAGGGTACCGTTGACCTTGACGTCCAGCGGCTCACCCGCCAGCCGATCCAACTCGACCACCGAGCCCTGGTTCAACTGCAGCAGGTTGCGGATGGTGATATCGGTATTGCCGACCTCCATGGAAATAGTGACCGGAATATCCAGAATCACATCCAGATTCGGGCCATCGACCGACTGGAACGGCCCATCATCGACATTGTTCGCAGAGGAGCTGAACTCTTCCATCGGTACCCGAGCGCTCTGATCCTGCGTCAGCAAGGCATCGATATCATCCTGGCTGGCGTCGCCAGCCTCCTCCAGCGCGGCCGCCCACTCATCGGCCAGCGCCTGCTCCTCAGGGGTGACTTCACCAGGCTTGCCGTCATCAGCCATCGTTTCGTTCCTCTAGTGTTTCGTTATTGTCCAGTGACACTCAGCGCGGGCGTGGCACCGGCCCCAGAATTTGCAGGGCCAGGTTACCCTTGACCGCACCCAGCTTGGCCTTGAAGGTGGGCACGCCGTTGGCGCACAACACCATGTGTTCGGGCAACTCGACTGGAATCACATCACCGACCTGCATGCTGAGCAGATCCCTGACCTTGAGTTGACGCCGAACCACAGTGGCACTGAGCGGCACCTTGACCCCGGTAATTTCCTCACGCAGGGCGCGCACCCAGCGCTCGTCATGTTCATCCACATCCGACTGCACCCCGGAATCCAGCACTTCACGCAAGGGTTCAATCATCGAATAGGGGAAGGTCACGTGCAGATCGCCACCGCCACCGTCCAGCTCGATATGGAAAGTCGAGACCACCACCACTTCGCTGGGGCTAACGATATTGGCCAAGGCCGGATTGACCTCGGAGTTGACGTACTCGAAATTCACTTCCTGGACCGCCTGCCAGGCTTCCTTGAGGTCGATAAAGGCCTGATCAAGTACCATGCGTACCACCCGAAGCTCGGTCGGCGTAAATTCACGCCCCTCGATCTTGGCATGTCGGCCATCGCCACCAAAGAAGTTGTCTACCAGCTTGAACACCAGCTTGGCGTCCAGAATGAACAGTGCGGTACCGCGCAACGGCTTCATCTTGACCAGGTTGAGACTGGTCGGTACGTACAGCGAGTGTACATACTCACCAAATTTCATGACCTGAACACCGCCAACCGCGACATCGGCTGAGCGGCGCAACAGGTTGAACATGCTTATCCGGGTATAACGGGCAAAGCGTTCGTTGATCATCTCCAAAGTCGGCATCCGACCCCGGACGATGCGGTCCTGGCTAGTCAGGTCATAGCTTTTGACCGACCCCGGATCGGCATCATCATCGGTATCGATCGCGCCGTCATCGACACCATGCAGCAGGGCATCGATTTCATCTTGTGAGAGCAGATCCTGAACAGCCATAAGGGTTTCCTATTGCAGAACCAGGTTGGTGAACAGCACCGATTCAATCACCGGGTTGCCCACTTCTTTTTCCAGCAGGGCCTGAACCGCCAGAGTTGCGCGCTGGCGTAGCTCATCCTTGCCCTCCGGAGTCAGCAATACCTCGAACTCCTCGCTGGAAAACAGCATGACCAGCTGGTTGCGAATCAGCGGCAAATGCCGGTTCAGCGACGTCATGCCGCCCTGATCTCGACCCAGCAAGGCCACACTCACCTGCATATAACGCTGCCGGCCGGCATGGCTGTAATTGACCACAAACGGCGGCTCCAGCGTTTGATACAGCGCCATGGCTCGCACCGGAGCCGCTGGCTCGGCCGGTGCTTCGGCGACCTCATCGCGATCACCGCCAAGCAGAAAAAACCCGACGCCCCCAAGGGAGACCAGCAGCGCCAGCATACCGACGCCAACCAGCACAAACAGGGTTTTACGGCTCTTGCCCGAAGATTCTGCCGCGGCCTGCGCCGCCGCTGCTTGCTGCTTTGCCATGCCAATATTCCGTCACATCACAGGCTTGAACGCCCGTTTTAACTGAATTCAGCAACTCCCGTGCCAACCTGGGAGTTGCTGAAAGGATGTGTGTAGGATATAGGCCTGAACGGCAAATGTCTTGGGTCGCGCCAGCTTTGACATCCTCCCCCGCCTATAGGCGGGGGGTTCCTACTTCGCTCACCCCGGCATCGAGCCGGAATGAGTCGCTTCGGTGGGTTCCTGCTGCTGGCGGCATTACCGCACCGCTCACTTCACAGGCGCAACGGGCGTGTCCCGCCCTGAGAATGTTGATCGCGCCGACCAGATCGGCGTTTTCCTCGAAATTGCACGCCAAGCACCGGAACTGCGCCTGCGTCTGGCGGTTGTCCGCCGAGACATGGCCGCAGGCTGGGCAAGTTCGACTGCTGTTCCGTGGAGGCACAGCCACCAGATAACCGCCGTTCCAGGCCAGCTTGTAATCCAGTTGGCGGCGGAACTCGAACCAACCTTGGTCGAGGATGGACTTGTTCAGGCCGGACTTGGCCCGAACATTCTTGCCCGGTTGTTCGGTACTGCCTGCCGCCGACCTAGACATATTCCGAACCTGCAAGTCCTCAATACACACGAGCGCGTGGTTTTGGCTGATCGCGGTTGAGGTCTTGTGCAGATAGTCACGGCGGCAGTTGCCGATACGGGCATGGATACGCTGGATGCGGGCTTTCGCCTGCTTCCAGTTGTTACTGAACTTGGTCTTGCGGCTCATGGCCTGTTGCGCCTTGCGCAAGGCGGCCTCGTGGCGTTTGAAGCTGTTAAGCGGCGCGAAGAACGTGCCGTCGCTCAAGGTAGCGAAACGGGCGACGCCCATATCGATGCCGACTGCACCACCTTGCGGCAGCGGGGTTTCCACGTCGCGGCGCGTCTGAATGCTGACAAACCATTTGCCGCCGTTCAGGCTGACCGTAACGTTGCGCAACTCGCCCAAGACTTCCCGGCTGTTGCGGTAGCGCAGCCAGCCCAGCTTGGGCAGGAAGAGGCGGCTGTTGGCCTGATCGAGTTTGATCTGTTTCGGGTCGGGGTAGCGGAAGCTGTCGCTTTGCCCTTTGCGTTTGAAGCGCGGAAAGTCGGCGCGCTTCTCGAAGAAGTTTTTGTAGGCTTTTTCGAGGTCTTTGAGCGCGTGCTGCAACGGGTGGACAGGCGCATCCTTCAGCCAAGCTGTTTCGGCGCAGTTGCGCCAGGCCGTCAATTGCTTGGCCATCGCCACGTAGCCGATAAACTTGCCGCCCGCTTCGTGGTTCTCTTTCTGCAACGCCAGCGCCTGGTTGAATACGAACCGGCACGAGCCAGCGAAGCGGCGCATTTGCCGCTCTTGCTGGCCGTCTGGCCTGAGTTCGTACTTGAAGGCTTGAAGTCGTTGCATTGAAATAGCTGGCTGTATGTACAGTGACGAGTATAGGACCGCTTCGCGCCCCTCGCTATCCTTCCCCGCCCTGAAGGGCGAGGTTTGCCGCGCAACTGATCAAATATAGAAATCAACCAGACGCTGACTGCTGATCTGCTGCACGACTTGATTGAGCAACTCGACTTCCGGTTCAGCATCCAGGCCGGACTGACTGGTCCCGGTATTGGCGGCAAGCCCTGAGCCGGTACCACGGCCCTGCTGACCGTCGGGCGCCGAGTCGCCGACCGAAACGCTGTGCAACTCCAGCCCCTGTTGGGTGAATAGTTCGCGCAGCCTGAAGACCTGCGCTTCCAGCGCCTCGCGCACCCCGGCGTTCTGGCTGACAAACTGCACCTGATGTTCCTGACCACGGCTCTGGATGTGAATTTCCAACGGCCCCAGCTCAGCTGGGTCCAGGCGAATCTCCACACCCCGCAAATTTTGGCTGGACATCCACATCACCTTTTCCACTACGGAGTCCCCCCAACCGTTCTGCCCAAAGGGAACACCCAGCGATTGAGAGGTTGCGGTTACCGCACGACTGGTCAGCGCACCTTGGACTGCAGCCTGCTGCGCCGCCCCCAGGCGCTGAGCGGCATCACCCGTTTCGCTGTCACTGCGACCTGATCCCGACACGCTGTCCAGGCTATCGCCCAACCGCGCGGCGAAACTGCTCTCGACGGTCGCAGGCTGAGCCGTGATTTGCCGCAAATTGAGCTTCATCTCGAGCAGATCCAGCGGTTCCTTGCCGACCACTGAGCGGGAATCCTCAGCAGACTGTACAACCTTGGCCTGGCTCTGACTCGGGTCAACGGCCACCCCTGAGGCCATGGTACGGGCATTGTCCAGCCAGCGTACCCACTCATCGGCAATCGCGGCAATGACCTCCGGTGCAGCATTGGCCAGTGTCGGATCGGATACTTCCATCTCGCCGGCCTCGGTCATTTCCGTCGTTAGTGGGTCGACCGGCAACTCCTTGCCGTCGGCGGCAAGGGCCAAGGCTTCAATTGCCGCCCTCGCCGCATCCGGATCATCACCATTCAACAGCTCGATCAACGCCTCAAGCCGTTCTGGGTTCTGGTTCGCCAGGATCTCGGCAAAGGACTCCGGGGTCTCGCCATCCAGTGATACTGCCTGGATCTGCTCATCACTGAACAGTCCGGCCTGGCGCAAATCCTGGCCAAGCGACAGCAGCAGGTTCTGAGTGACATTCATTGCGCGGTCTCCGTAGGTGAATGCATGCAATCGGTAGCGTTACCGACTCCAAGCAAACTACGGGCCAGCTTATTGAGTGATGAAGCGATTCAGGGGGAAAGCAGTGGCTGCAAGCGTTGAAAGCACCTGCGCATGTCGGCCAGCGCCTGTTTGGCCCTGTCGCCATCCGCCTGCTGGCCAGCCAGCTCTGCAGCGAGACAGGACTGTTCCAGCGCCCGGGCACCGATATTGCCGCAACTGCCTTTGAAGCTGTGGGCCTGCTGGCGAAAACCTTCCCAGTCCTGGCAATCCAGGCAGTAGCTCATCAGGTGCAAACGTTGCTGAGCGTCAGAACGAAAGGTGGCGAGCAATAACGCGAAATCGTCCTGCATCAGTTCACGCAGGTTCGCTTGTACCTCTTGATCAAGATCAGGCAATGTGACGGGCATACGATCCTTGTTTATTAGTCAATTCCAGCGCATCAAGTCAGCTAGGGAACCTCTGCAAAACGTAGGCGAGGCCGGCAAGACAAGGCAAAAACAGCCGAAAAAGCGGAGTTTACGTGGTGTAAATGAGCATTTTGAGGCTGTTTTTAACGCAGTATTGCCAACGCAGCTAGTTTTTCAGAGGTTCCCTAGTATGCCCAAGCCGCCACTCAAAGACCACCGCCACCCGGTTGCCGGCCGGGCTGAAGCTCATATCCCGCGCCAGCGCCCGGATCAGCGCCAGGCCGCGTCCGGCATAGCCATCGGTACTGTCTTCTGGAACTGGCGGGTTAAAACCCCGGCCACTGTCCTCCACCTCGATGAGCAACTCGCCCCCCTGCGCCAATGGCCGGTGATCCAGCGACACACGGATCCAGCCGTGATCAAGTTGCTGCAGGCGCCGATTACGTTCGGCGTAATATCGACTAAAGCCTGCTGAATCACGTTTCCAGCTGGAATCCAGCGCCAGCAGGCCATGCTCCAGGGCATTGCTATACAACTCGGTGAGAATGGTGAAGAGGCTACCGGCATGCTCACGCAGCCCCGGTACATCCATCAGCACCTCTAGCAGAAATGGCAAGGGGTTATGCTTACGAATCGAAGCCGCTCGAAACTGGTAGGACAATTGCCAGTCTTGCGCGGCCAGATGATCGCTGGCCAGTTGCCGCTGAGCCGGCGGCTGAATGCCGTTCTCTCCCATGACCACTTCGAGCAGGCTTAGGTCATCCTCCGGGCTACCGTGGAACGCCTCGATATCTTCCAGCAACGCATCAAACACCATAGCCGGGAGCCCGACCTGACGCTCCAGCACAGCCATTACCCGCTGCTCGCCAAACTGCTCGCCGGCCTGATTGCGACTCTCGATCACGCCATCGGTCCAGCACAGCAGCCGCTCACCCGGAGCTACCGACAGCACCACCGGATTGGGGTCGAAGCGCTCGGCACTGGCTACTCCCAGCGGCAAATGCGCGGAGGGAATCCGGTGCAGCAATTCGGCCTGCGGGCCGATAATCAATACCTCGGGCAAACCACCGTTCCAGACCTCAACAAGACCTTTGCCAGGACTGATCTCAATGAGTACCGCGCAACAGAAAATGCCCACCGGCAAAATCCGCCCGAGCTTGTGATTGAGTTCAAGCAAAATGTCACGTAGATGGAAACCGCGCGCGGTCATGGCATAGAACACCTCGGCCAATGGCATGGCGCCAATGGCCGCAGACAGTCCGTGCCCGGTGAAATCGCCCAACAGAATATGCATGCCGCCAGCAGGCTTGTAAGCCGCCAGCAAGATATCGCCGTTGAACATGGCGAAGGCCGATTGCAGGTAACGCAGATTGGGCGCCCCCAGACAGCCGGCATGGGCCACCCGATCAAAGATGATCTTGGCCAGCTCCTGATCACGCAACAGGTTGCGATGCTGGCTAGCGATCAGGTCACGCTGGCTCTGCAGGGTCCGGTGCATCTCCTGCATGCGCTGGAACGCCTGGATTTTGGCTCGCAAAATGATCGGGTTGTAAGGCTTGGTAAGAAAATCGTCGCCGCCAGCTTCCAGGCACTGCACCAGCGCCGTCGTCTCGCTCAGGCTGGTGAGAAAGATGATCGGGATCAGATCCTCGCCGGCGTCTTGGCGAATCAGACGAGCCGCCTCGAAGCCGTCCATCTCGGGCATCAAGGCATCCAGCAGGACCAGATTCGGGCGCTGGCGAGCAAACTGCTCGACGGCCTCCCGGCCGTTCTCGGCACGAATGACTCGATGGCCCAACTGCTCCACCAGGCGGCCGAGAATCATCCGGTCGGAAGGATTGTCATCGGCGATCAGGACCGTCAGTGCCTGACTGGGACCGAGGTCTGTGGCACTGGCGCGACTGACCGATGACATGACTTACTCGATAGTGAAAAGCTGTTCGAAATTGGAAATGCTCAGAACCTTACGCACATCGGCATTGCAATGGGCGATATGGATATCGGCCATATCGCCGCCAGCATGATCACGCAAGAGCAACAGCATCCCCAGCGCGGAGCTGTCGATATAGTCGGTATCATGCAGATCGACCACATAACGCTGGGGACTCAGTCCTCCGCGCTCATAAGCTTCGCGAAAATCCTGGTGAGCTCCAAAGTCGAAACGTCCACTGACCTTGATGGTCAAAACCTGGCCATCAGCTGACATGTTGGCCTGAATAGGCATGCTGACACTCCCTTGGCGAAAAGCTGCGCCGCCCCGGTCGCCCGGAGTCAAGACGGCTGTCTCAACTATGTAGCACAGCATGTCACCGCTGTCATGGTGCCAGGATTGAAAACACGACCAAGTTCAGGAGTTGCCGCGCGCCCTCTGCGACAGTTCATCCAGCAGCTTCTGCTCCTGTCGATCTGCTCGGGCCCTGGCCTCCTGACGATAGCGTTCGATCAGCTTGCGTAGCGCTTCCAGCCGCTGGTAGCGCTGTTGCCACTGCGCCCTGGCCTTGTCGAGACTTTGCCGATGCCAGGCCACAGTCTGGCCCTGCTGCTCGATAGCACTCTGCATCTGGCCCATGAAGCGCTGATAGTTAAGCAGCCAGTCCCGCCCCACACCTTGCGCCCCTCGCTGGGACCAACCTTTCTGATATTCACCGCTGTAGTATTCCAGGTCGCGCAGGCGCGCCTCGGCATCATCCACCTGGCGCTGACATTGTCCGAGCATCGCCGCCGCCTTGCGCTCGTCCTCCAGCGCCATGTCCAGCACCGGGATCAGACGACGGATGCGGGTCTCACTCATGACTGATGATCTGCTCCAGAGCACTATGGCTGTCGTTCAGATTGACGCTGACGTGCAGACCCTGGCGCAGGAACGACTGCATAACCGGCATTTTCTCGACCGCCTTGTCGATCAATGGATCAGACCCAGCGGCATAAGCACCGACGCTGATAAGGTCGCGACTCTGCTGATAGCGCGCATAGAGCTGCTTGAAGCGCTGGGCCTGTTGCAGGTGCTCGGGACTGACAATCTGCGGCATGGCCCGACTGATCGAGGCTTCAATATCAATCGCCGGGTAATGACCCTCTTCGGCCAGCCGCCGCGACAACACGACATGGCCATCGAGAATAGCCCTGGAGGCATCAGCAATCGGGTCCTGCTGGTCATCACCTTCGGACAGGACGGTATAGAACGCGGTAATGGAACCGCCACCCTGTTCGGCGTTACCGGCACGCTCGACCAACTGCGGCAACTTGGCAAATACCGACGGGGGGTAGCCCTTGGTAGCCGGCGGCTCGCCAATGGCCAGAGCGATCTCGCGCTGAGCCTGGGCAAAACGGGTCAGCGAATCCATCAGTAGCAGCACATTCTTGCCCTGGTCACGAAAATACTCGGCGATCCGGGTGCAATACATGGCTGCGCGCAAGCGCATCAGCGGCGCATCATCGGCCGGTGAGGCGACCACCACCGAGCGAGCCATGCCCTTCTCGCCAAGGATCTGCTCAATGAACTCCTTGACCTCACGACCACGCTCGCCCACCAGACCGACAATGGTGATATCAGCGTCGGTGAAGCGGGTCATCATCCCCAACAGCATACTTTTGCCAACGCCGCTGCCAGCGAACAGCCCCAGGCGCTGACCACGTCCGACCGTCAGCAGGCTGTTGATCGAGCGGATGCCGACATCCAGCGGCTCCTCGATCGGGTGACGCTTAAGCGGATTGATCACCGGGCCGTTGAGGTCGACCCAGTCATCGGCCTTGAACTGGCCCTTGCCATCCAGCGGACGGCCAATGCCATCCACGACCCGCCCGAGCATGGCGTTGCCCATCGGCAACTTGCCGCCACCGGCACTCGGTACGACCCGCGCCCCCGGCTGCAGGCCCTGCATGCTGTCGACTGGCATCAGGTAAATCTTATTGCCGGCAAAGCCCATAACCTCAGCTTCAATCCGGGTCTGGCCCTGCGGCGTGTCGCTGATCACCAGGCAACGACTGCCCACCGGGGCCTTGCAACCCTCGGCTTCCAGGGTCAGGCCAACCATCCGGATCAGGCGCCCTTCGACCACCGGTTCGGACGGCAACTTCAATGCCTGCTGATAACCCGCCAGACGCCGGGCAAAGCTGATGCGTTCAGGATTGCTCATCAAGGGGCTCCGGCCCAGGGCCCGAGACTGGCAGGTCCGCTGCCGGTGGATGCGCACGCTGCTCGCGGCGCTGCTCGAACAATTGGGTAATCAACTGCTCGAGCCGGGTTTCCAGCGTCGCATCGACCTGGCTGTGTTCGGTCTCGATCCGGCAACCACCGGGCAACAGTTGCTCATCTTCAAGCAACCGCCAACGCTCCTCATGCCGCTCGCGCAAAGCCTTGACCGCCTCGAAATCAACCGGATTGAGATAGATACGGATGTTCTCGGCACCCATCGGCAACACCTTGAGCGCCCCACGTAGTACCGTGAGCACCTGACTGGAGTCGATTTTCAACTCGCGCTGCACAACCTGGCGGACCATGTGTTCAACCAGATGCAGGAGCATGTCCTCGATCTGCTCGTCCTGCTGGCGCAGCGGTTCAAGCAAATGCCCCAAAAGCTGTTCAAATTCGGCAACCCGGGCATCCATGCGGTTGCGGGCTTCCTGCTGGGCCTTGAGTTGGCCGGCATGAAAGCCGTCTTTCTCACCGGTGGAAAACCCTTCGTTGTAGGCTTCCTCGCGAATCTGCTCCAGCTCTTCAACGGTAAAGGGTTTGGGCGCTTCGAGCTCGTCGGCCTCCTCAAGCTCAGACTGCGGAATATCCTCTGGCTCGTCTTCAGGCTCCTCACGCACCACCGGCACATGGTGCTCGGCCTCATCGAAGCTGGGCAGATCCCAGCGACTGAGCCCTGTCAGTTGATCGCCGCGAATCAGTTCCGAGTCGGGATTGCCGCCGGCCATTTAGATCATCTCCTCGCCACCCTTGCCGCCGAGCACGATCTCGCCGGCATCGGCCATGCGCCGGGCGATGGTCAGAATTTCCTTCTGCGCGGCCTCGACTTCGCTGATCCGCACCGGGCCTTTGGCCTCCAGATCGTCCTGCAACAGCTCAGAGGCACGCTTGGACATATTGCGGAAGATCTTTTCCTTGACTGGCTCGTCCGCGCCCTTGAGGGCAACGATCAGCACTTCCGAAGAAACCTCGCGCAGCAGCGCCTGAATGCCCCGGTCATCAACATCAGCCAGATTGTCGAAGACAAACATCAGGTCTTCGATCCGCGCCGACAGATCTTCATCCAGTTCCCGGATCGCTTCGATCAATTGCGACTCTGTGCTGCTTTCCAGGAAGTTCATGATATCGGCAGTGCGCTTGACCCCACCCATGGTTGCCCGCGTGGTATTGGAGTTGCCGGCAAACTGCTTCTCAAGAATCTCGTTGAGTTCCTTCAGCGCGCTTGGTTGAACCGTGTTGAGAGCAGCCACCCGCAACAGTACGTCGAGTCGCACCTTATGATCAAAGTAGCTGACGACTTCAGCGGCCATATCCGGGTCCAGATAGGCCACCACGATAGCCTGAATCTGCGGGTGTTCGTAGCGGATCACATCGGCCACCGCACGCGGTTCCATCCACTTGAGGCTGTCCAGACCCGAGGTGTTGCCACCCAGCAGAATCCGGTCGACCAGGCTATTGGCTTTGTCTTCACCCAGTGCCTGGGTCAGCATCTTGCGAATGTAATTATCTGAGCCAACACCCAGGCCCGTCTGCTCTCCGACGGTCTCGATGAAATCGCCCATCACCTGCTGGACCTGGTCGCGCTGCACTGTACGCATGGATGCCATGGCACTACCGACCCGCTGCACTTCCTTGGGCCCCATGTGCTTGAGAATCGCCGCGGCGTCGGACTCACCCAGGCTCAGCAGAAAGATAGCGGCCTTGTCCAGCTTCGACAGCTTCTGGAGTTTTCTCGCTTCTTCAGTCATCGGCGTTGATCCACTCTTTCACCACTTGGGCGACACGGCCTGGGTCTTCGGCCACCAGGCCTTTGATAGCATTGAGCTGCTGCTCATAACCGGCATTGGGCGGCGGTAGCATCATGGCCGAACTGGCCGGCCCGGACAGACTGACCTGATCGTCTCGCAAATCATCACCCAAGTCGATATCGTCAATTGATGCCGGGTAGCCAGCAGTCTCAGCCGACTTGCCTGCTCCGGCCAGATTCTTGAGTACCGGACGCAAGACTCCGAACACCAGTACCAGCACGAAAAGTATACCGAGAATCTGCTTGGCGATGTCCCAGAACCAGGGTTCGGACCAGAACGGGATACTGGGGATCTCGGCCACCTCACCCTCGGCCACGAACGCGGTATTGATCACGCTGACGCTATCACCACGGCTGGCATCATAGCCCACCGCGTCCTGGACCAGACGAGTCAGGCGTGCGATATCCGCATCGGTCAACGGAGTGCGGACCAGTTCACCCTCAGCATTGGGCAACAGCGGATCATCGACCACCACAGCCACCGACAGCCGACGCAGGCGGCCCTGCTGCTGGCGGGTATAGCTGATCTGGCGATCCAGCTCGAAGTTGCGGGTCGCCTGTTCGCGGGTATCGCGCGGTGGTGCCGGCACGACTGGCTGACCAGTTGCCGGATCGATCACCTGCTCCGGCGCCTGAGCCATACCCGGCGGCTGGTTGGTCAAGGCTCCAGGAATGCCCATTGGAGCCTGACCACCGCTGCGCGCTTCGCTAAGCACCTGTTCGCTGCGCAGCGCCGCGTCTGGGCTAAACATTTCGGCTGTCGATTCGACTGCGCTGAAATCGACATCAGCCGATACCTCAGCCTGATAGCGCCCGGAGCCGAGTACCGGTTGCAGGATACTATGGACCCGACGGGTATAGGTTTCTTCCATGCGCCGGGTGTAGTCAAACTGGCGACCGGCAATGGTCAGCTCACTCAACTCGTTCTGGTCGGACAGCAGGTTGCCGTTCTGGTCAACCACGGTGACCTGATCCTTGCTCAGCTCCGGCACGCTGGTCGCCACCAGATTGACAATGGCCATCACCTGAGCCGGCTCCAGCCGGCGCCCGGCATACATCTCCAGCAATACTGAGGCGCTCGGCTTGCGATCATCACGGACAAATACAGTAGTACGCGGCATGGCGATATGCACGCGAGCGGCCTTGACGTTGTAAAGACTGGAGATGGTACGAGCCAACTCGCCTTCCAGCCCCCGACGATAACGAGTGGTCTCCATGAACTGGCTGGTACCCAGGCCCTGCTCACGGTCAAGAATTTCAAACCCAACATTGCGATCGCTGGCACTGACTCCGGCGCTGGCCAGCCGCAAACGGGCGTCGGCCAAATCTTCGCTGCGTACCAGTAATGCGCCGCTGTTGGGCTCTACCCGATAACGAATCCGGCCCTGCTGCAATACTTCTACCACCTGCCCGGAGTCATAGCCTTCCAGGCTGCCATACAGTGGCCGCCATTCCGGCTGTTGAGACCACAGCACAACGGCAAAGCCAATGGCCACGCTGGCGGCCAGCCCCACCAGCAGGGCGAACTGACGCAGCATCGGCAGTTGCGCCAGATTGTCGAGAAAAGCCAGGCCCAGCAACGGCTTGCGCTGAGCCTCAGCGGACTCGGCGTCGGCTCGGGTGGCAGGGGTATTGGCAGTGCTGGCGGTTTCCATGCAGCTATCCTCAGAACATCAGGGTCGGCGTTGGCTGATCAGATGGGCATCTTCATGATGTCTTCGTAGGCATTGATCAGGCGATTGCGCACCTGGGTCATGGCCTGGAAGGCAACACTGGATTTCTGCGCGGCGATCATTACATCGGTCAGGTCGATTCCCGGCACACCGCGCTCGAAGCCGCTTTGCAGCTCACTGGTGGTCTGTTGCAGCTCGTTGACCTTGTCCACCGCCTGCTTGAGCACGTCATCGAATGCCGGCGCATTGACGTTCTGCTGTACCTGAGCCGGTACCTGCGGCTTGCCCATGGCTTCCATTTGCATGGAACGCATCTGCAGCATCAGCCGGTTGAATTCTACACCCTGGGTCATCGTAACCTCCAAGCCGTAATTTTTTTGACGGCGTGTATCGCTTTGAGGTTAGTTGAGCAAGATTGGTGCCAGGTTACCAACTGGCATCTAGCTCGGTCGTGGCGGATAGTTCTGTGTCGAGCAGACGTTCGACACTCCCAGGGGATTACCCGGACTCAGTACGCCACCAGATCCCGCTCTACATCAAACCCGGCATCACGCATCTGCGCCAGCTTGTAGCGCAGGGTACGAGGACTGATGCCCAGGCGCTCGGCGGCTTCCTTGCGTCGTCCACGCTCAGCGCGCAGCACGTCAATGATCAGTTGATACTCACGTTGACGAACGCCAGTTTCCAGGCGTTCAGGCCCGGCAGCGACAGGAGCCGCAGGAATCGCTGGCGCTTCGACCGTCGGGAACTGTACCAGTGGAGCCGCCGCCAGTCCGGGCGGACCAGCCAGACAGAGATCCGCAGCGGCGATAAGCCCACCCTGCTGCAGAATCAGGGCGCGTTGCACGGCATTATCCAGCTCACGGACATTGCCTGGCCAGGGGTGGCTACGCAAGGCCTGACAAGCATCCTCGGCAAAGCGCACACCAGCCTGTTTCATCTTGGCTGCATGACGGGCCAGCAAACGCTCGGCAATTGGCAAAATATCGCCGGGACGAGCACGCAGCGGCTGCCACTGCAGCGGAAAGACTCCGAGTCGGTAATACAGATCTTCACGGAAACGCCCAGCCGCAACCTCGGCAGCCATATCCCGGTTGGTGGTGGCAATCACCCGGATATCCAGGTCAATCAGCTTGCGCCCGCCCACCCGCTCAACTTCACGCTCCTGCAATACCCGCAACAGCTTGGCCTGAAGACCCAAAGGCATCTCAGAAATTTCATCGAGCAACAGGGTGCCGCCATTGGCTTGCTCGAACTTTCCGGGTTGCGAGGCGACCGCACCGGTAAAGGCCCCCTTCTCATGACCGAACAGGGTGGCCTCAAGCATATTCTCGGGTATCGCTGCGCAATTGATCGCGATGAAAGGTTTGTCGGCCCGTGGTGACTGCTGATGAATGTAGCGCGCCAGCACCTCCTTGCCAGTACCCGACTCACCCGAGATCAGTACTGTCGAATCACTGACGGCAACCCGTTGCGCCAGCGCCAGCAATTGCTGACTGACTGGTTCGACCGCGACCGGCCCCTGGTCAGCGCTGGGTTGCAACTGACCCTGAGCGTACTGGCGCACCAGCGAAGTCAGAGCCTCCGGCTCGAAGGGCTTGACCAGATAGTCGACTGCACCATCACGCATGGCGCCCACGGCCTGGTGCACGGTGCCGTAGGCCGTCATCAGCAGCGTCGGCACTTGCGGATAGCGGTTGCGCAGCGTACGCAACAGCGCGTGACCATCCATGCCCGGCATGTTCACATCACTGACCACCATGGCAACCGGTTCACGCGCCAGAAGAGCCAGGGCGGCCTCAGCGCTTTCAGCCTCGCGATAGGCATAGCCTGCCAGGGCCAGGGTATCGACCAACGCTTCGCGCAGCGCCTGATCATCTTCCACCAGCAGAATTGGCAGCATCTTCTGAGTCATGATTACTCCTCCCCACCAAACTGAATCGGCAACAGGACTTCGGCGCAGGTACCCCGGCCGACCTTGCTGCGCAAATGAAACGCTCCACCGTGCGCCCGCGCCACCGACTTGACCACCGCCAGTCCCAGACCGGTTCCCTGGGGCTTGGTGGTATGGAACGGCTCTGCCAGGCGCGCCAACAATTCGGCACTCATACCCGGACCGTTATCCACTACGCACAGACTCAACTGCCCTTCCAGCCGCCGCGCCACCACCTTGAGCCCTGAGCTCATCGAACCGGCCTGGCAGGCATTTTCCACCAGGTTGAGCAAGGCACTGACCAAGGTTTCGGCATTGCAACGCAGCCACCCCTGCGGCGGGCACAGGTCAACCCAGCGGCACTTGATCCCGGCCTGCTCCAGCACCGGCTCAGCCTGCAGACGCAAGCGCTCGAACAATGCCGGCGGCGTCAAACGATCCTCCAACGGCAAGTCGCCTCGGGCGAACAGCAACATGTCGCGCACCTGCTGCTCCATGGCCTGCAGCCGATCCTTCAGGCGCAGACTGAAACGTTGACGCTGTTCAAGACTCAGAGCGTCATCACCCAAGTGACTGGCATACAGCAACGCGGTCGACAGCGGTGTACGAATCTGATGCGCCAGGGAGGCAACCATACGCCCCAGAGCCGACAAGCGTTCATGGCGGGCCAGACGAGCCTGCAACTCCCGGGTTTCAGTAAGATCGTTGATCAGAATCAGTTGGCCCGGCTCGCCACGCAAAGACCGGGTAGCAAGCGAGACCCGCCGACCACTGCGCAGTGATACTTCGTGGTAATCATCTTCGCGCGGGGCAAAGCGCTCCTGAATCAGATCACGCCAGAGCTGACCTTCCAATGGCTCGCCCAACAGTTCACGCGCCACCGGATTGGCCTCTCGCACTACACCCCGGCCATCGAGTACCACTACCCCACCCGGCAACAGATCCAGGAGATTTTGCAGACGTGCCGTGACACAGGCTTTTTCCGCCAGCTCTCGGGTGCGTTGGGCATGCACGTCGGCCAGTTGACGCTTGAGCGTATCTACCTGGGCCTCAAGCAAAGCATGGGATTCGATCAGTTGCGCAGAGACCTGCTCAAGCAGCGCGCGGCTATACTCGATACGCTCGGCCTGAACGGCCTCGGTTGGTGACTGCCCGTTATCAGGCAGCGAGTGTGCGGATACAGCCATGGGGCATCCCCTGATCGTTGAAACTCCGGTCAGGGAGGGCTTAAGCAAGCCCTATGCCACCAATTAATAAACAAACAAAAACAATAAGTTACGCAAAATCAAGCAACTTAAACGTCAGTCTTCTGACGCATCGATCCCGCGATTTATGCCGTACTTGCGCATCTTCTCGACCAGCGTGGTACGCCGGATCCGCAGGCGCTCGGCAGCCCGCGCCACGACCCCTGAAGACTCATCCAGCGCCTGCTGGATCAGGGTCTGCTCCAGCCCCCCCAGGTACTCTTTCAGATCCAGCCCTTCGGGTGGCAGGAAGGCTGGGCTGTCCAGCCCAACCAGACCGTTGAAAGCTTCACTGCGTTCATCCTCATCGTCACGCAGTTGACGCAGGTCCTCGTGATCATCCTCGACGTAACGGAACTTGCGCGGCAACTCACCGACGCCGATGACCCCATGCGGATGCATGATCGCCATACGCTCGACCAGATTGGCCAGCTCACGCACGTTGCCCGGCCAGTCGTGCCGGCACAGCGACATGATCGCCGAGGTGCTGAAACGGATCGAGCCACGCTTCTCGGTTTCCATCCGGGTAATCAGTTCATTGAGCAGCAGCGGCAGATCCTCGATCCGCTCACGCATCGCCGGCATTTCGATCGGGAAGACATTCAGGCGGTAATAGAGATCTTCACGGAAGCTGCCCTGCTCAATCATTTTCTCGAGGTTCTTATGGGTCGCGGCAATGATTCGCACATCAGCCGTTTGCACCTTGTTGCTGCCAACCCGTTCAAAGGTCCGCTCCTGCAACACCCGCAGCAGCTTGACCTGCATCGGCAGCGGCATGTCACCGATTTCATCGAGGAACAGGGTGCCCCCTTCGGCCAGCTCAAAGCGCCCAGCACGACTGGTAATTGCTCCGGTAAAGGCACCCTTTTCATGACCAAACAGCTCGCTCTCCAGCAACTCGGCCGGAATCGCGCCACAGTTGACCGGTACGAACGGGGAATCCTTGCGACGGGAGTGATAATGCAGATTACGCGCCACCACTTCCTTGCCGGTGCCTGACTCACCCAGAATCAATACGGTGGCTTCGGTGTCGGCGACCTGCTGCATCATCTGCCGCACCGCCTGAATTGGCCGGCTGGTGCCAACCAGACTACGAAACAGGTTAGGCTCGCGCTGACGTGGCCGGCTGCTGCGCTCATCGAACACTTCGCGATAAACCTGGGCCCGGTGCAGAGTATCGAGGAACTGGCTGTAGCTCAGCGGTGGCTCCAGCACCGCCAGCAGACGCTGACGCAGGTGCTCAGGCCAATGGCTGGCCTGAGCCGGATCCAGCATCACCACGGGCAGGTTTTCATCCCACTTGTCCAATTGCCCAAGCAGGCCCTGAACGCCATGGTCATGATCACAGCGGCCGAGAATCACGCACTTGACTGAACCAGGCGACTCGAATTCGTCATTGACGTCGCGCTGCCAGTCAGAAGACGTGGAAATGACCGCCTCCTCCCCCAGGAACCCCAGAATCACACTCAAATCATGACGATTCTGCGGGCAATCATCGATAAGCAAAATATGGCTATTGAGCAGCATAGCGTGGCAGACGTCCTGTTAACGCACGAGCGGCACCAGTGATTTTTGATAGCGGTGCGCCAGCTTTTTTTGAATGGACCCAAAGGTAGTCAGATTCGACACCAGAGTCAAATACTTGGCGCGGATAAGGTATCGCAAAACGCCCTCGACCGTTAGCCACACAGGACAAACGGTCAGGGCGAGCAACTAATGGGACAATTATAGCAATCGAGCGCAAAAATCCAGCGTTCAGGAGAACATCTGATAAACCTTGGCGCCAGCCTTGCCACGCTGCATGCCTTGCAGCTCTTCGGCCAGTTTGCCCTGCACTGCCTGGCACAGCCCAATCACTTCCCGATAGGTAGCCAATAATCCGTCCAGAGTATCCACCACCATCTGGTCATCACGCTCGGGCTGCTCCATGGCCTGGGCCACCTGCTGGCGGCACAGCTTGTCCAGTTCCCCCACCTGCTCCCAGTCACCGGCACGCACCGCGACGATCAGCGCTTCATGGGTCTGCTGCAACTGCTTGACGGCTTGAGCCATGACTATCTCCTTAGGCGGCGTGACGGATGCCATCCCAACCGCTTTTGACTTCTCGCAACAACCCGGCCACTTCGTCGAGGATTGCCGGATCATTCTGCAGATTGGCTGCACTCAGGCGCTGCTGCATAAAGGCATACAGGTTATCCAGGTTTTCGGCAATCTCACCACCCTGCTCCCGGTTCAAACCGTCGCGCAGACCACCGATAATCGCTACAGCTTTGCCTACCAACTCCCCCTTGAGGGCCAGATTGCCATATTCCATTGCCCCCTTGGCCTCGGCAATCCGCCGCAATCCACCCTCCATCAGCATCTGAATCAACCGATGCGGGTCAGCTTCACTGATCTGGGCGTTGACGTTGACCGTTTGGTATTGCTTCATGGCGGCGTAGGCATTCATCGAGCACATCCTGAGTGAGTGTTGCACATACTTCCTGTATCGGCTGGCCAGGGAAAACTTTAGGGAAATTTCTGCTTATTGCACAGAGACTGGGGACTGACCCGGGTAGCGTCGCGCGCCCGCGCGATGCTGAAACTGCCTGACAACCACGTCATCGCGAGCGGCGGAATCCTGCACACCTTCAACCACGTCATCGCGAAGGCCGTAGGCCTGTGGCGATCCAACTGCCGGGGCGGATACCGGTGGATTGCCACGTAGGCGACTGGCCGCCCCCTGCCACTCGCAATAACGAAATATGCTCAAGCCGGCTCGATGGCGTCCCAACCGTCCTTGATCTGGGCCAGCAACAACTCAACCTCATCCAGGGTGCGCGGCGTGTCATCCAAAGCCACACCTGCCAGTTTACGGGTCATGTAATCATAGAGCGCATCCAGGTTTGCGGCGATTTCACCACCCAACTCCTTGTCCAGCGCCCCTTGAAGAGCACCGATGATGCTGATGGTGCTGCCAATGGCGACACCGCGTTGTTCGGCGTTACCGCTTTCCTGGGCATGCCGTGCCAAACGCACCCGCTCAATAGCACCAGCCAGCAACAACTGGACCGCACGGTACTGCGAGACTTCCTGGGAAACCTTGACCTGCTTGTAGGTATCGATCGGATTGCTCATCGTTTTCTATCCTGTCTTACTACGCCCGGCAGGTTGGAAAGCTGGTTTTCGAGATACTGGCTGGTCTGGCTGAGCTGGCCAACCAACATATCCATAGCGTTGAATTGCGCAAAAAGACGCGTTTCCATGGCAGACATCCTGCGATCCAGGTCTTCACGCTGCTTATCGATATTCTTGAGGGTGGTCTGCAGCGACTTGGTACGCTGCTCGAGAATGCCACCGGTCTGTATATAAGGCTCAGCGCGTGCTTCCAGGCGCCCCATCAAGCCCTTCTCTCCCGTCAGGAAACCCTGAACCTGATCGAAGTTACGCTCCAGCGCCTGATCCAGCTTATCACTATCAATTTCCAGCTTGCCGTCCTGCTTGGTGGTAATCCCGAGATCGGCCAGAATGCGAATATCACCAGAGCCTTGAGCATTGCCAAGCTCGGTACGCATGGCACTGAGGAACGAACGTACGGTAGCGTCACCAACCAACGGCCCGGCTAGTGGAGTACCAGAATCACCGCCGACCTGGGTTACCCGGGTCAGCGAGTTGGTGGTATCGATCAACTTGTTGTAGGCATCGACAAACTTCTGCAGGTTCGCCTTAACCCCGGCGCGGTCTTCAGCCACGGCCAGGTTGAAGGTATTGGCGTTGGCAATATCCTCCGCAGACTGAGGTTTCTTGAGAGTCAGGCTCACACCCTCGATCACATCATCGATGGTATTGCTGGCACTGCTCATCAGCAGGCCGTCGACGGCAAAGCTGGCATCACGGGCAAAGCTGATCACCCGCGCGGCCCGTGGATCATCCGGGTCAGCGGCCGGAGGCTGGTAGTTGGTTGCCTCCGGGTCTGGCGGGGTAAAGGCCAGCCGACCAAAGTCACCTGTGGCATTGGCCACATCAACCTGAATATCGTTGCCTGAGCCGCTATTGGTCGAAGTCAACACAATGCGCGCCCCGCCAACACCTGACGGATCATTGACGATAGCCGCGCTCAACCCCTTGTCGGCACCAGCGGCATTGATCGCATCGCGGATCGCACTGAGCGACTGCTTATCCTCACCGATCTGAACATTGATGACCTCGTCACCAACCGTGATATTCAGCTCGCCAGTGCCAACCTGGGTACTGGCCGAATCGAATCCAGCCAGAGCCACCTTGCTGCTCTGGGCCAGGTTGAATACCTGAACACTGTAGTTGCCCGCTGCTGCACTGGAAGTGGCCGTGGCAGTAAAATAGTCCGTGTTGGAGGAGGTCGCGGTGCGCTTCTGGAACAACCCCGGATCATTGAGATTCTTCAGCGCAGTTTGAAAATCGGAAATAGCACTGCGGAACTGCCCCAGTGCCGAGAATTGCGCGGTAGTCTTGCTTTCCAGACGAGAGAGCGATGCGGCCTTGGGGGCACGCTCAGCGTCCATGATCGCCTTGACCATGGAGTTGATATCCAGCCCCGAACCAATACCGGTAATATTCATGCTACTCACCTCGTTGCCGTTTTCTTGACGGCATCAATGCCTGATGGGTTCACCCAGAGCTTTCAGGCAAGAAACGGGCCAGCTCAAGCCTCCGCTTCAAACAACAAGCTACGAATCTCCGACAGGTTCTCTGCCAGGCGCAGAGCCTCTTCGGAAGGAATCTGACGGATCACATCACCAGTGGCCGCCTCGGTGACCCGGACTACGACTTGACCTGTGCCATCATCCAGCTGGAAATTGATATCCCGCCGCACGCTCTGGACAAAGTCCTGCATGTCCGACACGGCTTTTTCCAGACTCTGGCGATCAGCCGGTTGGACCTCAACTACAGCGGGAAGTGCAGTTTTGTTCTGACTATCCGGAGTCTCTGACGCCTTGCCTGCTACCAGACTAACAACCTTACCGGCAGCCGCGCTGACAGCAGCACCTGCTGGCCGTTCAGAGATCGCTGTTCCAAGCATTCCCATGTCCATGGCGGTATCCTCATTAAGGACAATGCGGGAGAAAGGCTAGCACCTTTCCCCCGTCATTTCACATCCGGTCAATCTTACTGCAGCAGACTCAAAACAGCCTGCGGCAACTGATTGGCCTGAGCCAGAATCGAAGTACCGGCCTGCTGCAGGATCTGGTTCTTGGTCAGATTCGCAGTCTCGGCGGCAAAGTCGGTGTCCTGGATACGGCCACGGGCTGCCGAGACGTTCTCGGCAATATTCTGCAGGTTGGCAATGGTGTTCTCGAAGCGGTTCTGTACCGCACCCAGATCAGCACGCTGGGAGTCAATCTGCTTGATCGCCGCATCGATTACCAAAATGGCCGACTGAGCTCCAGCGGCGCTGGTGATGTCGATGTCCTTGATCCTGTTGTCAGCATCATCAGCCAGATCGTTTTCATCATCAATATCTACCTGATCAAAATCAGCTTGTGTCAGCAGCTCACCATCCGCATCGCCATCCTCAACTTCGATGCTTTGCAGCAAACTGACAGTCTCACCATCCTTGTTCTTGATGGCCTGGCTGATCACCTCGTAATCACCATCAGCGTTCTTCAGTACCCCAACGCCAACGTTGGCATCGTTGATTGCGGCAGCCAGCTTGTCAGTAACCGTCTGCTCAGAATCACCAGCCTTGATATCAACTTCAATTGTCAGAGTGCGCGGGTCACCATCGTTATCTCCGGGAATACCAACATCTGAGTCTTCATTGAAGCTCAGAGTAATGGTCATCTTACCATCGGCTTCTGCCGCAGCTGTCGCCTCGCCGAACTCAACCTTATAAAAATCCCCTTTCAATGAGGTCGAGCTCATCTCATCAATACCAACACTGATGATCTCGTTGGCCGCTGAACCGACCTGGAAGCTGGTCACCCCAAAGTTGCCATCCAGCAGCTTACGACCACCAAAGGTGGTGGTGTTGCTGATACGGTCAACTTCTTTCTTCAACTGGGTAACTTCGGCGTTCAGTGCCTCGCGCTCAGAAGTGCTGTTCGAACCGTTGGCCGCTTGCAACGACAGGTCACGCATACGCTGCAGGATATTGGTGGTTTGCTGCAACGCACCCTCGGCAGTCTGCGCCAGCGAAATGCCGTCGTTGGCGTTACGCACTGCCACGTTCAGACCATTGATCTGGCTGGTCAGTCGGTTGGCAATCTGCAGGCCGGCAGCATCGTCCTTGGCGGAGTTGATGCGCGAACCGGTGGACAGACGCTGCAAGGAAGTCTGCAGCGAGCTGGCGGAACTGTTAAGGTTACGTTGGGTATTCAGCGATGCTACGTTGGTATTGACGGTCAGGGACATGGTATTGCCTCCGATAATGGCGATTGCCCGGTATGCACTTCATGGTGCGGCACGGGCCGGGCAACCATGAAATCTGCGTTCAGTCCCTGTATCGGCACATCCCGGCAAAGCTTTAGGCCAGTATCGGCAATTTTTCAGACAGCAAAAGCCGGGCTTGCGCCCGGCTTTACAACATCACACCAATCGCTCACTGCAGCAAGCTGAGTACCGCCTGGGGCAACTGATTGGCCTGAGCCAGGATCGAGGTACCGGCCTGCTGCAAGATCTGATTCTTGGTCAGCGTCGCTGTCTCGGCGGCAAAGTCAGTGTCCTGGATCCGCCCGCGCGCGGCCGCAACGTTTTCCGCAATATTCTGCAAGTTGGCGATAGTGTTCTCGAAGCGGTTCTGCACCGCACCCAACTCAGCACGCTGGGCATCGATCAGACGGATCGACTCATCGAGAACAAGAATTGCCGACTGAGCACCGGCCACACTAGAGATATCGATATCCCTGACGCTATTGTCAGTTGCCGCTTCAAAATCCCCATCTGCCACGCCGTCAAATTCCGCGCCAGTGCCATCTGTATCATCGAACGCAATCGCTGACAGCAAGGTCGCAGGGCCTGCATCCGTGTTCACAGCCTTGCTGATCACCTCGTAATCACCATCGGCATTTTTCAGCACACCAACACCGATATTGGCATCATTGATTGCGGCCGCCAGCTTCGCAGTCACCGTCTCAGCCGAATCACCAGCTTTCAACTCAACTTCAATTTCAAGAGTACGCGGATCATTATCTGGGTCTGCACCAGGCTCGCCGATATCCGATGCCGGATCAAAAGACAAGGTCAAGGTAACCTTGCCGTCTGCCGTGGCCCCCTCATCAGCCATACCAAAGTCAGCCCGAAAGAAGTCTCCCTTAAGCGAAGTGGCGCTCATCTCGCCAATACCAACACTGATAATTTCGTTGGCCGCCGCCCCAACCTGGAAGCTGGAAATACCAAAATTACCATCCAGCAGTTTGCGACCACCAAAGGTGGTGGTATTGCTGATTCGGTCGATTTCCTTTTTCAGCTGACTGACCTCGGCGTTCAAAGCCTCACGCTCAGAGACACTGTTAGAGCCGTTGGCCGCCTGCAGGGCCAGATCACGCATGCGCTGAAGAATGTTGGTCGACTGCTGCAATGCGCCCTCGGCGGTCTGTGCTAGCGAGATACCGTCATTGGAGTTACGTACCGCCACGTTCAGACCATTGACCTGACTGGTCAGACGATTGGCAATCTGCAGGCCAGCAGCATCATCCTTGGCAGAGTTGATGCGCGAGCCGGTGGACAGACGCTGCAAAGAAGTCTGCAGCGCATTGGATGAAGTATTGAGGTTGCGCTGGGTATTCAGCGACGCCACATTGGTGTTCACCGTCAGGGACATGTCTTGCCTCCATTGTTGCCTGTTGCCCGTACCGCGATCACCAGGCAGCCATGCAATCTGCATTCAACGAATATTCGGCATCGATGCAGACGAACGACTGCATTGCCGCTTTTTAATGTCACAAGGTTGAATGAGCAGGAAGTGTGCCAACAACAATAAAGCGCCCAACCACGGCCACTTACAGCCAGCCAGACCGACTGACCAGCGAGATATTCCGGCAAACTTTTGCCGCGCAGGCAAGCGCCTGCCGCAAATATACACAAGCCGGGCATAAGCCCGGCTTGTGTTGAAAACCAACCCTACTGCCAGATCAGCCCAGCAGACTTAGTACCGCCTGCGGCAACTGGTTGGCCTGGGCCAGGATAGAGGTACCGGCCTGCTGCAGAATCTGGTTCTTGGTCAGGTTCGCAGTTTCCGCGGCAAAGTCGGTATCCTGAATCCGTCCACGGGCTGCCGAGACGTTCTCGGCAATATTCTGCAGGTTAGCAATGGTGTTCTCGAAGCGGTTCTGTACCGCACCCAGATCAGCACGCTGGGAGTCAATCTGCTTGATCGCCGCATCGATTACCAAAATGGCCGACTGAGCTCCAGCGGCGCTGGTGATGTCGATGTCCTTGATCCTGTTGTCAGCATCATCAGCCAGATCGTTTTCATCATCAATATCTACCTGATCAAAATCAGCTTGTGTCAGCAGCTCACCATCCGCATCGCCATCCTCAACTTCGATGCTTTGCAGCAAACTGACAGTCTCACCATCCTTGTTCTTGATGGCCTGGCTGATCACCTCGTAATCACCATCAGCGTTCTTCAGTACCCCAACGCCAACGTTGGCATCGTTGATTGCGGCAGCCAGCTTGTCAGTAACCGTCTGCTCAGAATCACCAGCCTTGATATCAACTTCAATTGTCAGAGTGCGCGGGTCACCATCGTTATCTCCGGGAATACCAACATCTGAGTCTTCATTGAAGCTCAGAGTAATGGTCATCTTACCATCGGCTTCTGCCGCAGCTGTCGCCTCGCCGAACTCAACCTTATAAAAATCCCCTTTCAATGAGGTCGAGCTCATCTCATCAATACCAACACTGATGATCTCGTTGGCCGCTGAACCGACCTGGAAGCTGGTCACCCCAAAGTTGCCATCCAGCAGCTTACGACCACCAAAGGTGGTGGTGTTGCTGATACGGTCAACTTCTTTCTTCAACTGGGTAACTTCGGCGTTCAGTGCCTCGCGCTCAGAAGTGCTGTTCGAACCGTTGGCCGCTTGCAACGACAGGTCACGCATACGCTGCAGGATATTGGTGGTTTGCTGCAACGCACCCTCGGCAGTCTGCGCCAGCGAAATGCCGTCGTTGGCGTTACGCACTGCCACGTTCAGACCATTGATCTGGCTGGTCAAACGGTTGGCAATCTGCAGGCCGGCAGCATCATCCTTGGCGGAGTTGATGCGCGAACCGGTGGACAGACGCTGCAGGGATGTTTGCAGCGAGCTGGCAGAGCTGTTGAGGTTGCGCTGGGTATTCAGCGACGCGACGTTGGTATTGACGGTCAAGGACATATGATGCCTCCAAAGAACCTGATGATGTTTGCCTGAGCCTGCGTCTCCAAGGCGGGACTTGCCCAGGCACCCATAGAGTTCGCATTCGATTACTTTATCGGCGTCTGTTCGGGGAGCTTTAGGACCTTTTAAAGGATTTTTTTCTTTCTTTTTGACAGGCACTTGCAGCCAGTCATCGCCTCTCAAGGCCCTATTGACAGCATTTTGACATGCAAATTTAACCGTCATGAGGTTATCAGCAGGCAGGGGCGGACTTGAGAGTGGCCTGGGGTTTCCTGGGAGCCTGGAGCATCTGCTCCAGGACGGAGATGCAGCGGACGCGCTGCGGGAGCAGATGCTCCCGCTTCCCAGGATTCATGAACAGCCAGTTACACCCGACCAACGGCTGCGGCCATGACACGCTGCTGTCATCTGGGTGCGGTTAGCTGGTGGCACTTTTCACCGGCGCGCTAAACGCTCGCCTTCAACATTCCGAGGTGCCCCATGTACGCTGAAAAGGCAGTAATTCGCGTGCACCGAGATATGAAGGTGCACACCTGGTGTTATCCGAACCCCGACGCAACCGCTACCATCATTCTGGTCAACGGCTCGCTGGCCACCAGCGCCTCGTTCAGCCAGGCGTTGCGGTTTCTGCAGCCGTTGTTCAACGTGGTGCTGTTTGATCAGCCCTATGCTGGCGCCTCACGCCCGCACAATCCAAACCTGCCATTGATTGGCAAGGAGGACGAAGCACTGATTCTGCTGGATCTGATCGAGCACTTTGATGCCGACCACATCTATTCTTTCTCCTGGGGCGGCGTCGCCACCCTGCTGGCCCTAGCCCAGCGCCCGGCGCGGATCCGCAGTGCCGTGATCAGCTCATTCTCGCCGACTCTCAACAGCGCGATGCATGACTATCTCAGCCGCGGCCAGACCCATCTGGCGGCCTGTGACCGTCAGGCGGTGGGCAACCTGGTCAATGACACCATCGGTGAATATCTGCCGCCTCTGTTCAGGCGCTGCAATTTTCGTCATGTCAGCAGCCTTGAAGAACACGAGTATGCTCAGATGCTGTTCCATATCCGCCAGGTACTGGGGCTGGATAGCGACAGCTACATGAGCTGCGTGACCAATATCGACCTGCCGTTGCTGTTCATCAATGGCGAGTGGGACCGTTACACCAGCCCGGATGATGCACGTGCCTTTGCCAAACTGGCGCCACAGGCTCAGTTTTCAACCATAGCTCACAGCGGTCACTTTCTGGAAATGGAACACAAGACGGCCTGGCAGGATACCCGCTCGGCGGTGGAGCGGTTTTTCCTGCGCCAGGGGGTGGCCGAGCAGCGATTGGCACTGGCGGTATAGAGCACAGCGTGTAGCGCAAGCCTGGGAGTGTCGAGTGTCTGCTCGACACAGCGGGCCCCCGCAGACTCTGTACTGCGGGGCCGTTTCAGCATTGCGCAGGCGCGCAACGCTCCCCAGAACCAGTCACAAAGCTCCGAGCCATCACCTGGGAGTGTCGAGCGCCTGCTCGACACAGAGCTGGCGCGCAACACCGGGTTATCGATCAGCCCACACATCGCGCAGGCGCGCAACGCTCCCCAGGCTATAAACAGGGCTCAGGGGTTGAGCGAGTCGAACACAACCTGCTCACGATCTGCCGCAGCAGCACGCAGCTTGATCAGTTCCTTGATCTTGCGATGCGGGAAGACGTAGAACTGGTCGTTCTCCACCGCCTTGAGGGTCAGTTCAGCGATATCGGAGGCCTGAATCTTGCCCTTGGCCACGGCGGCTTTGGTCAACTCGGCGCGCTTGAGCATGACGTCGCTCGGCGTAATGGTTTCAGCCTTGTCGGCCGGACGATTGCGGGCCGAGTCGGAGATGCCGGTGGGGAAGAAAGCCGGGCACAGGCAAGTCACACCGACATTGGCACCGACATCACGCAGGTCCAGCGCCAGCGTTTCCGACAACGCGACCACCGAGTGCTTGGTGACGTTGTAGATAGCCATGCTCGGGCCGTTGAGCCAGCCAGCAGCCGATGCGGTATTGACGATATGCCCTTCGCCCTGAGCGATCAGCAGTGGAGTGAACACCTTGACCCCCCAAACCACGCCATACAGATTGACACCCATGACCCAGTCCCAGTCGGCCACGGTGTTTTCCCAAACCGGGCCACCAACGCTGACACCAGCGTTATTGAACACCAGGTGAACTCCGCCGAAGCTGCTCTTGCACAGATCGGCAAAAGCCTGAACCTGATCCAGACTGGAGACATCCAGGCGCATGGTTGCGGTTTCGGTACCCGGATGAGCGGCTTCGATCAGGCGCTGGGTTTCCACCATGCCCTTTTCATCCACGTCACCCAGCACAAGCTTCATTCCCCGGGCGGCACAGCACAGCGCCAGTTCACGTCCCAGGCCGCTGCCACCACCGGTAATCGCTGCTACCTTGCCCTGAAAATCTTTCATCGGCCTATCTCCTCAAAACTCGTGAAGTTGATATATTCCACACACCATCATAAATATGCTGAATAGAATGCCTGTCCAGGATGACCAGAGCCAGCGCTATGCGTGGCCGTGATCGCGATTTAGTAACAGAGCTTATGGTCGAGCAGCGAATCAGGCCGGACGCTTCTATAGTGATTCCATAAACCCGAAAGGACGCCCAACATGTATCGCCTTGCCAGCATCCTCATGCTGTGTGGCTGCGCCAGCCTGGCTGCCGCCTCTGACCCGGTCAGACTCAATACCGACATTTTTCCGCCTTACCAGGTAAAGGAAGGTGACCAGTTGGGCGGCAGTTCGGTAGCAGCCCTGGGCTGTATCTTCAAGGCGCTGTCCCAGCCTTACGAAATCCGAGTGCTGCCCTGGGAGCGTGCGATTCATGAGGTCAGTCAGGGGCGAGCTGACGGTTTTTTCTCCGCCACCCGCACCCGCCGGGCCAACGAATTTGCCCAACTCTCGGCACCCCTGGCACTGGAGAAATGGTATTGGTACAGCAACAACCCCGAGCACCCTCTCGAGCCTCGCCGAACGAGCGACCCTCAGTTAAAGATTGGCGGCATCCGCGGCAGCAATCAGGTAGCCTGGCTGGAAAACCAGGGCGTCAAGGTTGACACCCTGGTCGGCAATACCCGGCAATTGCTTCAGTTGCTTGAGCGCGGGCGGATCGACGCCTTTCTAGCCGATCAGCGCACCCTGCGTATTGAACTCACTCCGCTCCCGCTTGGGCTGCGCCCTCAGCATCAGCACTTCCAGCAGTACACCAATTTAGGGGTGTACTTCGCCGATGATTTTCTGCGTCGTCATCCAAGCTTTTTAAGCCGGTTCAACGAAGAGGTGTTCCACTGCATTCCGGAAATGGCTACCCTCACCGCGGAGGAGCGTGAACGCATCCAGGTACTGCATCAACAATTGTTCGCCGACTGGCCCGGCAAGTCCGAAATTATCGAGGCGGTGCTGGAACAGAACCGCCGCCACCAGCAACTGGACGTCACCCGTATCATTCAGCTCGACCAGCAGTGGATCGCCGAGACTAGCCAGCATGAACGCCCGTTGATCAACAGCGTACTGGCTCACCCACTGTCACACTGGCTGACTGATCAACAGATTCGCCACAATGGCCTGATTACCGAGGTCATGGTGACTGACTACCTGGGCCTGAATGTCGCTGTCAGCGAGATCACCACGGATTACTGGCAAGGTGACGAAGCCAAGTTCACCGTGTCATTTTTCGCCAGTAACACCACCCCGTTCATGGGGCCATTGGAGTATGATCAATCAACACAGGGCTTTCAGGTACACGTCAGCAGCCAGATCATCGACCCCATAAGCGGCAAGGTGGTTGGTGTTCTGGTCATTGGTCTGGATATCGAGTTGGCCCTACGCATGAACGGAATCAGTGGAGAGTTGTAATGTTTCCTCTCAAGGCCTCAGCAATGGGCCTTTTCTGCTGCACCTTGTCGGCTTGCGCGCAGCAGCCGACCCCACCGCTGGACAGCCAGCAGGTCAGGATTGAGCAACGCACCTCAATGCCGCTCGATCAGTTGCGCGCTTATCGCCTCAATGGCGAGCCGGTGCGAAGCCTGAGATTTCCCGACCTGCCGCCTGGCGCGCACAAACTGCAGGTTCGCTTCCAGTTCGAGGTGCCCGGCGGCGGGCAACGTGACGGCGGTCGCCTGGAAAGCCGCGAGCGCACCTGCATTCTCGGCCTGAGCCATGATGACTTCCGGGCCGGTCAGCAGTATCAGATTTACGCTGAACGCAGGGGCTGGCAGCCCGCAGCCTGGCTACTGAGTCCAGAAGGTGAACGCCTGACCAGGGCTCGAATCATTCGCTGCGGACCAGGACTCTGACCCGGGCACGCGGCAATCCATGAGCACGCATGGATCACCACGCGGCTACGCCGCTCGCGATGACGTTGGTGTGAAACACTCCAGTGCTATTGCCACTGCGCCAGCCAGCCCAGACTGGCCGCTGTGCTGCTGGCAGGGCGGTATTCGGCAGCCAGCCAGCCCTGATAACCAGCTCGCTCCAAAGCAGCCAGAGCACCGGTAAAATCCAGCACGCCAGTGCCCGGCTCAGCCCGACCCGGGCTATCAGCAAACTGCACATGACCAATCCGTCCGGCCAGCCGCTCGATACTGTCCGTCAGCACTTCGTCCATCCGGGCCATGTGGTACAGATCCAGTTGCGCCGACAGATTGGCATGCCCTACCCGCTCCAGCATCGCCAACAGCTCAGCCGAAGTAGACAACACAAAACCCGGCATGTCGTGTCGGTTGATTGCCTCGCAGGTCACCCCGACCCCAATCGTGGCAAAAGCTTGGGCAGCACGTTGCAAACGTTCAGCCAGGGTTTCCAGAGCCGCCTCACGACTCAGCCCTTCGACCAGCCGCCCAGGCAAGACATTGATTCGCTGGGGCCTGACCTGCTCGGCATAAGCCAGCCCTTGTTCCAGCGCCTGCTCGAACTCGGCAGCTCGACCCGGCACCGCTGCCAGTCCCGGACCGCCTTGCAACAGGTCGGCCGCCGGCAGGTTGATCAGTACCAGCGGCATCCTGGCCGACGCCAGCCGGGATTTGAGCTCTGGCGCTGGCAGTTCATATGGGAACTGGATTTCCACGCCGTCAAAGCCTGCGCTGGCCGCAGCCTCGATACGCTCGGCCAGAGGCACTTCGGTAAACAGCATCGACAGGTTGGCGGCTATCGGCCAAGGCATCGGGTGGCTCCTGAACGTTATAAAAAGAATGACAATCCTAACGGTCTGTTTGGCGGCAAGAAAGCCTGCATCGCTCAGACCGCCAGCCCCGTCATCATGAGCGGCGCAGCCGCGTGGTGAGCCATGCAGACCTGTGGATTGCCACGTCGCTGCGCTCCTCGCAATGACGGAGTATGGGTGCGGGCTGGCAGTTGAGACTGGAAACTGAAGCCGTGGCCAGTACGACCGAACAGATACTCAAACTCCCCGCCCGTCATCACGAGCGGCGTAGCCGCGTGGTGATCCATGCAGACCTGTGGATTGCCACGTCGCTGCGCTCCTCGCAATGACGAGACGTGAGTGTGGATTGCCACGTCGCTGCGCTCCTCGCAATGACGGAGTATGGGTGCGGGCTGGCAGCTGAGACTGGAAGCTGAAGTCGTGGCCAGTATACGGCCGAGCAGATACTTAAACTCCCCGCCCGTCATCACGAGCGGCGTAGCCGCGTGGTGATCCATGCAGACCTGTGGATTGCCGCGTCGCTACGCTTCTCGCAATGACGAGACGTGGGTGTGGATGCCGCATCGCTGCGCCCCTCGCAATGGCAGAAGATGCCTTATCGAAGGCTCGGAGCCTATCGCGCCAAGCATTTCCCGCTTGCTCCACCAGTCGATTGCTCTAAACTTGCGCCACGCCTTGGCCGGTCTCGACACCCGGCCCGGAGTCATCCGCTATTGAACCGGAGAAACCACATGTCGATGATCAAACGACCTCTGGCCGTATTGGCTGGTGCATGCCTGTCCGTTGCTACTCTGTTTTCCACCGCTCAGGCCCAGGACGTACTGCGCGTCTCGGCCATTCCCGACGAAGCTCCGACCGAGCTGCTGCGCAAATTCAAGCCGCTGGGCGAATATCTCGAGCAGGAACTGGGCATGAACGTGCAGTTCCAGCCAGTTTCCGACTACGCCGGAGTAGTCGAGGCTCTCGGCGCCAAGCGCCTGGACATGGCCTGGCTGGGCGGCTTCACCTTTGTTCAGGCCCGCCTGCGTACCGGCGACGCCATCCCGCTGGTACAACGCGAGCAGGATGAGGTCTTCACCAGTACCTTCATCACCGCCGACCCCAAGGTCAACAGCCATGCAGACCTGGCCGGCAAGAGCTTTGCCTTCGGCTCGGTATCGTCCACCTCCGGACACCTGATGCCGCGCTATTTCATGCAGCAGGACGGTATTGAGGTGGATAGCCATTTCAGCCGCATCGGCTTCTCAGGTGCCCATGACGCGACGGTCGCCTGGGTCGAATCCGGCCGGGTCGATGCCGGCGTCCTGAATGCCTCGGTCTGGGAAAAACTGGCTGACGAAGGCAAGGTCGACACCAGCAAGGTACGCGTTTATCAGGTTACCCCGACCTATTTCGACTACAACTGGACCGTGCGCGGCGATCTCGACCCAGCACTGGTCGAACGGATCAAGGCCGCGTTCCTCAAGCTCGACCCGGCCAATCCTGAGCACAAGGCCATTCTCGACCTGCAGCGTGCCAGCCGCTTCATCGAAACCCGGCCGGAGAACTACGAAGGTATCGAGCAAGCCGCCCGAGCTGCCGGCTTGTTGCAGTGAGCATCAGGCTTGATGGCGTGGGGCTGACCCACGCCAATGGCTTCGCTGCGTTGCAGGGGGTCAATCTGCAGATTGAGGCCGGCGAGCGGGTCGCCATCATCGGCTCTTCCGGGGCTGGCAAAACCAGCCTGCTGCGTTTGCTGGGCACCAGTCTGCTGCCCAGCACGGGCGAACTCCAGCTACTCGGTAGCCAGCCGACCCGCCTGCGTGGCCAGGCACTGCGACATCTGCGTCGGCGCATCGGGCTGATCCATCAAAGCCCGCCGCTACCACCGCGCCAGCGCGTGGTGACGGCCGTGCTGGCCGGACGCCTCGGCCACTGGTCGCTGGGCAAGGCGCTGCTGTCACTGTGTTATCCACTGGATATTGCCGGTGCCCACGCAGCGCTGGCCCCACTGGATCTGGCCGACAAGCTGTTTGTGCGTTGTGATCAGCTCTCTGGCGGTCAACTACAGCGCGTCGGCATCGCCCGGGTGCTATACCAAGGCGCCGACCTGCTGCTGGCCGACGAGCCGGTTTCGGCCATGGACCCTGTGCTGGCTGATCACACGTTGGGGCTGCTCAACCGACTGGCCAACGAGCGCGGCGTGAGCCTGATTGCCAGCCTGCATGCGGTTGACCTGGCCCTGCGTCATTTCCCTCGGGTCATTGGCCTGCGTGAAGGCCGGTTGCTGTTCGACAAGCCCGCCAGTGACGTCAGCCAGCGCGATCTTGAACAACTCTATGTCAACGCCAGCCTGGATAGTGGTGAGTCACCGCCCCCCTCTCCCAGCGCCGTCGACGCCGTCAATATCCCGCGATGTTTCTGAAACCAGGCGCACAGGCGCAGTATTGGCGCGATCCTGCCGCCCTGCCACGGACACTGGTGACCCTGGGCGTCCTGATTCTGTTATGGCCGGGGTTGGTGCTGACCGAATTCAGCCCCGCCAGCCTGCTGGATTCACGCAACCTGGATACTTTCGGTCGCTTTCTCGCCGGCTTCTGGCCGCCGGACACCTCCCCAGAGTTTCTCGCCCTGCTCGGCAAGGCCACGCTGGAGACCCTGGCAATGGCTACTGCCGGCCTGGTCCTGGCCCTGCTGCTGGCCATCCCGCTGGGGCTGATCGCCACCCGCGCGCTGTCGATCTCTGCCTTGCTGCGCGGCAAGCCTGCACTGCGCAGTGGCCTGATTCGCTACCCGGTACGACTGCTGCTAATCATCTTGCGCAGCGTGCCGGAAATCGTCTGGGCGTTGCTGTTTGTTCGTGCCGTAGGCCTCGGGCCAACGGCTGGTGTGCTGGCTATCGCCATCACCTATAGCGGTATGCTCGGTAAGGTCTATGCGGAAATCTGCGAGTCGGTCGACCAGCGTCCAGCCCAGGCTTTGTTACAGGCCGGCAGTGGTCGCCTGGCGGCATTCTGCTACGGCATCCTGCCGGCTGCCGCTCAGGAGCTGACCTCCTATACCCTGTACCGCTGGGAGTGTGCGGTGCGCGCCTCAGTCATCATGGGCTTTGTCGGTGCTGGTGGGCTGGGCCAGATGATCGACCTGTCGATCCGCATGTTCGCTGGCGGCGAAGTGGTCAGTATTCTGCTGACCTTCCTGCTGCTGGTGCTACTGGCCGACCAGCTCAGCACCCTGCTACGCCGGAGGCTGGCATGAGCCGGCGCTGGGAAGCCATGGGCTGGCTGCTGCTGATTGGCGCAGCGGTTATCGCCTCATTCTGGTATCTGGATATGGACCTGGGAGGCCTGCTACGCGGCGACAGCCCGCAGCAGATGCAGGCCTATGCACTGTCGTTCTTCCCGCCCGACAGCTCCGCCAACTGGCTCAGGCAGATCAGTCGTGGCGCCTTGGAGACCCTGGCGATTTCGGCCATCGGTACTCTGCTGGCGGCTCTGCTGGGCGCCGGCCTCAGCCTGCTCGCCGCCGGTCGGCTGGGGCGGCTGGCCAAGGCCGCGGCCCGGTTGCTGCTCAATGCCCTGCGCTCAGTGCCAGAACTGGTGTGGGCTGCGCTGATGGTACTGGCCGCCGGTCTCGGGCCCTTTGCCGGCACCCTGGCCATTGCCCTGCACACCGCCGGCGTGCTCGGCCGACTGTTTGCCGAAGCGCTGGAAAACACCCCGGTCGAACCGGCCAACGCCCTGCGTGAAGCCGGCGCTGGTACCCTGGCGGCGTTTTTCTACGGCACCTTGCCAGGCGTGTTGCCGCAGTGGCTGGCCTATACCCTGTATCGCTGGGAGAACAATATCCGAATGGCGGCGGTGCTGGGATTCGTCGGTGCCGGCGGTTTGGGTCAGATGCTTTATGTGACCCTCAGCCTGTTCCAGCAACCGCGGGCGATGACCGTAATTCTGGCAATGCTGCTGATGGTGTTGCTGGTCGATGCGCTCAGTGCCTGGTTGCGCCGGCGCCTTTAACCTGACGCCCTTTATGGATTGCCACGTCGCTATGCTCCTCGCAATGACGGGGTATGGGTGTGGATTGGCGTTTTTCGCGCTCGCAGAGCGCTCCTACTGCCCGCCCGTCATCACGAGCGGCGCAGCCGCGTGGTGATCCATGCGGCCTGTGGATTGCCGCATCGCTGTGCGACTCGCAATGACGGGGCATGGGTGTGGATTGGCGTTTTTCGCGCTCGCAGAGCGCTCCTACTACCCGCCCGTCATCACGAGCGGCGCAGCCGCGTGGTGATCCATGCGGCCTGTGACTCAGGCCCGCTCCTGTACCAGTACCCAGGGCCGGATCACCACGGCCCATAGGTTGTCGGGGTGGCGCTCGCTCCAGTCAATAGCCTGTTCATTGCTGATCGGGCCAAACTGCCCAGTATCCATCCAGCCCTTGACCGTGTCGGCATCATCAGCCGTCAGCGCCTGGGCTACCGCCACCAAATCCAGCGCGGCCCCCACCACTAAGACTTCTCCACGAGCAAAATGCGGTTCCAGGGTTTTCCAGTCAATCCGACCGGTCGAGCCTAAAATGGCGGCGTAAGTTTCAGTTGGGCTGGTCATCGACGGGCTCCCGGGGGCTGAAGGGCTCTGAAAACGCGTAGGGTAGCACCCGGAAAAAGCCTGACCAATCGGTCATTTGTCACTAATAGGTAATTTTGTTGCACTTTAAGGACATCTGTCAGCAAATTGAAACAGCTCGATTCCCTGTCTTATATCCCATTGCTAAACTGCTCCGGTACAGTTCCCGGAGAAGGTCCCGAGCCGCCAACCCTCGGCACTTTCATTTGTCGGACAACAACAAGTGAGCAGATAACATGAAGAAAATGCATCGCAAAGCACTATCCCAATTCATCGCCGCCACCGCTCTGGCCAGCGTCAGTAGCCTGGCCCTGGCCGACACTATCAAGATCGCCTTGGCCGGTCCGGTTACCGGTCCAGTAGCGCAGTACGGTGACATGCAGTTCATCGGCGCCAAGATGGCCATTGAGCAGATCAACGCCGCTGGCGGCGTCAATGGTAGCCAGCTTGAGGGTGTGGTATTCGACGATGCTTGCGATCCCAAGCAGGCGGTTGCGGTCGCCAACCGGATTGTCAACGATGGCATTCAATTCGTGGTCGGCCATCTCTGCTCCAGCTCAACTCAACCAGCTTCCGATGTATATGAAGAAGAAGGCGTGCTGATGATCACCGCCGCCTCAACCAGTCCTGATATCACCTCGCGCGGCTATGAGCTGGTGTTCCGCACCATTGGTCTGGACAGCCTGCAAGGCCCGACTGCAGGTCAGTACATCGTTGAACATATCAAGCCAAGCAAGGTCGCCGTAATCCACGACAAGCAGCAATACGGTGAAGGTATCGCTACCGCCGTGCGTGATGTGCTGCGCGAAAACAGCATTGAAGTGCCAGTCTTCGAAGGCGTGACCGCCGGCGATAAAGACTTCTCTGCCCTGATTGCCAAGCTGCGCCAGGCTGGTGTTGATTTCGTCTACTACGGTGGCTACCACCCGGAACTGGGGCTGCTGCTGCGCCAGTCGGCCGAACAGGGCTTGAATGTTGGCTTCATGGGTCCGGAAGGCGTGGGTAACAGCGACATTTCCGCGATTGCCGGCCAGGCTTCCGAAGGTCTGCTGGTCACTCTGCCCAAGGCCTTTGACGAAGACCCGAAAAATGCTCATCTGGTCGAAGCCTTCAAGGCCAAAAACGAAGACCCCTCGGGGCCGTTCGTATTTCCGGCCTATGCCGCTGTTCAGGTGATCGCCGATGGCATCAAGCTGGCCGGCAGCACAGACACCGAGGCAGTTGCCGCTGCCTTGCGCGCCAACAGCTTCGACACCCCGACCGGCACCCTTGCCTTCGATGAAAAGGGTGACCTGAAAGACTTCAATTTCGTGGTCTACAAATGGCACGCAGATGCCACCAAGACCGCACTGACTGAGTAAACCATCAACGTCATCGGGCCCGCTGGTCACTCCAGCGGGCCCGATTTTTGTGAGTTCCCTCCGAACGACGTTCCTGTCACAGCAGGTAGCTTGGCTATGCCAGAGTCCCTTTATTACTTTATCCAGCAACTGCTCAATGGACTGACGGTTGGCAGTACCTACGCCCTGATCGCCATCGGCTATACCATGGTTTACGGCATTATCGGCATGATCAACTTCGCCCACGGCGAGGTTTACATGATCGGCAGCTATATCGCCTTCATGGCATTGGCAGCCCTGGCCTTGATGGGAGTCGAGTTTCTCCCGCTAATGATTCTCGGCGCCTTCATCATCAGCATGATCGTCACCAGCGCCTATGGCTACAGTATCGAACGGGTTGCCTATCGACCATTACGCGGCGGCAACCGGCTGATTCCACTCATATCAGCCATCGGCATGTCGATCTTCCTGCAAAACCTGGTGCGGCTGGCTCAGGGCTCGCGCGATATCGCCATGCCCAGCCTGGTGACCGGTGGTATCAGCATCGGCCCGGATGAGGGGTTCCACGCCACCTTGTCCTATATGCAGATGATCATCTTCGTGGTCACCCTGCTGACCATGACCCTGCTGACCCTGTTCATCTCCCGCTCGCGCATGGGCAGGGCCTGCCGCGCCTGTGCCGAAGACCTGAAAATGACCAATCTGCTTGGCATCAACACCAACGGCATCATCGCCCTGACCTTCGTCATTGGTGCGGCCCTGGCTGCGGTTGCCGGTGTACTGCTGAGCATGTACTACGGCGTGATCAACCCCTACATCGGCTTTATGGCTGGCCTCAAGGCCTTCACCGCCGCAGTACTGGGTGGCATCGGCAGCATTCCCGGAGCTGTACTTGGCGGTCTGCTGCTGGGTGTTACCGAGGCGATGACCGCCGGTTACTTCAGCACCGAATACAAGGACGTTGTGGCCTTCAGCCTGCTGATCCTGATCCTGCTGTTCCGTCCCAGCGGCATTCTCGGTCGCCCGGAGGTTGAGAAGGTATGATCCGTAACAACCTGAAACCCGCGCTTATTTCCGCTGCGGTGGTGGTAGTTCTCACCGCCATGCTGATGGGTGTGCGCCTGACCCCGTCCGGCACCGGTCTGACCATCAGCGGCGCAGGTACCGATGTCCTGTGGAAAATTGCCGGCGCAGCCTTGTTCATCTTCCTGTTCAATCTGTTCCGCGACCACTTGGGCAAAGCCTGGCAAGCCGTACCCGGCCTGCCCAAGCCCCCAGCCAGTCTGGTTGAGGCCACAGACAAGCCTGTTATCCAGCGCCTGTTCTGGTGTTTTCTGATCGCAGCCGCACTGGTCTTTCCGTTCTTCAGCAACCGCGGCAACATCGATCTGGCTACCCTGGTGTTGATCTACGTAATGCTCGGCCTGGGGCTGAACATTGTGGTTGGCCTGGCCGGCCTGCTGGATCTGGGCTATGTCGGCTTCTATGCGGTCGGAGCCTACAGCTATGCTTTGCTGGCGATGTATTTCGGCATGGGCTTCTGGACCGGGCTGCTGGTCGCCGGGCTGCTCGGCGCCTTCTTCGGCTTCATTCTCGGCTTTCCGGTGCTGCGCCTGCGAGGTGACTACCTGGCGATCGTGACCCTGGGCTTTGGCGAGATCATCCGCATTCTGCTCAACAACATGACCTGGCTGACCAATGGTCCAAACGGGATCGGCGGCATCCCCAAACCAACCCTGTTCGGCCTGGAGTTCAACCGCCGCGCCAGCGAAGGCATGCAGACCTTTCACGAGTTCTTCGGCATTGCCTTCAACTCCAACCACCGGGTGATCTTCCTCTACCTGCTGGCGTTGATGCTGGTGTTGATCACCCTGTACGTGATCAACCGCCTGTTGCGCATGCCGATCGGCCGCGCCTGGGAAGCCCTGCGTGAAGACGAGATTGCCTGCCGCTCGCTGGGCATCAACCCCACAGCGGTCAAGCTCAGCGCCTTCACCATCGGCTCTACCTTTGCAGGGTTCGCCGGCTGCTTCTTCGCCGCCCGCCAGGGCTTCATCAGCCCGGAATCGTTCACCTTCATCGAGTCAGCGATCATCCTTGCCATTGTAGTGCTTGGTGGAATGGGTTCTCAGGTTGGAGTAATTCTGGCAGCCATCATCATGACCATCCTTCCCGAGCTGGCACGCGAATTCAATGAATACCGCATGCTGCTGTTCGGTCTGATGATGGTTCTGATGATGATCTGGCGCCCGCAGGGGCTGCTGCCGATGAAACGCCCGCATATGGAGCTACGCACCCAATGACCATGCCCATGCTTGAAGTCTCTGGCCTGACCATGCGTTTTGGCGGGCTACTGGCGGTCAACGGCGTTGCCCTGACCGTACAGGAAAAACAGATCGTCTCGATGATCGGCCCCAACGGGGCCGGCAAGACTACGGTGTTCAACTGTCTGACCGGTTTTTACAAACCCAGCGACGGCAAGATCATCTTTCGTGGTGAGGAAATTCAGGGCCTGCCCGGTTTCAAGGTTGCCCGCAAGGGCATGATCCGTACCTTCCAGCATGTGCGCCTGTTCAAGGAAATGACCCTGCTGGAAAACCTGCTGGTGGCTCAGCACCAACACCTGAATACCAGTCTGCTGGCGGGCCTGTTCAAGACCCCGAACTACCGCCGCAGCGAGAAGCAGGCGCTGGAGCGGGCCGCCTACTGGCTGGAGCGGGTCGACCTGCTGGAGTTTGCCAACCGCCCGGCCAACAGCCTGGCCTATGGTCAGCAGCGACGCCTGGAGATCGCCCGCTGCATGGTAACTCAGCCATCACTGCTGATGCTCGACGAGCCGGCCGCCGGCCTCAACCCAAGAGAAACCGACGATCTCAAGGCGCTGATCAGCGAACTGCGCGATGCCCACGGCATCACCGTGCTGCTGATCGAACATGACATGAAACTGGTCATGAGCATTTCCGACCATATCGTGGTGATCAACCAGGGCTGCCCACTGGCCAACGGCACACCGGACCAGGTGCGCAGCAACCCTGACGTGATCAAGGCCTACCTGGGCGAAACCTGAGGGCAAGAGCTGATGCTGTACATGAAAAATGTCTCGACCCACTACGGCAAGATCCAGGCACTGCACGACGTTAGCCTGGAAGTCCAGCGTGGCGAGATCGTTACCCTGATCGGCGCCAATGGTGCCGGCAAGACCACATTACTGATGACCCTGTGCGGCGACCCGCGCCCCAGTAGCGGCAGCATTCGTTACGAAGGTGAAGACCTGACCGGGCTGAGCACTGCCGAAATCATGCGCAAGGATATTGCCATCGTGCCGGAGGGCCGGCGCGTGTTCTCGCGCCTGACCGTCGAGGAAAACCTGGCGATGGGCGGTTTCTTCACCAGCAAGGAAGCCTTCCAGCAGCAACTGGACGCCACGCTGGCGCTGTTCCCGCGCCTGAAGGAGCGCTATCAGCAGCGCGCTGGCACCATGTCCGGAGGGGAGCAGCAGATGCTGGCCATCGGTCGAGCGCTGATGAGCAAGCCGCGCCTGCTGCTGCTTGACGAGCCATCACTGGGACTGGCACCGATCATCATCCAGCAGATTTTCGAGATCATTGAGGAGCTGCGCAGACAGGGAGTAACTATCTTTCTGGTCGAGCAGAACGCCAACCAGGCACTCAAGCTCGCCGATCGTGGTTATGTGATGGAGCACGGGCACATCGTCATGCAGGATAGCGGCGCCGCACTGCTGGCCAACCCACAGGTACGCGACGCCTATCTCGGAGGGTAACCCACGCTGTTGCGCCTGCCCGGGTTACTACCAACCGCGGTAGGCGCAACCTTCCTGACGCTGGCCATCATGCTCCAGCACCGCGCGCTGATGGAAGAAACTGCCCGGAATCGCCCGGCAGCCCTGAGGATAAATCCACAGCTGCGCCGCCTCACCACGCAGCGTACGGAAGTTCAAGGCCACACCGGGCAACTGCTCATCGATCACCGGCACCCACTCGCGGGTGTTCAGGCGCATGCCCTGTTCGCCCAACTCGGCCTGCCACAGCGGATCATCTCCCAGCGCCACCCAGCGGGCAATGGCACCAACCTGATCGGCACAGCCACGCCCGACCGATTGCATGCGCCACACCTGACTGACCTGCAACACGCCCTGCCCCACCAGCCGACCACTGACATCGACAAAGATCGCACTCTGCCCAGGCTGCGCCAGTTCCGCAAACAGCTCCTCCAGCCCGGCCCCGTCCTCTACTACCAGAGCCTCTCGGCCCGAGCAAGGCTGCAACTGCCAGGAATTCCCACCACTGTGCTCCAGCAGCCCCATAACACGCTGTTCGGGCCCCTGCTCAGGACTGGTGGCGAACAGCGCACAACCACTCAGCACCAAACCAGCCGCTGCAGCCAGCGCGCCGCGCATCCATGACAGGCAAGAACTCATACTGTGAACTCCTTGGCGTTGACGGGACTCAGCCGACAGATTGCATGTTTGACCAGATCACAAAAGCCGGCTCTGATGGTAACCTTGCGTGGATAAAGCAGCCACCACCATTGAACGGCCTTCTACCAACATCGGAACTTCCATGAAAAGCACAAAAATCCTCCTGCTGTCTTCCTTGTTCGTGGCCCTGACCGCCTGTTCTGCCAAACAACCGGTACAGCAAAGTGCCGCAGTTCAGCCTTCCTGGGCCGAATCGCGGGTTGCCAGCCTGACCGAACTTGCCCAGCGCGAAGGTTACGAAGTCGAGCACGAAGGTGAGCAGATTCGCCTTATCATTCCGGTTGACGGCAACTTCCACCCCAAGCGCACTCTACTTCTGCCTTCAGGTCTGGTTCCCTTGAGCAAAGTGGCTCAAGCACTTAGACATGATGACGAAACTCAGTTCCATGTCGTCGGACATGCCGATAGCGTCGGTGATGAGGAACTGAACCAGCGCTTGAGCCTGGAACGCGCCCAGGCCGTAGCCAGTGTCCTGATGCTAGGTGGTGTCAGTAGCCAGCGCATGCAATTGCGCAGCATGGGTGAAGATCAGCCCCGCGCCGACAACAGCACCGCTACCGGTCGCGCCCTTAACCGTCGGGTGGAAATCGTCATGCTGCCCTACCCGACCCGGGTAGCCATGGCTGACTGAGACTTTCAGCCCCCCTTCCCCAGCCCCTCTCCCGCTAGCGGAGAGGGGCGTCTGCAATAGCCTTAGCCATCACTGATCCCAGGGCTCGCCCCGAGTCCGTTCAACGCGCTTGAGCTTTTCATGCATCGCCGCTTTGGCCAGCATATGGGCGCTGACCGGCGCAGTCATGAACAGGAAGATAGTGATCAGCAACTCGTGCAGGCTCAAACCTTCGCCACGGGTGCTGAAATACAGCAGTGAACCGATTACCAGCGCCCCCACCCCCAAGGTGGTGGCTTTGGTCGGTCCGTGCAGACGCATGAAAAAATCCGGCAGTTTCCACAGTCCAATCGAGCCAATCAGGGCAAACAGGCTGCCAAGCAGAATCAGCGCCGCTACCAGCCATTCAATCCAGGTCGCTTCGAGCATTTTCGTCCCCTCACTCGATGATGTCGCCGCGCAACAGGTGCTTGGCGATTGCCACGGTACCGACAAAGCCCATCACCGCAATCAGCAGCGCAGCCTCGAAGAACAGATCGGACGCCAGATACAACCCCAGCAGCATGATCAGGGCGATGGCGTTGATATACAGGGTATCCAGCGCCAGGATCCGGTCCGGCAGGTCTGGCCCTTTGAGCAGGCGCAGCAGATTGAGCAGGACGGCTACCGACATGATGCCCAGGCACAGCAGGATCACGAATTGGAGCATTCGAAGACCTCCTTGAGCGGCTTTTCGTAACGCTGTTTGATGGTGGCGATCAGCTCCTGCTCATCGGCCACGTCCAGACCATGGATCAGCAGCCTGCGCTTGTCCGCACTGATATCGGCCGACACCGTACCCGGCGTCAGAGAAATAGTGCTGGCCAGCAGGCTGATGGCAAAGTCGTGGGTCAGCTCCAGCGGATATTCGACAAAGGCCGGGCGCAGATTTTTGCTCGGCCCCAGGATCAGTCGGGCGACATCAAGATTGGCCACCACGATGTCCCACAATACCCGCAGGGTAAAACGCAGCAACACGCCGGGGCGATGCAGGGTGGGAGGATGCGGCCAGAACACGTCCGTCAGCATCGGAATGCCCCAGGCCAGAATAAAGCCCATGATCAGGGTACCAGCCGACAGATCATTCATGATCAGTTGCCAGACGATGACCAGGAACAGACTCAGCCACGGGTGTGGCAGCCAGCGCTTGGCACTCATCATGCCTCACCTCCCATGCTCATCACCGCCTCGATATAGTGTGCCGGGGCCAGTACCTGCGCTGCGGTGGCCTGCAGATAGTCCAACAGCGGCCCGGCCATGATCACCAACAGTGGACTGCTGACCAGCAACAGCAGCACTGCCAGCATGCGCCAGGCATCCAGCGGCTCGCCGGTCGCCGGTTCCGGCTCCTGACGCCAGAACAGGGTACTCCCGGCTCGGCTCAGACCGATCAGGGCCAGCAAGCCACCCACCAGTACCACCAGATACAGCCAGAACGCGGCCAACCCGACTCCCGCTGCCTGCAGCAACAGCAGCTTGCCGACGAACCCGGACAGCGGCGGCATACCAACTACAGAAATCGCCGCGATAAAGAACAACCCGCTGAGCAACAACGCATGCGGCACTGTAGGCCCCGGCACCAGCCGTCCGGCATGACGCGGACCACGCGCACGGCTGAGCAGGCCGGCAAACAGGAACAGCGCGCCACTGATCCAGGTCGAGTGAATCAGGTAATACAGGGTGGCGACCAGCGCATCTTCCGTGCCCAACGCCACACCGGCCAGCAGCGTGCCGACCGACACCACCACCAGATAGGCGATCAGGCCATTGAGGGTACTGGCTGCCAGCGCTCCAATCGCCCCCAGAGCCAGAGTCAGCAACGCCAGCGGCCACAACCAGGCTTCAACCAGACCGGCCAGAGGCCCGGCCGCCTCACCAAAGATCAGGCTATAAACCCGGATGATCGAGTAGATGCCCACTTTGGTCATGATCGCAAACAGCGCGGCAACCGGCGCACTGGCAGCAGCGTAGGCGCGTGGCAACCAAAAATACAGCGGGAACACCGCCGCCTTGAGGCCAAACACCACCAGCAGCAGTAACCCGGCCGCCCCTACCAGCGGCGCATCCGCCGGCTCAAGCGCCGCGACCCGCACCGCCATGTCGGCCATGTTCAGGGTGCCGAGCAGGCCATACAAGGTGCCCACCGCAATCAAAAACAGCGCCGAGCCGAACAGGTTGAGCAACACATAATGCAGACCAGCCCGCACCCGTGCCGAACCCGCGCCATGCAACAGCAGGGCGTAGGAGGCAATCAGCAGAATCTCAAAGAACACGAACAGGTTGAACAGATCACCGGTCAGGAACGCACCATTGATCCCCATCAACTGGAACTGGAACAGCGCATGGAAGTTGCGCCCCAGACCATCATCTCCGCGCAGCGCATACAGTACCGCGCAACTGGCCAGCACCGCCGTGACCATCAGCAGCAGGGCCGAGAGATGATCAAGTACCAGCACTATGCCAAACGGCGGCATCCAGTTACCCAAGGCATAGACGCTGATGCCGTCACCAGCCTGGCCCATCAGCGCCCAGGCCAGGGGAATCTGCAGCAGGGTCGCCAGCAGCGACAGACTGCGCTTAACCACCATCTTGCTGCGGGCGATCAACAGCAACAACGCGCCCACGAACATGGGCAACAACACCGGCAGGATCGGCAAGTGACTCATCAACGATCCCCCTTGCCGTCAACATGATCACTATCCAGTTCACCCTGGGCCCGTAGTGCCAGCACCAGAGCAAAGGCAGTCATGGCGAAACCAATCACGATCGCAGTCAGCACCAGTGCCTGGGGCAAGGGGTCGGCATAATTTTCGGCCCGGCCGATCACCGCCGGCATCCCGGTGCTCAAGCGGCCCATGGCGAACAGGAACAGGTTGACGGCGTAGCCGATCAGGGTAAGGCCCACCACGACCGGAAAGGTCCGGGCCCGCAACAGCAGATATACGCCGCAGGCGGTCAACAGCCCCAGGGTCAGGGCAAACAGCAGCTCCATCAGAGATTCTCCCCAGTCACAGCCCGGCCCGTGGACAACTTGCCCAGGTTGGCCAGAATCAACAAGGTGGCGCCCACCACGGTCAGATAAACCCCCAGATCGAAGACCAGCGCACTGGCCAGCTCGACCTCACCTACCAGCGGAATATGGAAGTGATCGAAGGCGCTGGTCAGGAACGGATAACCGAACAGCCAACTGACCAGACCGGTAGCCCCGGCGATGATTACCCCCCAGCCCGCCATATGGTGATAGTTCACACCCCAGCGCTCACTGGTCCACTGCTCACCGCTGCCCACGTATTGCAGGATCAGCGCCACAGCCGTGATCAGACCGGCAATGAAACCGCCGCCCGGCAGGTTGTGACCACGCAGGAAGATGTACGCCGAGACCATCAGTGCCAGCGGCAGGATCACCCGCGACAGGTTGACCAGCATCAGCGGGTGGGCATCGCGAGCCCAAGCCCGCCCCAGTGCGTCGGTTTGTGGAATACGTAGGCGCAGCCCATCGATCAGGGCATAGATCGCCACTCCAGCAATCGCCAGTACAGTGACTTCACCCAGGGTATCGAAACCGCGGAAGTCGACCAGAATCACGTTGACCACGTTGGTGCCGCCACCGCCCGAGACACTGTTGGCCAGGAAATAACCGGCGATGCTGTCATACGGACGGGTCATTACTGCCAACGCCAGAATCGTCACCAGCGAGCCGGCCAGCAACGCCAGAGCGATATCGCGGCCCCGCCGCAGATTGCTCGACTCGGCCGGGGTCAGGCGCGGCAGGAAGAACAGCGCGAGCATCAGCAGGACAATGGTCACCACCTCGACCGACAACTGGGTCAACGCCAAATCCGGGGCCGAGAAGCGAGCGAAAGCCAGCGCCACCATCAGGCCCACCACGCTGAGCATCACCAGCGCGACCAGGCGCTGACGATGCCAGTACACCGTGGCCAGGGCCGAGATCATCAGAATCAAAGTGCCGACCAGGGTTACACCGTCTATCGGAGCCAGGGCCAGCGCCCCGCGCAGGGCCGGCAGTTGCACCAGCCAGTAGCCACTGACCACCAGCGCGGCAATCAGCGTACAGGCCAGATAGCGCTGCAACGATGCATTCTCCAGACGCAGCGTAAACTGACCGCAGCGCCGAACCGCACTCTGGACCAGGCGCTCGAACACCAGCTTGGCATCCAGGCTTTCAAAGCGCGAGTCAGCGTACCAGTCAAACAGCGGTTTGCGCTTGGCGTAAACCAGCACCCCTACCAGCAGGGCCACAAAGCTCATAATCAACGGCAGGTTGAAGCCATGCCAGATCGCCAGACTGTACTCGGGCAGGTCGCCCCCCACTGTGGCGCTGGCCGCCACCTCGAGCAGGCTGGCTACGGTAAAGGCCGGCAACAACCCGACCAGCAGACACAAGGCCACCAGGATTTCCACCGGCACCTTCATGTAGCGCGGCGGTTCATGTGGCGGATACTTGGGCAAGTTGACCGGCTTGCCGTTGAAGAACACGTCGTGGATAAAACGCAGTGAATAGGCCACCGAGAACACCCCGGCCAGGGTCGCCACCAGCGGAATCACCCAACTGAAGTTGCCGAACTGGTGCTGCTGCAGGGTTTCGGTAAAGAACATTTCCTTGGACAGGAAGCCGTTAAGCAGGGGCACCCCGGCCATCGACGCCGCCGCCACCATCGCCAAGGTCGCGGTGTGTGGCATGTAGGCCCACAAGCCATTAATCCGGCGCATGTCCCGGGTACCGGTTTCATGGTCGATGATCCCTGCGGCCATGAACAACGACGCCTTGAAGGTCGCGTGGTTGATGATATGGAACACCGCCGCCACTGCCGCCAACTGGGTATCCAGGCCAAACAGCAGGGTAATCAGCCCCAGATGGCTGATGGTCGAGTAAGCCAGCAGGCCTTTAAGGTCATGCTTGAACAGCGCGGTCACCGCACCCAGCAGCAGAGTGGCCATGCCGGTCAGGCTGACCAGCCAGAACCACAGATCAGTTTCGGCCAGCGCCGGATACAGCCGTGCCAGCAGGAAAACCCCGGCCTTGACCATGGTGGCCGAGTGCAGATAGGCCGACACCGGGGTCGGTGCCGCCATCGCATGCGGCAGCCAGAAGTGGAACGGGAACTGCGCCGACTTGGTGAACACCCCAAGCAGCACCAACACCAGCACCACCGGATATAGCGCATGGGCACGGATCTGCTCACCCGCCGCCAGCACCGCACTCAATTCATAACTACCAACGATATGCCCCAACAGCAAAACCCCGGCCAACAACGCCAGACCACCCCCACCAGTCACCGCCAGCGCCATACGCGCGCCCTTGCGGGCGTCGCTGGAGTGTGACCAGTAACCGATCAGCAGGAACGACGACAGACTGGTCAGCTCCCAGAAGAACATCATCAGCAGCAGGTTTTCGCTCAGTACCACACCAAGCATGGCGGCCATGAACAGCAGCAGATAGGAGAAGAAGCGCCCCATGGGGTCCTTCTTCGACAGGTAATAGCGGGCATACAGAATGACCAGAATGCCGATCCCCTGGATCAGCAGGGCAAACAGAAAGCCCAGGCCATCCAGCCGAAAGCTCAGATTCAGCCCTAGCCGTTCGATCCACGGCAGCGTCTGAACTACCGCCTCACCGGCGAATACCGCCGGCATATGACGCCACATCAGGATCAGACCAAGCACCGGCGCGACCATGGTTGCCAGAGCGCACAGTGAGCGCCCATAGCGGTCGGTCAGCAACGGCAACAGGGTTCCCAACAAGGGAAGCAAGACGATTAGCGCCAAGGTCATGCAGAACTCTCTCTATATAATGGCCGGTGGGGCTTCTTCGATTTCACTATGGCGACAGCGACATTCCGGCCCTGTCATGGCCGGGAAAGCCCACCATTATCCACACAGAGCCAGGTGCTGTCATGAAAACAGACTATCGATTTGATAGGAATGATTGAGAAGCCGCCTGAGAAAACACCGGCCAAATAAGGTCATGCCAGCATTGATCAAGCAGGCAGACAATCTGCAGTTGTACACCGAGTCATTACACCCACGCACCTGGATTGCCACGCCGCTACGCGGCTCGCAATGACGGGACTGGGGCTGTGGTTGGGTTGGGTTGGGTTGGGTTGGGTTGGGTTGGGTTGGGTTGGGACGCTGGCTGAGGTATGGTGCGCCAGCCATAACCTCCGTCATTGCGAGGGCCATAGGCCCGTGGCAATCTACTGGAGGCAGGCAGGTACGCCTGAATTGCCGCGTCGCGGTGCAACTCGCAATGACGGTGGAGCAGATACGCAGCAGTCCTGTACACACGAACGCCAAAATCCACTCCACCGTCATTGCGAACGGCCGAAGGCCTGAAGCAATCCATACGGAGTCCGCCACAGCTCGGTGCAGTTGTGCTGCAACTACACGGCAGCGAACACTGATCGCTGCGGCTCGCCCTAACCAGCCGTTGGCGTATTTGGCGGCACTGCTTTGCTTCAGGGTTCACAGCACATCGGAACAGAATCAGCACCAATCGGGTAGGCCCCAACCTAGACTTAATCAGTGTTTCCCTGGTACACCAAATCAGTGATCCTGATCCCCGCCTGCCCGCTCCAGCGCATCCCCCAAGGGCCCGACCAAAGGTTTAACCCCAGCCCGGTGGGCAGCGCGGGAAATCGCATGAGCCGCTAGCGGCGCGGTCATCAGCAGCACGGCAATTGCCAGCAACACCGCAAACCAGCTTTGTCCCCCAGTAGCACACAGCACCCCGAGCAGTACCAGAATAGCGCCCAGGGCTCCGGCCTTGCTGGCCGAGTGCATGCGGGTATAAGCATCTGGCAGACGCCACACCCCCAAAGCCCCAAGCAGACTCAGCAACGCCCCGAGCAACACCAGCACCGAGGCTCCCACCGACCAGAACGTCATAGCCCCTCCTCCCCGCGCTCAGGCGGCTGATCATGCGGGTCATCACTGTGGTGGGTACCCTTGAACAGCAGTGCGAAAGCCACGCTACCCAGGAAACTGACGATCGCCAGCACAATAGCCACATCCAGCAATACCGCCTGCTCACGGACCAGGGCGACCACTCCAACCCCGGCCACTCCGATCAGAGTCATGGCATCCACCGCCACCGCCCGATCCGGACGACTCGGCCCTGCCAGCAACCGCCACATGATCAATACCGCGCTGCTCACCAACATGGCACCAGCCAACGGCAGCACCCAATAGGCACCCGCCAGTTCAACCGTCATGTTTGCCTCCCAGTTTGTCTCCCATGGGATAGACCCAAGCCATCAAGCGCAACTCGATTTCATGAATCGCCTGCTGTACCGGGTCGGCCGAGGCTGTATCCAGTACGTGCACGAACAGTTCACCAGGCCGGTAGGATAGCGCCAGGGTACCCGGTGTCAGCGTCAGCAAACAGGCAATAACCGTGACCAGCCGACGGTCCTGAGTATCCAGATGGACCTGAACCACCGCCGAATTGACCTGTCGGCGCGGGTTGATCACGATCAGTGCCACATCCAGCGAGGCGCTGAACACCTTCCAAGTGAACCAGGGCACGAAACGCACCCCGGCCTCGACCCGCATGGCATAGACCCGGCATGCCGGCAGCAGCAGACCCAGCAGTTTCAACAGCCCATAGACCAGTACGAACGCCAGCAGCCAGCTGGCCAGTGTCGCCCCGTCATACCAGAGGCTGAGCAGACTGGTCAGCAACAGATGGACAAAAACCATCACTCACCTCCCCGCTCGATCAGTTGCAGATAGGCCGGCGCCTCGACCAGTTGCTCGGCCGAGGCCACCGCATACTCCATCACTGGCCCGGCACCAAAGCCGATCAGCACGGTGATCGCTGCCAGCACGATCATGGTCAGCCAGGCGCCGCTCGGCCCGTCACCGGCAATACCCAGTTGGTCGGGTTGCGGGTGGGCCTTGAGGAAGCTTTCATTCCAGATCTTGCTCATCGACAGCAGGGTAAAGACCCCGGTGAGCAGGGCGAAGAACGTTGCGATCCAGACCCCCGCATCAAGACTGGCCTTGACCAGCACGAACTTGGCCCAGAAGCCGGACAGCGGCGGAATCCCTGCCAGCGACAACGCTGGAATCGCAAACAGCACCGCCAGCAATGGCTTGCTGGCATACAACCCGCCCATCGCCGCCAGACGCTCCGAACCGGTCAGCCGCGCGGCCACACCACCAACGAAGAACAGATTGGCCTTCACCACGATATGGTGAATCAGATAGAACACCGCGCCAGCCAAGGCCAACGGTGTCGCCAGCGCCAGCCCCAGTACCATGTAGCCGACCTGGCTGACGATATGGAACGACAGAATCCGCCGCACCTCGGTCTGCGCAGCCGCCCCCAGCACCCCGATGATCATGGTCGCACAGGCCACCCACAACAGCACCGTATGCACCATCCCAGGCTCCGGCCAGAGCAAGGTCACCATCCGGATCAGGGCATACACCCCAACCTTGGTTAGCAACCCGGCAAACAACGCCGACACCGGGGTCCAGGCCACGTGGTAACTGGCCGGCAGCCAGCCAAACAACGGGAACAGCGCCGCCTTTACCGCGAACGACAGCAGCATCAGCATCACGCCCAGCCAGGCCCCGGAAGTGGCCTGATCGGCGCGGAAGATCAGCGCCAGCTCGCCCATGTTCAACGTCCCGGTGGAGCCATAGACCAGACCGGCCGCCAGCAGGAACATCAGGGTCGCCAGCATGTTCAGCACCAGATAGGTCATGGCCCCGGCCAGCCGGCGCTCGCCACCGCCCAGCGCAATCAGGGCAAACGAGCCGATCAGCAGCACTTCGAACCAGACATACAGGTTGAACACGTCAGCGGTGATGAAGGCGCCACAGATACCGGCCAACAGGCCCTGAACAAACAGGTGCACATCGCGCAGAAAATCGGCCGGCATCGGCTGGCGATGGGCATATACCAGGGTTGCCAGACCAATAACCCCGGTAATCGCCACCATCACCGCAGACAGCCGGTCAATCACCAGACTGATGCCATAGGGTGCCGCCCAGTTGGCCATCTGACCGCTAAGCACCATGCCCTGGGCAGCCAGCACGACCAGCCATACCCCGGCCGCCAGCAGCGCCAGACTGCCGCTCAGACTGATGAACGACACCCAGGCATGGCGGCGCTTGAACAACAGGCCCAGCAACAACGTGGTCAACGGAATGACCACAGGCAAGACCAGCAGGATATTCATCATGCGCGGCCCTCCGGCTCATGGTGATCCTCGTTATGATCCGGGGCCGGCTGCTCGGTGGCCGCACTGACCTTGTCGGTATCCTTGTCACCATGCAGTTCATGGGTCCGTTTGAGTACCGCCAGGGCGAACACGAACAGCGCGAAGCCGATCACGATCGCGGTCAGCACCAGCGCCTGGGGCAGCGGATTGGCGGCATCGGTCACAGCCTCACTGCCAAATACGAAGGCTGCTCGCTCGCCAGCGAAACGTCCAGCGGTCAGCACCCCGAGATTGATCGCATTGCCCAACACAGCAATGCCCAGAACCACTCGCATCAAGTGGCGGTCCAGCATCATCCACACGCCCAGCGCTGCCATGATGCCGGCGGTAATGGCGGCAATCCACTCCATCAGCCAGCCCTCCCGATCAGATTACGCAGCATGTGCATCACCGAACCGAATACGGTGAGAAACACACCAATATCAAACAACAGCGGTGTACCCAGCTTGATCCCGGCCAGCTCGACCCAGTGTCCGCTCATGTACGGCAGGCCACTAGCCAGGCCAAAGAACCCGGCGCCAACCGCACAGGCCAAACCAAGACCAATCAGAGTCGGCGGAGTGATACGTTCCAGCCCGCGCTGGATACCCCGACCAAAGGTCACCACCAACAGGGTGAAACCGGTCGCAGCCACCAGACCACCGATAAAGCCACCGCCCGGCAGGTTGTGACCGCGCCACAGGATCACCAGCGACACGACCAGCAGAATCGCCGCCAGCGGCCGCATGCCCTGACGCAGCAGCACCGAGCCGAATTCCGGCATGCCCTTGGGCTTTGGATCAGTTGCTTGTCCAGCCCCCAGCAACGTCGCGGCACCCAGTGCGGCAATCGCCACCACGACAATCTCGCCCAGCGTATCCACAGCACGGAAATCGACCAGGATCACATTGACCACGTTGCTGCCATAGCCGCCTGGCAGGCTGTTGGCCAGGAACCACTCGGCCAGATCGCCCGGCAACGGCTGACTGACCGCAGTCATGATCATCAACGTCACGGTCAGCCCCAGCACCACAGCCACTACGCCATGCCAGATATTGACCCGGCGATAGCGCGAACCACTGGCCGGAACCATCGGCAAGCGCCGCAGCACCACGGCCAGGAACACCACGGTCAAGGTCTCGACCATCAATTGGGTCAGCGCCACGTCCGGCGCATTGATAGACACAAAGAACAAGGCCAGCCCCAGGCCACTGGCACCCAGCGAGGCCACCAACGCCAGGCGACCGGGCATAAAAGCAGCACCAGCGGCCCCACCCAGGGCCAGCAGACAACCAATCACACCCGGCACGGTAATGGCCGAGAGGTTTTCAGCCTGCAATGGCTGCACCCCGACCACCAGCGCCCACCCCAACACACTGATACTGATCATCAGTGTCATCAGCGCCATATGCAGGCGCAACGAACCATGCTGGAACTGCCGCGCCACCCAACCGGCCACCTGGAATACCCGGTTGAGCAACAGATCCCAGAGCAGATCGCCGCTGTAGTTCCAGGCTTTGCCAAGCTGAGTCGCCAGATAGCGAACCTGATCGGCATGGAAATAAAACCAGGCCCCCAGCCCCAGCGTCAGGACACTGGCAAACACCGCCGGGGTTATGCCACCCCACAGATACAAACTGACCTCAACCGGGCCCGTAGCCACGCTCTGCACTGCGGTATTGACCAGCCAGGTTTCCGGCCAGTGGTTCCATGCCCCCAAGCTGAATCCACCAATCGCCAACAGCAGCGGCCCCAGCCACATGAACGGTGACACCTCGTGCGGATGCCCCGGCCAATCGCCACGCTTGCCCAAAAAGGTGCGGAAGAAGATCAGCGCCGCAGCCGCTACCAACAAGGCATTGGTCAGAATCATCACCAAAGTCACAGTCCAGCCGATACTGCCCATTTGCATCAGGCCGGTGTACTTGAACTCCTTAGCGATAAAACCAAAGAACGGCGGCAAACCAGCATTGGAGAACGCCGCTAGTCCAACAGCAAAGCCGGTTACCGGCATCAGCTTGATCAAGCCACCCAGATGGCGCAGGTCTCGGGTACCGGTGGAATGATCTATAGCACCGACGGCCATGAACAACGCGCCCTTGTAGAACGAGTGTGCCACCAGATACAACACAAAAGCCTGCAAGCCATAAGTGGTGTTGGTGCCAATCAGCATGGTCAACTGGCCCAGCACGGTTACCGTGGTATAGGCCAGCATGCGCTTGAGGTCGTATTGCCGGATCGCCAGCACCGCCCCCAGCACCGCTGTCAGCGCGCCCAGCCCAATCAGAATGGTGCTCCAGCCAGCACCGCCACCGAGTACAGGATTCAACCGCGCCAGCAGGTAGATACCTGCCTTAACCATGGTCGCCGAGTGCAGATAGGCCGACACCGGGGTCGGCGCATTCATCGCATTGGGCAACCACAGATGAAACGGGAACTGGGCCGACTTGGTGAAACAGCCCACCAGTACCAGCAGCATGATCGCCGGAAACAGCGAGTGAGCCTGAACAACCGCCTTCTCCAGGGCCGAGAACTGCCAGGCCTCACCGGCGATTCCCAGCAACACCAGGCCGGCCAGCAATGCCAGCCCGCCGCCGCCAGTGATCAACAGCGCCTGCAACGCAGCCCGGCGCGACTCGCCCTTCTCGTGCTGGTAACTGATCAACAGATAGGAAGCCACGCTGGTCAGCTCCCAGAACACGAACATGGCGATCAGGTCATCGGCCAACACCAGACCGAGCATGGCCATCATGAAAATCAGCAGGTAGGCATAAAACCGCCCGAGATGATGATGATCGTGCAGATAGCCCGCCGAATACAGCACGATCAGCGCACCGATCCCGGTGATCAGCAAAGCGAACAGCAGCGACAGACCGTCCAGACGCAGGGTCAGGGCCACATCCAGGGCCGGCACCCAGGCAATGCTGGCGGTCAACACCTCGCCCGCTGCGACGGTAGGGATGGCCGCCACGAACCAGGCAAAACAGGCTGCCGGCACCAGCGCCAGCAACCAGCCGGCATGACGCGGTGCCATGCGCCAGATCCAGGGCGCCAACAAGGCATTGAGAGCAATGGCTAGCAAACTGACATGCATATCCACAATCCTGTACGGATGGAACTCAACATGGGCCGGATATCTCCGTTACGGCTTGGTAAATCATTTACTTACCATAGGTTGCCGATCAGACAACATCTTGACAGCCACGGTTAAATCCATAGACGAGAACTATCGGGATAGCAATATAAATAAGAGGGGAAAGCCACTACGCCTGTAGCAATTTGAAGCAATTTACCAGACAGGGAACAGGCTTGGGGGTGTGATTTTTGCGGGGAGAACTTGAGTCTGATGAGTTGCACAGCCGCGCGGTAATCCATCAGTAACCATGGATCACCACGCGGCTGTGCCGCTCGTGATGGCAATCAGCAATGCCGACTTGTGCAGGTTACTTGGTAACCCGCGACTCGCCATTCACGGTCAGAATCCGCACCCGGTCGCCCGGAGCGAAGCTGATATTGTTGGACACCTGCTGCACATAGGCGCGGGTCTGGCCGTCGTCTTCACGTACGGTTATTTCCACACCCTGGCTGCGGGTAATGCCTTCCTCGGCAGCGGCGCCGACCATACCACCAGCAACCGCACCCACCACAGTGGCGATGGCGCTGCCACGACCACCACCGACACCACTACCGGCAATACCGCCCACTGCGGCACCTGCGGCCGGGCCAATCACAGTCTTGGTGCCTTCGATCTGTACCAGGCGGACAGACTCGACGGTGCCCAGACGTACGGTTTGTGGAGCGCGGGCCTGATCACGGCTATAGACATCACCGGTCAGTTGCGAGGCGCACCCACCGACCACCAGCAGACTGCTGAGCAGGGCACTGAGAAGTAAAGGCTTTTTCATGGGTATATCCCTAAATATGGAGGACTTGATGATTTTGACTGCATCAACATCCAAATGTTGCGGCTTTTCACTTCAGGTTACAACGCCACGTGTTGTGTGCATGTGCCTTTGATCGGTTTTTGGTCGGTGATGGTCGAATGCCGGACGCGCTTTAGGTTAAAATTCGAACGATTTTAAGTCGGAATCGGTATATGCCGAAATCCTGTCATTCACTTTTTAACGCTTCGTTGTAACCCAGCCATAACAACAAGAAAACGAGCAGGTTGCCGAGCATGTCCGGAGGTCACGCATGCCCGTGTTTCAGGCTGCCTGGATGTATTATCTGAGTCATCCGGCTCTGGTTCTCAATGGACTGGCGCTGTTTTACGCTGTTTGCGGCAGTTGGCTATGGATTGCCACCCAAGTACGTAGCGCCCGTGCCAACGCCCGTCTGGCCACCAGCCCGGTCAGTGCTGGCGACATGGGCCTGGACAACGCCAGTGTGCGGGTCAACCGCATGTTCTATGCGGTGGGGACGGTGTGCCTGGTGCTGGCTGTAGTCCTGAGCCTGATCAGCACCCAGTTGTAGAATGTTTTCGCGGCCGCTGGCCGCTCCTGCCCCGGCAATGTCAGGGCAAGAGCGGTTCGCGAACGCGAATGCGTGTTTGCAACCCCATCACAACCGCAGCCCCTAGCCAACCTGAGCGCGACTTATCACCGGATTGGCATACTGCAACAACCAGAACGGCTGCTGCTCAACCGGGCAGGTAGCCAGACGCTGCTCGAAACGCTCCTGTTCGACCTTCAGGGTCACGGCATCAAACTGCGCACGCCAGTCACCCAGCTCAATCTGAGGTGCATCGGGCAGCCGCTCAAAAGCAAGATAATTACTGACATACAGGCGGTAGGACCCGAGAATCTGCCGGTCACATTCACGCGCCACCAGCTTGGCATCGGCATATTCGGCCTGGAGAGGCTCACCAAAGGCCACATGCACCCGGCCCTTGTAACCGGTCAGCCCCTGAGCAATCGAGCGATCATCCTCGCCCGGCTGTTTGACGTAACCACCCGTCCGCTCGCGCTGTTCCAGCTCGCGCGCCTTCATCAAATCACAGGGGTCCCACTCATAGGCAATGGACACCGGGACGATGCCCAGAGAGCGAATCACATCGGGGAACGACTCGTCCTTGCGGCTCATGCAAAACATCTTAATGATTGCCGAGTCAGTCTCGTCCTTGCCATCCTTGGCCCGGCCTTCAGCCTGGGCGATCCAAACCGACTCACCCGAAGCGATCGAATGGCAGATATAGGCTGACAGGGTTTGATAGGCCGCCAGCTTCTCGCGGCGCCCGGTTAGCGACCGGTGAACAATGAAGCTCTTGTTCAGCCGCATCAGATCACTGACAAAGGGCCGTTGCAGCAAATTGTCGCCAATGGCGATCCGTGGTGTCGGGTGGCCGGCATGGTAAAGCGCGTAATTGACGAACGCCGGATCCATAACGATATCGCGGTGATTGGCCAGAAACAGATACGGTCGATCCTTGTCCAGATGCTCCAGACCGCTGTAGGTCACTTCCAGCGTACTGCTCTCGATCAACCGATCCAGATAAGGTTCCAGCCGCTGCTGCAGCTCGCTGACTGTATGGATATTGCGCGCCTGACGGCGCAGACGACCACCAATCAGTGCCACCAGCGGCCCCATCAGCCAACGGGACAGACTGGGAAACCGGTAGCGGGCAAACATCTGCAGCAGCTCAGGATCACGCAACAGACGCTGCATCACCGCCGGGACTTCGTCATCATTGTAGGGTCTTATGGCATCGAACTCGGCCATGGGGCTCCTCGTCACACATGGGTGTTGGGGGTATCCTGACAAATCAGTAGCGCCAGCCTAACCCGCACTCACTGCCTGTCTTCAGGATTTCCCTGGGCCGCGCATTATGCGCGGCCCGCTTCAGAGTCTCAATTGCTCTGGTCGGTTTCGCCCGGTTGACGATCAGACTACACTGAATGTCACAGCCTAGATCACTGCCGGAGGTCATGCCCATGCAAGCGCTCGAAGAAGCCATGCTGCAATGCCCCCACTGCGGCGAGGCGATTACTTTATTGCTGGACCTGACCGGAGGCAGTCAGTCCTATACTGAGGACTGTCAGGTCTGCTGTCAGGCGATCCATGTCAACCTGTGGATCGATCCCGACCAGGACGGTTATCATATCGACCTGCGCCGCGAGCAGGACTGACCACTACGCCATGCTGTGCGCCTATAACCCCCGTGATCTGATCGAAGCCGAGCTGCTAAAACAGTTGCTGAGCAGCCACCATATCCGTTGCCACCTCACCGGCCAGTACCTGCAGGGTGCGGTAGGAGAATTGCCAGCTCATGACTTGCTGGGGCTCTGGGTCGAGCCTGCGGACCTGGGGCTGGCCCGCGAACTGATCAACGACTGGCAACACGCCACCCCACTGGATGATGAGTTTGATGACCCCGAAAGTGAGCCAGCCCTGACATGAGCGGACGCCTGGCCCAGTTCAATGCCCCACACCGCACACCCCCTGCCGACTGGCAGCCCAGCTGGAATCTGGCGCCAGGCCAGCGGCTGCTGATCCTGCGCAAGACCGACAATCGTCTGGAGTGCGTCCAGACTCTGTGGAACTTGACGCCCGGCTGGCTGCGCGACCTGAGCCGGGCGCCATTCAGCGCCCAGGCCGAATACCTGCACGACAAACCGATGTTCCGCCAGGCCCTTGCCCAGCGTCGCTGTCTGATACCGGTCGATGGCTACTTTCTCTGGCATAGCCAGGGCGGACGCAAGCAGCCCTGGTATCTGCGTCGCCGGGAAGGTGGCCTGGCCCTGGCCGGGCTATGGGAGCGCTACAGTCTGGATGACGGCAGCTATTGGGACAGTTGTGCGCTGATCACAGTGCCCGCCAAGGGCCTGAGCAGTCGCCTGGCCGAGCGTATGCCGGTCAGCCTCAATCAGGCCGAGCAAAGCCTGTGGCTGGCCAACGCCACCGCGACGGAGGCCCTGCAACCACTACTGCTCAATGCCGACTCACGGGTTGAGCTGATGCACCCGGTAACCCCGGCAATGAGTAGCCCGCAAACCCAGGGGCCGATCTGCTGTACGCCGACCGGGCCCCTGGTCCAGCCATGATCAACCCCTGATCAAACCCGGAACTGGTTGATCAGGCGGCGCTGGTGCTCAGCCAGCTTGGTCAGCCCGGCACTGGCCTCAGAAGCCTCCTGAGCCCCCTCGGCTACCGACTTGGCGACCTGATCAATGGTTGCCACATTACGATTGATATCCTCAGCTACCGCACTCTGCTCCTCAGCGGCACTGGCAATCTGGGTGTTCATCTCATTGATGATCGACACCGCCTGAGTGATCGAGGTCAGGGCGGCATCGGCCTCCTCAGCCTGCAGCACGCTTTGCTCGGTCTGCGCCCGACTCTGCTCCATGACCTTGACGGTTTCCCGGGTACCCTGCTGGAGCTGCTCGATCATTTGCTGAATTTCTTCGGTCGAGGCCTGGGTCTTCTGCGCCAGATTCCGCACCTCGTCAGCCACCACGGCAAAGCCGCGCCCCTGCTCACCTGCCCGAGCCGCCTCAATCGCAGCATTGAGCGCCAGCAGATTGGTCTGCTCGGCGATACCGCGAATGGTGTGCAAAATACCAGTGATATTCTCGCTGTCGCGGGCCAGGTCCTGCACGCTGAGCACCGCGCGCTGGATATCCTCAGCCAGATGCTGAATGGTCTGCGAGGTCGCCCGCACCACTTCCCGACCATGGTTGGCCGAGCCATCGGCATTGCTGGCTGCCTCGGCCGCCTGGGTCGCATTGCGCGCCACATCCTGGGCGGTAGCAGTCATTTCCGTCACCGCCGTAGCGACCAGATCGATCTCGCTGAGCTGCCGCTGCACCCCGTCGTTGGTGCGCATGGCGATATCGGCGGTAGTTTCCGAGGCATCGGTCACCTGCTGCACCGAGCCAACCACCTCACGCATCATGGCCTGCAACTTGTCGAGGAAAGCATTGAAGCCACGGGCAATAGCACCCAGCTCATCGGCGCGATCGATCTCCAGACGCCGGGTCAAATCACCTTCACCCTGGGCGATACCCTCCAGCATGCTCGACAACTGCCGGGCCGGGCGTGCCAGACTGTAGCCTACCAGCGCCATTACCCCAACCCCGGCCAGCGCCACCAGCAGGCCGATGATGATCATGGTCATGGAGTCGCTGGCCTGCTGGCGTTCCAGCTCACCCTGCAGGCTCAGCAAATCACTCATCACCGCATCCAGCGGCAGGGTAATCAGATAGACCCAACGCGCATCGGTACCAGCAAAACGAATCGGCATGATCAGCTCGATATGCCCTCCCGCTTCATCAACCTCATAAATCAGGCTGTCGCCGAGACGAGCCAGGTTGGCAAGCTCATTGGCATCGAGAATGCGTTCGGCCGGGTCACCCGGCTGTGCATCATTGCCGGTATAGGCTACAAGGCGCTGATTAGTGCTGATCAATGCCTGTTTGCCGCTACCGTTGTAGAGGCTGGCATTGCTTTGCTCGAGCATACCCTGAATAAAGTTCAGCGACAGATCAGCCCCAACAACCCCCATGAACTCGCCATCGACCATGATCGGCACATTGAACGATGACAACAGCTGCATCTGCCCAGCCATTTCATAAGCGGCCGGATCAATCACGCAGGGACGCAAGGTTTCCTTCGGGCACAGGTAATATTCACCTTCCCTGACCCCGGTTGGCAGCAGGTTAGTACTTTCCAGTTCGGTCAATGCTTCCAGCACCAGGTTGCCGCTGTCATCACGGTACCACCAAGGCATGAATCGCCCTGAACCCTCATACCCGTCCGTCGTGACCCCTTCATAATATTCGTCCAGGTCATCCAGCGAGTTCGGTTCCCAGGCTACATACAGACTCAGCAGGTCGGAGTTGACTTCGAGCAGCTTACGCGTGACCCGATTCATTTCCTCGCGACTCATCATCAGACTGGGCAAGGCGTCATCCTGAACTTCACCCAGCATCTGGTTGAGCGTCGCCAACTGCCCGGTAACCACCAGCGGATACTCCAGACGCCGGCGAATGCGCTCACTCTCCCCTTCGGCTATCCCTGCCAAACGCTCTTCGACCAATCCTTCCAGCAACTGCTGGCTACGCGCCTGGACAAATTCCTGGCTGCGGTCGGAGGCATACAATGTGTACAGCGTCATGGCACCCACGGCGACAAACAGACTGGCACCGGCCAGCACCGCAATGGATAACTGAATGGACTTGAACTTCATCGTCGACCCTCAATATTTCACCCCATGCAGGGCTTATCGGCGGGGCGCAAAAAATCTTCAGGATTTTTCCCCATCGTCAGGAATACTTTGGCCAGGCGACCGGTCAAAGGATAAAATTCAGTGGTAATTCATGAAAGGAATCCACCCATGCGTATCCGTGCACTTCTTCTGGGCCTGCCGCTGATCTGGCTGGCCGGCTGTGAAACCGTACAAACCACCGATGGCGGTGCCGTTGGCGTACAGCGCCAGCAGTATATGTTCAGCGCCTTGTCGAGCGCTCAGGTCGACCAAATGGCCGCCGAGTCCTATGCCAAGATGCTCGAAGAGGCCAGGGAAAAGAAAGTCCTCAATACCGACACCGCCATGCTCAACCGGCTACGCCGCATTTCCAACGACCTGATTCCGCAAACCCGGCATTTCCGCGCCGATGCGCCGAGCTGGAACTGGGAGGTCAACCTGATCAAGAGCGACCAGCTCAACGCCAGTTGCATGCCCGGCGGCAAGATCATCTTCTATACCGGTATCGTTGAGAAGCTGAACCTGACCGACGATGAAATTGCCCAGATCATGGGCCACGAAATTGCCCACGCCCTGCGTGAGCATGGTCGCGAAGCCATCTCCCGCGCCTACGTGACCCAGACCGGCACCCAGGTCGCGACGGCCCTGCTGGGGTTGGGTGAAGTAAGCCGCCAGGCCGCCGACGCCGCGGTACAATATGGCCTGACCCTGCCCAACAGCCGCGGCAACGAATCTGAAGCCGACCTGATCGGCCTGGAACTGGCCGCCCGGGCTGGCTACAACCCGCAAGCCGCAGTCACTCTGTGGCAGAAGATGGCCAGCGCCTCGCAAGGCCAGCCACCGGCCTTCCTCAGCACTCACCCGTCACACTCGGGGCGGATTCAGAACCTGCAGAACGCGATTCCACGCGTGCAGCCGTTGTACGAAGCCGCCAAGCGCTAAGGCACCCTCCTTGGTTGCCACAACACTTTCTCGCAGTGTCGTGGCAACCAGGCAAACCTTCTGCCTTACCAACCGACCCAACGCTTGAGCTGTAACCCCAGCCATACTCCCAGCACACAGAACAGCGCAAACATCCAGCCCGATGCGGCTCCAGCCATGATCCCGGACAGCAGTGTGCCGACCGTACAACCCAACGCCAGCATCGCCCCATAACCCAGCATCAGTCCGCCCAACAGCCCGCGCAGCGCTTCTCCCGGTCGCGGCCTGCGCGGCTGCCAATCGCCACTGAGCAGCGCCACGGCCCAGGCACCCAACACCAGCCCGGCCACAAACACTCCGTTATTGGACAGCAGTGTCTGCTTGACTACTGTCGCGCATCCGGAAAACCCGTCCAATCCCAATAGCCGCTCCGGCAGCAGGCCCAGCCCGCTGGCCGCCGTGCGCGACAGACTGCCCAACTCGGCCGTCACCCCCAGCGGCGCCACCCGCAGGTAACTGACCACCGCCAGCATGCCAATCAGAATGCCGCCGATATGCACAGGCCAACGCCGACGCCATAGCGCCTGCCCCAGACTCACCGGCGGCTCAGGCTCGGCGGGGCGCCCCAAGCGTGCCAGCAGCCAGGCCAGGGCCGCGAGCAAACTCAACTGCAGCAGCAATGAACCGCCATACCCCAGCCGCCCAGGCAGCCAGATGACCGGCCCCTGCTCAATGGCCAGCAGATACAACCGGTTCCAGCTCATAAACCCCAAGGCAAACCCCAGCAACGCACCGAACAGGGCAAAGGGCGCCACCGGCGAACCCTCACCCAAACGATACAGATGGGCGCTAATGCACGAACCAGACACAGCCATGCCCAGGCCGAACACCAGCGCACCCAGCGCCAGCACCCAGCTCAAGGGGCCGATATGGGCATCCGGGGGCAGACGGCCGGATAAAGGATCAGGCACAAAGGTGCCGAACAGCGCGTGATAGCCGAGCGTACCAACCGCCAGTGCGGTCACCAGCCCCAGCAGACCACGGGCATCGCCCTGTTCGAAGAAGTCACGAGTAATACAGAAGAAACAGAATCGCGAGCGCTGCAACACAACCCCGAACAACGCACCGCTCAGCAGCGAGAAGCTCAGCGCCCGCCCGGCGGGAGTCGGAGTGGCCAGCACCCAGGCCCAGAGCAATACCCCAAAGACCACCAGCGCAGCCGCCACCAGTGACAACCATGACGACCGCTGCGCCGCCTCCGTCCGCAGCATAGGCATCCCCCACAGGCCGCAGCCTGCAGGAGCTACGGCAAACCGTTTATCGGGTGGCGGGAATCAACGCCCACCACCACAGCTTCGGTAGCGGCTATTTGCCGCCCCAGACGGTACCGGCCAGATTCACCACCGGCACCCCTACGGTGTTTCCATACTCGGTCCAGGAACCATCGTAGTTACGTACCTCATAGCCGAGGATCTTGCTCAGGGCAAACCAGGTATGACTGGAACGCTCACCAATCCGGCAGTAAGTGATGACCGGCTCGCTGCCATCGATACCCACCGCGGCATAGACTTTGCGCAGCTCATCGGCAGACTTGAAGGTGCCATCGGTGGCCACCGCCTCACCCCAAGGCACATTCACTGCCCCGGGAATATGCCCGGCGCGCACCGCCAGTTCCTGGACACCCGGCGGAGCGAAAATCCGGCCGCTGTACTCGTCAGGCGAACGAATATCCACCAGTTTGGCCTGATCACTGCCATCGACCACCGCCATCACATCACTGAGCCGCGCACGAATCATTTCATTACGCTCACCCAGGGTGATATTGCCCGGAGCATAACTGGCCACCCGGTTGGTCATGGGCCGGCTCTCATCCTCCCATTTCGCCCGGCCACCATCGAGCAGCTTGACGTTCGGCACGGCGTATACGTCGAAGATCCAGGCACCCCAGGCAGCAAACCAGTTGTTGGTGTCACCATAGAGAATCACCGTAGTGCCATCGGAAATTCCGGCCTCACGCAACAGTTTCTGAAAATTTTCTGCCGATGCGATATCACGTTGAACCGGATCAACCAGATCGGTATGCCAGACGAAGTTCACCGCACCGGGAATATGGGCCCGCTCGAACTGGCCGGGGTTGACGCTGACCTCCACGATACGGACGTCAGGATTATCGAGGTTTTCCTCCAGCCAGGCGGTGTTGACCAGCACATCCGCCGCTCCGGCCAAAACCCGGCTGGCCTGGAACACAACAAGCACCGCCCCCAGCAGGACGGCAAACAGGGATTTGCAACGCATGACACGGCCTCCACGTGGACCTTGGCATATTCAAGCCTAGCCTGTCCCGGGCCCCACGTAGCACCGCCCCCAGATTATTTACCGATAAGCATATAACCGCAGGTCAGGAAGCCAACCCCAGCCAGAACACCAACAAGCCCAGCAGCGCCGCACCGGCCAGGGTCTCCATCACCCCGCGCTTGAAGTGCAAGAGCGCCAACGCCGCCAGCGCCGCAATCACGGCCGAAGCCCAGTCGAAGCGCCCGTCAAAACCCTGCGGCCAGAGCACGTGGTAACCGAAGAACAGCGCCAGATTGAGAATCACCCCAACCACCGCAGCCGTAATCCCGGTCAGCGGTGCAGTAAACTTCAGCTCGTTATGGGTCGACTCGACCAGCGGTCCGCCGCCCAGAATAAACAGGAACGACGGCAGGAAAGTGAACCAGGTAACCAGAGTCGCAGCCAAGGCCCCGGCAAGAAACGCTTGTTCCGGGCCGAACAGTTCCAGCACATAGCCACCGACAAAGGCGACAAAAGCCACCACCATGATCAGCGGCCCCGGCGTGCTTTCACCCAGCGCCAAGCCATCGATCATCTGGGTTGGGGTAACCCAGCCATGACCAGTCACCGCCCCCTGGTAAACATAGGGCAACACCGCATAGGCGCCACCAAAGGTTAACAGTGCCGCCTTGGTGAAGAACCAGCCCATCTGGGTCAAGTGACCCTGCCAGCCATACAACGCCACCAGCAACGCCATCGGCAGCAGCCACAACACCCCGCCTACCAGCAACAGACGCGTCAACCGCCACCAGCTAAAGCGCGCATGCTCTGGCGGCGGCGTGTCATCATCGATCAAGGCCGGGCCATAGTGCTTGTCCGCTGCCCCATGACCGCCACCCAACTGGAAGTAGCGTGGTGCCAGCCAGCCACCCAGAGCCCCCAATACACCGGCACCGATCACGATCAGCGGAAATGGCAGCCGGAGGAAAAAGATCGCCACAAAGGCCGCTGCGGCAATCGCCCACAACCAACGATTCTTCAACGCCCGTCCGCCAATCCGCCAGGCGGCCTGAAACACGACAGCCGTTACCGCTGGCTTGATGCCATAGAAAATCCCGGCCACCAGCGGCACATCGCCGAACGCCAGATAAACCCAACCCAACGCAATCAGAATGAACAACGACGGCAGCACGAACAACACACCGGCAACAACCCCACCCCAGGTCCGATGCAACAGCCAGCCGATATAGATCGCCAGTTGCTGTGCCTCCGGCCCCGGCAGCAACATGCAATAGTTCAGGGCATGGAGAAAACGCCGCTCCGACAGCCAGCGGCGCTTCTCCACCAGCTCTTCGTGCATGATCGCGATCTGGCCGGCAGGGCCACCGAAACTGATAAACCCCAACTTCAACCAGAACACAAAAGCCTGATAAAAACTCACCGGCACTACTGCCCGCCCTCCAACAGCTGCATCATGCTCTGCCGTCACTTGCCTTACTCCAGACCATTGAACCGGGGCTAACTATGCCACACAACTGCTACGCGCTTGTGGCGCTCACTTGGTCAGTCACCAAAGTCACGACACACTGACAACCACAAGCAGGCAGAGGCCTTGCAGGAACGGAAGCGAAACCGTGCTGAGTTGGATCAGCTTGAGCGGCTGATCAACTCTCACAAAGCTCGCCACAGCAGACAGCGGATTTAATGAGTTCCTACTGACTATCAATAACCTGAACATGTTTCAGTGATAGAGCAGCAATGATCGCCAATCCCACAGCACTGACACCACCGACCATCGCGGTGATATTTACCCCGATAATGAAAGCCACCTGCGCCTGCTCAAGAAATGAAGCCGGCAACTGACTGGCTATGGCTGCCGCAGCCCATAAGCTGTCGGCCATCGCTGCCGCCGCATCTGCTGATAATTCGGTAGAAATTACCGTGCCTATATTCGCGCGGTAGATCAATGTCGCCAGGCTGCCGAGAATGGCGACACCCAGAGCGACACCCAGCTCTTGCACCATTTCCGACATGGCTGAGGCAGAGCCCGCCTTGGCAGCCGGCGCCGCGCTGACAACAAGATCAGTCCCCAGCGCGGCCATCACCCCCAGCCCCAGATAAACCAGTGAAAACCCTGTTACGGCAATAACCAAGCCAGACGCCGAGATATCGATTTGGCTGAGCAAAAAATAACCCAAGGCAGACAGCAATAACGCACCAGCAACCACGAAGCCGGGTCGAATGTAGCGTGCAATCAACGGGGCCGCGATACCAGCGCTTACCATTGCCAGAGCCGGAGGCCCCATCCACAGGCCCGCCGCCAAGGGGGAAAGGCCCGAGACAAGTTGCAGATATTGAGTGATCAACAGCATTACACCCGACACCCCGATCAACCCAACGAGCAGCACAAGAAGCGCCGCGCTGAAGGTCCGACTGGCAAAAAGCCTAAGGTCGAGCAGCGGCTCATCAAGATGATGTTGGCGCCGGATAAACAAAAACAAAACGGCAATACCAATACCCAGCACAAGGATTGGCACAAGCGCCACACCAGCTTTGGCCAGTTCCTTGATACCGTATATCAGTGCAAAGATGGCCCCAAGCGACAGCACGACACTGTAAAGATCAAGGCGCCCGCCATGAGATGTCCGGTATTCAGGTAGTAGCAGTGGTGCGGCTACAAGCAAAATCCCAGTCACCGGAACAGCGACAAGAAATGCCGCGCCCCACCAAAAGTGGTCTAGCAGAACGCCACCGACTACAGGCCCAGCGGCCATTCCCAAAGCAAACATGGTCGCCCAGACACCGATGGCAAGTCCTCGCTGACTGGGTTGCTTGAACATGTTGCTTATGAGTGCCAGGGTCGAAGGCATCAACGTAGCCCCGGCCACTCCCAGTGCTGCACGAGCAACAATCAGCATTGCTGCATTGGTGGCGAATGCTGCTACGACCGATGCCACTGCGAAAGCAGCAGCACCGATCATCAACAGACGCCGGCGCCCTATGCGATCCCCCAAGGTGCCCATGGTTATCAGGAAGCCGGCTATCATGAAGCCGTAGATATCCATGATCCACAGAGCCTGCGTGTTGCTGGGTTGCAGATCCAATGCCAGAACAGGTAGTGCCAGGTACAGCAAGGTGACGTCAAGCCCCAGTAGCATGGTGGGCAATGCCAGAACAGCTAGACCACACCACTCCTTTAACCCTGCTGCCGGTTCCGCCCCCGGAAACAGTTGCTTTGCGTAGTCAGTCATGTCACCCCTCACTATTCAATGAAGGTGACAATATTGGAACCCCTGTTATAGGGTTACAATATATCCATTTATCCTATTACCTGGAACACTACATTGACTCAACACAACCTATCTCGGGCGCGTAGCGAGCTCAGCGACTTTCTACTTCAGCACCGTGCCAAGCTAACACCAGCGGATGTCGGACTACCGACAACCGGGCGGCGACGCACACCCGGCTTAAGACGAGAGGAAGTTGCCGCGCTGGCAGGCGTGGGACTGACCTGGTACACCTGGTTCGAGCAGGGTCGAGATATCAACGTTTCTGAATCATTCCTGTTGAGCTTGGCCAAAGCCCTCAAGCTTGACGATGCAGAATGCTGTCATCTGTTCATGCTGGCTCACCGTCGACCACCACCCACCGAAGGTTGCCAGTGGTTGGAAGTACCTCCCCTGATTCAAACGCTGATGGACGATTTAGAGATCAGACCAGCCTATGTCATGAATCTGCGCTGGGACGTAATCGCTTGGAATCAAATTGCCGATAAGTTGTTCGGTTTTAGCCACCTGGACCAACACGAACGCAATATTCTACGAATGGTATTTGCCAACCCAGCGCTGCGGAAAAGACTCCCTGCATGGCAAGAGGACGCCCAGCAGATTCTGGCGCTGTTTCGCTGTGATCTGGCCACAGCACCACAAGACCCTGCAATGCTGACTCTGATCGAAGACCTGAAAGTACTCTCAGCTGATTTTCGCCGCTGGTGGAAAAAGCCAGAGCCCGTATCCTACCGACGAGGGATAGCTTCGATCCTGGACTTTGAAGACAAGCGTCTGGACTTCATCCACGAAACGCTGATCGTAGATGAGCACAGGCACCTGAAGATGATTGCCTACTTTGCTCAAAAAGCACCGCAAATGACGACTCCAGAAATTTGAAATGCCTTCAAAACAACAAGGACAAGCAAATGATAGAGCACGCCTTCCATAAAAGCCGCCTTCTGGTCCTGGTTGCCGTCGCCGCAGCGGCGCTTTCTGCAGTGCTGCTGTACTTTGCCAGCCTGAGCGCTTTGACGCATATATTCATCGAGCTGTTCCAGGACATGCCAAGAAGCTCTGACGACGGCAAGATACTGGCGGTAAAGCTGCTTAAAGTGCTGGATCTGCTGCTGATTGCCATTTCATTCCAGATTATTGCCGTTGGTCTCTATCGGCTCTTCATCACGCCGGTCCACAAGGAGCAAAGCGCCTTTCTCAGCGCTCTGAACATCAAGAACTTTCACGACCTGAAAACTACCATCATCCAGGTTTCCGTAGTCATCATGGTGATTCTGTTCCTTGAACAGGCCGTAGAACACGGCGCTACACTAATGACTCTGTACTTCGGCGCAGCTGTGGCACTAGTGATCTTCGCCGCCATTTATGCCTCGAAAAACATGGAATGAACCAGGGCCGTACACATGTCCCGCACAACCCGCCTGTTTGAACTGATGCAGTTGCTGCGCCGCCATCGCCGACCAGTCAGCGGCCAGGCGTTAGCCCGTGAACTGCAAGTATCACTGCGCACCCTGTACCGCGACATCGCCGAGTTGAAAGCCATTGGGGCACAGATCGACGGCGAGCCGGGGCTGGGGTATGTGCTCAAACCGGATTTCATGTTGCCGCCACTGATGTTCTCCGGTGAGGAGGTCGAAGCGCTGACGCTGGGTCTTAAGTGGGTCGAACAGCGGGCTGATGAACAATTGGCCAGCGCCGCAACTGAAGTATTGGCCAAGGTGTCGGCAGTGTTGCCACGCGCATTGAATGCCCGGCTTGATGATGACGCACTGCTGGTCGGACCAGGTTGGGACAGGCCGCAGACCGTGGCGCTTACGGTCCTGCGTCAGGCTATCAGCGAAGAACGCAAGTTACAGCTCCACTACCGCGACGAGGCCGGCAACCCCTCACAACGGTTGATCTGGCCGATCAGCCTGGTGTTCTTTGAATCGACCCGGGTATTGGCCGCCTGGTGCGAGCTGCGACAGGATTTTCGCCACTTCCGGACCGACCGGATCGAGGCTGCCAGACTGCTGCCGGAACACTATCCGCGCCGCCGCCATGCCCTGCGCCAGGAATGGTTAGCGACTCTGGACCATACTGACTCCTGCCCCGAAGCACACTGCTGACAAAATCTGTCAGCACCTCGCACTAAGCTGGGCCTTCTTTCAACGGAACGCTGGAGTGCAACATGGAACAGGACATCATTTTTTACACCAACCCCTACTCGCGTGGCGGCATCGTGCACTGGATGCTGGAAGAGCTGGGCATGCCATATCAGATCGAATATCTGGAATACGGAAAATCGATGAAGGCCCCGGAATATCTGGCCATCAACCCCATGGGCAAGGTCCCGGCGATCAAGCACGGTGAGGTTGTGGTGACCGAAGCCGCGGCAATCTGCGCCTATCTGGCCGACGCTTTCCCTGAGGCGCATCTGGCACCGGCGCTGTCTGAGCGTGGCGATTATTACCGCTGGCTGTTCTTCGTCGCCGGACCACTGGAGGCCAGCTTCGGACTGCGCACCTGCGGCATCGAGATGACCCCCGAACAGCAAATGCAACTGGGTTGTGGCCTACCTGAGCAGGTGCTGGACGTGTTGGCCGATGCCGTGCGCGGGCGCCAGTACATTGCCGGCGAGCGGTTTTCAGCGGCGGATGTGTATGTCGGCTCGCATATCGGCTGGGGCATGCAGTTCGGCACCATCGATAAACGCCCGGAGTTCGTGACTTACTGGCAAGGCCTTGAACAACGCCCAGCCCATCGGCGCAGCATGGAACAGATTGAAGCGGCCATGGCCCGTTTTCCGCTCCCCGGGGCCTAGATCTGGGCAAGAAGATCACCATACAGCGCGAGCGAATGCTCGCGCTGTATGGGTAATTCAGTTGCGGATGCGGGTGCCAGCCTGACCGTCGAGGATCGCCAAAGCATCTTCCAGCCGGCCAATCCCACTGAGACCGCCGCTAACAGCGAAGTCGGCGGCCGCGGTCAGTTTCGGCCCCATCGAACCGGCCGGCAGCTCCAGGGTACTGGCCTGATCAACGCTCAGGCAGTCAATCGCCGCTGCGCTGGGAGTACCGAAGCCCCGGTAAATGGCATCGACATCGGTCAGCAGCAACAACGCATCGGCCTCAAGCTGCTGGGCCAGCAAGGCGCTGGCGGCATCCTTGTCGATAACCGCTTCTACCCCCACGGTGCTACCGTCATCGCGACGCAACACCGGAATCCCGCCACCACCGGCACAGATCACCACCACGCCCTTGTCCAGCAACAGGCGAATGACCCGCATATCGGGAATTTCCAGTGGTTTGGGTGACGGCACGACCCGGCGCCACTTGTCTCCATCCTGGGCGATGTGCCAGCCTGCGGCCTTGGCCCGGGTCTCTGCCTCCTCACGCTCATACACCGGACCAACGAACTTGGTCGGCTTTTCGAACGCCGGGTCATGTTGATCCACCACAACCTGGGTCAACAGGGTAGCGACCGGGCGATCGTGGTTCAGAGCGTTTTCCAGCTCCTGCTCGATGATATAGCCAATCATTCCCTCGGTTTCCGCCCCCAGCACATCCAGCGGATAAGCCTCATCCGGCTTGTAGGCTGCGCCCTGCAGGGCCAACAGACCAACCTGCGGGCCATTGCCATGGGTCACAACCAGATCATGCCCGGCCCGCACGACCGCCGCCAATGACTTGGCGGCGATCTGGACGTTGGCCCGCTGGGTACTGGCGGTCAGCGGTTCACCACGTTTTAGCAGGGCATTGCCGCCCAAGGCGGCGACGACCAGCACGTCAGGCCCCTAGGGTGGCGACCAGCACCGCCTTGATGGTGTGCATACGGTTTTCCGCCTGGTCGAACACGATCGAGGCGGGACTTTCAAACACCTCTTCGGTCACTTCCATGGCACTGAGACCGAACTTCTCCTCAATCTCCTTACCGACTGCGGTTTCGGTGTTGTGGAAGGCCGGCAGGCAGTGCATAAAGCGCACCTGCGGGTTGCCGGTTTTGGCCATCAGTTCGGCGTTGACCTGGTAGGGCAGCAGCAACTTGATCCGCTCGGCCCACTTTTCCTCCGGCTCACCCATCGAAACCCAGACATCGGTGTAGACAAAATCGACCCCGGCCACGGCGCTGTCAACATCCTCGGTAATGGTGATCCGTGCACCAGTGGTGCGAGCAATTTCCTGAGCCTCCTGCTGGATCTCGGCTTGTGGCCAGCAGGCTCTGGGTGCACACAGGCGCACATCCATCCCCATCTTGGCGCCACCAATCAACAGGCTGTCCCCCATGTTGTTGGCAGCATCACCGATAAACACATAGGAGACCTCGCGCAGCGGCTTTTCGATGTTTTCCTGCATGGTCAGGAAGTCCGCGAGAATCTGGGTCGGGTGGAACTCATTGGTCAGGCCGTTGTAAACCGGTACCCCAGCGTACTGTGCCAGCTCTTCGACGATATTCTGACCAAAGCCACGGTACTCAATGGCGTCATACACACGCCCAAGCACTCTGGCAGTATCCTTGACCGACTCCTTGTGACCGATATGGGTACCGGTGGGCCCCAGGTAGGTCACCCTGGCCCCCTGGTCAAACGCCGCCACCTCGAAGCCGACCCGAGTCCGGGTCGAATCCTTCTCGAAGATCAGAGCAATGTCCTTGCCCTGCAGCAGCGGCATTTCGGTACCAGCATACTTGGCCGCTTTCAGGTCAGCGGCCAGCTTGAGCAGAAAGGCAATTTCCCGCGGGCTAAAGTCACGCAGGGTGAGAAAATGCCGATTTTTCAGATTGAAAGCCATCGTGGTGCTCCTTGCTGTCAGATAGCGTCGCGAATGGTTGGGCAGCTCATGCAGCGGCCACCACCTCTACCCCGGCCCAACTCTGCACCAGGAATGCTAAGCACTTCGATGCCTGCAGCCTCCAGCGCAGCGTTGGTGTCGTCATTACGGTCGTAACCAATCACCACGCCCGGGCTCAGCGCCAGAACGTTGTTGCCATCGTTCCATTGTTCGCGTTCACGCTCGGCGGGATTGTCACCCCCGGTCGGCACTACCACCAACGAGTCATAACCGAGCACATCGGCCACAACATCGAACATCGGCCGCGGATCCTGGCTGAACGACAGATGCTTGCCGCCTGCACCCGGGCGCAGGTCATAGCAGACCATCTGATCGGCCATTTCCTTGAAGCTGGTAACCACATTGCCACCGCAGAAGGTAAATACCGTATCCAGATGCATCGCCGAGCGGGTCTTGGGGATCTGACAGGCAACCACCCGGTTGACCGTCCCCTTGGCAAACAGCGCGCTGGCCAACTGCCCAATCGCCTGTGGCGAGGTACGCTCACCCATGCCCACCAGCACCGCGCCATTGCCGACCGGCATGATGTCGCCCCCTTCCAGAGTGGCCAGGGCATGATCCTTAAGTGGATCACCCCACAGTACCTCGACCTTGCCAGCAAACTTGGGATGGAACTGGTAGATCGCCGCCATCAGCAGGGTTTCCGGCTTGCGGGCCGCCCAATACATCGGGTTCAGGGTCACACCACCGTAGATCCAGGCGCTGTTGTCACGGGTGAACAGAAAGTTCGGCAGCGGCGGCAGTACAAAACCATAGGGCCCCAGATGGTTGCCGAACAGCCCGGTTGGGTCGAACGGCAGATCGTTGACCTGTAGACCACCAATCAGAAACTCGGCCAGCCGTTGGCCTGGCAGTTCGTCCATCCAGGCGCGCAGGTCGGAGACCATGCCGACGCCAACATGATTCCAATTGATTCGATTATCAAGAATCCAGGCTCGCGCCTCTTCGATATCGAGGGTTTCGCCCAGTAGTTCATTGACGTCCAGCACTTCGACCCCTCGGGCTCGCATCAGGCTGGCGAAAACATCATGGTCCTTCTGCGCCTGTTTGACCCAGAAAACGTCGTCAAACAGCAGCGCATCACAATTGCTGGGCGTCAGTCGGCGGTGGGCCAACCCCGGGCGGCAAACGATGACCTGCCGCAGCACACCGGTTTCCGAATGGACACCAAGAGTAGGTTCTGTCATGTGAAAATTCCTTTTTCCAGTGAATTACAGGAAGGCGCCGATGCTGATTACCACGCTGATGAAGATGGTCAGAATCAGCAGCAGCGGCCAGATGAACACCAGCCACTTGTCATAGGACACTCGCCCTATCGCCAGGCCACCGATCACCACCGCGAACGTCGGATTGATCAGGTTCACCAGGCCATTGGCCGATTGATAGGCTGTCACCACCAGATCGCGGCTGACGTTGGCAAAGTCCGCCAACGGCGCCAGGATCGGCATCGACAGTACGGCAAGACCGGATGAAGAGGGTACGAAGAAGCTCATGCCCACTTCGATCCAGAAGATCAGATTGATGAAACCCAGGGCCGACATGCCACCCAGCGTGGTTTCGGCGCTGTGCAGAATCGAGTCAGCGATCATGCCCTGCTCCATGATCACCACAATGCCCCGGGCCAGACCAACCACCAGGGCCACCCCAAGCAGATCACGGGCACCGTCGACAAAGCAGCCGGTCAGACGCTTTTCACCCAACCGACCAACCACCCCAACGACAATCGCCGCGCCGAGGAACAGCGCTCCCATATTGGCCATCCACCAATCCTGTGACGAAACTCCCCAGACCATGACCACAAAGGTCAAGGCAAAGATCCCCAACACCAGTTTCTGGGTCAGCGTCAGAGTGAAGTCCTCCAGCTCGTCATGGCTCTGCAAAAACAGCTTGCGGTGAGCTTCACGCTGGCGCGCCACAATGGATTTGGACGGGTCGTTCTTGACCCGCTGGGCATAGCGCATCACATAGGCACAGCAGATCAACAGCCCTCCAACCAACAGCACCAGACGCAGCACCATACCGTCAGTAAAGGGAATATCGGCAGCATTGGATGCGATCACAGTCGCAAATGGGTTGATGGTTGAGCCCAGCACCCCGATCCCGGCGCCAATCAGGATGATCGCAACCCCGGTAACCGCGTCATAGCCAGCGGCAATCATGATCGGGATCAAAATGGCATAGAACGCCAGGGTTTCTTCGGCCATGCCATAGGTCGTGCCCCCCAAGGCGAACAGGAGCATCAGGATAGGAATCATCCAGATCTCTCGGCCCTCCAGTTTGTGCATGGCACTGCGGATCGCTGTGTCGATTGCTCCGGTGGCATTGACCACCCCGAGAAAACCGCCGAGAAACAGTACGAACAAGGCCACATCGATGGCGTTGGCGGCATAACTGTCCGGATCATAGAACCCTGCCGTCGGCGCCATCAGCACCTCGACAAAGCCCTGCGGGTTGGGTTCGACCACCTCAAAGGTGCCCGGTACGGCTACCTCTCGGCCAATCTCCTCGTTCATCACCCGTTCGTATTGTCCTGCGGGAATGATCCAGGTTAGTGCTGCGACCAGAATGATCAGCAAAAACAGAATGCTGTAAGCCGTGGGGAAACGGCTAGCCAGATCTTCTTCGAGATTTTGCGCGGACGCGCTGTCATCAGCCATAAGAGTTCTCCTATTCGTGGTGCCTCACGAAGGCTACTCCTGGGACTGCCAAGCCTGCGGTGCACCCACGAGGACAAGCCAGAGCCGGGCGCACTGTCTCAGCATAGAACAGCTCCTATGGCTGACAACTGATCTGAGTCAATTACAACCCCTCTTGAGGACAGTGCTTAACCCACACTGCAAAACAGTCGTTTTAGCCCTGTGATCGGCGCAACCAGCTTCATCACCAATATCACCGGTGCTCACTCAATGCTGGCATAATGCTGGGCGTTGACCCATTGAAGACCATAACCCCAAGCAAGGAGCTGTCATGCCCCAACTGCAAGAAAAACTCGGCCCCGCCGTCATTCAAGCGCTGATTGTCTGCGTCGTGCGCTTTTTCACCATTCCCTGGTCAATCTGGAAAGGTGCTGCCCTGCGTCTGGCTGAACGCCGCCAGGCAGCCGGCAACCCGGACGACGCCAGCAGTAAATCGGAATTTCCGGTATTTGACTGGATTCGCGCAGCCTGGGATGGTCTGATCTTCCTATCCTGGTTCGTCGGCGCAGTAGTTGCAGTGATTACCCTGTTCGGCGTGATGTTCCGGGTTGGCTTCTTCAGCGGCATCGGTAGCGCCATCGGAGTAGTGGTGTATTTCTACTTCGCCGTGATCCTGATGTCGTTCTTCAAGGAAAGTCTGATCCTGCTGCTGGCAATCGCCATGAACGTCGAGAAGCTGGCAAACAAGTCTGAAGCCCAGGCCCAGGCCGCTGTTGCAGCCCCAGAGCCGACACAGCAAACTCCGTAATATCCCGCGTTCGGGCACTGAACCTCAGTGCCCGAACTGCCCCTGAGTCAACCACTGAACGCCAGCCAACCGGCATACAGACCCATAATCAGGAAGGCACAGGCGGCCACGATCCGGATCAGCTTGAACGGCAGACGCCCGGCCATCACATTACCCATGAATACCACCGGCACGTTGGCCAGCAGCATGCCCAGCGTGGTACCCAGCACCACCCAGACATAGGCGTCGAACTGCGCCGCCAGCACCACAGTAGCTACCTGGGTCTTGTCACCCATTTCGGCCAGAAAGAACGCCACCAGGGTTGCCATGAACGCGCCATAGCGACTGATCGGCGGGGTATCTTCGTCATCGAGCTTATCGGGAATCAGGGTCCAGCCAGCCACGGCGATGAAACTCACAGCCAGGATCAGGTGCAGCCAGAAGTCACTCAGCAACACGCTGACCCACTGGCCAACGGCGCCGGCCAGGGCGTGGTTGAGAACAGTGGCAATCAGAATGCCCCAGACAATCGGCCAGGGCCGACGAAAACGGGCAGCCAGCAGCAGCGCCAGCAGTTGGGTTTTGTCGCCGATCTCTGCCAGCGTGACAATACCGGTTGAAACGAAGAAAGCTTCCACGGAATTTCCAGAGAGGGCGGGTTTACGATTCCATTGACACACGACTACCCCCGCCCTCGGCCGGTGGTCATGTGTCAAAGGTCTCGTCAAACCCAGTCACACGCGGTGACGGCGGGTCGCAGGCGCCATGATCTGCGGATCAATTATGTTGACACCTGCCTCATGAGAGAGACTACTCCCCTAAGACGGGCGCAACTTTAGCAAGTCATTGCAGTGGCTGCAACTGGGCTCAACCCGGTGCCACGGCAGAATACACCTTGAAACGGCTGTTCTCGCGTAACACCCGGCACGGGCCAATATGCGCCTCGATCTGCGGCGGATAACGCAAAAAGCCATTGGCAACGATGCGCAGCTCACCGCCAGGCAGCAGGTGGCGGGTCACCTGATTGAAGAAGCGCTCGGCAATCCCGGTATCCTGACGGATCCCGGTATGGAACGGCGGATTGCTGATCACTGCATGATAACGCCCGTGCACCTCACTGAGCCCATCGGAGGGGTACACCTCGGCCTCGACGCCGTTGCGCGCCAAACTCTGAGCGGCGCAGTACAGGGCCAGGGCATCGATATCTACCAGTTCAAACCGGCACTCAGGGTTGCGCCGCGCCAGGGCGATCGACAGCACACCGCTGCCGCAGCCAAAGTCCAGCACCTTACCGACCGGCAACGGAGCAGGTTCCTCCAGCAGCAGTTCACTGCCCTCGTCCAACCGACCGTGACTGAACACACCGGGCAGGCTCAGCAGTTCGATCTGCTGGTCGGCCAGCTCGACCGTGAACGACTGCTGCCAGTCGGCCAGCGCAAAGGGCGTCGCCGGCGCATCCAGCTGCACCCGCCAGAGCTGGCAGTGCCGGGCCGAGTCAAGCTTTTCCGGTTGGCTGCCAAACTGGCCAAGCAGCTTATCCGCACGGCTGACTCCGCCCTTTTTCTCTCCAACCAGATACAGTGGCTGACCGGACGCCAGCAACGGAGCGATCTGGGCAAGAGCGTACTCCGCGCGCTCAATAGCCTTGGGCATCACCAGAATGGCAGCGTCCAGCTGCTCAACCTCTGGACATAGATGACTAAAGCTTAAGCAGGCCTCGTCCAAGCGCCCCTTGAGCCCGAGCCAGACGGCATAATCCCAGGTCCAGACCTGCCAGTCAGCTTCCAGGCTGGCGGTCAGACCATCAGCCTGCGGATTGACCAGCAACACCCGCTTGCCGGCAAACAGCTCGGCACTGCGTTCGATGATCTGACTGGTGTTGTCCATGCACAGCTCCTGGCAGCGGGGTGGGCTGGCGATTGTACGGATTCGGGCCTGGGGGTGCCAGTTTGCGGCGGCTTACACCCAAGGTTTACACCCTGGGCTTGGCTCGCCGGGTCGGCTCCGCCTGCAGCGGGTCATCGGGCCAGTAGTGCTTGGGGTAGCGGCCCTTCATGTCTTTCTTCACCTCGGCATAGCTGCCACGCCAGAATCCGGCCAGATCCTGGGTTACCTGCACCGGGCGCTGGGCCGGCGACAGCAGATGCAGCTTGAGCGCCAGCCGCCCGGCGGCAATACGCGGTGTATCGGCGCTGCCGAACAACTCCTGCAGACGCACCGCCAGCACAGGCGGATGTTCGCTGTAATCGATACGGATTCGCGAGCCGGTCGGCACGGTCCAGTGGGTCGGCGCCTGTTCCTCCAGCCGCTGCGGCAATGGCCAGGGCAGCAGCGTGGCAAGAATGTTGTGCAGATCCAGATTGGCGAAGTGGCTGAGCCGGCTGACCTTGTCCAGATACGGCGCCAGCCAGTCTTCCAGACTGTCGAGCAGGGCCTGATCGGACAGGTCAGGCCAGTCACTGGCCTGCCCCGCCTCCAGATCCAACTGGCGCAGCAGGGCAATGCGCGCCTGCCATTGGCGCAGTGCCGGGGTCCAGGGCAGCAGCACCAGGCCCTGCTTGCGCACCACCGCGCACAGGGCCCGGTTGCGCTGGGCCGGGTCGATACTGGTGAGCGGCTCGCGACTGACCACCAGGGCACCCAGTTTGCATTGGCGCTCGGCAACCAGCGTTTCACTGCGGGCATCCCAGGCCAGAGAGTCCTCGCTGTCGAGCAGCTCGGCCAGATGGCTGTGGATCAGCGCCTCATCCAGAGTCACTGCGAGAAAAATCCGCGCACTGCGCTGGCTGGCGTGGCCGCCCAGGCTGGCCACCACCAGCCAGCGCTGCTGTTGCAACGAGTCAACCTGGGCAAAGGCGGCGGAACGGCCGTTGGCCAGCCGATAGTCACTGCCAGGCTCCCCCCGACGCTGGGCGATCCGGTCAGGATAGGCCAGCGCCAGCAGCAGCCCCTGCCAATGTTCATGCTCAGGCTCGCTGACCGCTTCAGGGCTGGGCTGACGCTCAATCAGCCGCTGCCATTGTCCGGCCAGTTGCCGGGCCCGCTGCAGCGCACCGCGATCGACCGAGGGCTCGGCTTTGGGATCATCAAAAAGCGTCAGGCGCCGGGCAATATCGGCATCCTCGACTCCGCGCAACAGATCACGTTCACCAATCAATGCCGCCAACCGACAGGCCAGACGCCCAAGCCCCAGAGCCTGACCACGCAGCAGCATGTGCGCCAGACGCGGATGCATCGGCAGCTCGGCCATCGCCCGGCCATGCTCGCTCAACTGCCAGCCGCGCTCATCCAGGCTCAAGGCACCGAGGCGTTGCAACAGTTCGCGACCCTGCTGCAACGCAGCCACGGGCGGCGGGTCCAGCCAGTCCAGTTCATCGGCTTGCTGCACACCCCACTGCGCCAGTTGCAGGGCCAGCGGCGCCAGATCGGCCTGACGCATTTCCGGCTCGGTCTGGGCTGCCAGTTGTTCATGCTGGGTGGCTGACCACAGCCGGTAACACACCCCCGGCTCCAACCGTCCGGCGCGCCCGGCACGCTGCTCGGCCGCAGCGCGCGACACCCGCCTAGTGTGCAGCCGGGTCATGCCGCTGACCGGATCAAAGGCGGCCTCACGTGACAGGCCGGCATCCACCACCACCCGAATGCCCTCAATAGTCAGACTGGTTTCGGCAATCCGGGTTGCCAGCACCACCTTGCGCTGACCGGACTCGACCGGGCTGATGGCCCGACGCTGCTCGGCAAAGTCCAGCTCGCCATACAGCGGCGTTAGCTGAATGTCGCCACGCCCCTGCAACGCCTCGCTCAGTTGCGCCTGAACTCGGCGAATTTCCGCCGTGCCGGGCAGAAACACCAGCAGGCTGCCGGACTCCTCGGCCAACGCCTGCAACACTGTTTGCACTACCCGCGGCTCGATGAACTCGCCGGACTGGAAGGCAGCGCCATAGCGCACCTCAACCGGATACTGGCGGCCCTCGCTGCGCACCAGCGGCGCCCGATCAAGCAACGCACAAATCGCCTCGGCATCCAGCGTCGCAGACATCACCAATAGTTTCAGTGGCCGCTGATCACGCAGGTACTGCTGGGTCTGGCGACACAGTGCCAGGCCCAGATCGGCATCCAGACTGCGCTCATGGAATTCATCGAAGATCACCAGCCCGACACCGGGTAGCTCCGGATCGGCCTGCAACAGCCGTTGCAGAATACCCTCGGTCACCACCTCAATGCGGGTCGCCTGGCTGACCCGGGTTTCCAGACGGATGCGGTAACCCACAGTCTGCCCGACCGGCTCGCCAAGCAGTTGCGCCAGCCGTTCGGCCGCAGCACGCGCGGCCAGACGCCGGGGCTCAAGCAGAATGATTTTCTGCCCGGCCAACCAGTCGGCGTCCAGCAACGCCAACGGCACCAGGGTGGTCTTGCCGGCGCCGGGGGGTGCCTGCAGCACGACACAGGGCACAGCAGCCAAGGTCTGCTTCAGCTCGGGTATCACGGCGCTGACAGGGAGATCATGCATGCGCTACTGCCATCTGTTGGACAAAGTCAGGCATTATACTGACCATCAATCCAGCCTTGTTCAACGGAAGTCATCATGAATTTGAAGCCCCTTGCCAGCATCCTCCTGACCGCTACCCTGACCAGCCAACTGGCAGCCTGCGGCACCGTGTTCTACCCCGAACGCCGCGGCCAGATCAGCGGCGAGATTGACAGCGGCGTAGCCATTCTCAACGGCATCGGCCTGCTGTTCTATATCATTCCCGGACTGATCGCCTTCGCCGTGGATTTCGCCACCGGTGCGATTTACCTGCCTGACGCCCGCTATTCACTGGCTCCAGAGCGGCTGAACCAAGCCGTTGATGAGCACGGTCAGGTCGACGCCCAGAAGCTACAGGCGATTTTGCATCAGGATCTGGGTATTGAGCTGCCACTGGAGCAGGCCCAGCGCCTGAGCGCTCCCAGCACCCAGCAGCTTGCCCTGCTTGGCTTGCCGCCCAGGGCCTGATGAACAGCCGGCATCTGACTACCGAGCAACGCGCCCGGTTGCTCAAACTAGCCACTTACGCGTCAGTGTCGGTGGCCTTGCTGCTGATCCTGCTCAAGACCTCGGTCTGGCTGATGTCGGGGTCGGTGAGTCTGCTAGCCTCGCTGATCGACTCGCTGATGGATGCCGGCGCCTCGTTGATCAACCTGTTTGCCGTGCGCTATGCGCTCAAGCCAGCCGATCATGATCACCGCTTCGGCCATGGCAAGGCCGAGGCGCTGGCGGGCTTGGCGCAGGCGGCGTTCATCACCGGTTCGGCAGTATTGGTACTACTGCAAGGCATTGATCGACTACTCAACCCCAGAGCACTGGAAGCTGCCTGGCTAGGCGTGGCGGTGATGCTGTTTTCAATCGCCGCAACCATGGGGCTGCTACTGATCCAGCGCCATGTGATCCGCCGGACCGGCTCCACCGCGATCAAGGCCGATGCCCTGCACTACCGGTCAGACCTGCTACTCAATGCCAGCATCATTGCCGCACTGTTACTGGCCCACTATGGGATCGGTCGGGCCGACGCCCTGTTCGGGCTGGCGATTGCTCTGTATATCGGCTATGGGGCACTGCGTATCGGCTGGGATGCGGTCCAGATTCTGATGGATCATGAACTGCCAGACACCGTACGCAATGAAGCATTGGCACTGGCCCGTGCGGTTCCCGGGGTGGTTGGCGTGCACGATCTGCGCACCCGCCAATCTGGCCAGCAGTGGTTCATGCAGATGCATGTCGAGCTGCCCTGCGATCTGAGCCTGGCCCAGGCCCATGAGCTGGGTGAGCAGGTTCGACTGGCCATTATCGAGCGCTTTCCCCAGGCCGAAGTGCTGGTGCATAAAGACCCAGTCTAGTTTTCCAACCCGCACGAAAAAGGCCGACTCGCAAGAATCGGCCTTTTTTCGGGGTGTCCTCAGCTATCCTGATCGGCTAGTGCCTGACTCCCGAGCCTTGTGGGCGGGGTAACCGGCTGGTGCGGCACCTGGTAAGGTGTTTCACCCCGGACCACCTTGTGAGCGGGCCGGCTGGACGACCGGTCTCGGCGTTCAATCGATGTGTTTATGCTACGGCGATCGCTCCGACATTTCTTGTCTAAAATTGCACAAAACCACTATCATTCAGCAATACACGACCAAAAAATCCACACTTTAAGCAATCAAGGCATAGCAATGACCGAACACACGCTGGATCGCTACGATCTGAAGATCCTAGCCGAACTGCAACACGACGCCCGGATCAGCAATCAGGAGCTGGCCGAACGCATCGGCCTGTCACCCTCGCCCTGCTCGCGCCGGGTCAAACAACTGGAAGATGCCGGTTACATCAACCGCCAGGTCGCCCTGCTCGACCCACGCAAGCTGGGCCTGACTCTGACCGCCTTCGTCATGATCGGCATGGACCGGCATACTCCAGAGCGCTTTGCTGGCTTTGAGCAGGTGATCAAGGACTGCCCGGAGGTGCTGGACTGCTGTCTGGTCACCGGGATGGAAGCCGACTACCACCTGCGCGTAGTGGTGCCGGACATGGAGCATTACCAACAGTTTCTGCTCGGCAAGCTGACCCGCATCGAAGGGGTATCCAGCGTGCGCTCGAGCTTTGTCCTCAATCAGGTGGTGGCCTCTACCGAGTTACCCCTCAAACATCTTGGACGACACTGAGCCACTGCGACGACCTGTCGCGCTCAGTCGGTCCACGCACCTGTATAATGGCCGCGCAGTCAATCTTTCTGGAGTCATCGCTTGGATTACGAACAGTTTGAAGCCATCGCCATGCCCGTGATGATCTTCGGCCTGGTAGCCTTTATGGGGTTTATCGTCTGGGATCTGGCCAAGCAGTCCAAGGCTGGACGTTACGGCACCATGGTGCTGTTCTTTGCCCTGGGCCTGGGCGTAGCCGCCTTTGTGATCAAAGAAGTGGTTATTGCCGTTATCGGCTGAAAAACTACCTGCGTTGGCAATACGGCGTTAAAAACAGCCTCACAACCATAAGGTTGAACGCACTTCAGTGCGGCCCCGAAGGGGTGAGCGAAGCGAATCAAATGCTCATTTACACTATGTAAACTGCGCTTTTTCGGCTGTTTTTGCCTTGTCTTGCCTGCCTCGCCTACGTTTTTTCAGCGGTTCCTTAAGGACTGAACTGGCCAGTTCGACCAGCACTCTGACCGAAATCCCCCCTGCATCAAAGTCTGAATCCTGATTCACTACACCCATAATGTGAACCAGGATTCAGACTATGGCTTACCGTGTGACCGAAGCCCGCCTGGAGCGAGACCAGGCTCAGCGTGAGCACATTCTCGATTGCGCACTCCAACAGGTCGCCGAAGGTGGCTTCGCCAGTCTGAGCATGACCGGCCTGGCCAGCGCTGCCGGTATCGCCACCGGTAGTCTGTACCGGCATTTTTCCGGCAAGGGTGCACTGGCTGCAGAGGTATTTACCCGCGCTACCCGTATTGAGTTTGAAACCCTGAAAAGCCAGTTCATGGGTACCGGCAGCGCCGAACAACGGTTGCGTCGAGGACTGGCCCAGTTTGCTGCCCGTGCCTGGCACAGCCGCCAACTGGCCTTTGCCCTGATTGCCGAACCGGTCGAAGCGGAAGTGGACACCCAGCGCCTGCGCTTTCGCGAAGCCTATGCCGAGATTTACTGCAAGCTAATCCGCGAAGGCAGTGCCGACGGTAGCTTTCAGGTCGACAACATTCCCCTGACCGCCGCCTGTCTGGTCGGTGCAGTAGCCGAAGCCCTGGTCGGGCCTCTCTCGCCCCAGGCGCGCGCTGCCCGCGCCAGTGGCCTGCCCAGCGAAAGTCTGGAAAGCGTCACCCGGGCCATCATCCGTTTCAGTCTGCGCGCCCTGGGCGCCAAGGAGATCAACGCATGACCCTGCACGCCTATGCCGAAACCCATGAAGTCACCAACCAGGTGCCGCCGCTGGATGGCATCAACCTCTATCGCAGCGACCTGCCCTTGCAGGAGTGGGTGCGGCGCTATCAGGGCGACTGGGCCGATGCCGAGCTCAGCGCCTATGGCGAGTTGGCCGGCGGCCCCCTGATGCAGGCCGGCTTTCTGGCCAACGAAAACAAACCGCAGTTCAAGAGCCACGACCGCTATGGTCACCGCATTGATCTGGTCGAGTTTCATCCGGCTTATCATGAACTGATGGGCGCGGCGATTGCCGCCGGTATCCCCTCGGCTCCCTGGACCGACCCGCGCGCCGGTGCCCAGGTCGCCCGGGCAGCAACCATGTATCTGCACAATCAGGCGGAATCCGGTACCAGTTGCCCGCTGACCATGACCTACGCCTGCGTCCCGGCCATCAAACTACAGCCGGACGTTGCTGAGCACTGGCTGCCGAAGATCCTGTCGCGCCAATACGACCCACGCAACCTGCCAATTGAGCAGAAAACCGGCGCCACTATCGGCATGGCCATGACCGAGAAACAGGGCGGCACCGATGTACGAGCCAACACTACCCGGGCCTACCCGGTTGGTGTCGGCGGCCCCGGCCAGTCCTACGAACTGGTCGGCCACAAATGGTTCTGCTCAGCGCCGATGTGCGATGCCTTTCTGACCCTGGCCTATACCGACAAGGGCTTGTCCTGTTTTCTGCTACCACGCCACCGCCCGGATGGCAGCCGCAACCAGCTCTATATCCAGCGCCTGAAAAACAAGTTGGGCAACTGGGCCAACGCCTCCAGCGAGGTCGAGTATCGCGGCGCCCTGGCCTGGATGATCGGCGAAGAAGGTCGCGGCGTACCAACCATCATCGAAATGGTTTCACTGACCCGCTTCGACTGCATGATCGGCTCCAGCTCGCTGATGCGCCAGGCCCTGACCCAGGCCACCCACCACTGTGCCCACCGCAAGGTCGGCGGCCGGGTGCTGGCCGAGCAGCCGTTGATGCAGAACGTGCTGGCCGATCTGGCGCTGGAAAGCGAGGCCGCGCTAGCCCTGACCCTACGCATGGGTAAGGCGCTGGACAACACCCATGACGAGCAGGAAGACAAGTTTGCCCGGCTGGTCACCGCGATCGGCAAGTACTGGATCTGCAAGCGCGCCCCGGCCATGATCAACGAGGCTCAGGAATGCCTGGGCGGCGCCGGTTACATGGAAGACACCATACTGCCCAGGCTGTACCGCGAAGCGCCAGTCAACTCGATCTGGGAAGGCTCAGGCAACGTCCAGTGCCTGGATGTGCTGCGCGCGCTGTCCAAGGAGGCCGGCGTACTTGATGCGCTATTCGCCGAACTCGGCGACGGCCATGGTGACGCCCGGCTGGCAGCGCATATTCAGCGTCTGCAGACCGACTTCCGTAATACCGATGACATCCAGTACCGCGCCCGCCAGTTGACCGAGGACGTGGCCGTAGCGTTGCAGGCCAAGTTGCTGCTGGAGGCTGGCAACACCACAGTCTCCGACGCCTTCATCGCCAGCCGCCTGGATAGCCACGGCCGGGTCTATGGCACCCTGCCCCGCGGCCTTGATGTGGAAGCTTTGGTGACTCGCGCCACGCACAATGCAGGATGAAGCAACCGGCCCTGGCTGTACCAGGGCCGGCCCACAGCAATCGACAAGCACCCAGCAACACCAAACTACAAAAACAATGAGGTATGCCCCTCCATGCAGATCGCTGAACTGCTGGCCGTCAACGCCCGCAAATATCCTGACCATGAAGCCATCATCACCCCTGACAGCCGACATACCTGGCGGCAATTGCATCAACAGAGCCTGAAACTGGCAGGCTACCTGCGGCAGCATTACAACATTAACCCAGGCGACAGAGTCGCTCTGTTCATGACCAACAGTTACCCATGGGTATTGAGCTATTTCGCGGTGATCAACCTCGGCGCCATCCTGGTCCCGATCAACGCGCGGCTGAGTGGCGAAGAACTCGGATACATTCTCGGTGACTGCCAGGCCAGACTGCTGCTGAGCAGTGAACAACAGGCGTCAATCCTGGCCAGCAGCACCGCTCGCTGTCCCACCCTGCTGCTGGATACGGCGGACAGTATGCTGAGCTCGACCCACGACGATTTTAAGCCGCCTGCGATACAGCCCCAGGACGCCTGTACCCTACTCTACACCTCAGGAACCACCGGCCGTCCCAAAGGCGTACTGTTTAACCACTTCAACATATTGACCGTGGCGACCACCACTGCGGTGGAAATGGGGGTAAATCACAACAGCCGGTTACTGCATATGATGCCGCTGACCCATTCGGCTCCGGTGCATGTGTTCCTGCTTGGCGGTACTCTGGTCGGCGCCTGTCACGTCGTTCTCAGTGAATTTCGCCCTGACCTGCTGCTGGACTGGGTTGAACGTGAGCGCACCACCCACTTCTTTGGCGCCCCGGTAGCTTTTCTGCTGACCGCCGCACAACCGGATATAGGTCAACGTGATCTGAGCTCCATGCAGGCCTGGATTTATGGGGGCGCGCCACTCTCCAGCGAACAGATCGGCAAGGTCAGTCAGGCTTTTGGTTCCAATCAGTTCTACTGTGTCTATGGCCTGACTGAAGCCGGCCCCAGCGGTACCTTGCTCGACCCTAGGGAACACAGTGAAAAAGCCGGATCGATTGGCAAGCGTGGCGCCCTGCACACCGAGATCCGTCTGGTCGATGAACAGTTGAAAGATATAACCGACGACAGGGTTGGCGAAATTCTCATCTGCAGTGAAGCCATGATGCAGGGCTACTGGAACAACCCACAGGCGACAGCCGACTGCCTGACCGAGGATGGCTGGCTGCACAGTGGCGACCTGGCCCGGCGTGATGCTGAGGGCTATCTTTGGGTCGTCGGACGCAAGAAGGATCTGATCATATCAGGCGGTGTGAACATCTACCCGCGAGAGATCGAGGCACTGCTTGAGCAGCACCCCGCGATAGTGGAAGTGGCGGTGATCGGCGTTCCTCACGAGCAATGGGGTGAGACCGTCAAGGCCTGTGTAGTACTGCGCCAGCCGCTGACAGACCTGGCCGGCGAACTGCGCTACTACCTTGAGTCGCGCCTTGCTGACTACAAGATCCCGCGCCTTTACCAACTGTGTGAAGCCTTGCCACGCAACGCCAATGGCAAGGTCATGAAACACAAGCTCAGTTGAACGCACCCGGCAAGCCAGCTACCAGCACAAGAGGAACTAAAAATGAATGAACATCAACAGCCCAGTGCACGCCAGCGCGCCATCGTTGAAGCCGGTTTCGCCAGGGCCAACTTCATCGGTGACCTGGGGATTCGCATGACTGACTGCGGCGTGGGCTGGGTGGAAGCGGCAGTCGATATTCTGCCACGGCACGCCCAGCAAAATGGTTTCGTTCACGCCGGATTGCAAACGACGCTAGCCGACCACAGCGCCGGCGCTGCTGCCGGCATGCTGGCCCCTGAGGGCCACACCGTGCTGACACTGGAGTTCAAAGTGAATCTGCTGCGCCCGGCCCTGTGTGACAGGTTGCTATGCCGTGCCGAGGTACTCAAGGCGGGTCGGCAGGTCAGTGTTGTCGAGGCAGAAGTATTCGCCATGATCGGCGGCGAGAAACGCCTGTTCAGCAAGGCCACGGTGACCATGGCGGTGGTGGAAATTCCCACCTGAGACATGGCGGGTTGCCGCGAGCGGACACGGGCACTAGCATAAACAGCCATCCCTCGTCGCAGGCCCTTACATGCCCAGAAAGCCCGCCCAGGCAGCACCACGCCGCCCATCACGTCCGCGCCGTCAGAGCGCGCCAGCACCGGACCGGCCACGTCTGATCGCACTGAACAAACCATTCGACGTACTGACCCAGTTCACTGATGGCCAGGGCCGCGCCACCCTCAAGGACTTTATCGACATTCCCGGCGTGTACGCCGCCGGACGTCTGGACCGCGACAGCGAGGGGCTGTTGCTGCTGACCAACGATGGCCGCCTGCAGGCCCGGATCACAGACCCCAAGCACAAACTGGCCAAGACCTACTGGGTCCAGGTTGAGGGCCTGCCCAGTGCCGAGCAATTGGCTCAACTGCGTGCTGGCCCACTACTCAACGACGGGCCGACCCGACCGGCCGAAGTGGAACTGATCGCCGAGCCAGTACTTTGGCCGCGCAACCCGCCGGTACGTTTTCGCAAAACAGTGCCGACCAGTTGGCTGGCGATCACCATCCGTGAGGGACGTAACCGCCAGGTACGGCGCATGACCGCCGCCGTTGGACTGCCGACCCTGCGACTGGTCAGAGTGAAGATCGGCGAATGGGAGCTGGGTGGACTGCAGCCGGGAGAATGGCGCGAGATTGGCTGAGTGTTAGTAGTCTATCCCCAGCCGACGGAACACAAAGCCCAGCAGCCAGATCGGACCGATCAGCAAAAACTGCACATCCTTGAAGAACGACGGTTTCTTGCCTTCGATATGGTGACCAATGAACTGGCCCACCCAGGCCAGCACGAAGATTGCCAGACACGGCCAGAACACGTAGGTCATCATGCTCAGAATCAGCAACATGACCAGACTGAGCACCAGCATCACCAGAGCAATACGCCAGGAGAGCATCACATAGAACACCAGCGCCACGCCCACCACCAGCATCGCGACCCAGGGATGAATAGCCCACAACATCCCCAGCACGCTGAAGGTGATCAGCGGCACGCAAATCCAGTGAAACAGCTTGTTGACCGGGTTCTGGTGACTTTCTGCATATTCGTCGAACCATTGATCGATAGGTTTCATCATCGGCCTGCACCTGTCCTGAGCATTGTTATTGTGGCTGTAATAAAGCGACAATCCTGCCATATAGCCCATCAGCGCCAATGGCCCTGACAGCCAGGCGACTGACCTGCAGTTCTATCCACCTTGATGATAAGCTTAGCCCATGACCACACCAATGCCCTCTCGACCCGTTGTTCTCTGCCTGTCCGGCCACGACCCCAGCGGCGGTGCCGGCCTGCAGGCCGATATCGAAGCGTTGCTGGCCCAGGGTTGCCATGCCGCCCCGACCGTGACCGCGCTGACCGTGCAGGATACCGTCGATGTCAGTGACTTCCGGGTGCTGGACCGTGAATGGGTCCTGGCCCAGGCTCGCAAGGTGATCGCCGACCTGCCGATTGCCGCAGTCAAGCTCGGCATGCTCGGCTCGGTCGACATGGTCGAGACTGTACTCGAACTGATGCAGCAACTACCGGGAGCGCCCCTGGTCTGCGATCCGGTACTGCGTGCCGGTGGTGGTGGCTCGCTCGGCAAGGATGATGTCGGCTATGCACTGCGCGAACGGCTATTCCCGATAGCCGCCATTGCCACTCCCAACCTGCCCGAAGCACGCATTCTTGCCGAATTGCCAGAAGGCAGCGCCGATGAGTGCGCCGAACGGCTGCTGCCGCATATCAGCCACCTGCTGATCACCGGCGGGCATGGCGACGAAAGCGAAGTACATAACCGACTCTACTGCGCCGACGGTAGCCGCCATGACTTCACCTGCCAGCGCCTGCCCGGCAACTACCATGGCTCCGGCTGCACCATGGCCAGCGCCCTGGCCGGCCGCCTGGCCCTGGGTGAAGGGCTGGTCAGCGCGGTCCGCTCGGCGCTCGACTACACCTGGCGCACCCTACGCGATGCCGAGCAGCCCGGCCACGGCCAGTATGTGCCACGCCGCCTGCCACTGGATGCCTGCTGATGGAGAGCCAGCAATGAGCCTGCGCGGCCTGTACGCCATCACTGACAGTCAATTGCTGGCCGACGGCAAGCTGTTGCCCTGGGTTGACGCAGCCCTGGCCGGCGGCGCCCGACTGCTGCAGTACCGCGACAAATCCACCGACAGTGCCCGCCGGCTCGACGAAGCCACTCAGCTGAAAAGCCTGTGCAGCTATTACGGTGCCGAGCTGATCATCAACGATGACCTGGCCCTGGCGGCCGAACTCGGCGTTGGCCTGCACCTGGGCCGCGACGACGGCTCGCTGCGCGAGGCTCGCCAGCAACTGGGACGTGACGCGATCATTGGCGCCACTTGCCACGCCAGCCTCGACTTTGCCGAACAAGCGGCCGCAGCCGGCGCCAGCTACCTGGCCTTCGGGCGTTTTTTCCAATCCGTAACCAAGCCCGGCGCTCCGGCAGCCACCCCGGTGCTGCTGGAGCAGGCACGCAAGCGCTATAGCCTGCCACTGGTCGCCATTGGCGGCGTGACCCTGCACAATGGTCCGCAACTGATCAGCGCCGGTGCCGACCTGCTGGCGGTGGTCAACGGCCTGTTCGGCGCCGATACCACCGCTGAAGTCGAGCGTCGTGCGCGCGGCTTTACCGAATTATTTTCCAGCCTTTGAATCCTGAGAGAGTACTCATGTCCCGTTCCGAAATCCTCTTTGCCAACGCCCAGAAACACATCCCCGGCGGCGTCAATTCGCCGGTTCGCGCGTTCAAGAGCGTCGGCGGTACCCCGCTGTTCTTCAAACATGCCGAAGGCGCCTATGTGATCGACGAAGACGACAAACGCTACGTTGACTACGTCGGCTCCTGGGGCCCGATGATCCTCGGCCACAGCCATCCGGACGTCCTCGACGCCGTGCGTCGCCAGCTCGACCACGGTCTGTCCTATGGCGCACCGACCGCACTGGAAACCGAAATGGCCGAACTGGTCTGCTCACTGGTACCGTCGATGGAGATGGTGCGCATGGTCAGCTCCGGCACCGAGGCCACCATGAGCGCTATCCGCCTGGCCCGCGGCTACACCGGTCGCGACAGCATCATCAAGTTCGAGGGCTGCTACCACGGTCACTCCGACAGCCTGCTGGTCAAGGCCGGCTCTGGCGCCCTGACCCAGGGCGTGCCGAACTCCGCAGGCGTGCCGGCAGCCTTCGCCAAACACACCCTGACCCTGCCGTTCAACGACATCAATGCAGTGGCTGAGTGCCTGGCCCAGGTTGGTAACGAGGTCGCCTGCATCATCGTCGAGCCGGTGGCCGGCAACATGAACTGCGTGCCGCCGGCACCGGGCTTTCTCGAAGGCCTGCGCGAGCTATGCGACAAGCATGGCGTAGTGTTGATCTTCGACGAAGTAATGACCGGTTTTCGCGTAGCCCTGGGTGGCGCTCAGGCGCACTATGGTGTCAACCCGGACCTGACCACCTTCGGCAAAATCATCGGCGGCGGCATGCCGGTCGGCTGCTTCGGTGGCAAGCGCGCGATCATGGAACATATCGCTCCGCTCGGCCCGGTCTACCAGGCTGGCACCCTATCCGGTAATCCGCTGGCCATGGCAGCGGGCCTGACCACCCTCAAGCTGATCAGCCGTCCGGGCTTTCACAGCGAGCTTGCCGACTACACCACGCGCCTGCTCGACGGCCTGCAACAGCGCGCCGATGCCGCCGGCATCCCGTTCGTCACCACCCAGGCCGGCGGCATGTTCGGCCTGTACTTCAGCGGTGCCGACGATATCGTCACCTTCGCTGATGTGATGGCCAGTGACGCCGAACGCTTCAAACGCTTCTTCCATCTGATGCTGGACGCTGGCGTATACCTGGCGCCTAGCGCCTTCGAAGCCGGCTTTACCTCGATCGCCCACGGAGAAACCGAGCTCCAACTGACTCTGGACGCCGCCGAGAAGGCCTTCGCCGCCCTATGATCACCATCAGCTACCTGCTCCTGACCCTGTTTCTCGCCAGCCTGAGCCTCTGGCTCTGGCCGCGCCGGGCCGGACGGCATACCGGTGCCCGGGGTGCATTGAACGCCAGCCTGGTCGCATTGCTACTGGCAGCGCTCAGCAGCCTGCTGCTGACGCTCGGCCAGTGGGGAGCCAGTGGCACGGCAATGGCCGACGCCCAGCGGATCTTCGGCCTGGCCGCGCAGCACATCAGCCTGCCGCTACTGGGACTGGCCAGTGTCTATCTGGCTCGGGGACTACGCTGGAAGCCGATGATCTGGGGCCAGGCCATTCTGGGCCTGATGGCCTGCTTCGAGCTGTCGCGCTATCTCGGCTGGCAACCCGGCTACCACTGGCTGGTCAACCTGCTCGGCGCTGCCGGACTGCTGGCCAGTGCCGCACTGTACCTGGGTCGCGACAAACGTATCGCCGGACTCTGCCTGATCGCTCCGGTCAGCCTGATCGCTCCGGCCCTACTCAGCCAGCAATTGCCATTGACCGCCCTGCTCAGCGCCGAGGCCAGCGCCAGTTGGCTGCTGCCAGGCTTCGTCGCTGCCGCACTGGCGGTTGGCCTGCTGGCCGAACAGGCGCACAATAGCGACAACGCGTGTCCCAGCAACGATTCGACAACGGCACCTCGGTGATGACAGTTTCCATACGTACCCTGCTAATCCCCCTTGGTTTCGGTCTGCTGCTGCCAGCCCTGGTTCTGGCCGAATCCGGCAATCCACTACTGATCAGCACCGAAGAGCGCTGCGCGCTCAATCGGGTGGACGATGAAAGTCTGCCGCTGGCGATCGAGCAGTGCACGGCGCTGGCCAAAGCCGGCGACGCCCAAGCCCAATTTGAGATGGGCGAGCTGTACAACAACGGCGAACGTCTGGAGCGCGACGTGGAAATCGCGCTGGAATGGTATGAAGAAGCCTCAATCCAGGGCCACCCCACTGCCCAGTATCGACTCGGCCTGATGCATTATCAGGGCGAAGGGGTACCACGCAACCTGCCTCAGGCCTTCATTATTCTGAAGATGGCGGCGGTCAACGGCGAGGATGCGGCCATGGATGCCAGTGACCAAATTGCCGAAGCAATGGGGCCGGAAGAGCTGGCGGTAGCCAATCAGGTGCTCAGCACCCTGTTTCGCAACTACCTGGCCCAACTACGTGAAGAGCAACTCAATCGCGCACTGGTACCCGAAACCAGCCCAGCCCTGGGTCCGGAAACGCCGGTAGCCCCGACCGATCCCGAGCCGCTGGAATAAGACTGAGCGGCGTAACCTCAGCTTTGGGACGGGCCTGGCGGTAGCGGAAACGGCATAACGTTGCCGCCCTTGGCTTCACTGATCTTGGCCTGACCGACCCGCTCGACTTCGTCGATGCGCACGATCGCCTGAACCGGGATGAAGCTGCGCTTGACGCCTTCGAACTGGGTCTTGAGCTTCTCTTCGCCGGGATCGACCAGCACGCCAGAGCGCTCACCGAACACCAGTTCCTCGATCTCCATGAAACCCCAGAGTTCGCTCTGGAAAATTTGCCGGGCATAGAGTTCGAAAACCTGGCCCTGATTGTTGAAAATCACCCGAAAGATCGGCTGTTTGTCTTTGCTCATGAGGATTGCGGACACGCTGATGATGAAGTGCGGGCGCGGATCATAACATACCGTGTATAATCGCGCTTTTTTCCGAGTGCATTCCTTCGTAGATCCCATGGCCAAGAAACTCTTTATCCAGACCCACGGCTGCCAGATGAACGAGTATGACAGCTCGCGCATGGCGGACCTGCTCGGCGAACACCAGGCAATGGAGCTGACCGACAACCCTGAAGACGCGGATGTCATCCTGCTCAACACCTGCTCGATCCGCGAGAAGGCTCAGGAAAAAGTGTTTTCCGAGCTGGGCCGCTGGCGGCCACTCAAGGAAAAGAACCCGGAACTGATCATCGGTGTCGGTGGCTGCGTCGCCAGCCAGGAAGGCACTGCGATCCGTGACCGCGCGTCCTATGTCGATGTGGTGTTCGGCCCGCAGACCCTGCACCGACTACCGGAAATGATCGACGCCGCACGCAGCACCAAGACCGCCCAGGTCGACGTATCCTTCCCGGAAATCGAAAAATTCGATCGCCTGCCCGAACCCCGGGTCGATGGTCCGACCGCCTTCGTCTCAATCATGGAAGGTTGCAGCAAGTACTGCAGCTTTTGTGTAGTGCCCTACACTCGCGGCGAAGAAGTCAGCCGGCCACTGGCTGACGTGCTGGCCGAAATCATTCACCTGGCCGAGAACGGAGTCAAGGAAGTCACCTTGCTTGGCCAGAACGTCAACGGCTACCGGTTTGACGGCACGGACTTCGCTGATCTGCTGCACGCCGTGGCGGCGATCGACGGCATTGAGCGCATCCGCTACACCACCAGCCACCCGCTGGAGTTTTCCGATGCGATCATTCAGGCCCATGCCGAGATTCCCAAGCTGGTGAAGTACCTGCACCTTCCGGTACAGTCCGGCTCCGACCGGGTACTGGCGGCAATGAAGCGCAACCATACCGCCCTGGAATACAAGTCACGGATTCGCAAGCTCAAGGCCGCCGTGCCGGATATTATCCTCAGCTCCGACTTCATCATTGGCTTTCCCGGCGAGACCGAGCGTGACTTCGAGCAGACCATGAAGCTGGTGGAAGAGGTCGGTTTCGACTTTTCCTACTCGTTCATCTACAGTGCCCGCCCCGGCACTCCGGCGTCCGACCTCAAGGACGACACCCCAACCGAGGTTAAGAAGCAGCGCCTGCAAATCCTCCAGGCACGCCTCAACCAGCAGGGCTTCGAGAACAGCCGGCGCATGGTTGGCAGCACTCAACGCATTCTGGTCAGCGATTTCTCGAAAAAGGACCCAGGCATGCTCCAGGGCCGCACCGAGCACAATCGGGTAGTCAACTTCCGCTGCGACAACCCGGCACTGATCGGTCAGTTCGCTGAGGTCGAGATTATCGAGGCGCTGCCGCACTCGCTGCGCGGACAACTGAAAAGTCACTGACAACCCAAGGCTGGGAGCGGCCTGCTTCCAGTCTACTTTGCATGACGCCGTCTGAGCGTTATGCTGTATTCAACTTGAGCCACATGGCGACCCATAGACCACTTTGAACGCTCCCTTGCATATACATCGCTTCAGCATCGAACCCGTGGATTCCCGGCGCTTCGCCAGCCTTTGCGGGCAGTTCGACGAACATTTGCACCTGATCGAGCAACGTCTCGGCATCGAGGTGCGCAACCGCGGCAATCACTTCGAGCTTATCGGCGATCCGGCTATCACCCGCTCGGCCGAAGCCGTACTGCGCCAACTGTACCGCGAAACCCGCGGCAAGCAGGAGCTGACCCCGGACACCGTACACTTGTACCTGCAGGAATCTGGCCTGGAAAACCTCAGCGAAACGCTCAATGATGTTGATGGGCACCAGCCGGTACTGCTGCGCACCAAGCGTATGACGATTCAGCCGCGCGGACCAAACCAGCAAAGCTACGTACGCTCGATTCAGGAACATGACATCAACTTTGGTATCGGCCCGGCCGGTACCGGCAAGACCTACCTCGCCGTAGCCTGCGCGGTCGACGCCCTTGAGCGCGATCAGATTCGCCGCATCCTGCTGGTCCGCCCGGCAGTAGAGGCCGGTGAGAAACTGGGCTTTTTGCCTGGCGACCTGGCCCAAAAAATCGACCCTTATCTGCGCCCGCTGTACGACGCCCTGTACGAGATGCTCGGTTTCGATCAGGTCGCCAAGCTGATCGAGCGCCAGGTTATTGAAGTCGCGCCGCTGGCCTATATGCGCGGCCGGACCCTGAACAACAGCTTCATCATCCTCGACGAGAGCCAGAACACCACAGTCGAGCAGATGAAAATGTTCCTGACCCGGATTGGCTTCGGCTCCACCGCCGTGATCACCGGCGACATCACCCAGGTCGACCTGCCACGCGGCACCCGTTCCGGACTGATTCATGTGATGGACGTGCTCAACGGTGTCAAGGGCATCGGCTTCACCCACTTCAAATCCAAGGACGTGGTCCGTCACCCGCTGGTGCAACGCATTGTCGAAGCCTATGATCGCTTCGATCATGCTCAGGAGAAGGCCCGCAAGGAGCGTCAGGAGCCAAGCGATGACGCTTGATCTGGACATCCAGCGCGCCACCGATCTGCCTGGCCAGCCTGACGACGACTGTTTCATACGCTGGGCCGGGCTGGCCCTGCAAGACAAGCCCGGCCATGAACTGACCATTCGTCTGGTCGATGCCGAAGAAAGCCAGGCACTCAACCGTGAATACCGCCAGCGCGACTATCCAACCAATGTACTGTCGTTTCCGGCCGACCTGCCGCCGGAACTCGATATCCCGCTACTTGGCGATCTGGTGATCTGCGTCCCGGTGGTACTGCGTGAAGCCACCGAACAGAGCAAGACACCCGAAGCCCACTGGGCCCATATGGTCATCCACGGCTGCCTGCACCTGGTTGGCTACGATCATATCGAAGACGCCGAAGCCGAGGTCATGGAAACCCTGGAAACCCGGCTACTGGCCGAACTGGGCTTTCCCGACCCCTATATTTCCCCCAACGAGTAAGGAACATGAGCGAAGATCGATCGACCAACGGACATAAGTCCTGGCTGGACAGACTGGTCCAGGCTTTTGTCCATGAACCCAAGAATCGCCAGGAACTACTGGAACTGCTGCGCGAAGCGCATCAGAACGAGGTCCTGGATATCGAGGCCCTGTCGATCATCGAAGGCGCTCTGCAGGTCTCCGACATGCAGGTCCGGGACATCATGGTTCCGCGCTCACAGATGACCACCATCAAATCCACCCAGGCCCCACGTGACTTCCTGCCGGCCGTGATCGAGGCAGCGCACTCGCGCTACCCGGTAATCGGTGAAAGCATCGACGAAGTGCTGGGCATTCTGCTGGCCAAGGACCTGTTGCCGCTATTGCTGGACGGCAATTGCGAACGCTTCAATCTCAAGGAAGTGCTGCGTCCAGCGACCTTCGTGCCCGAATCCAAGCGGCTCAACGTATTGCTGCGCGAATTCCGCTCGACCCGTAATCATATGGCCATCGTCATCGACGAATATGGTGGCGTCTCCGGACTGGTCACCATCGAGGACGTGCTGGAGCAGATCGTTGGCGATATTGAGGATGAACACGATGTCGACGAAGATAGCCAGATCAAGCCATTGCCCAGCGGCGACTTCCTGGTCAAGGGCCTGACCCCGATCGAAGACTTCAACGAGCACTTCGGCAGCGACTTCCCCGACGAAGAGTTCGATACCGTCGGCGGGCTGGTCATGAATGCCTTCGGTCATCTGCCCAAACGCAACGAAGTAGTTGAACTGGAAGGCTTCCGGGTCCGGGTACTCAACGCCGACAGCCGCCGTGTTCATCTGCTGCGCATCACCGTAATTGATCAATAAGGACAAGGACGCCGCATCGTGCGACACCCGCTTCACTGGCTGCAAGCCCCAGGCTGGACCGGCCATCTGCTCGCGCTGGCTGGCGGCGCACTGGGCACCCTGGCCTTCACCCCGTTCGATATCTGGCCCCTGGGCCTGCTCTCAGCCGCCCTGCTCTACCAGGGTCTGGCCCGAATTGAGGGTCGCCAGGCCTTCTTGCGTGGCTGGCTATGGGGGCTTGGCCTGTTTGCCAGCGGGGTCTCTTGGGTCTACATCAGCATTCATATACACGGCGACGCCTCACCAGCTCTGGCTGGGTTGCTGACAGCCGGCTTTGTTGCTGGTCTGGCGCTGATCTACGGCTTGATGGCCTGGCTCTGGAGCCGCTGGCTACGCCCAACGGGGCCCTGGCTGAGCGTGAGCGGCTTTGCTGCGTTGTGGGTGGGTCAGGAGTTTTTCCGCGCCTGGTTCCTCACCGGTTTTCCCTGGCTGTATCAGGGCTACGCCCTGCTCGATACCTGGCTGGCCGGCTGGGCTCCGCTGGGCGGTGTCTGGCTGGTCAGCCTGTTCAGCGTACTGACGGCCACCATCTTGAGCGAAACCCGGCTCTGGCACCTGCCACGCGCACTCGTTGGCTTGGGCTTGGTACTGGCGATCTGGCTCGGTGGCTGGGCCCTGCACGGCCGGGAGTGGACTCAGCCGGCCGGTGAGCCGCTGTCAGTCGCCCTGGTTCAGGCCGACATCCCTCAATCACGCAAGTGGGACCCGGCCCATATCGAGCACACCCTGACCCTGTACCGCGATATGAGCTACGCGCACCTGGGCAGTGACCTGATTATCTGGCCGGAAACCGCAGTACCGGTACTGAGCAGCCGCGCCGAGCCGTTCGTCCAGGGCATCGCTGCTAATCTGGCCGAGCACGGCAGCACCCTGATCACCGGCATCCCGGTCGATGACTACAGCACCGGCAGTCTGCGTATCTATAACGGCATTCTGGTGGCCGGCGAAGATGCCAATCAGTACCTCAAGCACAAACTGGTACCGTTCGGCGAATATGTTCCACTGGAAGCCTGGTTGCGCGGCCTGATTGCATTCTTCGACCTGCCGATGTCGAGCTTCTCGCGTGGCGCAGCCGATCAGCCACCCTTGCGCGCCGCCGGTTATCGACTGGCACCATTCATCTGCTATGAGGTGGTTTATCCGGATTTCGCCGCCCGCCTGGCGGCTCAGAGCGAACTATTGATCACCATCAGCAACGACAGCTGGTTTGGTGAATCGATTGGTCCGCTGCAACATTTACAAATGGCTCGTATGCGGGCACTGGAAAGCGGCCGCTGGATGATCCGTGGAACCAATAACGGCGTTACCGCCCTGATTGATCACCAGGGCGGTATTCGCGCGCAAGTTCCACAGTTCCAGCCCCTGACCCTGAAAGGCTGGGTTCAGCCCCGCGAAGGTTTGACCCCCTATTTGCGCTGGCGCGGCTGGCCTGTCGGGCTAGCCGTGCTGGCGCTGCTGCTGTTGTGTGTCGTGCGCCGCCAGCGCTGAACTGCGGTATGACGCGGCCCGCTGCTCAGCCATGGTATCGAGAATCCGCCATAGCAAGCGCAAGTCCTCCGGACTCAATCCGTTGACTTCCAGCTCGGTCAGTCCCGGCGGCTGTCCGTCCAGCCACTGGCGCGTCCGTGCCATATCCAGTGCCTGATCCAGCCGCCGCAACAACCGATCATAGGAGGAATCCCGGTTCCGACACGCCAGTGGTTCCGGCTCCGGTGCTTTCATCAATCACTTACCTCTGTATATCGAGTTGCCAAGCCACCCCGGCCTCCATCAATGACCGGCGTCTACTCCAGAGCATAGACCCGGCATTGCTCTGCCACGCAGCCCGGCGACGAATGGCATACGACTACCTGAGCCGCCCCCGGTGGTGTATCCTGCCGCATTACTTTTCGAATCCGCGTCATCGAGATTGAAGCCCAACGCTATGCAAGAACAGTATTTCCCCCGTGAGATCGAAGCCGCCGCCCAAAACACCTGGGATAGCACCCAGGCGTTCAAGGTTGAAGAAACCCCCGACCAGGACACCTTCTACTGCCTGTCGATGTTTCCCTACCCCAGCGGCAAACTACACATGGGGCATGTGCGCAACTACACCATCGGTGACGTGATCGCCCGCTATCAGCGCATGCAGGGCAAGAACGTCCTGCAGCCGATGGGTTGGGACGCCTTCGGCATGCCGGCGGAAAACGCAGCCATGAACAACAAGGTAGCCCCGGCCGCCTGGACCTATTCGAACATCGACTACATGCGCACCCAGCTCAAAAGCCTGGGCCTGGCCATCGACTGGAGCCGTGAAGTCACCACCTGCCGCCCCGATTACTACCGCTGGGAGCAGTGGCTGTTCACCCGGCTGTTCGAGAAAGGCGTAATCTACCGCAAGAACGGTACGGTCAACTGGGATCCGATTGACCAAACCGTACTGGCCAACGAGCAGGTGATCGACGGTCGTGGCTGGCGTAGTGGCGCGCTGATCGAGAAGCGCGAAATCCCGATGTACTATTTCCGCATCACCGACTACGCCGAAGAACTGCTCAGCTCGCTCGACGACCTACCCGGCTGGCCGGAGCAGGTCAAGACCATGCAGCGCAACTGGATCGGCAAGTCAGTGGGCATGGAAGTGCACTTCCCCTACGACCGCGACAGCATCGGCGCAGACGGCAAACTCAAAGTCTTCACCACCCGCCCCGATACCCTGATGGGCGCCACCTACGTGGCGGTGGCAGCCGAACACCCGCTGGCCACCCTGGCCGCCAGCGGCAACCCCCGGCTGCAGGCCTTCGTTGACGAGTGCAAGCGCGGCGGCGTGGCCGAGGCTGATATCGCCACCCAGGAAAAGAAAGGTCTGCCAACCAACCTGTACGTCCTGCATCCGCTGACCGGTGAGAAGCTGACCGTCTGGATCGCCAACTACGTGTTGATGGGCTACGGCGAAGGCGCAGTCATGGCGGTGCCGGCCCATGACGAACGCGATTTCGAGTTTGCCAGCAAGTACAACCTGCCGATCAAACCAGTGATCCGCACCTCAGCTGGTGACACTACCCCCGCCCCCTGGCAAGACGCCTACGGCGAAAAGGGCGAACTGATCAACTCCGACGAGTTCGATGGCCTGGATTACGACAGCGCCTTCACCGCCATAGGCGAAGTGCTGCAGCAAAAGGGCCTGGGCCAGCCGCGAACTCAGTTCCGCCTCCGCGACTGGGGTATCAGCCGTCAGCGCTACTGGGGCTGCCCGATCCCGATCATCCATTGCGACAACTGCGGCGACGTGCCAGTACCAGAAGACCAGTTGCCGGTCGTGCTGCCTGAAGACGTAGTGCCTGATGGCGCCGGCAGCCCGCTGGCGAAAATGCCCGAATTCTATGAGTGCACCTGCCCCAAATGCGGTACTGCGGCCAAGCGCGAAACTGACACCATGGACACCTTCGTAGAAAGCTCCTGGTACTTCGCCCGCTACGCCTCACCCCACTACGAACAGGGCATGGTCGACCCCAAGGCTGCCAACCATTGGCTGCCGGTCGATCAGTACATCGGCGGCATCGAACACGCGATCCTGCACCTGCTCTACGCCCGCTTTTTCCACAAGCTGATGCGTGACGAAGGCCTGGTCAGCTCCGATGAGCCGTTCAAGAACCTGCTGACCCAAGGCATGGTACTGGCCGAGACCTATTTCCGCCTGGATAGCAATGGCGCCAAGACCTGGTTCAACCCGGCCGATGTTGAAGTTGAACGCGATGCCAAGGGCAAGATCACCAGCGCACGCCTCAAGAGCGACGGCCAGCCGGTGGAAATCGGCGGCACCGAAAAAATGTCCAAGTCGAAGAACAACGGCGTCGACCCACAAGCGATGATCGATCAATACGGCGCTGACACTTGCCGCCTGTTCATGATGTTCGCCTCACCGCCGGACATGAGCCTGGAATGGTCCGACTCAGGGGTTGAAGGTGCCCAGCGCTTCCTGCGTCGGGTCTGGCGTTTGGCCAGCCAACATGTGGCTGCCGGGGCCCCAGCAGCTCTGGACATAGCCAACCTCAATGATGAGCAGAAAGCCGTGCGCCGCGCCACCCACCTGGCTATCAGGCAAGCCAGCCAGGATATCGGCCAGCACCACAAGTTCAACACCGCCATCGCCGCCGTGATGACCCTGATGAACGTACTGGAAAAGGCCGGGCAGACCAGCGATCAGGATCGTGCCCTGCTGCATGAAGGGCTGGAAACCGTGGCCCTGCTGTTGGCCCCGATTACCCCGCACATCAGTCATGCGTTGTGGCAGGCACTGGGACATCAGGACCCGGTTATTGATGCCCGCTGGCCGCAGGTCGACGAAACCGCACTGGTTCAGGACAGCCTGCAACTGGTGGTCCAGGTCAACGGCAAGCTACGCGGCCATATCGAGGTAGCCGTGGAGGCCAGCCGTGAGACCATCGAAGCCTGCGCCCGCGACAACGAGAACGTACAACGCTTTACCGAGGGCCTGACGATCCGCAAGGTGATTGTGGTCCCCGGCAAGCTGGTCAATATCGTCGCCAATTGAGAAACGGAGAAAGCGGATGTCCCTGAATCGCCCCCGACGACTACTCACCGCCACCCTGCTGGGTATAACCCTGGTTCTGAGTGGCTGCGGCTTCCAACTGCGCGGTACTGGTGGCGGCGCCCTGGAGAATGTCGAGCTGCGAGAGCTGCGACTCAGCGCAATCGACAACCTCGGCCAGACTCATCAGGAAGTACGCGACATGCTGCGCAGCAGCGGAGTTCGCCTGAGCGCCAGTGCACCTTACCACCTGCAATTGCTCGGTGAGCAGAATGAGCGCAGCGCGGTCAGCTACACCACTCGCGCCAGCCCGGCCGAGTTCCAGCTCACTAGCCGTTTGAGCTACCAGATTCTCGATCGCCAAGGCCGCGCCCTGGTTGGCCCCGAGACCCTGGAAGCCCAGCGTGCCCTGGTCCGTGATCGCGACAACGTGGTCGCCGGCAGTGAAGAAGAAGAGCTGCTGCGCCAAGAAATGCGTCGCGACCTCAGCCGTCAGCTGCTATTGCGTCTGTCGAGCCTGAGTAGCCGCGAACTGCAGGCCCGCGAGCGCGAACTCGACCGAGCCGCCCCCTGAGCCGATGAAGCTCAACAGTGGGCAACTTGCACGCCAGCTCAAGGAAGAGCTGGCACCGGTCTGGGTAGTCAGTGGCGATGATCCGCTGCTGACCGGTGAAGCAGCCGACAGTATTCGCCAGGCCTGCCGTAGCGCCGGTTGTGAAGAGCGTCAGGTGTTCCAGGTCGAACGCGGTTTCGACTGGGCGCAGCTGTATGAGGCCAGCCACAGCCTGTCACTGTTCGCCAGCCAGCGGCTGCTGGAGTTGCGCATTCCCGGTGGCAAACCCGGCGATGAAGGTGCCAAGGCCCTGCTCGCCTATCTGCAGGAACCTCCAGCCGACACCACCCTGCTGATCAGCCTGCCAAAACTCGACGGCAGCACCCAACGCAGTAAATGGGCCAAGGCGCTGATCGAACACCCCAACTCGCGTTTCATTCAAATCTGGCCAGTGGAAAGCGCCCAGTTGCCCAGCTGGATGCGTGATCGACTGGCCGCTGCCGGGATTCAGGCCAGCCCTGAAGCACTGGAGCTGCTTAGTGCCAGGGTCGAGGGTAACCTGCTGGCCGCAGCCCAGGAGATCGAGAAGCTCAAGCTGTTCTGCCGTGAAGGGGTGTTGGATCTGGATACCGTGCAGCAGGTCGTCGCCGACAGTGCCCGTTTCGATGTCTTCAATCTGGTCGACGCCATGCTTCTGGGCCAGGGCGAACACGCCCTGCGCATCCTGCACGGGCTCAAGGGCGAAGGCGTGGAAGCGCCGGTGGTGCTCTGGGCTCTGGGTCGCGAGCTGCGCAGCCTGGCTGCTATGGCCCAGGACCTAGGCCGCGGTGTGCCGCTGGATCGGGTCTTCGCCAGCCAGCGCCCACCAGTCTGGGACAAGCGCAAGCCGGTGCTGAGCCAGGCCCTGCAACGCCACCCGGCCAGCCGCTGGACCGGCTGGCTGCAACAGGCCCAACAGGCCGACGAGCAGATCAAGGGCCTGCAGCCCGGCTCAGCCTGGGATACCCTGGCGTTGATCCTGGTGCAGGCAGCCGGCGCGCGAATCAGACTGTAAGCCGGCAGCTACTTCCTGACATTGTCATACAGCATGTAACGCGAGGTTTCATACAGGCCTCTGGTCAGCGGCAGCAGTCGCTGATATTCCTCAGGATATTGCTCAGCCACGTTATCCAGCGGGGTGTCCGAATGCAGGTCATGCAGACTCGGTTGCGTACCATCGTGGTTCATCTGCAACAGAAAATCCTTGCTCACCGCGCCAATCAACGGGAACGAGCCCTCACGCAACACCAGCGGCACTACTCGCTCGCCTTCCGGTGCGGGCGTCAATAGATCACGGCCCATGACCCGGGTTTCATATTCGATACCCAGTAGCCCGGCGAGAGTCGGTAACAGATCGGTCAAGCCTACCGCCTCTTCAAACTCACGCGGTTCAAGATAGCCCGGCGCATAGATCAGCAGCGGCACGTTATTGCTTTCCAACCCCAGTTTGTCGAATGCCGGTTTCATATAATCGATATTGGCGATCCGGGTATTGTGATCACCGAACATCACGAAGATGGTGTTATGCAGATAGCCACTAGCCTCGGCCATTTCCATGAACCGGCCGATATTGAAATCAAGCAGGCGCACCGCGTTGTACTGAGCAACACTGCGTGAGCCGGCGGCCTGAACCTCTTCGACTGGACGCTCAATCACCTCGAAACCGTCATTGTCCTTGGGAATAGTGAACGGCCGGTGATTGCCGGCAGTCTGGATATAGGCAAAGAACGGCTTGTCCTTGGGCAGTTCACGCAGCAGCTTGTCTGTCTCCTTGAACAGATCAAGATCAGACACCCCCCAGACATCCACATTCCTGGCCTGCCAATAGCCCTCTTCATATAACTGAACATCATCAACCGACTGACGGATCAGCGCATTCATGTTGGCCCAACCGGAATTGCCACCAATGGTATAGAGCTTGTGGTAGTCCCTGAGCTCGTTGATCAGGCTGTGTTGACTGGTGATCAACGGGTTGCGGGTGGCTGTCTCCTGACGCGACACATCGGGAATACCGGTAATACTGGCCCAGACAGTCTTGGCGGTACCGGTCACCGGCACATAAAAATGCCGGAAGAACCAGCTTTGCTGGGCCAGCCGATCGATATTCGGGGTCGGCTGCAAGGGATTGCCGTAGGCTCCCACCGCGGTGGTACCGAGCGATTCCAGCATGATGAACACCACATTCGGGCGCTCGCTGAGATCGAGCCGATGCGGCTGCAGCGCCACCTGGCGACTGAAATCCAACTGCTCGATATCCGGCTGGCTCACGCCCAGATACCGGCTCACCAGCGGATAATGCTCGCGCACCTGTCCCAGGTCATAGCGCTCAGCCGGGACCTTGAGGGTATCGTAGAAGAAGATCACCGGATTGAGCCCCAGAGCGCCTAGCTGGCTGTCTCCAGCAAAAAAGGCATCATTCCAGCGCAGGGGTACCGGATTCTCCAGATTGATGTTGCTGGTACGCCCAAGAATCGCCAGGAACACCAGCACCGTCATTAACGCACTGCCCCAGATCCGCGGCCACAGCGCAATCGGTCTTGCCGGACGATCCAGCGTCACCCGCTCAAGCAGACCCAGCAGCCAGAAGGTCAGCAGGGTAAGCGCCAGCCAGCCCAGACAAATCCATACCACCGGGTAGCTCTCCCACAGCATTTGCCGGGAGATAAGCGCATCTTCGCTGAACTTGAGCACCGAGGCATTGAGCCGCACGCCCAGGTAGGCATAATGCCCAAAGTCGAGAAAATACATGAAGAACAACAGCGCCAGCACCACTAACAGATAGGTGCGTCCGAGCCAGCGCAACACCTTGGACTTGACGCTGTTCCACAACGGCAGCCAGGCCAGGAACATGAACGGCAACATGACCAGAATCGCCAGACGCAGATCAAAGCGCAAGCCGATCCCCAAGGTTTCCAGCACCAGCGACCAGGGCTGATCGACCCCGGGCTCTACCGCAGAAAAAGCGATCAGGAAAACGCCACGCAGAGCGGCGAAAATCAGAAACAGAATCAGTACACCCCCCAGCAGGAAGTGCAAACGACGGGACTGCAGCCAGGCCATGTCGGCTCCTTGGAATTATTGTTACTAATCAAACGAAACCGCAGGCCGGCGCCAACCACTCCCCCAGATGCCGACACACAGTCATACCGCCATCAGACCGGGCGGTAATGAACTTGTTCCAATATGTTGCAAAAAATAACTGGGAGGGCTATGCCGGGCAATGCCTGCCCGGCAGACAGCTCCGGGGCAAGCCCTAGGCTGCACATATGGGAAGGTTAGCGTAGCAGCAGCAACGGCCGGGTAGTTCTGGCCAGAATGTTGGTGGTAGTGCTGCCGACGAAGAACTGACGAATCCGCGAGTGGCCGTAAGCCCCCATAACAATCATGTCGATGTCGTGCTCCGCCTCGTAGTCAAGCAGTGTGGCTTCCACCTCTCCTGCGCGGATGACTGCCTCGACCTGATGACCGGCCTGTTCCAGTCGGGCTTTGGCCGCATTCAAGGCTTCCCAGGCATCCTTGGTATCAGCCCCGACCATCAGCAGATGGATCGGCATTCCCTTGAACAACGGGCTCTCGGCAATCATGTCGACCCCCTTGCGCGTGCTCGGACCATTGTCGAAGGCCAGCATTACGCTGCGCGGCTGACGGAATTCCCCGGCAGTCACCAGAATCGGCCGATGCATGGTACGCACAACACTTTCCAGATGGGTGCCGACATGCCGGCCCAGAGAGTCTGCCTCTTCGCCCTGGCGCCCCATGACCAGCAAGCGGATTTCCGGCTCCAGCTCCTGCAAGGTATCGACCAGATCGCCATGCCGTTGCCGGCTGACCGGCTCAGCAACACCATCAGCCCGGGCACGCTCCAACGCCGCCTCCAGCATCAACTGCCCCTGCTCACGCATCAGTCTGGCGCGTTTTTCGTCGAGATTGGCCAGCTCTTCAAGCAGGTGCTCACGACTACCCAGACCAATATTGCCCGACAGGTCACCATGCACCGGAAAACTCGAATGATCCAGCACATGCAGAAACACCAGTGGCGCCTCCAGTCGCAGACTGGCCCAGGCGGCATAGTCACAAACCCCCATGGCCGACCGGGAGGCATCGATACAGGCAAGCACATTCACTGTGGTCACACATTTCTCCTTGTTGTTTATCAGTGGCCCATCAGCTTGTCGACAGCCTCAGGCTTATCATGCACACCAAACCGATCTACGATGGTAGCACTGGCCTGATTGAGGCCAACGATCTCGACTTCGGCACCTTCGCGACGGAACTTGAGTACGACCTTGTCCAGCGCCGCCACCGCCGTGATATCCCAGAAATGCGCACGGCTAAGATCAATAACTACCTTATCAAGGGCTTCCTTGAAGTCAAAGGCAGCAACGAACTTGTCGGAAGAACTGAAGAACACCTGCCCAACCACCAGATAGGTCCGTTGCCGCCCACGCGGATCCACTTCACTAGCGATATGCAGGTAATGCCCCATTTTATTGGCGAAGAACAGCGCCGCCAGCAACACACCAACAAAGACACCATAGGCCAGATTGTGAGTCGCAACAGTGACGATCACAGTCGCCAGCATGACGATATTGGTCGATAACGGGTGTTTCTTCAGATTGCGCAACGAGTCCCAGCTGAAAGTTCCGATCGAGACCATGATCATCACGGCAACCAGAGCCGCCATCGGAATCTGCCCAACCCAGTCGCTGAGGAACACCACCATGATCAACAACACCACACCGGCGGTCAGGCAGGACAACCGGGTGCGCCCCCCCGATTTGACGTTGATCACCGACTGGCCAATCATCGCGCAGCCAGCCATACCGCCCATAAGACCAGCGCCGATGTTGGCGATGCCCTGACCTTTGCACTCACGGTTCTTGTCGCTGCTGGTATCGGTCAGGTCGTCAACGATGGTCGCAGTCATCATGGACTCCAGCAGACCAACCACCGCCAACGCCGCCGAGTACGGCAGAATGATCCACAGCGTCTCCAAAGTCAGTGGCACCTGCGGCCAGAGGAATACCGGAAGCGTATCTGGCAGCTCGCCCATACCGGATACGGTATTGATATTCAGCCCCAGGTACATGGCCAATCCTGTCAACAGCAGGATACATACCAGCGGAGAAGGAATCAGCTTGCCGAGCACCGGCACATAGGGGAAAAGGTAGATAATCGCCAGCCCGCCAGCAGTCATGGCATAGACATGCCAGGTGACATCAATCAGCTCTGGCAATTGCGCCATGAAAATCAGGATCGCCAGAGCGTTGACAAAGCCAGTCACCACCGAACGCGACACAAAACGCATCAACGAACCGAGCTTGAGATATCCGGCACCAATCTGCAGTACCCCACAGAGCACAGTCGCGGCCAGCAGATACTCCAGGCCGTGCTCGCGCACCAGGGTGACCATCAACAGCGCCATGGCTCCGGTAGCGGCGGAAATCATCCCCGGCCGGCCGCCGGTAAAGGCAATGATCACGGCAATACAGAATGACGCATACAGTCCGACCTTGGGGTCAACCCCAGCGATGATTGAGAAAGCAATGGCTTCAGGAATCAGCGCCAGCGCTACAACCAGTCCTGCCAGTAGATCGCCACGAATATTGGCAAACCAGTTTTGTCTTACCGATTGGATAAGAGTCATACCACGTCCATTAACAAGATTCAGAAAACTGCAAGAAACCCGACAACAACACATCAGCCGCTCTGTCACAGGCGAGCGAAGCAATGACAGCTTGTGGGACACGACGAATTCCACCCGACCACCAACAGCGTGGATGGGAACGCGGCCTAACGGCCGGAAGGCAGAAAACTACGGTGGCGTAACGCCGGAGAGAGTCAACACGATGAACAGAGCCATAGTTCAATCAAGGGGAGCGGACTTTAGCATACTCGGTAGCCAACAGCTACCGAGTATGCCCCCCTGGAGCCCGGAGTGCTCCGCCCGCTCAAGCCGGCCAAAGGCGCCGGAGCAGCCCTAGCACCAGATCACGGCACAAGCTCCAGAGCGAAAACAGAACGATAAACGGATCCAGCAAATAATCCCAATAGTTGCCGGAGGCCTTCAGCTCCAGAGCGTAGCCCAGGGTGGCCAGCGTCAGCATCAGCACCGCGAGCAGATTGCCCCGCCATAGCATCAGCAGCGTCAGGACCGCCACAGCGAGCAACAGCCCATCGGAGCTGTAGCCCCAGCGGTAAGGGTCCAGCATGCCTAGCCCCATGGCCGCCGGGTAGAGTAACAACCCCATCAGCACAAACAACAGGCAACTCTCGAACTTGTGTTGCAGTGCCTGAGGTGGCAGCCATCCCAGACGCACCAGCGCAGCGGCAGACAGCGCGACCAGACTGGTAATTGCCAGATCATCAGTGAAAGCCCGCAGGTAGCCTGCCAGCGACAAGCCATCGATCAACGGCAGTGCTCCCAGAACAAACGTCGCAGCTAGAAAGGCCCAACGCCAGCCAATCGGCAAACGGCTCAGAGGTAACAGCAAAAACAGCAACAGGGCAAATGCCAGGTAAGCAATCCAGGTGGTGAGGATCACGGCCGCACCTCCAGCCAGTCGGTATTGAAGGACACATGCTTGATGAAACTGTTGTTCCAGGCATACACCAGATGGAACACGCCATTGCCGGCATTGATCATGTAGGGGTACTCGTACTCGAATACACAGGCACCGTCACGACACAAGCGCTGATCCAACTGCTGCATGAACTTGTCTACCAACGAGCGTCGCTGCTCTCCACTGGATGCCACAAACTTGGAGGCCAGCAAGGGCTCATAGTCTTCCCGGGCAAAGGGTTGCCCTTCAGGATCGGGCGAAGAATCCAGATCCATGACCAGCGACCAGGTGCTAAGGCTCGGCGTTGACTCATCCAGACTCAGACGAAAGCGGCCGTCGATCAGGTTGTTCTGCGCCACCAGCAGGGTATTGCGATGCGAGCGTACCGCCGCCAGCGAACTGTTGGGATTCCAGGGGGCAATAGCCTGCTCCTCGCTCCAGGTGCGCCCGCCATCCTCAGTCACTGCCGCCAGGGCATGCCCGCGCCGCCCGGCATAGCGCAACAGCGCGATTGCCCGGTGCTCGTCCAGAGGCACTACCGTTGGTTGCAGTGAATTGGTGCCGTCAGCAATCCGGAACTTGTCCTGAATCCGCCCATCGGCGCTCAGATAGAGATATTCGGGAAACTTGCCGAGAAATTCGTGATAGACCGGCAGACCGATTGAGCCATCCTGATGAAAGACCGGCGCAGCCCGCACCAGGGTACTGATATTGATAAAAGGAGAAGTCACCAGTTGCTGTGGCTCGGACCAGCTTTGGCCGAAATCCTCGGAGACCATGCTGTTGATCGCACTACCGGCCCAGCCGCCCAGCGATACCGATACATAGAACAGCCACAGACGTTGATCCGGGGCCAGAGCAATCACCGGATTGCCCAGCTTGCGGATTGGCTTGCCAAGCGCCTGACGGGTCATTTCCCGGGTTACCAGGGCCTCTTCGTCTGACCAGCCCGTAGCCGGATCAAAGCGTGATGTACGTATTTCAACATCCGCCGCGCCCTCACGCGAGCCGGCAAACCAGGCCGCCATCAGGCCGCCATCAGGCAACGCGGTAATTGAGGGCGAGTGTACGAACTCGTCAAGATCCGATGAAGCAAAACGCTGCTCATAGACCGGCTTGCGCTCATGCCCAGACAATTGCTCACTGATTGCATCCAGAGTGTTGCCCGAGACCTCCGGCACCTTAAATCCCGACCATTGGTAATCAGGCCGGGTCAGCGAAGCTGAAACGAACACAACTACCACCAGCGGCGCCAACATGGCCCGCCGACCCAGCATCCCCAAAACCTTCATCACTCCCGAACCTCTTGTTATTTGCCCTTCCCTGGCAACTGGCATGAATCATTCGATCCTGATCAGTCTGCGCGCCCCATAGATAACATCGGACCAATGCAGTGGCACTATCAAGACTTTCCTGGCACTGCGAATACGACCCACAAGCAAGGAACTTAGTTCACTGCGCAGCGATTTTTCGCAACCTGCCCGGCAAAACGGAACCGAGCTCAGCCCCACGACTCCAACAAGCACAGGTCTGGTTCGATATCCTCGACCTGACCAGCATGCTACAGTGAGGCAACACCTACTGGCTGCCTATGATTGAAACCCGGATTCTGCTGGAACCTTGAATGCTGAAAACCCAAACACTCCGCGCCACAGCAAGTCGCTTTCTGGCCATCGCCGGCGTTGGCATGCTGGCCCTGGCCGCCTGTGCCGACACCCCAATTCAGACTGCAAGCACCGCCTCACCAACCAGCGCCGCCCTTACCCCCAGCGCCCCAGCCCAAAGCTTTGCCCATTGGCTGGGCGAATTGCGCCAGGACGCACTCCAGGCCGGCATCAGGGCCGAGCTGTTCGACCGGGTCACCACTGGCCTGCAACCAGACCCAGGAGTTCTGCGCGCCGACCAGAGCCAGCCAGAGTTTACCCGTCCGGTCTGGGAATACCTTGACGGCGCAGTGTCACCGCAACGGGTTGCAAGCGGCAAGCGTCTGCTGCTCCAACAACACGACACACTGAATGCCATCGAGCAGCGCTATGGGGTCGACCGCCATATTCTGGTTGCTATCTGGGGACTGGAAAGCAACTACGGCAACAATATGGGCGACCGCCAGGTAGTACGCTCGCTGGCCACCCTCGCCTATGAAGGACGCCGCCCGGTATTTGCCCGCACTCAGTTACTGGCTGCTCTGGAGATTCTTCAACGCGGCGACATCAGCCCGGAGCGAATGCTCGGCTCCTGGGCCGGCGCCATGGGCCAAACCCAGTTCATTCCCACTACCTACAACAGCTATGCTGTTGACTTTGACGGTAACGGCAAGCGCGACATCTGGAATTCTTCGGCCGACGCTCTGGCCTCGGCGGCCAACTATCTCAGTGCCTCTGGCTGGCAAAGCGGCCAACCCTGGGGCCTGGAAGTCACTCTGCCCAATGGTTTCGATTACGCTCTGGCCGACATGAACGTGCGCAAGCCATTGAACGACTGGAGTGCGCTTGGAGTGCGTGATGGCAATGGCCGGGCTCTGCGATCCAACCCCGGCGAGCACAGTGCCTCTTTGCTGTTGCCGGCCGGCCATCGCGGCCCAGCTTTTCTGGTTATGAACAACTTCCGCAGCATCCTGCGCTACAACAACTCCACCAGCTACGCTCTGGCCATCGGCCTGCTCAGCGAGCGCTTCCAGAATGCCGGCCAGATCAACGGCAACTGGCCGACCGACGACCGGCCGCTGTCACGCAGCGAGCGTCTGGAGTTGCAGGAGCGGCTGAGTGCCGGCGGTTTCGAGCCGGGTGGTGTCGATGGCATCATCGGAGCCAATACCCGTCAGGCAATCCGCCGCTTCCAGCAGACGCTGGAATGGCCGGCCGACGGCTATCCGTCCCCGGCGCTGCTGGAAAAACTACGCGAACTCTAAGCCGCCGCGCAAAGCTCCTACCAAGCATTACCCCGACTCCGGTAGGAGCAGCCTGCGGCCGCGAAGCGTGCGCCGCTCAGGCGACTCTGTGATAGAATGCGTCCAGGCCACAAGCCACTTCTACGGCATAGCCGGAGCCTCTAACCAGGAGCCCTGATCCCCGATGTCTGACGCCGAGCAAAAAACTGTCGCCAGTGGTGAAAAGTTCCGCAATGCCCAAGGTATTGCCGCCATCAAGGACGGCCAGAAGCGCCGTACCTCTGCCGAGCCTCAGGTTTTCGAGCCCAAACCCAAGTGGCTGCGGGTCAAGGCGCCCGGCGGCGACCGTTTTGAAGCGGTCAAGCGCAACGTCTCCGAACATCGCCTGAGCACCGTCTGCCAGGAGTCGCATTGCCCGAATATGGGTGAGTGCTGGTCCAATGGCACCGCCACCATCATGCTGATGGGCTCGGTCTGCACCCGCGCCTGCCGCTTCTGCGCCGTGGATACCGGCAACCCGCACGGCTGGCTCGATCATGAGGAGCCGGAAAACACCGCCAAGTCAGTCGAGCTGATGGCGCTGCGCTATATCGTGCTTACCTCAGTTGACCGTGACGACCTGGCCGACGGCGGCGCCAGCCACTATGCCGCCTGTGTTCGCGCAATCAAGCAGCGTACCCCTCAGGTGGTGGTTGAAGCCCTGACACCAGACTTCGATGCCGAACTGAGCGCGATTGAGCAAGTGGTCGACTCCGGTCTGGAAGTATTCGCCCAGAACGTAGAAACGGTAAAACGCCTGACCTACGAAGTCCGCGACCCGCGCGCCGGTTACGAAAAGACCCTGAAAGTTCTTGAGCACGCCAAGCGCCATCGCCCTCAAGTGCTGACCAAGACCAGCCTGATGGTTGGCCTTGGCGAAACCGACGAAGAGATTTTCCAGACCTTCGATGACCTGCGCGCCATCGGTGTCGACATCGTCACCCTCGGTCAGTACCTGCAACCGACCCGCAACCACCTGCCGGTCAAGCGCTGGGTCAGCCCGGAAGAGTTCAACCGCTACCGTGAAGTGGGGCTTGAGAAAGGATTCATGGAAGTCGCCGCCGGACCGCTGGTGCGTTCCAGCTACCGGGCCGACCGGGTATTCGAGAAGAACAACCTGGGCTTGGCAGCCCCTGCTCCAGTCCCTGGCCAGGACATCGACCCGAACCTGATTCCGGCGCTGAATATCAAGTAGGAGCGGCTCGCAGCCGCGAAACAAGACTATTGAGCCGGTCAAGTCAATCGGCGTGCTGATACCCCAGCCGCCGGCGCAGGGCCTGCTCCAACCGCTGAGCCACTTCATCGAGCGCTACCGACCGCCCCAGTAACTCGCTCATCTGGGTCATGCGCAGACCGGAATAGCCACACGGATTGATCCGGGCAAACGGCTCCATGTCCATATCGACATTCAGGGCCAGACCATGGAAAGAGCAGCCCCGCCGCACCCGCAGGCCCAGTGAGGCGATCTTCGCGCCATCCACATACACCCCGGGCGCATCCGGCCTGGGCGCAGCCTGGATGCCATAACCAGCCAGCACATCGACCAGGCTCTGCTCCATGGCTGTCACCAGCTCACGCACCCCCAGACCAAGCCGGCGCAAATCCAGCAGCAGATAACCAACCAGTTGCCCGGGGCCGTGATAGGTGACCTGGCCGCCGCGCTCGACCTGAATCACCGGAATATCGCCCGGCGCCAGCACATGTTCAGCCTTGCCAGCCTGCCCCTGGGTGAACACCTTGGGATGCTGCAACAGCCAGATCTCGTCGGCGGTCTGCTCATCGCGCTCGGCAGTCAGCTTGCGCATGGCTTCCAGGGTTGGCAGGTAATCGACCAACCCCAGATCACGAACGATCAGCTCCGGCATCACAACACCATGTGCACACGCCCGGTAGCCTTGAGTTCGGCATGCAGCGCCTGCAACTGATCCGGCCCGGTCGCGGTGATTTCCAGGCGTACCGACAGGAACCGGCCATTCTTGCTGTCACGCACCTCGACCAGCGTGCTGTCCACTCCCGGCGCATGGCGCTCAACGATGCTGATCACCAATTCGGTAAAGCCCTCCCCGGCCTCACCAATCACCTTGATCGGGTACTGGCAGGGAAACTCGATCCGCGGGGCTTCAGGGGTTGTCTCGCTCATGCGCAGATCCTCAGTTGAACAGGCCATAGAAGAACAGGCGGATACTGTCCCACAAACGCGAGAACAGACCACCGCGCTCGACGTCGGCCAGGGCGACCAGCGGCGCGCTGTGAACCACGCTGTCACCACGCTTGACTTCAACCGTACCCAGCACATCGCCAGCGCTGATCGGTGCTTTGATCGCCGAATTCATGCTGATACCGGCTTCCAGGTCATCGAACTGCCCTCGTTGCAAGGTCAGGATCAGGCCATCGCTCAGACCGACCTCAACCTGTTTGTCGGCACCACCCCAGACCCGGGCGCTGGACAGAACCTGGCCAGGCTGATAGAAGCGTCGGGTTTCGTGGAAACGGAAACCCCAGGTCAGCAGTTTCTGGGTTTCGGCAGTCCGTACCGCATCGCCGCTGGTGCCCATGACCACCGAGATCAGGCGCATACCGTCACGCTCGGCCGATGCCACCAGGCAGTAACCTGCCGCTTCGGTATGCCCGGTCTTGAGCCCGTCAACACTGGAGTCACGCCATAGCATACGATTACGGTTGACCTGGCGAATACCGTTCCAGACGAACTCCTTCTCCTTGTAGATCGGGTAGTACTCGACATCGTCACGGATGATCGCCTGGGCCAGGATGGCCATGTCGCGCGCGCTGGAATACAGGTTGTCGTCCGGCCAGCCGGTCGAGTTGGTGAAGTTGGTGTTGCGCATGCCCAGACGCCGGGCATGGGTGTTCATCACATCGGCAAAGGCGTCTTCGCTGCCGGCGACATGTTCGGCCACGGCGATGCTGGCGTCGTTGCCTGACTGAATGATGATGCCACGCTTGAGGTCGATGAACGGCACCCGGTTACCGACTTCGACGAACATCTTCGAACCACCCTTGCGCCAGGCGGTTTCGCTGATCAGCACTTCGTCCTGCTCGCCAATACGCCCTTCAATCAACTCAAGACTGGCGATATAGCTGGTCATCATCTTGGTCAGACTAGCCGGCGGCAGGCGCTCATCGGCATTGTGCTCGACCAGCACCACACCACTGTTGGCATCCATCAGGATATAGCTGCTGGCCGCCAGTTGCGGCGCGGCCGGCACGATCTGCGGCATAGCGCTCGGGGTGGGGGTCGGAACCTGGGCCTGGGTCAGACCGGCGATACTGGCGGCACCGGTAATCAGCAGGGTATTGAGCAGTTTTTTCAGCATGTTACTCACTAGTGATGTTGGACGTTGTTAGACAACTTCAGTTAAGGAACCTCTAAAAACTACCTGCGTTGGCAATACTGCGTTAAAAGCAGCCTCGATCGCGAGCCCGGTCAAAATGCTCATTTACACCACGTAAACTGCGCTTTTTCGGCTGTTTTTTCGGGGCCGCCATCGGCCTTGCCTTGCCTGCCTCGCCTACGTTTTCAGAAATTCCTTGAAAATCTCAATTGGCCGAGACCAGGGTCGGATTACCCAGGTTGGCCAGGCGTACCGCATCGATCAGTTGCTGCGCCTCAGCATGGCTGGCAACCGGACCCAGTCGTACCCGATGCAGGGTTTGGGCATTCTGCTCAACCGGGCTGACAAACACAGTGGCATTGACCACCCCCTGTAGCCGTTGGCGCAGTTGCTCGGCGGCCTGGTTGGAGGAAAAAGCTCCAACCTGCAGATACAGCTCCTGGCCGCTTGGCAGAGTTTCCTGTGGCGGATTGTTGCGCACCAGATAACCCGGGTTATTCTGCTGCTGCCAGGCTACCGGATCGATCCCCTCGACCAGCACCCGGGCCGTGCCCTGCTCGGCAAAACCAAGTTTCTTGGCCGCGGCGTAGGACAGGTCGATGATTCGATCCGAGTAGAACGGCCCACGATCATTGACCCGCACGATAATCCGTCGACCGTTGGCCTGATTGGTTACGTAGACATAGGTCGGCAGCGGCAGAGTCTTGTGCGCAGCAGTCATGCCGTACAGATCATAGACCTCGCCATTAGCGGTATGCTGGCCATGGAACTTGGTGCCGTACCAGGACGCCAGGCCGACTTCCCGATAGTTGCGGCCGTCCTGCATCGGCGTATAGGACTGGCCCAGCACGGTATAGGGCGAGGCCTTGTAGGCACCGGTATGCGGCGTCGGCACGGCATCAGGAATTTGCGATACATCCATGAAATAACTGGGCGGTCCATCCACTGCCGGGCGGCTGCTGGGTGCACTCGGCTGACTCGGGGCCGGTGTTTTGACCGAAGACGATGAACAGGCGGTCAGCAGTCCCAACAGGGAACCCAGCAGGACAACTCGAACAGGCGGCATCGGCATAGGACTCATTGCTCCCTCGCGTCACGGATCAGATCGGCCAGCTGGTGCACCACCATGGCATACATCACGCTGCGATTATAGCGGGTGATCACATACAGATTGTTCAGACCCAGCCAGTACTCCATCTGTTCCCCGGCGTCGAACTCGTAGGTCATCACCTCGAGATCGTCATCCAGCTCCTGCTCGGGCTGCCAGCCCAGAGCACGCAGCTCGCCGACCCGGCGACGCGCTTCCAGTCCTTCGGGCACGCTCAGCCCCTGACTGAAGCGCTCACCCTCGACCTTGGCCGGAATGGCCACACGCTCGCCATGGCGCCAGCCGTGCTCCTTGAAATAGTTGGCGGCACTACCGATCGCATCAACCGGGTTGTTCCAGATATCAACCTTGCCATCACCGTCAAAATCCACAGCGAAGGCCTGATAGCTACTGGGGATAAACTGCGGATAGCCCATAGCCCCGGCGTAGGAGCCGGTCAATGCCAACGGGTCCATCTGCTGCTCACGGGTCAGGACTAGATAGGACTTGAGCTGACGACGGAAAAAATCGGCCCGCGGCGGATAGTCGAAGCCCAGGGTAGTCAGGGCATCAATCACCCGATGACTGCCCTTGTTGCGGCCATAGAAGGTTTCCACCCCGATGATCGCCACGATCACTTCTGGCTCAACCCCATACTCCTGCTCGACCCGTTCCAGAGCATCACGGTGCTGATCCCAGAACGCCACCCCTTCGCGGATGCGCTGATCGGTAATGAAAATCGCCCGGTACTCGTGCCAGGGCCGTACCCGCTCAGCCGGACGCGAGATGGCGTTGAGGATAGCCTCCTTGCGCTCGGCCTGAGCCAGCAGGCTGCGTACATGCTCGGCACTGAAGCCGTGCTCAGCCTTCATTTCGGCAACGAAGGGTTCGACCCCCGGGTGTTCACTGGTGTAGTTGGCGGCCAGCAGCCAGGGGCTCACGGCCGTCAGGGCACATGCCAGCGGCAGACGCAGCCAGCGCGAAACAGGTTTGATCATGAAAATCCGCATCTCCGAGCTTTTATCCTTGTGGCATCCATTTACGGTGGGTGTGGATCGACATCAGGATGCCGAACCCGGACAACAATGTCACCAACGAGGTACCGCCATAGCTGATTAATGGTAACGGCACACCCACCACCGGCAACAGTCCACTGACCATACCGATATTGACGAATACGTAAACGAAGAAGGTCAAGGTAATACTGCCGGCCAGCAACTTGCTGAAACTATCCTGAGCCTGCAGGGTAATGTAGAGCCCGCGCGCGATTACCAGCAGATACACGCAGATCAGCAGGCACACACCGACCAGACCAAACTCTTCGGCCAACACCGCGATGATGAAGTCAGTATGCCCCTCGGGCAAAAAATCCAAGTGCGACTGAGTGCCCTGCAACCAGCCCTTGCCATAGATACCGCCAGAACCGATCGCGGCCTTGGACTGAATAATATTCCAGCCTGCTCCAAGCGGATCGCTTTCAGGGTTGAGAAAGGTCAATACCCGGCGCTTCTGGTAACCGTGCAAGACGAAAAACCACATCGCCAGCGCTGCCGGCACCAGCGCTACCAGGGCGCCCAGAATATAGCGCCAGCGCAACCCAGCCAGCAGCAGGGCGAAGACCCCCGAAGCACCGATTAGCAATGAAGTACCCAGATCCGGTTGCTTCAGGATCAGCAACACCGGCAAACCGATGATCAACAGGCTAATGAAAACATACTTGAAGCTGGGCGGCAGAGTCCGCCGGCCCAGGTACCAGGCCACACTCATGGGCATGATCAGCTTCATCACCTCGGAGGGCTGAAAGCGCATCACTCCGGGGATTGTCAGCCAGCGTTGGGCTCCCTTGGCCTCTGTACCAACCACCAGCACCGCGACCAGCAGCACAAGGCCACCGAGGTAGGCCAAAGGCGTCCAGCGCTGCATGAACCGGGGCTGAAACTGGGCGATAGTCAGCATCACGGCCAAACCAACGGCAAAGGCTGCACCCTGACGATAAAGCATCGCCGTACTGCGCCCACTGGCCGAGTACAGAACGAAGCCGGCAACAGTGGCCAGCACCAGGATTAACAGCAGCAACCAGGGGTCGACATGAATACGTTGCCAAAACGGCTGCCGACGATGCATTCCCATGGCGGTGGGCGACGCCAGGCTGCCCAGAGCTTTCATTGACTGGTCTCCGCAGTGAAACTCATCGGTTCCTGATCGGGCAACAGCCAGGCATCGAACAGCTGGCGAGCGACCGGCGCGGCAACCCGGCCACCGGACTCACCGTTCTCGACCATCACCGCCACGGCAATCTTCGGATCATCGACCGGCGCAAAGCCAACAAACAACGCGTGATCACGATGACGCTCCTGCAGGGCCGCCGAGTCATATTTCTCACCTTGGGCGATGGCAACGACCTGAGCCGTCCCGGTCTTGCCCGCCATCCGGTAGGGCGCATTCTGTGCCGCGCTGCGTGCTGTGCCACGCTCACCATGCATCACAGCCTCCATGGCCGCAATGATGAAGTCCCAGTCGCCGTCATTGCGCAAATTCACATTATCCGGGGTTTCGCTTTCATCCGGCGCCATGCCCTCGGCATGCAGCAAAAGACGCGGCCGCTTCCATACCCCCCGATTAGCGATCAGGGCGGTACTGTGCGCCAACTGCAACGGTGTGGCCAGCATGTAACCCTGGCCAATACCGGCGATCAGGGTTTCCCCCGGATACCAGGGCTGACGCCGGGCATTGCGCTTCCACTCACGCGAGGGCATCAGTCCGGCCGCTTCCTCATGCATATCCAGTGACACCCGAGTACCAATACCAAAACGGGTCATGTAGTCATGCAGCCGATCAATACCCAGCTTGTGAGCCAGATCATAGAAATAGGTGTCGTTGGAACGAACGATGGCCAGATGCATGTCAACCCAGCCATCACCACTGCGGTTCCAGTTGCGGTACTTGTGGCTGTGGTTTGGCAACTGGTAGAAGCCAGGGTCGAAAACCCGACTGGTACGGGTCACCACCCCGGTATCCAAACCGGCCAGAGCAACCATCTGCTTGATCGTCGAGCCAGGTGGATAGAGGCCGCGTACAACCCGGTTGAACAACGGCTGATCCAGTGAGTCACGAAGCGCGCCGTAGTCGGCATAACTGATGCCAGTGACGAACAGATTAGGATTAAAGCCGGGCTGGCTGACATAAGCCAACACCCCGCCGGTCTCCGGCTCGATGGCGATCACCGCACCGCGGCGGTTACCCAGCGCATGCTCGGCTACCGCTTGCAAGCGACTGTCCAGATGCAGGGTCAGGTCACGCCCTGGTTCCGGATCGATACGCTTGAGTACCCGCAATACCCGGCCACGGGCGTTGGTTTCGACCTCCTCGTAACCGACAGTGCCATGCAACCAGTCCTCGTAGTAACGCTCAATCCCGGTCTTGCCGATGTAATGGGTACCGGCATAGGCGACCTGATCTATCCGAGCCATTTCCTGCTCATTAATCCGGCCAACGTAACCGACGGCATGGGCGAAATGTTCGGCGAACGGATAGTGCCGAACGAAGCTGGCCTGCACCTCGACCCCAGGCAAACGAAATTGGTTGACCGCAATCCGGGCGATCTGCTCGTCACTCAGTTCGAACACCACCGGCACCGACTCAAACGGCCGGCGGCGTGTCTGGTTCAGGCGCCGCTGGGAGCGTTCGACATCTTCGTCGGACAGCTCAAGTAGCGACTGCAGCAGGGCGAAGGTCGTGTCCAGATCGGTCACTCGCTCCCGGGTGATATTGAGGCTGAAACTAGGCCGGTTCTCTGCCAGCACGATGCCGTTGCGGTCATAAATCCGGCCACGGGGCGGCGGCACCGGCTGTACATGCACCCGGTTGTTTTCCGACAGGGTCGAATGGTATTCGTACTGCACCACCTGCAGGTAATACATGCGCGCGACCAGCCCGGCCACCAGCGCCAGCATGAACACAGCCGCCAACACCACCCGTCGCTGTACAGTACGGGCATCGCTGAGGTGGTCCTTGAGCTGAATCGGCTTGGCCATCGATTACTTGTGATATGGGTGGCGGTTGAGAATGGTCCAGGCCCTATAGAGCTGCTCGGCCAGCAGAATACGCACCAGTGGATGCGGCAGGGTCAAAGGCGACAGTGACCAGCGCTGCTCGCTGCGCGCCTGCACCTCTTCAGCCAGCCCTTCGGGCCCGCCCACCATCAGGTTGACCGTGCGCGCTTCCAGGCGCCAGCGCTCAAGCTGCTCGGCCAGCTGCTCGGTCGACCATGCACGGCCATTGACCTCCAGGGTCACGATTCGTTCCCCAGGCTGGGTTGCGGCCAGCATCTGCTCGCCTTCACGACGCATCAACCGGGCGACATCGGCATTCTTGCCGCGGGTCGCCAAGGGAATTTCCACCAACTCCAACGGCAGGTCAGGCGGCAGACGCTTGGCATATTCCTGATAGCCGTCCTCGACCCAGCGTGGCATCCGTGATGCCACGCTGATCAGACGCAGGCGCAAGGCTGCTTACTCCGGGGTCGGTTGGTGCTGGGCGCGGCGCGACTCGGCGCTTTGCCACAGACGCTCCAAGTCATAGAACTGGCGGGTAGCCGGTTGCATGATATGCACCACGACATCGCCCAGGTCGACCAGCACCCACTCCCCGGAATCCTGGCCCTCAACCCCCAACGGCTGACGACCGGCGGCCTTGGCCTTTTCCACCAGGTTGTCACTGAGCGAGGACACATGACGGGAGGAGGTACCGCTGGCGATGATCATGTAGTCAGTCACGCTGGTCTGCTCACGAACATCGATCTTGACCACATCCTTGGCCTTGAGCTCGTCCAGCTCATGCTCAACCAGTTTGATCAGGTCATCAATCTGCATAATAAGGGTTCAATCCTCAGTCACAGGGCCGTACAGCCCGTTGGTTTCAATATAGTCAAGCACCGCCTCCGGCAACAAAAAACGCGGCGACCGGTGGCTGGCCAGCAAGCTCCGGATATGCGTTGCCGAAATTGCCAGCGGCGTCTGCGCCAGGCAGACAATCTGCCCATGCAGTGCCTTGGCTTGCGCCGGCTCAGCGACCGAACGGGCCGCCAGCAAATCCTTGAGTACTTCAGGCACGTCCAGATCGTAGTCTGGACGCTGTAATACCACGAGATTGGCCAGCTCCAGCAAACACTCCCAGCGGTGCCAGCTCGGCAATCCACAGAAGGCATCCCAGCCAACAATCAGAAACAGCGCCACCTCCGGCCCCAACTCCGCACGCAGAGATTCCAGGGTATCCACCGTCCAGGAAGGCTTGTCACGCCGCAGCTCACGGTCATCCACCAGCAGCCCGGAGTCCACACCTGCCGCCAGACGCACCATGTTCAGGCGATGCTCGGCACTGCAGCCGGGCTGCTCCCGATGCGGTGGCCGGGCGCTGGGGATCAGCCGCAGCTCATCCAGCGCCAAAGCCTCATGCACCTCTACCGCACTGCGCAGATGGCCAAAATGGATCGGATCGAAGGTCCCGCCGAGCAGGCCGATACGCATCAGACAATCACTGACGGATATGGCCGTCGCCGAATACCACGTACTTCTCGCTGGTCAGGCCTTCCAGGCCCACCGGCCCGCGGGCATGGATCTTGTCGGTTGAAATGCCAATCTCGGCGCCCAGACCATACTCGAAACCGTCGGCGAAACGGGTCGAAGCATTGATCATCACCGAGCTGGAGTCCACTTCGGCCAGGAAGCGCCGGGCTCGAGTGTAATCCTCGCTGACCATCGCATCGGTATGCTGCGAGCTGAAACGATTGATATGCTCGATGGCCGCATCCATATCCGCGACCACCCGGATCGACAGGATCGGCGCCAGATATTCCGTGCTCCAGTCTTCCTCGCTGGCGGCGATCGCTTCTGGCAGCAGTGCGCAGGTAGCCGGACAACCACGCAGTTCAACCCCCTTCTGCGCATAGCGCTGGGCCAGGCGCGGCAAAAACTCGGCTGCCACCGCCTGATGCACCAGCAGGGTCTCCATGGCGTTGCAGACCCCATAGCGATGGGTCTTGGCGTTAAAACAAATAGCTTCGGCTTTGTCCAGGTCGGCACGGTCATCGACATAAACATGACAGATACCGTCCAAATGCTTGATCACCGGCACCCGGGCCTCGCGACTAATACGCTCGATCAGCCCCTTGCCGCCACGCGGTACGATCACATCGACATACTCGGGCATGGTGATCAAGGCTCCGACGGCGGCACGGTCGGTGGTCTCCACCACCTGCACGACCTGATCCGGCAGACCAGCGGCGGCCAGGCCGCGGCGCAGGCAGGCGGCAATCGCCTGATTGGAGTGAATCGACTCTGAACCACCACGCAAAATGCAGGCATTGCCGGCCTTGAGACACAGGCTGGCTGCCTCAACAGTCACATTGGGGCGCGACTCATAGATAATCCCGATGACTCCCAGCGGCACTCGCATACGTCCGACCTGAATCCCAGAGGGGAGAAACTTCATGTCACGAATCGCGCCCACCGGGTCCGGCAATGCGGCAACCTGACGCAGACCTTCAATCATGCCCTGCAACCGCTCAGGTGTCAGGGCCAGACGATCCAGCATTGCAGCATCCAGTCCGTTAGCTCGACCGGCCTCCAGATCCAGGGCATTGGCAGCCTCAAGCTCGGCAGCAGCAGCCTCAATAGCTTCAGCGGTAGCCAGCAACGCCTGATTCTTGACCGCCGTCGAAGCCCGGGCGATAACCCGCGAGGCCGCTCGGGCCTGGCTTCCCAGCCCCTTCATGTATTCGCTTACCTGTTCGCCACCCATGAATACCACCACTTGCCTGCGTTGCAAAAGCTGCATTATAACGGGCTGCCCTGACACTGGACAGGGCGCAGGCCTGCTATCATCGATTACATGCAAAACCCTGAGACACTGCCCTGGGCCACTGCTCGCCCACTGCCTGACAGCTTCTTCCAGCGCGATGCCCGCGAACTGGCCTGCGCCCTGCTTGGCAAGGTCATTCGCCGCCGCTATCAAGGGCGCTGGCTATCGGCTCGCATCATCGAGACCGAAGCTTATCTGCTGGAAGAGAAAGGCAGCCATGCCTCGCTTGGCTATACCGAAGCCCGACGGGCGCTGTTCATGGACGGCGGTACGCTCTACATGTACTACGCCCGTGGCGGCGACTCGCTGAACTTCAGTGCCGCCGGCCCAGGCAACGGGGTACTGATCAAATCCGGCCATCCACTGCTCGACGAGGTCAGCGACCAGACCAGCCTGCGTCTGATGCAACAACTCAACCCAGCTACCAACGGTGACTACCGACCAGTGGAAAAGCTCTGCGCCGGGCAAACCCTGCTGTGCAAGGCGCTGGCTCTGAAGGTCCCGGACTGGAACGCCCAACGCTTCGACACCGGGCAACTGTTCGTCGATGATGACAGCTATCGCCCGCAGCATATCCTGCAAACTACTCGCCTAGGCATTCCCGCCGGACGCGATGAGAACCTGCCCTATCGCTTTGTTGACGCCACCTACGCCCGCCACTGTACCCGCAACCCCATGGGCCGCAACCGTATCGAGGGGCGCGACTACCAGCGCCTGAACGCACCATGGAAAGCCTGCTGAGCGACCACCTGAGCACCTGGCTCAGCAGCCATCAGAGCTGGCTGGGGCCGGTGATCTTCGCCATCGCCCTGCTTGAGTCACTGGCCATCGCCGGGCTGCTGGTCCCCGGCGTGGTATTACTGTTCGCAGTAACCGCCATCGCCGGAAGCAGCGACATGTCAATCCCGGTCATGCTTGGCTGGGCCTTTGCCGGCGCTATCTGCGGCGATCTGCTGAGCTTTGCCCTGGGCCGCCTGTTTCACCAGGACATTCGCCGCCTGCGCCTGTTTCAGCGCTACCCGCAGTGGATTGATCAAGGGGAACGTTTTTTCCGCCGTTACGGCATGATGAGTGTACTGATTGGTCGCTTCTTTGGCCCGGTCCGGCCGATCATCCCGATGATCGCCGGCATGTTCGACATGCCGTTCTGGCGTTTTTTGGCCGTCAGCCTGCTGTCGGCTCTGGCCTGGGCACCGGTCTACGCTCTACCCGGCTACACTGCCGGACATGCTCTGACCTGGCCAGTGCCGCAATTTTTCTGGCCCCAAACCCTGGCTCTGACGGGCGCACTGGCCGGCCTTGGCCTGCTTTGCCTATGGCTACTCAAAGCTCAGCACCGCTGGAGCAACCTGGCCTGCGCTGCGCTGCTGCTGATCGGCGCCGTCAGCCTGCCAGTGGTCGAGCCCTGGCTAGAGGTGGTGCTGTTCACCAGCGAATACTGGATAAGCCAGCGCGCCCCGCTGCTGGGCTGGCACGCCTGGCTGACACCCTTGACCGACCTGGATACCACCCTCTGGCTACTGGTTCCCGGACTGGCCTGGCTAACCCTGCTCAGCCCCTATCGCCAGCCACTGTTCGCCCTGCTGACACTGGTCATCGCCCTTGGTCTGGGCTGGCTGCTGGAGATAAGTCAACCGGCTCTGATCCTCACCGGCCAGTGGACCTGGCTGGTTGTCGTCGCCATCTGCCTGGGCCGCGACCAAGGCTTCTGGATGCGCTGTCTCTGGCTGCTTTACCCCCTGCTGCTCGGAGCCCCGCTGGCATTTGCCAGCCTGGTGATCACCGACACCAGCATTCTCAGCATGTTGCAGGCCCTGCTACTAGCCCTGAGCGCCAGTGCACTGGCCAGCTGGGCAGTTGAGCGTGGCGCACCGATACACCGCAGCCAGCGCTGGCGTAACCTGGTGCTACTGGCCTGGGCCCCGCTGGTGATACTCTCAGGCCTGCATTGACCGCAACCAGCGCTCAATCTGCTGCAGGCGCAACAATGGATCGGCCTGAGCCAGCAACTCCAGCTTTTCCTCAACATCCAGCGGCAGCAGATAAGCCAGTTGCCAGGCCAGGCGCTGCTGACTGCCAGCTACCGCAGGCAACTTCAGCGCTGCCGCGATGGGATGCTCCAGCAAGGTTGTATGCAAGGCCAGCAAGTCGGCATGGCTCGCCAGTAATTCGGCATCTGGCTGCTCAACCAGCCAATCGACACTGGCGCTGAGCAAGCCATCCGGCGCGACCTCCACCGCACTCGCTTCGGCCCGCCGCCCTCCTTCGACCCGAATCCCCAGCAGACCATTGTCACGCTGTTCCCAGTCGATGATCCTGGCCTCACAACCCAGCGCCTTGAACCGCACCGCACCCGGCCCGGCCTCAGCCCCTTCTTCCAGGGTTACCACCACAAATCCGGCATTTTGACGAAAACAGCGGCTGACCATATCCAGATAGCGCGGCTCGAAGATCTGCAGATCCAGCACACACCCTGGCAGCAACACCGTATGCAATGGAAACAGGGCCATCCGTTCAGTCATGCATTCCCCTTTCAGCTTGGTACCATCATTCAGCACGCCAATGGTGAGCTCACCCGATTGACCCTCTCGACGCGGATTGCAAACATGTCAGCAGACAAGCTCGACCGTCTGTATTAACGTAGCGTGTAGCGGTTATCCGCTACCACCACAATAACAGAGCATGGAGAACGCCATGGCAGCTGCCGTACCCGCTTCCGAACTCACGTCCTACATTGGCAAGGATATGGGCCACTCAGACTGGCTGACCATTGACCAGGAACGTGTCAATCAATTTGCCGAGTGCACCGGTGACCACCAGTTCATTCATATCGATGAAGAAAAAGCCAAGCTGACTCCGTTTGGCGGCACCATTGCCCACGGCTTCCTCTCACTGTCACTGCTGCCGGTCCTGTCTGCCGGCCTGCTGGTTCGCCCGCAGGGTCTGAAGATGGCAGTCAACTACGGCCTGGACAGCCTGCGCTTCATCCAGCCGGTACGTGTGGGCTCACGCGTACGCCTGCACGTGACTGTAGTCGATGTAACCGAGAAAAATCCTGGCCAGTGGCTGGTCAAGGCGCGCTCCACCCTGGAGATCGAAGGCGTGGACAAGCCAGCCTTCATTGCGGAAGGTTTGACCCTGTATTTCGTGTAACCCGGTTCGGCCCGCGCCAGCGGGCCGCCACCTGCTACCTATAGTTTGATCCCAACATTAACCATCACCGCAGCCGCCCCCAGCAGCACCAGGTCAGCACCGACCCGCTGATAACTGACACCAACCGACGGAATAATCGCCGGCGCAACACCAAAGCGATTGAGCGGAATCTTGTCCCGGTACTCACCTCGGTAACCATGCAGCAAACCTGCTGTCAGCTTGGCATTGAACGGCGTGCCCTCAAAATCAAAACGCTTGCCGCCATAGGCGTAGTAGGAACGATCTCCGAACGAATGGCGAAAGGTCGCAGCACCCCACAGATAACTGTCAGCCCGATGACGTTCCAGGCCGATCAAATCTTGATTGTTGTTGTGGTCGGAGTCTGGGTTGAAATGGACTGTCCAGGCACTACCCTGAACATACCAGTAGGGCTCGGCCTCGACTGGTGCCAGCAGCTTGCCGACCAACTCGCGGGACGACTCGAGCAAAGGACTCTCACTGGCCTGCCCGGCCATCGCCGGCAGCATAAAACTCCCCATGGCGAACGCCAGCGACGTCCGCAATCTGGTTTTACTGCAAAACATACATAGTCCTGAAGGTGTCACTCACCCCAACGGGCAAGCAATGTCTGTTCTATCCCCAACTGATTGAGGATGCGGGCAACGACGAAATCAATCAGTTCGTCAATGCTGTTCGGCTTATGATAAAAGCCGGGACTGGCGGGCAGGATAACCGCTCCCATCTGGCTCAACTTCAGCATATTTTCCAGATGAATGTTCGAATACGGCGCCTCGCGTGGCACCAGAATCAGTTGGCGCCGCTCCTTGAGCGCCACATCGGCCGCCCGCTCGATCAGATTGTTACTGGCCCCGGTGGCAATCGCCGACAGGGTACCGGTCGAACAGGGACACACCACCATGGCCCCAGGCGCGCCGGAGCCGGAAGCCACCGGCGCCATCCAGTCCTGCTTGCCGAACACCCGAATCTGACCCTCGGCAGCAGCCAATCGTTCCGTCAAAAAAGCTTCCAGGGCCTGCGGCTTGGCCGGCAGCCGCCAATCGGTCTCGGTCGCCACCACCAACTGCGCGGCCTGCGAGATCAGAAATGACACTTCGACATCGGCCCTGACCAGACACTCCAGCAGGCGCAAGCCATATTGGGCACCAGAAGCACCGGTCAGCGCCAGCGTCACCCGCCGCCGCTCAGCCATGCCGGGCCTCCAGCGCCTGAACCAGCTTGCGGTGAATCCCGCCAAAACCGCCATTGCTCATGACCACTACCCGTGCGCCCGGTCGCGCACGCGCCACCACGGCATCGATCAGCGCCTCGATATTGCTCAGCACACAGGCCGGCACCGGACTGTCAGCCACGACCTGATCCAGCGACCAGTCCAGCCCTTCGGGCTGATACCAGAGCACTTCACTGGCATCGCTCACACTGCCTGGCAAAGCAGCCATATGGCTACCCAAGCGCATGGTGTTGGAGCGCGGCTCGATCACCGCAATCAGTTGGGCATCCCCAATCTGTGCCCGCAACCCGGCCAGGGTAGTAGCAATCGCAGTGGGGTGATGAGCAAAGTCGTCATACACCCGAATGTCACCAACCTCACCGATCAGCTCCATACGACGCTTGACGCTGGCAAACCCGCCCAGCGCAGCAATCCCCTGCGCCGGGGTCACCCCCACATGCCGCGCCGCGGCCAACGCCACCAGCGCATTGGCAACACTGTGAGCACCGGTCTGCGACCATTCCACTACGCCCTGTGAGACACCACCGAGCAGCACCTCGAAACATGAACCATCGGCCGTCAGCAGATGTGCCTGCCAGTCACCGCCATCACCAGTGGTCTGGCAGGGTGTCCAGCAACCCATGCCAATCACTCGCTTGAGCGCCGCATCAGCCTGCGGATGAATAATCAGCCCGGAGCCCGGCACGGTACGCACCAGATGGTGAAACTGCCGTTCGATCGCTGCCAGGTCCGGAAAAATGTCTGCATGGTCGAACTCGAGATTATTGAGAATCGCCGTCCGTGGGCGGTAATGAACGAACTTCGAGCGTTTGTCGAAGAAGGCGCTGTCATACTCATCAGCCTCGACCACGAAAAACGGCGTCCCACCCAGCCGCGCCGAGATCCCAAAGTTCTGTGGCACACCACCGATCAGAAAGCCCGGCGACATCCCGGCGTGCTCCAGAATCCAGGCCAGCAGACTGGAGGTAGTGGTCTTGCCATGGGTACCCGCCACAGCCAGCACCCAGCGCCCCTGCAGCACGTGGTCGGCCAGCCACTGCGGCCCAGACACGTAGGGCAAGCCCTGATCCAGCACATATTCGACCGCTGGATTGCCGCGCGACATGGCGTTGCCAATCACCACCAGATCCGGGGCCGGCTGCAGATGCGCTGGCTCATAGCCTTCCATCAGGGTAATCCCCTGGGCTTCGAGCTGGGTGCTCATTGGCGGATAGACGTTGGCGTCCGAGCCCGTCACCGTATGCCCCAACTCCCGCGCCAACAATGCCAGCGAACCCATGAAAGTACCGCAGATACCGAGGATATGGAGGTGCAAAGACGGACTCCTTATGGTTGGTCGTGTAACAGCATAGAAGGAACCTCTGAAAAACTACCTGCGTGGGCAATACTGCGTTAAAAACAGCCTCGATCGCGAGCCCGGTCAAAATGCTCATTTACACCGCGTAAACTGCGCTTTTTCGGCTGTTTTTGCGGGGCCGCCATCGGTATTGTCTTGCCTGCCTCGCCTACGTTTTCCAGAGGCTCCTTAAGAAAACACTGATTAATTGCGCACAAGCTCAGTGGCTCGGTTGGCGCTGACCTGTTCTGGACTGTCGATGCCCTGGATGGGCATCGTCAAGCCCCCAGGGATGGGTTCACGGCGTGTCCAG